>ENA-OQIO01000181-OQIO01000181.1-human-gut-metagenome-genome-assembly--contig:-NODE-181-length-31937-cov-2.431405_pt1 | contig 31937 bp, 44 predicted proteins | sample MGYA00242573_ERZ504737 | MGnify/ENA primary metagenome ERZ504737 (study PRJEB26092, sample SAMD00036203) | human gut metagenome | host: Homo sapiens | study: EMG produced TPA metagenomics assembly of...
TCATCACCGCGTTCTTCCGCGCTCCGGCCGTGACCGAGGCCGTGCGCGACCTGCTGACAACCGCGACGGCTGATGCTCGGCATCTGCAACGGCTTCCAGGCGCTCATCAAGCTCGGCCTGGTGCCGTACGGCGACATCGTGCCGATGACCGCCGAATGCCCGACGCTGACGTTCAACACCATCGGCCGCCACCAGAGCCGTCTGGTGCGCACCCGCGTGGCTTCGAACCTCTCCCCGTGGCTGGCGAAGACCGAGGTGGGCGACATGCACACCATCGCCATCTCCCACGGCGAGGGCCGTTTCGTGGCTTCCGACGATGTGCTCGCCCAGCTCAAGGCCAACGGCCAGATCGCCACGCAGTACGTGGACGAGGCCGGCGTGCCGGGCATGGACCTGGACGTGAACCCGAACGGTTCGCTGTTGGCCATCGAAGGCATCACCAGCCGGACGGCCGCGTGTTCGGCAAGATGGGCCACTCCGAGCGCTACAGCAACGGCACATTCGTGAACGTGCCCGGCGAGAAGGACCAGCCGCTGTTCGCGGCCGGCGTGGAGTATTTCGCCGCCTGAGCATCAAGACTCTTTTCACGCTCACATAATCAAGGTGGGTTCGAAATCTCATGATTCCGAACCCACCCTTTCATATACAGCAATCCGCGACATTCGTCATAGCAGCCGCTTCAGGCGGAAAGGTAACCCTCGGCGAGATCGACGGGCCTGTTGGCGCGTTCCACCGCATCATCGCTGGATTGCGCGGTTTGTCTGATGATGTCGTCGTAACCGGTCAGGGCGGCGAAAGGCATGAATTGGGCGGCACGGTTATGCATGCTCATATGGGCATGCGTCTGCGATTGGTGATGCGGCAGATCGATGATGTCGTCGTAGCGATGGGTTTCCGTAAGGCTCATGCCGCATGACCTCCTATCTGCTTGTTGCGCTGCTGGCCTGTGGCGTCATCGAACATATCCATGGCCTTGATGATGGAATTTCTGCCGAATTTGCGTTTGATGTCCAGAAGCGTTTGCTGCATATGCAGTTCGGCGTCCCCTCGTGGCGAATCCTTGGAACCACCATCGGCGGAACGCATAGCCTCGCATTCGGCCGCATCAGCGGAAGCGGAATCCACCGGCGCTTCCATCGCGGCGAACAAATCAGGCTGCGTATATTCGGACGCGGCCGCCTGCCGCCGTTCCTCAAGTTGCTCGTCGGTCAGCACATCGGCGGCGACCACATTCAGCCGACGGACCAGCAAACGCCTGTCTACGATCGAAAGGAAAAGCTTATCGACCGCGTCGCAAATACGCGACGTAGCCGACGTCGCTCCGGCAATGCGATCGACCCGGTGGCCGGCTTGGGTACGCGGCGGCCATACCTGTCGATCGAAACAGGGCCGTCGTATGTTGCCACGGCATGTTCGGCAATCGCCTTCAAATCAGCGGAACCGTCCTTGCCAAGCCGTTTCGGATCGAGGCTTGCCGTGTCGTAGCCGACCATCAATCCCACTCTGCCGCTTTCACGCCCTTCGCTACCAATCCAATGACAGCGTATCCGCCATTTCACGCACAATCAGCCGGGCTGCGTCGAATCCCGCCGGCCTGTCAGCACTTGTCCGGAACTCAAGCTGTGCCCCGCCGGCTTGTACACTTTGATGTCCGCGATGGTGCACGGTTCCCAGCCCCACGCATGGTCGATGAGCAGTTCGGCGTTCACACCGAACATCTTGTACAGTAGATCTTCGTTGTAGTATTCGTCGGCACGGCCAATGGAACAGCGAGCGATATCCCCCATGGTCGCCAGTCCGTGCGCTTCGAGCTTCCTTGCATATCCACGCCCCACACGCCAGAAATCGGTAAGCGGCCGGTGATTCCACAACAATCTCCGGTACGACATCTCGTCAAGCCGGGCGATGCGAATGCCGTCCTCCCCCGCCTGGATGTGTTTGGCCACGATATCCATAGCCACTTTGGCCAGATACATGTTCGTGCCGATGCCCGCGGTGGCGGTGATGCCGGTCTGGGTGTGGATATCGCGGATGATGTCACGGGTCATCTCCTCCACCCCTTTTCCATAGGCGCGCAGATAGCCGGTGACGTCCATGAACACCTCGTCCACCGAATAGACGTGGATATCCTCAGCCGAAACGTATTTCAGATAAATACCGTAGATTTTCGCACTCATCGCCAAGTAATGAGACATGCGCGGTTTGGCGATGAACACGTCAGCAGCCAGATTCGGATTGGCCGCGAGCGCCTTCGCATCATACGATTTCCCCGTCAGCACACCGCCTGGAGCCGCGGCGCGACGGACCGCGTTGATTTCCTTCAGTTTCGCTTTGACTTCGAATAGGCGGGCGCGTCCGGGCAGACCGTATGCCTTCAACGACGGCGAGATCGCAAGGCAGATGGTTTTGTCGGTCCTCTCCTGGTCCGCCACCACCAAGTGTGTGGATAGCGGAGGGAATCCATGTTCCACGCATTCCGAGGACGCATAGAAGGATTTGAGGTCGATTGCCACGTATATCCGTCCGGCCATGATGCTCCTTCCATGCAATGCTCATACGGGGGACTTCCCGCACCCCGACGACCGTGATTCGCGTTTTCAACGTCTTCCATCATAACAGCTTTTTCGAACGGCTGTTCGATTGCATGTCCGGTTCCATATACCGTCTGAGAACTGGACAAAACCCGACTCTTGTAGCCGCCCATTGATACTGTTGGACGATAGCGAACCCCTTGTCTCCATGGTTTTGGAAGGAGCTTTGGCTTGTCAGCTGAACTCGAAGACATCCACGAGGAATGCGGTATTTTCGGCGTTTGGGGCCACTCGGACGCCGCCCGACTCACCTACTTCGGTCTACACGCGCTGCAGCATCGCGGTCAGGAGGGTGCCGGCATTGTCTCCAACGATAATGGTCATCTCATCGGTCATCGCGGAACGGGTCTGCTGACCCAAGTGTTCAGCGACGAACGGGAAATCGAACGCCTGAAAGGAGACAAAGCGATCGGCCATGTGCGTTACGCCACAGCCGGTTCCGGCGGCACCGACAACATCCAGCCGTTCATCTTCCGCTTCCATGACGGGGATATGGCGTTGTGTCACAACGGCAATCTCACCAATTGCCCCTCCTTACGCCGCAAGCTGGAGGACGAGGGAGCGATCTTCCATTCGAACTCCGACACCGAAGTGCTCATGCACCTCATCCGTCGTTCCAGCAAGCCCACGTTCATGGACAAGCTCAAGGAAGCGCTCAACACCGTGCACGGCGGTTTCGCCTATCTGATCATGACCGAACATGCCATGATCGGCGCGCTCGATCCGAACGGATTCCGTCCGCTGTCCCTTGGCAGGATGACGAACGGCGCCTATGTGCTCGCTTCCGAGACCTGCGCGCTCGACACTGTCGGAGCCGAACTGGTGCGTGACATCCGCCCGGGCGAGATCGTGGTCGTGGATGACGATGGCTACCGCATCGACCGTTACACGGATCAGACCCAGCTGGCCATCTGCTCGATGGAATTCATCTACTTCGCACGCCCCGATTCCAACATCTACGGCGTGAACGTGCATTCGGCCCGCAAGCGCATGGGCGCGCGCCTGGCTCAGGAATCCCCCGTCGACGCCGATATGGTCATCGCCGTGCCGAACTCCTCCCTGTCGGCGGCTTCCGGCTATTCGGAGGAGGCCGGCCTGCCGAACGAAATGGGTCTGATCAAGAACCAGTACGTGGCACGCACCTTCATCCAGCCCACGCAGGAGCTGCGCGAGCAGGGCGTGCGTATGAAGCTGTCCGCAGTGCACGGCGTGGTCAAGGGCAAGCGCGTGGTCGTCATCGATGATTCCATCGTGCGCGGCACCACCTCGAAGCGCATCGTGCAGATGCTCAAGGAGGCCGGGGCGGCCGAAGTGCATATGCGCATCAGCTCCCCGCCGCTGAAGTACCCGTGCTTCTACGGCATCGACATCTCCACCACCAAGGAGCTGATCGCGGCCAAGAAGTCCGTCGACGAGATCCGCGACTACATCGGAGCCGATTCACTGGCGTTCCTGTCGCTCGACGGCTTGGTGGAATCCATCGGCCTTGGCGCAGACGCACCGTATGGCGGCCTGTGCGTAGCCTACTTCAACGGCGACTATCCGACCGCCTTGGACGACTATGAAGCCGACTTCCTGAAGTCGCTCACTCCGGAGGATCGTGTCCGTCTGCCCGAATTCGCTTTGTACAAGAGCAAGTACGAGGGCAACGAATACACCACCACTTCATCCCAAGAAGAACACTGAGACCCGAGAAAGGTTAGATATGCCAAAAGCATATGAGGAAGCCGGCGTAAGCGTTGAGGCCGGTTACGAAGTCGTCAAGCGTATCAAGTCCCACGTGGCGCGCACCAACCGTCCGGGCGTGGTCGGCGGCATCGGCGGCTTCGGCGGATTGTTCGATCTCGCTTCCCTCGGTTACAAGGAGCCGGTGCTGATTTCCGGCACCGACGGCGTCGGCACCAAGCTGGTCGTGGCCAAGATGGCCAACAAGCACGACACCATCGGCATCGACTGCGTGGCCATGTGCGTCAACGATATCGCCGCCCAAGGCGCCGAGCCGCTGTTCTTCCTGGATTACATCGCCTGCGGCAAGAACAATCCGGCTCTGCTCGAGCAGGTCGTCTCCGGCGTGGCCGACGGCTGCGTGCAGGCCGGTTCCGGTCTGATCGGCGGCGAGACCGCCGAGATGCCGGGCATGTATGACGAAGACGAGTACGATCTGGCTGGCTTCGCGGTCGGCGTGGCCGAAAAGTCCGCTATCGTCGACGGCTCCACCATGCTGAGGCGACGTGCTTATCGGCCTGCCGTCCACCGGCGTGCATTCCAACGGTTTCTCCCTGGTGCGCAAGGCCCTGTTCGAGCAGGCCGGCTACACCGTGGACACCGTACTGGACGAACTGGGCGGTGAGAAGCTTGGCGACGTGCTGCTCACTCCGACCAAGATTTACGTGAAAGCCCTTTCCCCGCTGTTCAAGGCGGGCGTGGTCAAGGGCGTCGCGCATATCACCGGCGGCGGTTTCATCGAGAACATTCCGCGTATGATTCCAGACGGTCTTGCCGCCCATATCAACCTTGGCTCCTGGCCGGTGCTCCCGATTTTCGACGTGCTCGAGAAGGCCGGCAGCATCGACCATATGGAAATGTTCAACATCTTCAACATGGGTATCGGCATGGTGCTGGCCGTCAGCGCCGAAGATGCCGATAAGACCATGGAACTGCTAAAGTCCAATGGCGAGGCCGGCTATGTGCTGGGCAATATCGTCAAGAAGACCGGCGAGGACGTCGAACTGCAGTAAACGAACATACGGGGGTAGCCGAACAGGCACCCCCGATATTATTTCTTGAGATTGGCACTCTTCCCCATAAGGGATACAACAGGAGGAAATATGAAGGTTCTGGTCATTGGTTCCGGTGCGCGTGAACATGCCATCGCCCACGCGCTCATGCGTGGCGGCAACGTCAGCGAGGTCACTGTGGCCCCAGGCAATCCGGGCATGGAGCTTGACGGCATCCGCACCACGCAGCTCAACCCGTCCAATCATGCGGCGCTCATCGATTTCGTGAAGAACAATGGTTACGATTGGGTGTTCGTCGGACCGGAAGTGCCGCTTATCGAAGGCATCGTCGACGATTTCGCTGCCGCCGGCATCAAGGCGTTCGGCCCGAACAAGGCCGCCGCGCAGATCGAGGGTTCCAAGGACTTCGCCAAGCAGCTTATGGAACGTCACGACATTCCGACCGCGAAGTACCAGACGTTCGACGATTTGGAGCGTTCCACCGCTTATGTGCGCGAGCATGGCGCGCCGATCGTCATCAAGCCGATGGCCTGGCCGCAGGCAAGGGCGTGACCGTGGCGATGGATGAGGAGACCGCCATCGCCGCTTTGGAGGACATTTTCGTGGACCACCGCTTCGGCAACGCCGGCGCGAAGGTGGTTATCGAGGATTTCCTTGAGGGTCAGGAATTCTCTCTGATGAGCTTTGTGAACGGCACCGATTTCTGGCCGATGCCGATTTCGCAGGATCATAAGCGTGCCTACGATGGCGACAAGGGTCCGAACACCGGCGGCATGGGCGCCTACAGCCCGGTTCCGCAGATCGGTCAGGATGTGATCGACACCGCCATCGAAACCATCGTCAAGCCGACCGTTCAGCCATGGCCGACGAGGCACGCCGTTCACCGGCATTCTGTACGCCGGTCTCATCGCCACCGCCGACGGCCCGAAGGTCATTGAGTTCAACGCGCGTTTCGGCGATCCAGAGACCGAAGTGGTGCTGCCGAAGCTCACGTCCGATCTCGGTGCCGACATCAACGCCATTCTCAACGGCGAAACCCCGGAATTCACGTGGGATGAGGACAATGCCACTCTTGCGTGGTGATCGCTTCCGAAGGTTACCCGACCAACGTGGTCAAGGGTGCCGCGATTCCTGAGATCACAGTAGATGACGATTCCCATGTCTACTATGCGGGCGTCGCACGTGGCGAGCATGGTCTCGTGGCCAACTCCGGTCGCGTGCTGCTGGTCGAGTCCTCCGCTGCGGACATCAAGGCCGCGCAGGACAAGGTCTACGCGATCATCGACAAGCTCGACACCAAGGGCATGTTCTACCGTCACGACATCGGTTTCAAAGCGCTGAACGCGTGATGATGGTGTGTTGGCTGCGCTGAACCAATAGCCGTTGAGGGGCTGTTCCAATAGTTTGGAACAGCCCCTCAATGTTTTAAGATTTGTGCGGCAGGCGCGTCGTCGCCCACCACACGCCTGCCGTGACGAGGACGTGCGCGAATTCCGTGCGGCACGACACGAAGGCGCACAACGGTACGTCGAGTGTCGAGCCGTGCGGCAGGCGCGCCGTCCTCGTTACGGCAGGTCCATGAAGGAGGTGTCTTTCAGGTAATTCTTCCCCGTGGTGATGTCGTACTGGATGAGCTTGTAATCCGCCATCAGCTGTTTGGTTTCGGCGTCGAAATCGCTTTCGGCCATGGGATTGCCCTTGGAGTCAAGGTAGATGTTCTGACCTTCCGGAATACGGTCCCAGCCTTGGATGTTGTTGACCACCGGCGGTTCCATGGCCGAGATCTTGGAGTGCATTTCGGTGAGGAACGCCAGATACGGCGACACCTTGGCATCCATATGCTCGGCGGCCTGCGCCACAAAGAAGTTGGGCGACGAATAGTCGCGTTGCCGATCTTGTTGCCTTGCGTGCCGGAAGCCTTGTTGGACCAGATGAAGTAGTCCGTCTGATGCAACGCCAGCGAGTTGCCGTCATCAGCGGAAGCCGACGAGTAGATGCCCGGCAGATGGTCTCCGTAGAAGACCACGGTGACCGGCTTGCCGAGCTTGTCGAGTTCGGCAAGGAAATCGGCGGTCGCATCATCCGTCAGCGAAGCGCCCTTCTGATAGGTTTCGATGGACTCCTGCTCGTCGTCCTTCAACGGTTTGTCCGTGGTGGAGGTCGCCTTGAAATCGTTATGCTTGTACCACTTGTGGTAAGGCATGTGGTTCTGCATGGTGATGACCTGCAGGAACTGGTTGGACTTGGTTTTCTTCACCTGTTCCAGCGTGCTCTTGTAGGTGCCTCGTCGGAGACGTACGGCGAATCGTCGATCTTGTCCTGATGAGAGATGACGTCCGGACCGGTCAACGTATAGAAATGCGAGAAGCCGAACTTCTTGTAGTTGGTGGCGCGCGAATACATAGACGATTCGTACGGGTGCAGGCCGATGGAGTTCTTTGCGGCGCCCCACATCTGGTTGATTGTCGGCGTCCAATGCTCGCTCGGCACCAGCTGCTGGTATGGGCTGGTCAGGGAGGAATCGAAATTCGCCATGCTCAGGCCGGACAGTCCCATGTATTCCAAGTTGCGGTGCCGCCGCCGTATCCGGAGGACAGCATCAGGCCGGACGTGGTATTCTGCTTGATCTCACGGATCTTCGGCATGGAATCCTTGTTGACTTGAGTCCGGCACGCGTGACGGGTCGGAGAAGGATTCGGACAGCACGTAGATGACGGTGCTGTCGGTCATGTTCGCGGAACGTTTCGCGTTGATCTTCTTCGCGGCCTTCTCATAGCGGGCCGCGACCTGCTTCATGGTCTCTTCGGAATAGTCGTCCGGCTTGACCATGACTTTCGGGTTGAGCTGACGGGTGAACGCCACCAGCGGCCCGTTGCGCTGGGCGTCGTATACGGAGTCCCACATGGAGGGCTTGTCCCCCATGACGGTGGCGAAGCCTTTGGCCCACGAGCCGACGGTGCTCACCTGCATCGAATACAGCGTGAAGAACAGGCCTGGAAGCAGGATCAGCAGCAGTCTTGCGATCGCGTTCACGGAACGGGATTGCTTGTCGGAGCCGCGAAACAGTCTGCCGTGACGCGCGTCGAGGCGGTTCAGGAAGACGAACAGCGCCACGAACGCGGCAAACGCCGCCACCGCGATCAGAATGGTCCATTGCGCGCCGGACGGCATGAAACTCATCAGATTGCCGGCGTCGGCTTTGAGGAAGTTCAGGTCGCTTGGCAGAATCGCCTCGTATCGAATCGACACTTTGAAATGCTCAATCACGGCGACGATGAACGTCACCGCCAGAAATATCGGCGTGGCCACCCAGAAACGGTTGGTGAGCATGAGCAGGATCACGTACAGGACGCCCCACAGTATGAGGTTGAGCACAGCCACAAAATTAGCGCTGGTGAACATCTTGCCGACGAATCCCCAGCCGGTGAGCCACATGTTGTTCGATAGTTGGACTCGAGTGGCGGATTCGCTGACACCGATCTGCAGGGCGGCAACGCCCACCGCATCGAACAGCACGAATAGCACGCCGTAAAGCCAGCCGGGGAACTCCTTGCCCGCTTTCTTGGCCATCGGGTCCACGGTAGCGATGTCGAGCTCCTCAATCGGCTCGTTTTTCGATGTTGCTTTGGTCACGCATAACCCCACTTAGTTCGTTTGCAATGCCCTATTGTCATATACGCGTCTGAAAAAGACAACGTCCAACGTTTTTTCTTTACGATTTTTACGATTGGATTGCGCCGATGGCGATACGATTCCAACGGAAATACGGCAGACAGCCGCTACTTGTCCGCCTTCCGGCAGTCCTCGCACAGGCCGAACACCTCCAGCGTGTGCCGTTCGATGGTGAAGCCGTACTTGTCGGAGATGCCTTTCAGCCAGCTTTCGGAAGGCGATTCAATTTCCACGGTTTTGCCGCAGTTCGTACAGACGAGGTGATGATGGTGTCCGTCGTCGCCGCACAGGCGGAACAGCTGCTGGCCGTCGAGGCGGACCGTGTCGGCGCGGCCCGCCTCGGCCAGGGCGTTGAGCTGCCGGTAGACCGTGGCGAGTCCGATATGTTCGCCACGGTCTTCCAGCTTGCGGTGCAGCTCCTGCGCGGAGATGAATTCGTCGCAGCCGTTCAGCGCGTCGCGGATGGCGTCTTTCTGGCGGGTCTGCCGCACGATATGTTCACTCATTACTTATGATGTCAGGCTTTCTTCAAGTCGTCCCAGCAGCCGGTGGCTTCAAGGTCGGCTACGGTTTTGGCGGTGTCGTCGGTCAGCACGGTGATGTGTCCCATCTTGCGGTCGTGGCGCACTTCCGCCTTGCAGTAGTCGTGCACGTTCCATTCGGGATGGTCGGCGATGAGCGCACGGGTCGGCGCCACATGCTGGCCGAGCACGTTGACCATGACGGCGGGCTTGAGCAGCTGCGGCTGTTCGAGCGGCCAGCCGGCGATGCCGCGAATGTGCGCGTCGAACTGGTCGAACGAGCAGGCCTCGATGGTGTAGTGGCCGGAATTGTGCGGACGTGGGGCCAGTTCGTTGACGATGACCTTGTTGTCTTTGGTGATGAACAGTTCGATGGCCAGAATGCCGGCGAGTTCGAAGCCTTTGGCCAGTCGCAACGCCAGCTCGTGCGCCTCCTTGGCCACGGTTTCGTCCACTTCGGCCGGCGCGATGGTCATGTGCAGGATGTTGTTGCGATGCTCGTTGCGCACGATCGGGAAGGTCACGTAATCCTTGCCGTTGCCGGCGACGAGGATGCTCGCTTCGAACGCGAAATCGACGAAGCCTTCCAGAATGCTTGGCGGGAAGCTGCCGTCATGGTCGGCGCGGGCGCGCACCTGCTCCAAGTCGGCTTCGGACTTGAGCACGGTCTGGCCGTGGCCGTCGTAACCGCCGGAACGGGTTTTGAGCACAGCCGGATAGTGGATCTCATCAAGTGCCGCTTCAAGTTCCTCGACGCTGTTGACAGCCTTCCACGGCGCGGTGGGCGTGCCATGGTCGTTGATGAACCGCTTCTCGTTGACACGGTCCTGCGTGACGCGCAGCAGATCGGTGCCTTGCGGGGCCGCCGCGAGGGAACGCACTTGATCGATGGCGTCGGCGTCCACGTTCTCAAACTCGTAGGTGAGCACGTCGGACTTTTCAGCCAGTTCGCGGATGGCGGCGATGTCGTCGTATTCGGCGGTCACTTGGAAATCCGCGACCTGAGCGGCCGGACAGTCGGGTGTCGGGTCGAGCACGCCGATGCGGAAGCCATGTAGCGTGCGGACAGCGCCATCATGCGGCCGAGCTGGCCGCCACCGATGATGCCGATGGTCGCGCCGGGCATCAGTCGTTCGATACGGCCGTTGGTTTCCTCAGACAAGCTGGGCATTGGATTCAGCCACCTTTTCCTTCAGGGAGTCACGATAGTCCTGCAGCGCTTGGCCAGTCGCTCGTCGGTGGTGCTCAGAATGCTCACCGCGAGCAGGCCGGCGTTGGTTGCGCCGGAGTTGCCGACGGCGGTGGTGGCCACCGGAATGCCGCCCGGCATCTGCACGATGGACAGCAGCGAATCCCAGCCGGACAGCGCGTGGGAGCGTACCGGCACGCCGATGACCGGCAGTGTGGTCTGCGCCGCGACCATGCCCGGCAGGTGGGCCGCGCCGCCCGCGCCGGCGATGATGATCTTCAGCCGTTGGCACGGGCGTTGTGCGCGAACTCACCCATCAGTTCCGGGGTGCGGTGCGTGGAAATCACCTGCTTCATGTACGGAACCTCGAACTGGTCGAGCATCTCGCATGCGTGCTTCATGGTCTCCCAATCGCTTGCCGATCCCATGATCACCGCGACTTCAGGCTTGTTGTCTGCCATCAAAACCTCCGAAGGATTTACGTAGACTTACGTGTTCCAGAACACCGCCTACTTTACTTACTCGGCTCGATGTGCAGCACGACCTTTCCGAAAACGTCGCCGCCGACCACTTTGCGGAACGCCGCGGGCGCGTCGGCAAGCGCGTAAGTGGAGTCGATGACGGGGTGCAGGTCGGCGTGTTCCACGAATTTGAGCAGTCGTGCGAAATCGTCACGCGAACCATGGTGTTGCCTTGCACGCGAATGTCCTGGAAGAAGATGCGGGTCAGTTCGGCTCCAGGCTGGTCTCCTGTGGTGGCTCCGCAGATGGCGATGGTGCCGCCGGGGCGTACGGATTTGACGGAATGGCTCCAGGTGGCCGCGCCGACCGATTCGATGACGGCGTCGACCTTATGCGGCAGTCGCGCGCCGGTTTCGAAGGCGGCGTCGGCTCCGATGGCGATCGCGCGGTCTCGTTTCTCTTCGCTGCGTGACGTGACGAACACTTCCAGTCCTGCCGCATGGGCGAGTTGGATGGCCGCTGTGGACACGCCGCCGCCCGCGCCTTGGACGAGCACGGTGTCTCCCGGTTTCACGTTGGCCGATGTGAACAGCAGTGAGTAGCGGTCAGCCAGCTGGTGCCGAGCGCGGCAGCCTCATCGAGGGTCAGGTTGGCGGGTTTGGCGAACACGTTGGCGCTGGGCACTTGGGTGGTTTCGGCCATGGTGCCCGCGTATTTTTCGGATAGATGGTGCGCCGCTCCCCCGGCATGACACCGGCGCGTCGGTGCCGACGAAGGTGTAGAGCACCACTTCGGCTCCGGCTTTCAGCCCTTTGCGAACAGGAATGTCCTCGTCGAGCACGCCTGACGCGTCGGTGCCGAGAATCATCGGCGTCTGTTCGGCGGAGAGTCCCACGCCCTGCAGGCTCCAGATGTCGTGGTGGTTCACGCTGGCTGCGGCCACGTGATGGTACTCCAGAACGGCTTGGTTTCGGGCGTGTCCAGCTCCCCCACCTTGAGTTGCGACAGCGGATTGTCATAATCGGTTCCTGCTGCGTATACGGCTTTCATGGTCAGCGCTCCTTCGCGGTTTTTCGGTGGTTCGATTCATTTCATCGTTTCCATTGTGCCGCAGTTGAGAAGACTTTGCAGGTATTTCACAACCGACACCCTGGCAGAGGCATACAGTGGGATAGGATTTTCCGCGGTAAAGAAGACAGGTTCAGGGAAGGACAATCGCGCATAATGACCGCTGGCATACTGGGTTCGATTCATTCTCCGGCGGATGTGCATGCCCTTTCTTCGCAACAGTTGCGTGATCTGTGTCTGGAGATTCGTTCCACGCTGTTGAATTACGGCCGGAAGCATGGTGGCCACATCGGTTCGAATCTTGGCGTGGTGGAGCTTACCGTGGCGTTGCACCGCGTGTTCGGTTCTCCACGTGACCGTTTCGTTTTCGATGTCTCCCACCAGAGCTACGTGCACAAGATGCTTACCGGGCGCGCCGAGGCGTATCTGGACGAGTCGCGGTTCGGCGAGGTGACAGGTTTCACCAATCCGTTGGAAAGCGAGCATGATTCCTTCGTGCTGGGCCATACCGGCACGTCCATCTCCCTTGCCTGCGGTCTTGCCAAAACACGTGATATGCAACGTACCGCTGCGGGAGCAAGCGAAATCGGCAACGTCATCGCCATCATCGGCGACGGTTCGTTGAGCTCGGCGATCGCTTTCGAAGGACTGAACAACGCTGCCGAACAGGGCGGTAATCTCATCATCGTCGTCAACGACAATGAGATGTCGATCGCCGAGGATTTCGGTGGCATGTACGGCAATCTTGCCCGTCTGCGCGCGTCGAACGGAACCGCGGAGCTGAATCTGTTCAAGCGTTCGGACTTGACTACCGTTATGTGGAGCAGGGCAACGATGTGGACACGCTGGTCGCGGCGCTTGAAGACTTGAAGGATATCGACCATCCCGTCGTGCTGCATATCCACACCACCAAGGGCTTGGGTTTCAGCGATGAGACCGAGGCGCAGGATGGTTCCGACGGCTGCAACCAGACCAATCCGCAGCCGCATGCCGGCCAATGCGAGGCGAATCATTGGCAGGATCCGGACAGCGCGCTCGGCAAGCCGCTTGACGCGCGCAAATACTACGGTCAGATGGCCATGGCTTCGTTGGAGTCCCGTTTCGAAAACGAGCCGGGACTGGTGGTCATCTCCCCCGCCACCCCTGGTTCGAATGGCATCACCCGTGATTTCCGTGAACGTGCCGGATCGCATTATGTGGACACCGGCATTACCGAGGAGCATGCGGCCGCGTTCGCCGCAGGCATCGCGAAGGCTGGAGGCCGGCCGGTTCTGGCGACTTCCGCCACGTTCTTCCAGCGTATTTACGACCAGTTGCAGCAGGAGCTGGCGTTGAATCATGTTCCGGCGACGCTGCTGATTTTCGGAGCGGGCATTTCCGGCGCGGACAATACACATTCCGGCACGTTCGATATGACGATGTTCGCCAACACGCCTGATGTGACCTGTCTGGCACCGACCAGCGAGAGCAGATGCTGGACATGCTTGCATGGGCCACGGGGCCGTCTGATCATGGTGTGACGGCTATCCGCATGCCCGGCGAGCAGATTCTTGCCATGGAGCGTTCCGCCGATATGGCGTTCGACCCGGCCGAACGTGCCGCCGCGCACGAAACGACGATCGATATTACCGGCGATTGCCCTTTCACGCGGTACCAGATCGTGCGTCCGGGACGTGAAGTGGCGATTCTCGGCTTGGGCAATACACTGCCGTTGGCGGCCGAGGTGGCGGCAACGCTCGAAAACGACGACGATATCAATGCGACGCTTATCGACGCGCAGCAGTATTCCGCGATGGATGGCGAGCTGCTTGACGTGCTCGCCGACGGCCATCGTGTGGTGGTCACGCTGGAAGATGGGCAGCTGGAAGGCGGCTGGGGTGAGAAGGTGACCGCGTTCTACGCGAATTCCACCAATCCAAAGGCGGCCACTGTGCATGCGCTCAATTTCGGCGCATCGAAAGAATTCACCGATCGTGTGCCCCTTGCCGAGCTTGATGAACGTTACGGGCTGACTGTGGAAGCGGTGCTGATCGCATTCGCCGCGTCTTGGCCCGTTAATCACGCAACTAGCCGGCACCGTCAAAAATCGACAGGGAACGTCGAACAATCGCGAAATGCCGGCCCACGCTGAACAGCACATGGCCGACCATAGGCATTATTGTCAATCGCAATCGCTATTGCTCGTTCTTGATGGCGTCCAACGCAGGAATCTTCACAGCCTTATTAGCTGGCCCCAAACCGGCGAGTATGCCACCAGAATTGAAAACAGCACGGCCACGACAAACAGCCACCATGGAATCACGGAGATTCGGCTCACGTCGTCACCGCCCATAATCGCTTTGCCTACGTTTTCCATACTGAATCCACCAAACGACAGCAGATTGATGCTCAGCGACCCCAAGGCGGAAATCAGACAGGCGATAAGTCCACCGACCAGACCGATGGCACCTGCTTCACATAGGAACATCGTGCGAATATCCTTCACATAGCAGCCGAGCGCCTTCATAATGCCGATTTCCCGAGTGCGTTCCGACACGGACATAATCATGGTGTTGGCGATGCCGATGGCCGCCACCAGGAATGACACCGCGCCAATGCCTCCCAATGCGAGCTGGATGCCACGACTCTGCTTTTCAATCTCCTTGCGGGTCTGTTCGAAGGACGTGGTTTGGTAGCCAGACATTTTGATCTGCGCTTCGATACCCGGCACATCCTTGATATTTTGAGCGTGCACCACCACTTGGTCGTAGTTTGTTTTGGTCCGGCTGGTGGTATTGGTTTTGCCGTCGATTTTGGCCTGCAATGTGTCCATATCCTCCAGCGACATGACTACACCGGAGCTGAATGCATCGTAATTATTGGTTGCAGCGTCCAACACACCGACCACGGTGAGAGGCATGGAAACCACAGGATTCTGCGAACTGGCAGTACCATCGCCGTCGCCTGAATCGGTGGAACTCATCGAAGTGCTGCCTATTTTGCGGTAATCGTCAGGGCTTTGATAATCGGCTCCGGTAATCAAATTGAGTTTCGTGGTCAGTACGTCGAAGAACGGCTTCTCCCCCTCGCTCTCCTTGCAACCGTTCTCATCGCACTCATAATCACCGGGAGCGATACGCCTGGAGTCATCATCGGAACGATACTTATCCATAAACTGGTATGCCGCGTATTTGCCGAGCAATACTTCTCCGGCACGCCTCGCATACGCCCTTGAACGAGCTTGTATCCCGATGCTTCAAGCTGGGTCATATCCGTACCCATCACAGAAGCATATTGAGCCACGTATCGGGATCCGGCTCCCGCAGTGAGATCCACGGTGCTCTGCGCCGACCGCTGTGGCATCACGGCTGCGACGCCTGAAATGCCACGGAACGTCTGTACCGCAGCATCGTCAAGCTTGGCCTGCTGATCCGATGATGTCATGTCCGACGAAGACAAACTCGACATACCGACGCCAGAGCTGTCGTACGCGCCCGAGCCGCCGGCAGCTGTGACGGTAATGTCGTTGAGATTGCCCATGCTCTTGAGCATCTGCTCATTCTGCTCGCTGATGCCTTGTCCAATCGAAATCATCAGGACGATGGAGCAGCAGCCGACGATCACGCCGAGCACCGTCAAAATCGTACGCGATTTGCGCCGCAGCAAATTCTGCGCGCAAGTATGTGCGATATCCGAAAATCGCATGCCTACTCCTTGACGGATGGAGTGGAAGATGACGTTGCGGATACGGAGGCAGCCGATGTGCCACCTGCCGTGGCGATTACCTGCGTCGGCGCATCGGCAGCATGGCAGTAGATTTACCCTGCTTATCGGCTCCAAGATCGGCAGTCTCCCAATCCCAATCGTCATCATCGGCCACCTGCTTTGCTTCTTACGGCGGCGACGGACCACCAATACGACCGTCAGTACAATCACGACGAGTGCAACGGCCGCCGCCACTATCCACACCCAGACCGGCATGCTCTGATCCTGGACGTCAACATCCGTATCGGAATCATCCGGAACAGGAGCTTCAACGGCATTGATTTTCACCGGAAATTCCTTGGTCTGCGGCTGTCCATCGGAATTCTCATACGTCACCGTCAGTTTCGCTTCGGTTTCGCCGGGCTTGTCCGCAGTGAATGCGAATCCAATGGAGCCGGACGCGCCGGACGCCACATTGCCGACGTACTGCTTGGCCTGCGTGGCGGTGATACCGTCGCCTTCAACGCTCGCCTCGACATTGGAAACGTCGCCCTTGCCCTTGTTCACGTAATCCATGGTGATAGTAGTTTCCTCACCCGCGTTGACGATATTGGGCACCACTGGATCGTTCAATTCAAAACGATCAGGCTGCGAAACGGGTACGGAAATTTTGATGTCGGAAGTGTTGGAGCTGCGTGCGGCACCGTCCACATACTCGTATTTGAAGCTGATGTCGATGCCCTGCGCGCCGTTTTTCGCACTGGCCAGTGTCTGCATCGGCACGGTCTGCGTCAACGCAGCTCCCGCATTCAGTGCATCGTAGTAGAACGTGTTCGTACCGCCGGAGATGGCAAAATTCTCACCGCCGTCCACGGTGACCACCATGTTGCTCACCGCCACTTTGCCCATGTTTTGGAAGGTGAAACCGAGGTTGAAGGTGCTGCCGACCGCCACCGACCCGTCGCCATAGGTGAAATTGGTGATAATGATGTTCGGCACCGGCCCAGCAATCTGCTCAACACTGTTGTCCGCTCCCGCACCCGGAGCATCGGAAGTATTGGCACCATCTTCGGCGAACGCCGTCGGCACAATGCACACCAACGTGATGGCGACCACCGCCAATAGTGAGATTGCCCCGTTGAGCAGTGTTGCGATTCTTGTGTTGTTGCCCATGGAAGGCCCTTCTGTTGTCGTCATAGTTGTCGATATGCGTTGTCATGAATGTTACGTAAGCCGGTCGCCGATGATGCGGCCGTCAAGAAGTGTGACGATGCGATCGGCGTATTGCGCCATATTGTCGTCATGTGTGACGAGCACGATGGTCTGGTTGAAATCGCGTGCGAACGAGCAAATCATATCTATCACTTCGGTTTTGGTTTTGGAATCGAGATTGCCGGTCGGCTCGTCGGCGAATACCACTTGCGGACGTGTCACGAAAGCGCGGGCGATGCCAACGCGCTGCTGCTGACCGCCAGACATCTGGGTCGGATAATGTTCATGCGTTTGCCAAGCGACCCGCTTGAGCATGGCACGCGCGATCGTCTCGCGTTTACGCTTCGGCACGCCTCGGAACATCAGTGGCATGGCCACATTCTCGATGGCATTGAGATTGGGCAGCAGATTGTACGACTGGAACACGAAGCCAAGGTGCTTCTGCCTGAATTCGGCCAGCTGCCGTTCGTCAAGCCTGCTGATGGGCACACCTGTGATACGTACACCACCTTTAGTTGGTTTTTCCATGCCGGCAAGCTGATTGAGCAGGGTGGATTTACCGGATCCGGACTCGCCATAGATACAGCAGATCTGCCTTGCGGAATGGCGAGATTGACACGTTCCAGTGCTACGACGGTCTCATCGAGCACTGGATATTCCTTGCGTAGGTTTTTAACCTCGATAATGGGACCGCGACCGGTTTTCCCAGCGTTGGATGTGCTACCTACCGGCACATTCACCTCCTTGTTTTCTGGAATATGTTGATAATTGCTCCTAAGTCTAAAGTGTTTCACCGCGCTTCGCCACCCTTAAGGGAACACCCTGAAGCCACGGTCCGCGCGTGCCTGAAACTCGAAAACCGTTCAAGAAACCCCGCCTGAACGATATGGAACATGTTGTTTCATGCCAGAATTCCTTGTTTCGTGCCAAATGGCAGTGAACCGTGAAACGACGAAAATACAATGAAGGCATCGCAACGAATCGAAAACGAAGCCGAACGGTTCCATACCATGAGGGGGACATCATGAAACGTCGTTTCACACAAGCGGAGGTCTACTACCTCAACACCCTGCCCGCGGTGGAGCGGGCGTCGATGGACCGCATCACCTATTCGAGGGATTTCCAGGTGCGTTGCATGGCGCAATATCTGCGGGGCAACGGACCGACTAGCATCTTTGCCAGCGCGGGACTCAATCCGAAGATCGTGGGCAGCAAGCGCATCGAACGCGCCATCGCACGTTGGAAGGCCGATCCGCAGATCATGCTGGAGGCGCAGTCGTTCGCCAATGAAGCCGCGGCCGATCAACGCGACCTGCTCGTCATCTCCCAATCCATGACCATCGCATGGCTGGAGAAGAAAGTCATGGATCTGCAGAAACAGATCCAATCCGTGAAGCAGCATGAGGCGGAACGCCCGTCCATGCCGGCCCACGGGGCGCTCATCGGACTGGAATAGCGTCCAGAAGCGTTCCCATGACAAGATGTGCGTCGTGGTACGGCGACGCACCCATACGCGATCCCTCCTTCCATCGTTTCCGCATTCTCCGTCACATTCACGCGGCTCCCCGATTGGAAGGAGGGATTCGTTTCGTCTTTGGCCGCATACCCCGCGATTGGCGCATGCGGCCAAAGACGCCATTCGATCAATATTCGTCAGATACGCGGCACCGATGGGGCGGCCGTATGGGACGGCTTCGGCGTGTACGCGCTCCGTTCCGCGGTTTCGTTGGCTGTCACCATCGCCTGCGTGATCTGGCTGTACATATCCTGATATCCGCCAGGGGTGGATGCTGGAAGCACGACGGTCTTGGAGTTGTTGGATTCGCTCAAGGAGCGCAGCACGTCGAGGTACTGGTTAAACAGCACCACATTGTTCACATCGCCGATGTTCATGCCGACAGCTGCAGGCTCTTGATCTGGTCGACGATACCGTTGGCGATCTCGCGACGGTAGTTGGCCTGACCTTCACCCTGAAGACGGGTCTTCTCCGCTTCAGCAGCGGCTTGGGTCTCAATCTGGATGCGCTGGGCCTCGGCGCGCTGCCGGGTGGCCTCCTTCTCACGCTGGGCTGCGTTGATGGAATCCATGGCATTCTTGACCTGCGGGCTCGGGTCATGGCGGTGATCAGGGTCTTGACCACGGTGAAGCCGAAGCGGGACATCTCGTTGCCGACGGTCTTCTGCACGTCGAAGGCCACATCATCCTTACGGGCGAAAGCATCATCGAGGCTCAACGCAGGAATGGCGGAACGCAGGGCGTCTTCCATGTAGGAGCGCAACTGGCCGGCCGGATCGCGCAACTCATAGTAAGCGGTGGCAACGTTCTCCGGATTCACACGGAACTGGGTGGAGGCGACGACCGTGACGAACACATTGTCGAGGGTTTTGGTCTCCAGCTGCACGTTGAGCTGGTTGACGCGCATGTTGGTTTTCATGGCGATACGGTCCACGAACGGGATACGGATGTGGATGCCCGCGAACTGCACCTTGTTGAACTTGCCGAAACGTTCGATGATGTATGCCTGCTGCTGCGGCACGATGAACAACGTGGACAGGAACAGGAACGCGATGATCAGCGCAATGACAAGGAGCGCTACAAGGAACGGCATGGCATTACTCCCTTCTTTGGTTTCTCTTTAAAGGTCTTGTCGCATGACCTTTCGTAGGTTCTGCAACCATTGCCGAACCCGAGTAAAAATTTACCAAAGAATGCAATCGTATGCAGACAATGTCCGCGAGCTGGGCAAGGGCCGTCCACGAGCCAACCATCGCCTGTCCAGGAGCTGACCCACATACGTCCACGAGCCGGACAGGGGGCGCTTTCCCCTGTCCGGTTCGTGAGATAGCGTGCCAGTTAATATTCAAATCCCTACCGATGGCAAAACTTTCAGGCATATACGTGTTGCGCGAAGGTGAACAGACTCTCGCCGGCATGACGGTTGAGATAGTGCTCATACGCGATGTCGAAAGCCTGACCGAGATCCTCGATGAGGTCCTGCTTGTCTTCGACGCCGACCGCGAGACGTACCAGCTCGTCGGTGATGCCGACCTTCAGACGCTCCTCGCGCGGCAGTTCGAAATGCGTCATGCGGCACGGCAGTTCGGCAAGCGATTCCACCGCGCCCAGAGACACCGCCAAACGGAAGATATGCAGGTTGTCGAGCACGTCCGCAGGGTCGACGCCCGGCACCACTTCGAAGCTCAGTACGGCACCACCGCCCTTGAGACCGTTGGAGGCCAGCTCGTATTCGTGGCCGGGCAGTCCCGGATAATGCACGGACTTGACCAACGGGTGCAGCAGCAGATAGCTGGAAATCGCACGCGCGTTCTCCTGCTGACGGTCCATGCGCAAGGCGAGCGTCTGGATGCCGCGACGCACCGAATCGCATTCGTTCGGCGCGAGCACGCCGCCCAAACGGTTCTGCGCGAAGTAGACGCGCTTGCCCAGCTCATCGTCCTTGACCACCACGAGGCCGGCGTTGACTTCGGAATGGCCGGCCAGATACTTGGTGGCGGAATGGATGACGATGTCGGCGCCTTGGTCGAGCGGCTGCTGCAGATACGGGGTGACGAATGTGTTGTCGACGATGGCGATCGCGCCATGACGGTGGACGATTCCGGCAATGGCCGTCACGTTGTTGACTTGCAGAAGCGGGTTGGTGAGCACTTCGAAGTACACGGCCTTGGCCGGACATCCATGCGCATTGCCCTTGGCGGATTCGCCGGACACCGCCGCATCGAGCGCCTTGTAATCGGTGGTGTCCACTTCCTCTACGATGACGCCCCAGCGTTCGAAATACTCGTGGAACAGCGAGTAGGTGCCGCCGTAGATGTTCTTGCCGACGATGATACGGTCGCCTGGCTGGAAGATCGACAGCACCGCGTGGATGGCGGCCAGGCCGGAACCGAACGCAAAACCGCGCGTGCCATGCTCCAGCTGCGCGATCTGCTTCTCCAGGAACTCGCGGGTCGGGTTGCCACTGCGGGCATAATCCAGCGGGGCATGGTCCCGACCGATTCGAAAGCATAGGTGGACGAGTTGTAGATCGGCGGGTTCACGGCTCCGGTGTTGTTGTCGTTGACCGGCAGTCCGTGGACGAGCTGAGTGTTGAATCTGGTCATGGTGCGCACCCCCTCGGTGTGGTTTCCTTGCCGCGTGCCGTTCACGCGATCGCTGGTTCCTACTTAACCGTGTCTTGGAAAGCGCCACGCGCCGGAGATTATCGACGTTGCTTATACAACGTGCGAATCGCCATAGCGTTTATTTATGAGGGGTTATCGGATGGTACGAAACCTCCGGAAACATACACCCGCGTGGACTGTAAACGGTTTCGAAGGATGTGACATAACCGGCCCGGAATCGGTATGGAAAAGCCTTCCGCAGCACATGCTACGGAAGGCTTGGAAACAGGATTGACGGACGGCAGGCCGCCGTCAGGTCAGGTAAGAATCAGAGCTTGCCGCCTTCGACCACAATGTCATCCGGGTTGACGTCGGAGCCGTACACCGGCTTCAAAGTCTCCTCGTAATCCTTGTGGAAGAAGTTCTCCTTGCCGAGCTTCACGATCTCGTCGTTGATCCAGTTGAGCAACTCCTTGTTGCCCTTCTGCACGGCCGGCGCGATGGTGTCTTCGTCACCGAGTTGGTGATGCCCACCTTGAAGCCCTTGTTGGTCTTGGCCCAGGCCAGCACCTCGGTGTTGTCGGTGGAGAAGGCGTCGCCACGGCCGTCGAGCAGCGCGTTGTAGGCGTCGGCGTACTGGTCGTACTTCTGCAGCTTGACGTCGGGTTCGTTCTTCTCGAAATAGCTTTCGGCGGTGGTGCCCTTGGCGATGATCAGCGTCTTGCCCTTGAGCTGGCTCACGTCGGTGATTTCGGCGTTCTCCGGGGAGACCACGCCGAGCGCGACCTTCATGTACGGCTTGGCGAAGTCGACCTTCTCCTTGCGCTCGTCGGTGACGGTGAAGTTGGCCAGCGTGATGTCCACCTTGTTGGACGTGAGCACATCCACACGGGCGGCCGGATCGACGGACGTGTACTTGACCTTCACGCCCAGATCCTTGGCGAGACGCTCGGCGAAGACGATGTCGTAGCGGCGTTCTTGCGTCCTGTCGATGTAGCCGAACGGGGCCTTGTCGGAGAAGACGGCCACTTTGAGCACGCCGGACTTCTTGATCTCGTCCAGGGAGCGGGCGGTCACCTTGGACGTGGTGGCGCCGCCGTTGGAGGCGTTGTTCTCCTCGCTCGGGGTGGCGGCGTTGGGACCGCAGGCAGCCACGGAGGCGGCCATGATCAACGCGGCCGATGCGGCCACGATGCTCTTGATTGTCTTGTTGATGATTGATGCGGTCATGGTTACTCCTCTCTTGTACGGATGACTGCTATCAAAACTTGCGATTACTCGGCGGAAGTTCCCGTCGGTTCCGTCGGCGTTTCCGCGGCCTGCGATGCCTGTCGAATTCGAACGTGTGCAAGAAACGCTTGGCACGCTCGGTTTTCGGATTGGTGAAGAACGCTTCGGCGTCGTCGGATTGTTCAACGATGCCGCCGTCCTCCAGCATGATCACCTGGTCGGCGATGGCTCGTGCGAATTGCATCTCGTGCGTCACGATGAGCATGGTCTGACCGGAATCGGCGAGTTCCAGCATCACGTCAAGCACCTCGCGCACCATTTCCGGATCAAGCGCGGCGGTGACCTCGTCGAACAGCAGCACTTCCGGATGCAGGATCAGCGCACGGCAGATGGCCACGCGCTGGCGTTGGCCTCCGGACAGCTCATGCGCCAGGCATCCTTGCGGTCGGCGAGTCCGACGCGTTCCAGCAGAGCGATGGCTTCCTTCTCGACCTCCGCCTTGTCGCGCTTCTGCACGAGCGTCGGAGCGAGCGTGATGTTGCCGAGCACGGTTTTGTTGGGGAACAGGTCGTAGCTTTGGAACACCATGCCGACACGCGTGCGCAGCTCGCTGCCGCGCTTGCTGCGGCCGGCCGATTCGGTGCCCGGCTTGCCGGTTTCGATAATCTCGCCGTTCAGCGCGATGGTGCCGCCCTGAATCGGCTCAAGACCTGCGATGGTGCGCAGCAACGTCGACTTGCCCGATCCGGACGGTCCGACGATGACGAACACCTTGCCATGGGGCACGTCGAAGGAGATGTCGTCCAGCACTGGCTTGTCGGCATTGGCGTACCGCTTGACCAGATGCCTGATTTCAAGGCTTGTCTGCGATTTCCCGCTGTTTTGCGCGGTCTGCGTAACCTGTTCAGCCTGCTCAGTCATGCTTCCACCTCTTTTCCAACCTGCGGGCCACGATGGACAGCGGCCAGCACACGATGAAGTACATGAAGAAAATCGTTCCGTAAATCCACAAAAGTGCCCGTCGGGTACTGGAAACGGTTCGCGTCGATGATCTGCTGGCCCACCTTGATGACTTCCACCACGCCGAGCAGCACGGCCAATGACGTGGTCTTCACGATGCGCGTGGCGAGGTTCACGGAAGCCGGCAGCAGCCGGCGCAACGCCTGCGGCAGAATCACTTTCGTGAACGTCTGCCAGCCGCTCAATCCCAAAACGTACGACGACTCGTACTGCGCCTTCGGAATCGATTCGAGCGCACCACGCACCAGATCGCCCAGTTCAGCGCCGCCCCACAAAACGAAGACGAACACGCATGCGCCGGTCGCATCCAAATTCCAATTCCATGCCTGCGCGAAACCGTAGAAGGCGATGAACAGCAGCGCCAGCTGTGGCATGATGCGGATGAAATCCAGATAAATCCTGGTCAGCACCCGCACAACGGGATTTTTCATCGTCATCAGCAGCCGACGATCAGGCCGACGGGCACGGACAACGCCACGGACACGCCGGCGATCCACACCGTGACCCACAGGCCCTGTAGCAGGCGCGGAATCACGCCCGGCTCGAGCAGAATCTCAGCGCCGCTCATAGTCGAACCTCCGTTCCAGCCAAGTGCCGAACAGCGAGATCGGCAGCAGAATCACCAGATACGCCACAATCAGCAGGAACAGCGACTCATAGGTGTCGTAGTACATGCCGATCAGGTCCTTGGCCATGTACATCACGTCGGCGAGCGCGATGGCGGACACCACGGACGATTCCTTGATGAGGAAGATCACATTGGCCACGACGCTGGAATGGATGTGCTGATGGCCTGTGGAATGACCACGCGGCTTAATGTCTGCCATTTGCTCAAGCCCAGCACGTATGCGGATTCGCGCTGCACTTCCGGAATGGTCTCCAGCCGCCGCGCATCGCTTCGGCCATATAGGAGCCGCCGAGGAAGCCGAGTCCGACGATGGCGCACAGTTCCGCGGACCAGACGAGTCCGAGTTTCGGCAGGCCAAAATACAGAAAGTACAGCTGCACCAGCAACGGCGTGTTACGGCTCAGCTCGATGTAGACGCGCACGACCTGCCGCAGGACGGGGATGCGCGCGATCTCGATGCCGGCGCAGACCAAGCCGACCACGATCGCCAGGATGATGCCGAAGACGGAAATGAACAGCGTCATTTCGGCACCGCTGACGAAGAACGGCGCGTAGTGCGAGATGAACGTCCAGTCGAACACGCGCGCCTCCTTCTCTTCTCAACGGTTTTTTCGTATTTGTTCCGGCGAACGCGGCTCATACTATCGCTTTATTCGCCACTACGAGCCAGTTTCGTTATCGGTTTTTCGTATAAGGACTTATCAGGTATCGCGAAACAGTCGTCCTGCGATCCCTCCAAGGTTCTTCTACAGTATGGCATGTTGGCGGATTGCGCCGTCGGCGCATATCGAAATGTGAAGATTGGGTATGCCTTGCGAGAGAGTATGCACATGCTCATTCGACATGCAACGATGGAGGATCTGGACGCGATCGAGGCTGTGGAGGCCGCCTGCTTCCCACCTGCGGAGGCCGCAAGCAACGAAAGCCTTACCGCACGCGTGGCCGCTTATCCGGACCATTTCTGGCTGTTGGTCAACACCGATGACGACGATACCCCGTTCCCCTCGCGTGTAGAGGACGGCACGTTGGTTGGTTTCGTCGATGGCATGGCCACAAACGAGCCGAATCTTGCCGATGCCATGTATGACGACGCCGATATGCATGACGAGCATGGCGATTGGCAGATGATTTTCGGCGTGGATGTGGCACCCGTCTACCAGCATCGCGCTGCGCCAGCTATCTGCTGCGCCAGGTGATTCTCGACGCGGCACAGGCCGGACGTAAGGGCATTGTGCTCACCTGCAAGGAGCGTCTTGTCGGTTTTTATTCACGATTGGGATTCGTGGACGAGGGTCTGTCCGATTCGACGCACGGCAATGTGATTTGGCATCAGATGCGACTTGCGTTGACACCTTCCAGCGAGGCGGACCGCGACGCGGAAACGCTGGAGTTCCCTCAGGTGGAACCCGCCGTCTGACGAACAGCAAGCTAACTCCGCGCGAACACCGCGACACGCCGACGATTTGCATTTCGCTGAAATTCCACGTAAGTTAGCACTCGCTTCGGGCGGTTGGCGCAGAGGTAGCGCACTTCCCTGACACGGAAGGGGTCACAAGTTCGAATCTTGTATCGCCCACGCGAAGCGGATGACGAAGCCGGGAAACCGGTGGAGGCATCCCACGGGCGATTGGCGCAGCGGCTAGCGCACTTCCTTCACACGGAAGGGGTCATAGGTTCGATTCCTATATCACCCACTGGATGCCTGCTTCTCACGGCAGGAATCCTTTGCGGACATAGCTTAGTTGGTAAAGCGCAACCTTGCCAAGGTTGAGACCGCGGGTCCGAGTCCCGTTGTCCGCTCCAGTATGAAGCCTCACCGATTCGGTGGGGCTTTTCGTTTATCCGTTTGTCGGTATCCGACAACATGCCTCGGGTGGGAAGCAATCGGCGCTTCCCACCGTCTGTCTTTCGGTTCTATTCGCGCATGCCATCCCACGCGTAGTCGAGATGCATGAATTCGGGCACCTTGTACCATTTGACCGGATAGCCGGCGCCATGCGCGCAGAACACTGAATCCGGCGTGTTCTCCAGGTCGGATTCCGGATCGTAAGCCATGTTCTCGATCACCTCGTCGGCATTGTGGCACGGCTGGTAGCCGGCGAACACGCAGCTTAAATGGCCACGGCCGTGCGTGTACGCGTTCACGTCCATCGCATAGTCGCGCATTTCGGATACCGGCGCCGTGCCGTTCAACACCATGTATTCGCCGTCGCCGGTAGGCGTGTCGAACGTGCCCGACATGCGCTGGATGTCGGCCATCGCATGTCCGACCATGTCCTGCGGCACTTCCAGACGGAAGCCGTACCAAGGTTCAAGCAGACGGCAATCGCCCTTCTTCTTCGCTTCCATCAGGCCCTGGCGTATCGCACGGTAGGTGGCTTGGCGGAAATCGCCGCCTTCCGTGTGCTTCAGATGCGCACGGCCCGTCAGCAGCGTGATTCTCATATCGGTGATCGGCGAGCCGGTGAGCACGCCCAGATGCTCGCGTTCCTGGAAATGCTGCATGATGAGGCGCTGCCAGTTGCGGTCGAGCACGTCCTCGCTGCACACGGTGGCGTATGCCATTCCCGCGCCCTGCGGCAGCGGTTCGAGCAGCACATGCGTTTCGGCGTAGTGACGCAACGGCTCGAAATGGCCGACGCCTTCGATCGGAGCGGCAATCGTCTCCTTGTACAGGATGCTGCCCGGTCCGAACGTGACGTCCAGGCCGAAACGGTCGTGCATGATCTGCTGGATGATCTCCAGCTGCACCGCGCCCATCAACTGCAGGTGCACTTCCTCTAGGCGAGACTGCCAGACGACGTGCAGCAGCGGATCCTCGTCCTCCAGTTCGCGTAGGGCGACGAGACATTTGTGAATGTCGCACTCCCCCGGTTCCAGCGTGTACGTGAGCACCGGCTGGAGGACCGGACTGCCGGCGTCCCGCTCCATGCCGAGGCCTTCGCCGGGGAATGTCTGCGTCAGACCCGTGACGGCGCAGATGGTGCCTGCGGGGACCGTGTCGACGGTGGTGGATTTCGCGCCGGAATAGACGCGCACCTGGTCGGCTTTCTCATGCCATTGGCCGTCTTCGGCAACCGCATCCGCGTCGCCGGCGTGCGCGGTGCCGCTTAGCATCATCTTGGCCTTCAGTTCGCCGCCGGTCACCTTGAGCCAGGTCAGACGGTTGCCTTGCGCGTCATGAGACACCTTATATATGCGTGCGCCGAATTCGCCATTGTATTGCGGCTCTTGCGCGAACCGTTCGAAACCTGCGACGAACTGTTCTATACCGTCCATTTTCAGCGCTGATCCGAAATAGCAGGGGAACAGCTCACGGCGGGCGATCATGGCGCGAATGGTTTCGTCCGGCACGGTTTCGGTGTCGAGATACGCGTCCATGGCCGTTTCGTTTTGCATGGCGATCTCCTCCATGCGTTCGCCGTCAATCGGCTCGGTGAAGTCGACGCAGCGTCCGAGAAGCGTTTCTTGAGTTGGGCGAGCAGTTGCGTTTTGTCGGCGCCGGGCGCGTCCATTTTGTTGACGAAGACGAATGTGGGCACCTGATAGCGATTGAGCAGTCGCCACAACGTTTCGGTATGGCCTTGGATGCCGTCCGCGCCGGAGATGACGAGGACGGCGTAGTCGAGCACGGCGAGCGTACGTTCCGTTTCGGCGGAGAAGTCGACGTGGCCAGGAGTATCGAGCAGGGTGATGGTGAGGTCGGGCGTGGCGATGACGGCCGGCTCGGTGAAGATGGTGATGCCGCGCTGCCGTTCCATGCGTCCGTGTCGAGGAAGGCGTCGCCGTGGTCGACGCGGCCGAGTTTGCGTACTTGACCGGTAGCGTACAGCAGCGCCTCCGACAACGTGGTCTTGCCCGCGTCCACATGCGCCAGAATGCCCGCGACGATTCGCTTCATGGTCTCCCCTATCTTCGCAAGCCAATGGCTTGCCAGTCAATGGACAGGAAAGCCCCCGCACCGCATGAAACGACGCGAGGGCTTGATGGTGACCCCGGCCGGGCTCGAACCGGCGACCTTGAGATTAGAAGTCACATGCTCTATCCAGCTGAGCTACAGGGCCAAACTAAACACAGTATAGTCAGTTCGCACACGGTTGCCAACTCGACACGGCAATCACATCGCCTTGAGCACAATGCCGACGATGGCTACGAGCACGCCGACGTATTGGATGCCGGCCACGGGCTTGCGGGGCACGCCAAGCAGGCCGAAACGGTCGACCAGCAATCCTCCGCCGACCTGGCCGAGCAATACCAGCATCACCGTCATGCCGGTGCCGATATGCGCGGACAGGTACGCGTTGCACATCACCAGCGTCGCACCCAGCAATCCGCCTGCCCACATCCACCACGGATTGCCTTTCTTCAGCGCGTCGCCGAGGCTGTAGGTGCGGTCGACGAATGCGACGACGATCGCAAGCGAGATCAGACCGACCACGAACGAGGCGAGCGATGCCTTCACCGGCGATCCCAACGCGACGCCCAGCTTGCCCAACAACGCCGTCTGCACGGCCGAACACATGCCGAACGCGATGCCTGCGCAACTCCACAGCACGGTCGCGGAACCTGGCACATGTACGGCTTTTCCGTCAGTTTCGGATTTTTCGGAATCGCCGGAATTTTCCGAACCGCCAGCCGGGCGATCGATGGCAGGCCTCAATCGCAGATTCGGTCCGGCGACGGCAAGCAGGAAGCCGACCAGCGTGATTGCCGCGCCTGCGATGCGCAGCGGGGAAATCGGCTGCGCGGTAGTGCCGAACCAGCCGAAAGCGTCGATCAGCAGGCCCATGACGATCTGTCCGGTGACCGGCATGATCACGGTTTTGAGACTGCCTAGTTTCGGCAGCAGCAGCACATTGCCGGTCAGGAAAGTGACACCGAACACGCCCGCGAACCACATCCACCATGGACCGTTCGCCGCGGTGGCGGGAATCAGCGGATACGGGCCAAGCAGCAGCGTCAAAGTCAGCATCGCAATGAGGCCGACGCTGAACGACACCAGCGAGGCGCGCAACGGCGAGCCGATGGAACGGCCGAGCCGCGTGTTCACCGCGGTCTGCACCGGCGTGATCAGTCCGGAGAAAATTCCCAGCAATCCTTGCAGCATGTTCAGCCTTCCTACGTTTCTCGGCACACGCTTCCCGGCACAGATTATCACAGCACCAGACCATCAGCCGACGTAACAATAAACCCTTGAAATCCAATGATTCCAAGGGTTTTCATGCAATCTCAGCAAAAGGTGCGAACCGGCGACCTTGAGATTAGCGGTCAGGGAAACCGGTCGACGGCCAAACGCTACTCGATAATCCAGCTCAGGCCGACGAGCACGATGACGAACAGCACGTTCACCGCGGTGTAGACGGCCAGATAACGGCCTTTTTTGTCCGGGTAGGCGCGCGTCACGTTCTTGTAGCCGATCAGCGACGCCATGGACGCGATCAGCGTGCCCAAGCCGCCCAGGTTGGTGCCGATGATCAGTTCACGCCACTGGTCGCAGAAGCCGGACAGCAGCAGCGTGGTCGGCACGTTGGAGATGAACTGGCTGGACACCACGGCCACTTCCAGCGGATGCGCGCCCACCAGCGAGGCGGCCAGCTCGTAGAATTCCGGCACGCGTTTCATGTTGCCGATGAAGATGAAGAACATGCAGAACGTGAGCGGCAGTCCCCAATCGACGTTGCGGAACACGCGGCGGTCGCATAGCAGGAACGCCACGAACACGATGACGCACATCAACCACAGCGGAATGAAATCGCTCACCGCCAGCAAGCAGACGACGAACAACGCCGTGTATACGATCGTACGCCAGCCGCCATAACCGGCACCGTAGCCGGTCACGCGAATCTCGTCAGGCTGCGGCCGGTCGGAATGCGGGGCGAGCACGTTCTGTTCGATGCCGGAACCGTCTATCGCGGAAAATTCGGAAACCGGTTTGCTGCCGAAAATCACGCAGGTGATGATTATCAGCAGAACGGCTGCGGTAACGGAATACGGGGCCATGATGCCGATCATCTCGGACGTCGGCATGCCCGTCAACGCTTTCAGATACAGGTTGTGCGCGTTGCCGATCGGGGTGAGCATGCTGCCCACGTTCGCGCCGACGGTCATCAGCGTGCCGACAAGCACCGCATGCTCTTCCATGTGCGCCATCGTCAACACCGCGATTGCGAACGGCACGAAGGTGACCAACGCCACATCATTGGTGATGAGCATGCCGGAGAAGAACGGCAATGCGATCAACGTGAGCACCAGGCCACGCGCGGTTTTGACGTGATGCAGCAGGCACGAGCCGATGATGCGGAACACGCCGATGCGCTGGAAGCCGCACACCACAAGCATCAGGCAGATCAGCTGCGAGATGGTGCTGGCGTGGATGTAGCCGGCGTATTCCTTGTCTGGCGGCACGATGAAGCACGATATGAGTGCGAGTATGGAAGCGACTACGAGAATGGTCTCGTTCTTCAGGACCTTGACGACCAATCGCCGCATGCATTCCTCCGTCAATCCCGTTTGCAACCGCCTTGCACACCTTGCAAAACCCAAGCGATTTTCATGCAAACGCCTAGACCACTTTACCCAAAAATGCGACTAGCACGAACCCTCGGCGTGCTGCTTTTCCGACCATTCCAACGATTTTCATCCACTATTGCTTACTGCCGCATGCTTTTGCAAACCGGCGAAACCGAAAACAAGGCCCGCAAATCTTCACAAATTAACCCCGCGTGCGCCAAGATTTTGTCTAAAAACCATCTTCCGTTCGCCTTCGATTCACCATATGGGCGTGTCACGCAACGTTGTTGCCGAAAACACGCGACTGCAGGTCCTTGCGCAGCGTTTCCAGTTTGGTGATCTGTCCGAGCAGTTCGATTTCTCTGCACCGTCCGGCAGTTGCGCCATGCGGCGCTGGGCCGCGCCGATTTTGTGCATGATGCCGGTATCAAGCAGTCTGACGATCAGTTCGGACGCGTACCGCCGCTCCTCCTGCGTTGGCTTGCGCAATTGCGCCGATTGTTCCTGCGACTCGCCTGTATTGCGGTTCGCGTCCGCTTCGCTCGGCGGCAATGGCAGCGGCATGACGGCCAGCTCGTTGATGACCGATTCGAGCATCGGACCGCCCGCCTTCGTCAGATTGTGCATCCACAGTCCCTGCGGCACGTCTTCCTCTGGAAGCCCGCCCGCCGCGGCGACCGCTTGGAACAGCGTGCGGAACACCGGCGTCATGAAACTCGACAAGGTCAGGCTGGCGAACATCGTCGGATCGACGGCCAACGGCACCTGGATCAGCGTGGCCATGAACTGCTGTTCGCAGATGAACACGGCGTCGTCGATGCGATAGTAGCTTTGGTCGGCCGCGTCGCGATGCTCCAACGCCTTGCGTGCGGCGGGATTCGCATACGGATTCGCGCCACGTTCCGCATATGCTGGTTCAGCCGACGGCCCCGCATTGTTTTGGAATCGACGTTTCGGCGCGTACGCGTCCTCGTCACGCATGTTCAGTTTGCGACGCTGGTACGCCACTTCGCGTTGCATGATGTCCAGATCGACGCCGATGCGACGTACCGCCTTGCGTGAGTACAGGTCGAGCAGCGAACGGTCTCGGATTTGCGCGATCAGCGGGGCGACCGCCTTGACCGCGCCCATCTGACCTGTCGCGTACGTGGTGTCGAAACGGTCGATTGCCGAATCGATCACGAAATCGTATAGCGGCCGCGCATTGGCGATCAGCGCGCGCACCGCCTCGTTGCCGCGTTTGATGCGCAGATCGCACGGGTCGAGGTTGTCTTCGGCGACCGCGACGAACG
>ENA-OQIO01000182-OQIO01000182.1-human-gut-metagenome-genome-assembly--contig:-NODE-182-length-31930-cov-2.597868_pt1 | contig 31930 bp, 42 predicted proteins | sample MGYA00242573_ERZ504737 | MGnify/ENA primary metagenome ERZ504737 (study PRJEB26092, sample SAMD00036203) | human gut metagenome | host: Homo sapiens | study: EMG produced TPA metagenomics assembly of...
TCGCTGTCCGCTGTGAGGGAGCGCCGCATTGAATATGAGCTGTCTTATGACAGGCCAACAGGAGCGGGTGCGGCGCTCCCGCCTTTCAAAAACACCTTGGGACATTTCGTCCCAAGGTCATAAGCCGTAGGCAGCGCTTTTATGAGGCGCTGGCCTTTCCCTGTTGCCGAGAATTGAAAAGGAGGTCTTTATGCAGCAGAGAAAACAACATACCGCATTTGCTGTGGATGGCTACGCCATCACCGCCAGCTTTGCAGACTGCAAAAATGCGGCAGCGCTCCATCATGTAAAGCAGATTTTACTATCTTCCTTTGCCAACAATACGGCAAAAAATAGCTCCGGCGACATCCTTGCAATCCCTCCCGAACAGAGGGATAATAATAGTGGGGGTAGTCCCTATGTACCTTGAAAACTTCATATTCCCCGCGTATTGATTGCGTTTTTTCATTGACCCATCGACAAATGAAAGGACGGATCAATATGATGGAAAACAGAATGATGACAGGTAATCGGGTCGGTTGCCTATACCGCGTGTCCACCGACAAGCAGGTGGACTACAATGACAAAAGCCAAGCCGACATTCCCATGCAGCGCAGAGAGTGCCATCGCTTCTGTGAAAAAATGGGATGGACGATTGTTCACGAGGAACAGGAGGACGGCGTGTCCGGGCATAAGGTTAGAGCTGAAAACCGGGACAAGCTGCAAATCATCAAGGAGCGCGCCAAGCAGGGGAAATTCGATATTCTGCTCGTGTTCATGTTTGACCGCATCGGGCGTATCGCTGACGAAACGCCTTTTGTGGTGGAATGGTTTGTTAAGAACGGCATCCGGGTCTGGAGTACGCAGGAGGGTGAGCAACGTTTTGATAATCACACGGACAAGCTCACCAACTACATCCGCTTCTGGCAGGCTGACGGCGAAAGCGAAAAGACTTCAATTCGCACAAAAACCGCTCTCGGCCAGCTCGTCGAGGACGGCGGTTTCAAGGGCGGTCTTGCTCCTTATGGGTATGACCTTGTAAAGAGTGGGCGCTTCAATAAACGCAAGCACGAAGTTTTTGAGCTGGCTGTCAACGAGGCCGAGGCCGCTGTGGTACGGATCATCTTTGACAAATATGTGCATGAGGGTTTCGGCGCTCAACGGATCGCCACCTACTTAAATAACCTCGGCTATCGGGCGAGAACGGGTAAAATGTGGCATCACGCCAGCATCCGGGGTATCATTTGCAATCTGACATATACCGGGGTGCTTCGTAGCGGCGAAAGCCGCTCCCAAACGCTGCCCCATTTGCAGATCATAGCGCCGGAGCTGTTTGAGGCCGCACAGCACATTCGTACCTCCCGCGCCAACTCCGCCGAACAGGAACGGCGTGTACCGCTGAATACCCGTGGCCAGTCCTTGCTGGCCGGGAATGTCTTTTGCGGGCATTGTGGCTCTCGGCTGGCGCTCACCACCAACGGCAAGGCTTATCCGTGCAAGGAAGATGCTCACCGCATTGTAAAGCGTGTGCGGTATATCTGCTACGGCAAGACCCGCAAACAAACCGAGTGTGACGGGCAGACTGGCTACACAGCGCATATTCTTGACGGTATCATTGACAAGGTGGTGCGGCAGATCTTTGAACGGATGAAAGCGATCCCCAAAAGTGAAATCGTCAATATCCGTTATCGTGAAAAGATGGAAGAACGGAAGGCACTTCTCAAAAGTGCAAAATCAGACTACGCCAAGGCCGCCGCCGAGCTTGATACGCTCCGGGCAGAGGTCATTAAATCTCTCCGGGGCGAAAGTGCTTTTTCGCAGGATTTGCTTGGTTCTTTGATTTCTGACTGTGAGACAAAATGTCTCGAAGTTCAGCACACTATGGGGGCGGCGCAGGCGGCCTACGACGAGGGACAGGCCATGCTGGACGCCTTAAACGCTCAGTATGACGATATTATTTCATGGGCGGATATGTACGACAGCGCCAGCACGGAGTCAAAGAAAATGATTGTGAGCTGCCTGATCCGGCGTGTGGAGGTGTATCGGGACTATCGGCTGCATATCGACTTCAATATTGACTTTGAGCAGTTCAGCGCTGGACTGGACATTTCGGCAATCGCCGCATAAAAAAAGCCCGCTTCAGAAGGGAAGCGGACATAAAACAAAAAACTTGCTTTTTTCAAAGCAAGCATTTATTAAGAATACTCAGCGCACCCGATTGGTGGAGATAAGCGGGATCGAACCGCTGACCTCTTGACTGCCAGTCAAGCGCTCTCCCGAGTGATCGGTTAAGCACCCCCACAGGCACCTTGAGGATATATCTCCATCAAATTCCTACAGCACACTTTCTGTGACTATTTTAGCGTGTTTCGGAATAGCTGTCAATTGGAGAGGCTGAATGAGCGCACTGTCAGGCAGTGCTTTTTTCATGAAACAATGTCCTGTGCTGCATACTCAACTTCTGTTTCCAATCCGAGTTCGAACTGTGCGAAGCTCATGTTGAACTCGATGTGCAGGCGATAATCGGAGTACACATCCACTCTCTTGATGATGTATCCTGCGATCATCTTCTTCACATCCATGTCGCTGCCATCGAACATCTCGGACCATTCCATGATGCGGCGGTAATCCGCTTGATGGCTTCGATGCGCTGATTGCTTTTCTTGACTTCCTCATTGAGTTCAGTCAATTGAGCATTGGCACCCAGCATCCTGGTACGGGCATTGTTGACCAGCTCCGACAGGACGTCCATCGGGAACGCACTCTCACCCTGCACGGCTTTGATGATCTCCAGCTTCAGTGATTCATATTCCTTGGCAGCTTAGCAGACTCTGCTTTGGCGTCCGCAAGGCGCTTCTTGAGACTGACCATGGCACTGCGGTGGGTACGGGAGATGATCTCGTTCTCCTCTACAGACCGCATCCGATCAAATACCTGATGGAGAATGTCGGTGACCATCTTGTCCAGAATGTGCATGGTGTAGCCAGTCTGCCCATCGCAGTTACTGCGCTTGCGGGTCTTGTTGTAGCACACATAGCGGATGCGCTTGCGGCCAACCTTTTCGCCGCAGCGTTGATCCGAGTTGTCCCATTGGTGGTCAGCGTCAGACGCCCACCGCAGTGGCCACAGAACACATTGCCGGATAGCAGGGATTGTCCTCTGGTGTTGCGGGGCATAGTTCGCAGCGCATTGCACTCGTTAGCACGCTCGGTCATGAGCTTTTGCGCCAGCTCAAAGTTTTCCGGCGAGATGATCTGCAAATCAGGGAATGCTTTAGACTGTGTACTGCCGCTCCGAAGCACGCCAGTGTACATGATATTATGCAGAATGTGACCGACGGTAGCTTCATGCCAGTTCTTCCCGTCACGGGTCTTGATGCCCATCTCAGACAGGAAGTTGGCGATTTTGAATCTGCCGTAGCCGGAGCCGACACACAGGTCGAACATCATGCGCACGACCTTCGCCTCATCAGGATTGATCTCCAGTTTGAATACCTCATGCTTGCGCTTGTTGTATGTGCCGCTGGGTACAAGGTCATAGCCGTAAGGGGCGGAACCACCACGGAAGCGGCCTTCCTGGACCATCTGCCCGAGGGCGGCCTTGGTACGCATGGAGGTTTTCTGGCTCTCACCGTCTGCCTGCCAGAAGCGGATGTAATTGGTGAGGCGGTCGACATGCGTGTCGATTCGCTGTTCACCTTCGTTGACGCTCCAGACCTGAATGCCGTGGTTGATGAGCCATTCGACCACGAAAGGCGTTTCTTCTGCTCGCCTGCCAATGCGGTCGAACATGAACACCAGCAGAATATCGAATTTGCCCTGTTCGGCATATTCCTTGATGAGTTGAATTTTATCACGGTCATTGGCGCTGACCTTGAAGCCTGACACGCCGTTTTCCTGTTCCTCGTACACGATGGTCCAGCCCATCCGCTCTGCGAACTCACGGCAGGCTTTTCTCTGCACGGGGATGTCAGCTTGATTCTGGTCATCGTGGTCGACCTGCTTGGTGGTGGAGACGCGGTACAGACAGCATACTCTGTTCTGGATGCTGAGTACATTTTGATAAGAACAACAAACTCTTTCAGCCATAATGTATCCTTCCTCTCAATGAATGATTTAGAAATGTGAGAGGTTCAGATACACCTTTTCATGTATTCACTTTTCAAAGTACACGGCATTTTGCCACCTTGATTATCTCACATTTCAGGTTGAATAGCTATCAAAACCTCGAAATATAAGCAACAAAGAAACGGCCTCCGATCCGGTAAAATCGCGCTTGAGCAAAAGACTTTTTGCCCAAGCGCCAGCTTGCCGAGAATAGAAAGCAGGCCGCAGCTTTAAACTGCAGCCTGCTCGTAATGACAAAAGAATTTATTTTTCCTGCTCTAACCGATGGAGTTCTGCGCGGGCTTTTTCAAGTTCTTCTTCCAATTCAGCAATGCGCTTCTGATCTCGACGAAATATCTCACGATTTATTTCGTCCGATTTCTGATATATCATAACCATGAGCATCAGAGCCGGACGCACATCCTCGTCAGGGATTTTGACGACAGCTGCGCCAACAGCCTCTTGGCCGCGATTCTTTACCAACTGCTCCAAATCATCTCTGGTAACCATTTTGTTTTTCCTCCGCAGTTTCTCAATTCCACTTCTCGGTGTGCTTTTGACGATCCAGATATTCCTTTGATTCTTGCTCATCGGCAGGCCGCACTCGCTTTTTGCCGCAATCCGGGCATTGGTCACATCCAGTTTCCGCTTCGAAGGTATAGTGGCAAGCGTCACAGGTGTAGATTTCCTTGCTCATTGCTTTTCTCCTGCATTCCTACCGGCTGCAACATACCGCTGTTCCGGGCTTGTCGGTTTATCCGGAATCGTCATCAACAACTGTCCACTCGCCAGCATAGGCTTCAAAAACTTATCGGTAAAGTGTTTTATGCTTCTGTAGCCGCAATGTTCTGCGATTTCAGCCTTGCTCCGTGCCTCCGCACAGAACTCGAGAATTTTATCTTGGGTGGTAGCTTGGGTGGTAGCTTGGGTGGTAACTTGGGTGGTAACTTGGGTGATACCACCTAAGCTATCGTCCTCTGCTTCAATTGTACGATAGAATACGACTACGAATCCGGACTTCAAAACCTCAAATTTATATTTGCATCCAGCAGCGTCACACGCATCAGCAATACGCTTCAGTCCAGTACCAAAGCTCTCAACATTCTTGGAGTAATAAAGTGTCTGTGCAATCAGCGGGTTCCTGCGGATAGGGCGCTCTCGACCAGAGATGAAGTCCTCCGGCTCATAGCCTGCCGGGAAAGTACCAGGGTTATAAATCTCAACACGGTCCTTGTATATGGAAACCTCGTTGTTCTGTCCGGTTCCGTATTCCTTGTGGCAAAACGAATTGATCAGCGCTTCACGGACGGCATCCACAGGAATTTCTGGGATTTCTTTGCGTTGCAAAGATCCAAACTCTACCCGCCAGCGGATATTTTTGAAAATATACTTTTCGGCACGGTCAACGAGTTCGAAGATCGTTCCATGCTCACGCTGAATATCCAAAAATGTGAGCCGCTCCGTTCCGGCGAATACCGCCATTTGCAGGTCATTGTAAGGTGTCTCACCGAACAGGACCATGCCTGCGTTCAGCAGGTAGCTTCCCGCAGTCAAACTCAACTTACCCAGTACCGTATCCCTGTCGGAATAATCAAAGCTGATTCTGCCGAACTCCTGACCGCGGTGGATATACTCTTTGAGAGAGTTCTCATCTACCGAGCTTGTCAGGCATCCGGAAACTTTGCGCTCCCATACACCTTCGTTGCTTTGCCGCTCCATAATGTAGTCGGTCAATTCCTGCTGGGACATTACCTTATCTTCATCCGCGACACGGATTCTGGCCACATTATAGGCAAAGTACGGTGTGTTGTGCCCTTCAAAGCTGACATGGATACAATCCTTATCATCAATATGGACCACTGCGATTTCCGGGTAGATTCTCGGCTCGATGTGGTTCGCAATCTCTTGGCTGATATCCCGTAGTCTTTTCAGAAATTTGCTGTCCAATAGGCGTCCCATCTGGTTTTATACCGAAATAGAGTTCGCCTTTCTGATGTTTGTTCAGGATGGCAGCATTGATACGACGCTTCCTTCAGTTCTCCAGTAGTCTTTTTAAATTCTAAGGTTTCGGTTTCGTGTCCGAGATTCAATTTTGCTCACCCCTCTCAACACTTTTCGATGTGTCAAATGCAAAAGCGATATTCTTGGATTTGCAGAAGTCCCGAATCACAAACAGTGTCATTTTATTCGGCTCGGTTCTTCCGTTCTCCCAGCGATTGACGGTCGCAACACTTATATTCAGCTGTTCTGCAAGTTCCTTCTGCGAAATGCGCAGTTCACTGCGAAGCTGAATAATAGAGTCTGCAAAAGTCACTGGTCATCACGCCCCTTTTGCATAGTATAACACATGATAAGCATTTTTACAATGAAGAGAAGCATTTCCGCACAGCTCTTTTATGCGGGCTGTTCCTCGCTGCACAGCCCGTTTTTTCGGATATATGCGTCCAGCAGGGTGTTGCGTACCAGAGCAGAGAGGGTCGGATTGGCCTCCTGAGCAAAACTGACTGTTACCTTATGACCCTCAATGGTCATCTGGATCTGCCTGGTGTTTTTCTTCTCTGTGCTCTGATTTACCATAGTTGCTTCCTCGCTTTCTTTTATTGTCAAGTAGTAGATCCTTGATCCCAATGCTGATCTCCAAGGCGGTATTCACTTCCCGCATCTTGTCTTTTCCTACAGTTCCCGCATATCCAAGCAAACGCCGCTTATCTAATGTTCGGAGCTGTTCCAGCATAATCGTTGATTCGTTGTGCAATCCACATTGCCTTCCGTTCAGGTTCACATGGGTCGCAGTCGGTGATGCTTTATGCGGCTGGTGATCGCCGCTACGATGACTGTGGGACTATGGCGATTACCTATGTCGTTCTGAATAATCAGCACCGGTCGGACGCCTCCTTGCTCGGAGCCGCGCACCGGTTCAAGATCCGCATAGAATATGTCTCCGCGGTATGCGGAGTGGATGTTGTCATTATCCATAGTAGCTTCCGTTTTTCTCCTGCTACAAACTAAGTAAAGGAATCCGCGCAGGCCATAGCGCACAGCTTTGGTCTGCGCGGTATATATTTTCCTTTGCCTGTATTCGACACTACTGCCCCAGGCTGGGCGGCAACTTGAACTGTGCGGGCGCACATCACGGGAATCTCACCCCTCCGGGGAACGCCCGGAGCTGCGTACAGGAGTATCATTGTAGGCTGACGGGATCATGGCGGGGACAGCTTGCCAAAGCTGTCTTGGCCTGAGTGGGTATCGCTCTGCACCTTACTTGGCCGTCCTTTGATGCGGAGTTTTCCGCACAGGTGGTCTTCGCGCACTCGGCCTGACGCTGGCTCCGTCAGCTAATGTATTCAAGTTGCCGGATATGACCGCCTGAGACGGTGTTTATCAAGGGTTCATAGCAGGGAGAAAAATTATCCCTTCACCTATCGCGGCGAAAACGGGGTTTTGCACACCCTGTTCCCACAAAAAATTTAAACATTTTTTCTTTTGCGGCCTGAATGGACTTCCAAACCGCATTCCGATATGCGCATTCTTCTTTCGCAATAAGGCGGACTGGCTTGCTTTCGACACAATACTTCCACAACCGCCTGCGCTGAGTCTCTGTAAGATGGCTGCTGAGACCTTGTCTGAGAAGTCGCACCAGTACAGCGGCTTCGTCAGCAGAAATCTGCTCCATATACTCATCTTCAATAGATACTACGGCGGTAGCTTCTTCAGAAAGGACTTCCAGCGAGATTGAGTTATCTGACTGCTTGTGGTCTGCATTTTCCTCTTTTCTCAAATCGCTGTCCGACCAGTCTTTCCAACGCCGGAACTCAGCTGCACAGGCAAAATCATCGCAGGTCAGTCGAATTAAATTACCGTCAGCATCCGTATAGACGATGGCGTTGGGATCTTTCTTATTGAGAGCATAGATGCTCTTTCGATTAAACATATTGGTCCTCCGTTTTTTCGAGATTTTGTGGTGAAGCAAATCTGAAAACGGAGGGCTGCGGCAGTGCGGTGAAAATGCCCTAAAGCGCAAAAAAGCTCCCGGAGCGCAATGGCTCCAGGAGCAGGACACAATATTAGACTGATGGGCTGTCTGCGGCGCAGGAGGGCCGTACAGATCCGTACACAAGGGACGCAAACCGGCCTTGTGGTGACCAACGGCGTAATATCGTCTCCTGTACAGCAAAAAATCACCCGCCCGCATCATCTATCGGACGCATCCGATAACCAATGATAACGGGCGGGCAACCTCAGCCGTGACCTGCTGGACAACCTCCTGTATGACTTTTCTATGACCTCAGCTGCAACCTACTGCGCAGCCTCCTGTACGACCTCCTCCGTAACCTCTGGAGCAACCTACTGCGTAACCTCTGCTACAACCTCCGGAGCGACCTTAAGCAGCTCTCATTTTATGTGCAAATACTTTTTAATGACCTCGCATGCTCTAACGCCAGATAGGCTTTGCCGCCGTATAGTATGTCTGCGCCATAGAGAGATTTCCTTGGAATCCCATGGCGAGGATCGCATACATGTTCAGTTCGCTGTCCTTCGGATCGAAGCGCAGAGCATCAATGGCCGTCTTTTGCGCCAGAATATAATCCTTGCACTCCATCTTCAGGCGGACATATCCCTTGGTGATCTGCAGGTACAGGGACTGATAGTACATGGACAACTGCATCAGCCACAGCTCATGTTCACATCTTGGGAGTAACTGTCCTTTATACATATCGACTGCGCTGTAGTAGAGGGAATGCCGCATATCCGGGTTTTCTTCTGTTTTCAACTGAATGCAGGCATCCTCAAAGCGGTCGAAATCCGTATGGATATTGAAGTTGGGATTGATCTGGAATGTACCATTCTTCCCGATGACCAGCTTGTCGAGCCCGATGACGGAAAGAGTACGCCGCAGGCGGTAAACGATATTATTGACGACCTTATATGGCGAATCGAGTTCGTCGTATGGGCAGATGATCTCTGCCAGTGTGTCAACAGAGAAATTCTTTTTGTGATTCAGAATGAGATATGCCAGGAGCAGGTAGCACTGGTCCGCTTTAATATCTTCTCCGGTCAATGTCCCTTTGGAGTTGATGATCTCCATGCCGCCAAAGAAATTGATATGGATGTCCTCCGGATTGTATTTGGAGGCTTTTGTTGCTGCCAACAGGGACTGCTGCTGTTTGATTTCGTTGAGCTCCACAACCACTGCATAGGAAGCGATGAATAGGAAAACCGGGTCATCCGTGTAACGGGTCGGATCGTCCACGGCAATGAATCCCTGATTAATCCGTTTGGAGAATGGTGCCGCCAGCAGTGTAGTCACCCCATACTCCCGAAAGAAGGCTGCCTCATCTGGATAGACTTTCTCTAATCTCTGCAAGTCAGAAATCACGACCGGTTTATTGGCCCGAAGTGCTTTCCTCCATCTCGGGAACTTCTCCATGGGCAGGCACTGGAGCATATCCCTTTGCGCCGGCACACCATCTTTGCACCATTCGTAGGTAATGACGCCGATTCCCAGATCCCAGTCAGCTTCCACCACAGAGGCTCTTGATGCGCCATAAAACTCAGCTGCACCTTTCAGAAGGCCACTGATGATAGCTTCTGAATCCTCGGTGTTTCGCAGACTGGCCTCCAACACGCTCATCCCACGGTGGAATGCACTGCATTCCACAAATGGTGTGTTTTCCTGCATGATTTCGTTGCTCATGGATACGCCTCCTTTGATTGGTAAAAAATGCAGAGACTGTCCAATGTAACTCGGGCAGCCTCTGCTGTGAGCCGCACAGTATGGCTGTGCGGTTATGTACTATACGATTGTCTTGATGAAAGCGGCAAGTGCCTCGCGCTGATCCTCCTTGAGAGCCGCAACACTATTATCTAATTCACTCTTGGCGTTAGGCGAATTTGCTGCATCATTCTCCGTAAAGAACTGCGCCAGTGTGATTCCGCAAGCGTCACAAATCGCATTTACCGTTGGCAGGGATGGTTGATTATTTCTTTTGAAGATATTGCTGATCGTTGTCTGCGACAGGCCGGATTCCTGCGCTAATCGATAAATAGTCCATCCGCGTTCGTTCATCAACTGCCGGATTCGGTTTTGTGCATTGAACATATATACCACCTACTATGTCATTAGTTTACACCTCATTTGATTATCCTTGTAGAACTCATCGGTATGGTATGTGGTAATCAAATGATGCGCATCACTTATGGTGTCATAAATAGAGGTATGAAAAAAGTTGCGTAGCTTTTCTTAAATGATTGATATTCACTTTTGCAACCAACTGATTTGTATAAACTTGTAGGATTTATACTATTTGTAAAGATGACATTGCTTTGACTTATGTGCGTAATATGCAAAAAAAAGAAGCAACTGCCTCCCCTTACGGAAAAGGCAGTCGCTCCTCTATGAATGAGTTTGCGATATTATTCAAGTACCTATAATTCATTAGGAAAAGCTCTATCAGTATGCTACTTTGCAAATACACTCAATTGAAAATCTCAGTGAAAAAAATACCCCTTGAGTGTAATTACAGCGCTACTTTAGCAAATACCAGGACAATTGCCCGTACACCGGCAAGCATCCAGTGCCGAAATATGGATGGGCTGAGAATCGGTGATCATCTTCTTAATCTGGTTTGCAAGATTAGTCCGAGCTGCTTTGATAATCTCAATCATGTAATTCCCTCCAATCATTTGTTATGTTTGCAAATTGTGTGAGTTGACCTGTTTTAAAAGTCTTGATGCCATCTGCTATGCCCTAATGAACAACAGCGGTACTCAAACACTAAATAATCATTTATCTCTGTCGCTTCACATTAATGATAGAGACTTCTTCCAGTCTACCTTATCTGTTTTGTTATTATAGCATATAATTCGTTGTGTAACAAGCCTTGTTTTTTGAATAATTTTCTATATAATCATAGTTAATAGCTCTCTTCATCTGCGGCAATTGCATACCCTTTTACAATGTTTTTACGTGCGCTTTAAAAAACATGAAGCTTCCACTTTAACCGACTAAAAGGAGGAAAATCGCAATGAAATTCAGCAATTACAATGTTTTTCGCAGAATCAACGGTAACCCTTATGTCTATAATTCTGTCACAAAAGCTTTTCTAAGGGTATCTGATACTGCACTTCCTTTTGAAGATTCAACCTTAACCAATGTTGAGCAGTTTTTCCAAGAAGATGACCTTACCGTCCTTATCGAAAACGGATTCGTTGTTGAAGATAACTTTGACGAATTGAAAGCGCTTGAATTCATTTATAAGAAGAGCTTCTTTAATGCCACCGACTTGACCCTCATTTTGACTCCAACATTTGAATGTAACTTTGCATGCCCGTATTGCTTCGAGGCCCCACAACGAGGTGCAAACACCACTGTTCCACAGCGAGCCACAAAAACTGTTGAGAGGTATTTTTCCTCTTTAGAAAAATACGCAAAAAAGCATTTCCATCTTTATCGGCATGTCGAGCTAAGCCTATTCGGCGGAGAGCCTTTACTTCTATTTGAAAATTTTTCTAATTTCTTAAATTATACGAAAGCTTTATCTGAAGAACAACGTTTTTCATACTCTACTTCGATAACTACGAACGGTTCTCTGCTGAATAAAGATGTCGTTCACACGTTGGTGCAGCATCACTGCCGATCACTACAGATTACCATTGATGGTGGAATTGATAGTCATAATAAGACCAGAGCGTTTAAAGGGAGCGGAGCCCCTTCATTCGATTTACTGATGCACATTATAAACCATGATTTAGCAGAATACTACGAACAGGAGAATGCCACTTTTTATTTGAGAATTAATCTGCAGAGTAATAGTGTCGATGAAATTCGCAATGCTTTGTCCCATGTCGACGAAGCGATACGGCACTATGTCACAGTCATTATCCGTGCAGTATATTCGACTGAATGTTACCATGAACAGAATACAAATAGTGTTGAAGATTTAATGGAGTACTATAACATGGCGGCTGAACTTGGATTTAGAGTATCCACAAATGGATATTTTAACAGATCCTGTGAGGCTTGTTGTGATGAAGGTGTCTATTTCCTCACTCCTGATTTGGGCGTTTGGAAGTGTGTCAATACCATGTCCTTGCAAAACGGGAAAGTAGGAGATATCACAGAAAATGGCGATCTTGAGATAGACGCAGCAAAAATGATTGACTGGTATAAAGCTGCAGATTGTTTCTCCGATTCCAAGTGCCTCAACTGTAAGTTGCTCCCGGACTGCTTTGGCGGTTGCATTTTGTTCAATTCAGTCAATGGAAAACGTTTATGTACCCCTTTGATATGACGGGACTTTCTTATTTTTACGAATAAAGAAATGAGGAATATATGTTGCGAAAATTTAAGACCTTTTTCCCAACAATATTGCTACTAAATATTGCCGTTTGCATAGTTGAATTAGGCTGTGTGTTTATCCGTATGCAGCTCATTAACGATATTGCCGCAACTCAAAATAGCGCTGCCCTTTCAAGCATCGTACTCGTTGTGACTTTAATCCTGATAGAAAATCTTCTTCTCATTATTGGACAAGCAGTTGAGATACGCATAAGGAAATCCTATAAATACCATGCTGATGAAGTCATAGCTGATAAGTGTTCAACTCTGCCTTTAGCTATAATTGAACAAGCGAGTACACGTGAAATTCTGTATAAGGCAAGAGAATTCTTCCAAAAATCAATTGACCGAGCGTATTTCATCTGTAAAATCATCAGTTAGTACTTACACTATTAGCATTGTGCGCACTTCTCTTACGCACCCAACCTGCAATGATTCTATGTTTTTTATTTCTTCTGAGCATCGCATTTTATTTTAACATCAGAACTTCAAAAGTGACATTTGGGTTTTGGTCGAAATATATGTCTAATGCCCGTCGATACAACTATTTTTCTGATATTCAAACAAAAAGGGAATACGCTTATGAACGTAGGATATATCACACCTCTCAGGCGATGGACTGTCGGTTTTCACAAGCTTTTGACGAAGCTTGGCACGCTAATCGAAAAAATGGCCTCTTAAGGTTCCGCGGTCAGGCTGTTGTTGAAGGCATTGCAATATCAATATCTATTTTTACAATGTTCTACTTTGCACGGCCAGAGGCTTTGCTTACTTTTTCAATTGGCGCATATGCTGCAATTACTGATCTTGTATCCAGACTTCTCAATGCTGCCTCGGAATGCCCGGAAAGCATTTTTTCGCTGCGAGAATTTAATGCACTAAAACAAGAACTCGATGATTTTTTGAAATTGGAGCCTACTGAATATCGTACATCTCCTGTAAAAAGTGGCGATTTTAGTAATCTTGGCGACGAACTTATCGTCTTCAATAACGTAAGCTTTTCGTACCCTGCTTCAAACGACTTGCGGGTAATTTCAAATTTCACGTATTCATTCAAAAGAGGCTTGCATTACGGCCTTGTTGGTGTAAATGGTGCAGGAAAAACCACTATTGCAAAATTGATTTTGCAGCTCTACGCTCCGACGGAAGGCACTATCATTTCCATAGAGACATCCAAGACGGCTATATTTCAAGACTTCCAAATTTATCCTATTACTGTACGCGAATATCTATTAATGGGTAATGATCCTTCAATAGAAGATGAATTACTTCTTGATATTCTTTCCCGCTTTGGCTGTACACCGTTGAAAGATGGATTAGCTACACCGCTTTCACTATTAACAGAGGACGGCACGCTTCTTTCAAAGGGTCAATTTCAACGATTGGCGATTGCACGAGCTTGTCTTTCTAACGCAGAAGTCATAATCCTTGATGAGCCAACGGCCAGCCTCGATCCGATAAGTGAAAAGCAAATTTACGAAATATGTATGGACATATTAGAGGATAGGACATGCATTTTTATTTCGCACCGTCTTGGGGCCGTTCGCAATATGGATGAAATTCTCGTGGTGGATAATGGCGTTCTTTGTGAAGCAGGTTCGCATGAAAAGCTGATGCAGTTAAACGGGATCTACAACAAATTGTATTCGACTCAACGGGAGATGTACATTGATGAATAATCGCCGGAATGTTTCTTTGCAGTGCTTGCAAACTGCATTAAAACTGATGCCTACTCATTTTGCTTTCCGTTTGGCTCTATCTATTTTTATGGCAGTTCTTCCTTTGCTCGGAATGTCAATGAGCCGTAGCATCTATAGCTATGTAGAGGCATCCTCTAACTCGCCGCAAGTTCTATCCGCACTCGTGTTCCCACTTTCAATGTACGCTATTTACTTGATCCTTACTAAAACATATACCGTGTACTATCAGCGTGTTGCAGTCCAATTTGGGGCTATCTTAACATTCGAAAAGAAAATAAAGCTTTTGCTTCACAAAAAAACCGGTGAAATCGATATGCGATTTTATGAAGATCCATCTTTTTATAATAGCCTATGGGAAGCCAAAGTTGCAAGCACAAATATTTATCGCGTAGCCGAATGTCTTATTGAGTTCATTTCTATTTCAGTTAGCATATTGGTTCTATCGAGCTATGCCGCCTCAATTAAACCACTTTTTTTCGTTTTTATTTTTCTGACTGCAATGCCATCTCTTAGTGAGCAAGTTTGTGAAGGTATTCTTCGCAGCAAGCGTCAAAAGGAGTTAGCAATCGTCGCAAAGGAAGAGCGTACACGATGGGAACACATTACGAACATTGAATCCGCAAAAGAAAGAATAGTTTTTGGAAACTATCCTTTGTTGAAAGCGAAATGGTTGCACACTACAAATCAATTTCAAGAAATAGAATTTGCGCTGGACAGAAAACTTTTGAAATTGAGTGCTTGTTTTGCTCTGATTAGACTCATTGCAATTGCGGGCATCTATGTTTCTGCAAGTTGGTTCTATTATATTGGCAACATTGATTACGCTGACTTTATCACTACAATTTCCGTAGCTCTGTTTCTGCAAGCGCAATATGGCGAGCTATTCGAAGTAATTGGGTACTATTCAGAATTTACTACGCTTGTCAAGCCGTATTTCAAGTTTATGGAAATTAAATCTGATTTCCCTTCTGAAATCGCTTGCGATGCTGGTACAATTCAACTTAAGAATGTGGAATTCTCTTATCCGACATCAAGCGAAAATGTTCTGCAGAACATTGATCTTTTGATTCATCCAGGAGATAAGATTGCAATTGTTGGTGTGAATGGTGCTGGCAAGTCAACATTGGCCAAAATTTTATCAGGTCTCCTGCATCCAACAGCCGGTGTAGCCTCTGGATTACAGTCTCGCTATACTCGTGTTATGCTGCAAGATTTTCAGTGTTATGCTCTTACCAAAGATGAGAATATTGCATTAAGCGAGATACACCCCAAAAATCCAAGTCTAATCCGTAGCCTTTCAGAACTCCTTGACATAGCAGATATTCCCTCCGGGGAAATACTGGGGCGCGAATTCGGGCATAGAGATATTTCCGGAGGACAGTGGCAAAAAATTGCCATGCTCGATTGTTTTATCACCAAGGAAGTGTTCTTATCCTTGACGAGCCGACATCTGCAATAGATCCACTTTATGAGAAACGCCTGAACGAAATAATACTGCAGCAAGCAACGCCAGATACAACTCTCATTGTAATTTCACATCGTTTGAGTATTTCGAAGTTACTCAATTACGTTTATGTAATGGACAATGGCCGTATTATTGAAGAAGGAAGGCATAGCGATCTTCTTCAATCGCCCAATTCAGTGTATAGGCAATTGTGGGAAGCGCAAACATCTTGGTATAAGTAGAATTATCAGAGGGGTGGTATATATGTTCCAGTTTTGCGTTAACGGTGTAAATATGGCATTTGACCTTCGCAAGATGAAACTCTATGATCGTGGCCAAGTTTATAAGCTGAATTCCAGTCCAGCACAGGTCAACGGGCGTGTTTATTTTAAATTAACAGATTCTTGCAATTTGTCATGTATATACTGCTTTCAAAACAATGATTCTAAAAGCGGCATAAATCCCATTAATATTGCTGACTTCAAAGCAGCTGTCTGCGAACTACTTTGCCGAAAGAATACTGATTTTTATATGTTTGGCGGTGAACCGTTCCTTGATTCGCAATACGAGAATGTCTTATATTTACTCAACAATAGCGATGTCACTTTCCATGTGTTCACTAACGGATGTTTTTCCCAAAGCTATAGAGATTTGATTTCTCATTTTCAAGACCGTCTAATACCAATCATTACACTCGATGGTCCAAAAGAAATTCATAATAAGCGCCGGAGGAAGGGGCAAACCGGTTCGTTTGATGAAATTATAGGCAATATTGATTATTTGCAGTCCATCAATGCTAACTGGATCTGTCAAATTAATATTGATGATGGCAACTTTGATGAGATTGACAATCTTTTTGCATTTTTACATTCAAGGTATCATATCAATGAAATAGACACTATTTTGAACCCAGTTTTACACTGTGCTACTTCTCATATTGATTTAAAGCTTTTACAAAAATATGTTCACTTAGACTCTCTTTATCATTTAGAGAGGTGCATCATTAATTGCAAAACAGCCAGAAAGCTTTCTGCACTCTTATCCGGAAACGGAGTCAGCAAATCTCGTTGTGACATTGAAAATACTTATGTCGCAAGACTTTGAAAACAATATACTTTACTGTTGCCCGCAGAATTCTAAATCGCTTATCGGACAGTTAACTCGTCTGGTATTCATATTGATAAAAGCGGTTGCTCTTACTTATTTAGCATGAATCAAAACGCAACAAACCCTGTAGCCGCTGTGAGTATAATCACATTTGTGGGCGAGGGTGCTTCATGGATAAACCTGATTATACTTTCTGCAAACAAGAGGTTGAGGAAGTTGTTCTCTATTATTTTAAACATGCGAATTGTTTTCTTCATTTGGCGAATTGACTACACTATCGATGCTTGATTCGGTCATTTAGGGTACCGCATTTTCATCTTTCTCTGTGTTAAATCTCCGATAGAGTGAGTCCTTCTGGGAGGTCCATCATGAACCTCCCCTGGGTTCAGCAAATGGGCGCAGTCCTCCCTTGGCGGAGGACTGCGCTTTTCTGCGGCCTTACTGCACGGAATACAGGTTGGATGTGCTGCTCCCATTGTCACGGTAGCGTGGGATCTTTTGCAGGTATCCATGCTGCTCCAGATCCGTCAATGCCCGTTTGACCGTGGAGCGTGACAATCGCATGTCGAACGCAATCGTCTTGATTCCTGGCCAGCATTTTCCCTCGCTGTCTGCACGGTCACGCAGATACATATAAACTGCCCTCGCTCTGGAGGCAGTTCGGTGTCGGCGTAAATTGTTCCGAAGTAACTCATAGATCCTCCTCGCCATAGGTTTTCATTTGCTTTCCGCCCCTGCGCCGAGGCTTATCTACAGCAGGCTCATGGGCAATGCCGCCGCGTCCAGAAACGGCATAGGCTCCACGCATATCCGCATTCTCCGCCTTGCTTGACTGCGGAAGATTTCGCTCCAGATCCTCACGGTTTGCATAAGCTACCGCACGATCTACCCGCTCCGGAACAATATAAGGCTCCTCGAAGGTGATACCCCATTCCAGAAAAAGCCGCAGGCGGGTACGCATGGGATGCTGTCCCGTCTTTTGGACAATAAAATTCCCCTTGGGAATAGACTTCAGCTCATCTGGCGTCAGCAGTGGACGCTCCATCATTTGCAGACTCTGGCTGGGGTCGTTCTTCCCACGGCTCACCGATCCAGACAGAACGGTGCGGTTTCCGAGCGCCTTGGACAGCACCTCCGCCGTCTGGCTGTTGGGTGCGAAGCCGCCGAAGATGGTGTCCTGGCAGTTGTCCTGAATAATTTCGCTTCCTTCTTTTCCGTAGTTTTTTTCAAGCTGCGCTAAGGACTGAATGATCGGCACCAGCGTCAGGCGGCGGGAACGGCCTGCGGAGAACAGCGGAAGGACGTCGAAGGGCGGCATAGTGCCGAACTCATCACAATACAGTACCGCACGGTTTTGCAGCTTCCCTCCGTTTTCATCCGCCACAGCAAACAGTTCACGGCTCAGATTTTGAATCATCAAGCCCGCCATGAAGTTTTTGGTGGTGTCCTCCTCCGGAAGAATAAGAAAGATGGCAGACTTTTCAGAAGCAAACTTCTCTGCATCGATGGCGCTGTCGAAGCAAAGCACCTGCTCCAGTTCCGAGTCCAGAAATGCATTGAGACGAGAAAGCACCGTGGACATGACAGAGGCCATGGCCTGCTCCGCGCTGTTGAGTGCAGCACCCGCAAACCATCTGGCCTTGTGGTCAGGCGGCAGCTTGCCCATCAGGAGCTGGAAGTGACTCTTGCCCTTTACCTTGCTGGGTTCCAGCAGATCCTGCACCAGTTTGAAGACAGAGACGATGTGCCGGCGCTCCTGTGGGTGCTCCTCATCCGGCGGCAGAAACTCCGCCAGCATCAGGATGACCGAAGTGAGCAATCCCTCCGCCGCATCATAGAAAAAGGCATTCTGTCCGCGGTTGCTGTCATCGCCATCGGGGTTGACAATGGTTTTGGCGAGAATCTTAGCGTACTTCTCCGCCTTAGCTCGAGCCGCCAAGTTTTTGGGATCTTTCCTTGTGATGTCCATGTAGCGGTTGACCAATGTCAGCAGGTTGTTGCCGTCTGAACGAGTGGGATTGCGCAGATCAATAACAGATACATTGTAACCGTAGCAGTTTTTTGCAATCGTGCCGTAATTGCGGGCCAGGTCACCCTTGCTGTCCAGCGCCAGCCAGCTCATACCGGAAGCGCAGGCATATTCCAGATTGGGGTACAAGAAGAATGCAGTCTTACCAATACCGCTGGCACCGATCATGAGGCAGTGAATGTCATCGCTGTCTACCAGTGCGGTGAGCTCCTGCGGTTTCCCCTTACAGCCGAGAATCAATCCCTGCTCCGTGGGGAGGTTCTGCCGCTGCGCCACTCTCTGACTTGAAGGGCACATGGGCATAGGTCTGCTTGATTTCCTTGTCGGTGGCCCATCGGGCTGTGCCGTGCTGCCCATCGCCCACAGTGCGGGATTTGATATTGCCAAGGGTATAGTGATGAGACATCATGGACAGCCCACCGATGACAAGGAACATTGTTGCTCCCGCTGCGATCAGGATCCAGATACTTGCGTTCAACATTTCACCTCATTTCATTCATAGCAAAGCCCTGAGCGTTTTCGATGCTCAGGGTCAGATCGTCATTCCAGTCTTTGTTTTCCGGGATCAGGCGCTCCACGGAATAGCGCATTTCCAACTGCTCCCGCATCCGGCGGCTGGCCTGATGACCGGCTTCATCATTATCAAGACAGAGCAGAATGGTATCGAGCTGCGGCACTTGTTCCAACATCTGCAATACCGGCTGAATGGATGTGCCGCAACAGGCTACATAGCTGTGCCGTTGCCAGTTCTCCGGATAAAGGGTGATGAAGGACAGCATATCGATGGGTGCTTCAAACACATACAGGCTTCTGCCTGTGCCGACATAATGGAAGCTGTATCGTGGATCACTGCCCTCGACATTCAAGCGAAAGGCTTTCCCGTAGCTGTTGGCACTGCGCTTATGGGCGTGGTGGGGGACACCATCTGTATCCGTGCCAACAAACACGGCGTTGTGATACTCGGCATCTTCATACAGAAGTCCGGCCTTGGCAAAGTGCGCCACCACATCTCTTGCGATGCCGCGATGCTTGATGAGATACGCAAACACTCTGCGCATCTCTTTGTTGGCGGGCGGCAGTGCAAATGGTTTCACCGGTTCCTCGGTGCGCTCCCCGGCAGAGGGATACGCTGTTCCCAGCTCACCACCCAACAGTAGTGTCACTGCGTCCGGGTAGCTGAGACCATAGAAGCGCTTCACAAAGCTGACGGCATGTCCGCCTCGCTCCTCCGCATGGTCATACCATTCGTTGCCTCGGACAGTCACGCTGTGGTCACTGGCAAGGCGTTTTTCTCTGCCGGAGGAAAGCAGCTTTTCACCGCGGCAGCGCAGAAACTCCTCCAGATCCACTGCGGCGGCGCGCTGTTTCTGTTCTTCGGTGAAATGAATATAGCTTGACATGGAGACCTCCTTTTTTACATACTCTGCTGATACTGCGTCTGCTCCTCATGGTCGTCCGCCTTGTGACCCATAGCCATACGTTTCTCCATAAGCCGTCTGCGGCGTTTGGAATCGATGCGGATCCCCGCCGGGTTACTTGGTGGAACGGAATTGCTTTGGAATATCCTGCTCATGTGATGGAGTAGTTTGGTTGCTGCCAGCATGACAGACGGATCCCGGAACTGGTCAAAGCGGTCGAGAAAAAATCGTGCATACTCATTGCCTTGTGCTGCGGCTCGGATCAGCCATTCTCTGGCCTGCTCACGATCCGGAGGAACATCCCTCCCAAAGAGATACAGCTTGCCCAAGGCGTACTGTGCAAATTGATTTCCCTGATCAGCGGAGGCTGTCAGGTACGCAAGAGCCTTTTCCACATCCTTCGGCACGGACTCACCGGTGAGATAGATCGTTCCGAGCCGATACCGTGCAAACTGATTGCCCTGTTCTGCGGCCTTGTCCAACCATTCCAGAGCTTCTACTGTGCGCTTCTGCGTGAGGAGCAGCTTCCCGAGGGTGTATTCCGAGAAATCATTACCGGCTTCTGCCGAGCACCGAAACCATTGCTCTGCTTTTTCGTGGTCACGCAAGGTGGAGAGATCATCCCGATAGAACTTACCAAGCTGATGTGCCGCAACGGTATATCCCTCCTCCCAGAGCTGCTCCAACGCTTTGACCGCTTCTGCGTGCTCCGCATCCAGCGCATAGATGTCCTGCAGGACAGCCTTTGCGGCGCGGTAACGCTGCGCCTGCTCGTACACGCTGTAGGACTGATGCTCCTCCTTCTGAGTTTCCAGCTCCGGGTCATCCTGCATTCCTTCATCCTCAAAGGTCGGAGCCGAGACGAATGCTCTCGGCCTCCCGGATGATGTCGTTCTTGATTTTGCGAAACTCCTTGCGTTGGGATAACGGGAGTCGTTCCCACGGGGTACTGTGACCGTAGCACTCGTTCAGCTCCTCATGGATCTGATTCCACACCTCATAGCACTCAGAGACCTCCGGCAGCTCCGCAAGCACGTCCACGATGGTATCGACGAGCTGCTTCAGCGGCTTCTTGAGATAGCCATACTGCTTCTTTCCGGTGGTCGTTTCCAGTGCCTGCACAAGCTGATGCATGTTATCCTCGATGATCGGGCTGTCACAGACCTGACGCTGCATCCGACTGATCATTTCCCGCATGGCATTCTTCGCTGCCTCCACCAAGTCTGAGTAGGCCACATCCTTGCGCTCATAGATTTGCTGCATCTCATCCTGGAAGATAGCATTGGTCAGCTTGGAGCGCATCGCCGCGATCCCGTCCCTGGTCAGGAAGCCTTCCTTCGGATCATCGGACCAGACCATCATGTGAATGTGCGGGTGATGCCCTTCGTCATGGAAGGCGGCATACCAGTGGAAGTTCTCGAGCGATATCTTCATTGACTTCGCCAGCGTCGGTGCGTTCTCCATGAGGAGCGCACGCCACGCATCGGCGTTGTCGTATTCCAAACGATCAGCATCCTCACGACGCAGAGAGTAGATGATGGTCCACACATTTCCCTCTTCCGCTTCCAGCTCTGATATTGCCGAGGCAAGATCTACGGCAGTGGCAGAACTGAACAGGCCATGAGTACCTCGCTTCTGCACGCGGGGACGGGTAGCAATGTACTGCATGTATCCGCTCTCCGAATCGATTTCATGGAGGTTAGCATCCAACGCCATGGTGATGAATGCGGAAGCCGTACCAAGCGTGGGCGTTTTGCAGTAGTCCTCGTACTCGAACAGCTCCACCGCATCCGGAAAGTCATGGAGCAGTTTCTGGATGAGCTCACGCTGACCTTTTGTGACCGCACTGTTTCCGGCAAGCTTCTCCACACCTTCACGGGTAGCAATGTAGCGCATGTACCCGCTGGCTTTCCCAGATTTGATATAGCCGCTCTTCTGCACGAGCTTCGCCATCGCTTACACCGATTTCTGAAAGTCCAGTGCATCCTTGAAGGATATACGGCCATTGGTCCGCTTCATATCACGGATGGCCTTGCCGCGCAGTCGCTCATACTCTCCTTCATCGATGTCGGTATCATAGGCAATGATCTGCGCCATCAGGTTGATGTCCACGCCCTGCTTGAAAAGCAGAGAACTGATGCGGCCTGCGAAACCGTCCAGCGTTCCGGTCAGCGTTGCGGAGAGTACTTCAGGCAGAAACGCACTGGCGTTCTTCGTGTTCAAGTAGCGACATAGAACTTGAGCGCATTCATCACGAACTCGCTTCGGCTGCCGCAGTTATCCAGCTTCAGGTGTGCATCGATCTCTCTGTCCATATCCTCGGTGATCCAGAAAGCCTTTTTGATCTTATTGTTGTGTTCCATTGACAAATTCCTCCTAATTTTCGCGTTGTCCCCGCTGGAAACCCTTGTCCCACGGGGATATTTCGGTTTATAGGGTCCAGGCCGCCCTGCAAGGTGCTATTTTGTCCCCAGCCTAAAAAGCCGAAAACTGCCCGCACTGCGGGCAGAAGTGGGTCGAGCCGGGGCACTTTGTCCCCGGCTCTTTCTCCTGCTTTTCTTTCGTCGGATGCTGATATCCCCACAAAGCGGTTCAAAGCCCGCCCAAATCCCCGGTGTGGTACTCGCTCGGGCTACCTGTAAAAAGCGCACACAGCGGCCCACAGGGGCGGACACGGCGGTTACATCTGCATCTCAGGAGCCTGCGTTTCACTGTCCCGAAGCTGTTGGGCGTACTCGTGCAGGTTCATGCCGGTTTGCTGCTGGCAGAACGCCTCCATCTTGCGGAGCAGGACTTCCTGTTCGGCAGCATTGAGAGGGTAACTCCAGCTTTCTTCCGAACCGTCTCCCTTGCAGAGGTTCAGTTCCAGTGTGTCGCACAGACGCTCCTGTTCCACATCATAGTTGGCGTAGATGTTGAGCCAGTCGTCATTCTGATCGGTGCAGACGAATGTCCCGAAGGCGGCATCCACATCGAAGTCCGCCTGCAGATAAAAGTTGAGCTTGCCGTCTAATTCGATGATCTCCTCACCGAAAGAAAAGTTTTGTGCAGAGAGATGTCCTGCCGAGGTAATCTCTTTGCCCTTCAGATGATCCAACAGCTTGCGCCACTGCTCATCTGCCGAAGCAAAGTACGACCTCGTTGCATGGTATGACGCCACGGACACATCCCGCATCGCCCAAGTCTGCCAGCCATCCATAATGTGAACAGCGGAGAACTCACGCTTGTCGAAGTTCACATCGAACACACCGCGTACCTTTCCGGTGTTCTCCATGCGTACAGCGGTCAGAGCATTGTATTCCTCCGCGGTGATGGGACGACCGCCTGCAAACATTTTGATAAACAAATCCGGCACAGCAGCTTTCTCGCCGGTGATGTAACTGCGCAGCTTTTTCCCGACCGTCAACAGCTCCTCACCGGGTGAGGTCTTGAAGTACCATTCTTGACCACGCTCCGTCACATGGTAGGCCGCATAAGTGCGGGCTGCTTCCTCCTCTGCGCGCTGTGCGGCAGCTTCCGACTGAATCGCGCGGCTGATGCGATCATACTCCCGTTCCGGAAGCCGATTGCAAAGCTCGTCCAGTACATTCTCCAGATGCTCCTGCAGGGTTTCATCCTTGAGATGCTTCTCGATAGCATTTTTCCAACGCTGGTCGATCCACAGAACGATTTCTTCCTGTTGTGCCATATCAGTTGCCCTCCTTTACCACGGCTGCCGCGGGCTTCGGTTCACTATTCGGCGTTTTCGGAGCAGCGGATTTGGCCGTGCGCTTGGGCTTGGGAGCAGGGACAGCCTTGCTGTCCAGATACTCCCGCACAGCTTCCGGCACCGTCTGCTCATAGAGCTGCTTGAGCGCATCGTCCATGCGGGCCTGCACGGAGGAGTGTTCCTTGCGGAGCGAGAACTCCAGTGCGTCCAGCTTGTCATCGTCAAAGGTGAGAGTGATATTTACTTTTTTCATGTTGTACCTCCTCAGTCATAATTGATATACGGAATCTTCAACCAGTGCGTCCAACCTCGGTCAGCCAATTCTGTTTTGACAACACCGTACTTGGTACCCATAGCTTCAACGACCTGACCGCCGCCAATGTAAACGCCGATGTGCCCGTCATGCCAAACGGCAAGACCGGGAATGTCCGGCATGGTATCGATGGGACCGGACTCCGTGGCGCTGTAGTACATCTGATTGGCACCGATGTCTGGCATGCCGTGAGTTCCATAGTCAATGGTCATTGTTTCCGGGGACAACCAGCCGTACCCTTGATGAGTCCCACGCAGTCGGTGGTCCTGCCGCCCAGCCAGTTGGCACGGATAAAATCTTCGTAGCTGCCGACACCGTCAGGATACTGTTCCAGCTTGTAGGCAAAGAGCGATTCGGTCAGCACATCGCCATAGGTCCCCCAGACATAGCCCCAGCCAGATTCCCATGCGTGGATGGCGTAGGTGACCAGGTCGGTAGCATTCTTGCTGTTGGGATCAACAAAAGCCGAAATGTCCAAGTCGATACTGCTTCCATCTCCGCGAAGGAACTCACCGTTGTAATTCCCGCCGCCCGCAGCGCCGGCGATCATGGAATAGATGTGGTTGATATTACTCTTGTCGTCCTCTGTGATCGTCCTGCCAAGCTCTGCTTCCAGATTGGCATACGCTTGATACAGTGAGACCGGAACAGCAACGGTGTATTCTTCTACCGTGCTGGTAACCGTGCCATCGCCGTTCTCGATATCTACCGTGCGGGTACGGGTTTCCCAAGTGTAGAAGCATTCTACGAAGCGGCTTGCCGCTCGTGCGGACGGCGCATCCTCGCCAAAGCAGAGGGCATAAAAAACGGCCTTGATCCGAATCGGGTCAAGGCCGTTTCCGCTTTCCGTTTGCCCATTGACGGAAGCCACTGCCGAATCCAGAAGAGAAAAAGCGGTACGCATCTCCTCAATATGATACCGGAATTCTGCGGGTACTTCTGTTGAGTAACTCACGCCATAGAAGGCTGCAGCTACCGCCTGGTTGTTGTGATCCGCACCTCCGGAGCCAATAGAACACAGAAGTGCGATGAGTACAATGACTGGCGAGAGAATTGCGACCAGCGTCCATCCCACGCCTTTGCGCAGCTTTTCGTTAGAGAGCACCGTCGCCGCGGCTTTTGCGATCATGCCTGCAGATACTGCCATCAGCGACCACCCGCCGTTCCAAACAGCTTTTCCTTATATGCCGGAGCATGTACCTCCAACAGGTAGCGCTCATTTCCGCACTTGTACAGGCAGACACCGCGCTGGGGGAACTTGATGAGGTTATACTCCGCCTCATCCAGCTGGAGCATCTCCATGTAGCTGCGCTTGTCGATGGAGCCTGCGTTGAATAGGAACTGGTGGGGCGGGATGCTGAACAGCGGCTTGGTCTTTTCGCGCACCTGTTCCTGATCAAAGTCCTCCAGATTCTGCGATGCCAGCAGCATGGCGGATTCCTTTTTGCGCACACGCTTGAGGCAGTTGCGGATGTACTCAATGGCCGTGGGATTGGACAGCCAGATATACAGTTCGTCCAGTGCCGCCACAGTATTGCCGACCGTCAGAAGCTTATCCGACATGAAGGACAGCACATTGAACAACATGGCGTTGCGGACATTTTTAGCGGCACTCAGCATTCCCTTGACGCCGAAAACGAGGAAGCGGCTGGAGGTGATGTTGGTGTGCCCATTGAAGAACTGTGCGTCCGCACCCTTGCACATGGAGTGCAGCCCCAGCAGGACTTCCTGCAGGAGCTTTTCCGTATAGAGTAGATGAGCGTTAGGATCGTAGCGCTTGAATTCTTCTTCGATCAGGTCATAGAGGTCAGAGAGGATCGGATAGTCTTCCGGTCGCATGCGGCGGAAGTTGCTTCGCTCCGTGATTCCCCATTTCGCATAGAGCTTGGACACCATAATCTCAATGGTGTCGATGTGGGCATCGCTGAAATCTTTATAGGCCCGGAAGAAGTCTTTGAGAAAGGAAACATGCTGTGCCAGCAAAGTGCTTTTGCGGAAGGCTTCCGGCGCTGCCGTATCGTCCGGGTCACCGCCATCATCCCAGCATTTCGGCTCCAGTACATTGATGATGTACTTTCCCGCCATGAGGTCGGCAAAGCAGCCGCCCACGGCCTCGCACATTTCCTGCTGCTCATGCTCGGCATCCAGTGTGATAATGGATTTGCCGGACTCCAGCAGATTGAGGATGAGGAGCTTCATCAGATAGGATTTGCCCTGGCCGGAGTTGCCGAGAATGAGGATGTTGGCGGAGGTCTTGTCCTCATCGCGCTGGTCGAAGTCCACGAGGATGTTGCTGCCGTACTTGTCCCGCCCGACATAGAAGCCTTTGCGTCCGTTTTGCCGGAATAGTTGAAGGGATACAAATTCGCCACACTGGATGCCGGGAGAACACGCTCGAACTGCTGGCCGAAGGCGTTGTATCCCACGGGGCTGGCACAGCAGAAGCCCTGCTGCTGACGAAGCAGGAGCCTGTCCACATTGAGCTTGCTCCGCACCAGCTCCGTCAGCACATCGGTCTGGAGCAGCTTGAGCGTGTTATAATCCGAAGCGGTCAGCTCGATATAGACGGCGCAGTGGAGCAGCGGCTCTCGGTTGCGGTGCATGGAAGCTACCAACGACGCCACATCCTGCAGATTGCTTTCCGCCGTGATCGTCTGCTGCAGGTCGTTGGTGTTGGAGCTGCCCATGCGGTTTTTGTTGGCAGCATTCTGGATGATGCGCTTTTCCTCGGCAGGTGTTACCTGTCGGGTGTAGATACGCAGCGTGATCCCATCCTTTTCGCCCAGATGTCGGAGAATAGCCTGCTCATCGGTCTGCGTGGGATATTCCCGCAGCGCCCACACGCAGCGGAAGGTGTTGCCGCAGATGAAGTGATCGGGTTCGAACTTGACCACGGAAGGTGCGATCATATCCAGGAAGGATTTGATGCTTGCAGTCTCCCGGCTCTGCGGCGCTGCTTTTTTCGTTTTCTTTGCCAAATGAGTCCCTCCTTTACTCACCGACAATGACCCAGCGGTCACCGTCGAAGTCCTCAAACTTTTCCGTCGTCACGTTCTGCTCAAAGTAAACACCCAGCATCTTTTTGAGATCCTGCTCGGTGGCTCGGCGGGTCGTGAAGCCGTTATCGTTGATATTCTGCTCGATGCGGGAAAGGTAGGAGAACACATCGGACTCCTGTTCACCACGCAGCCGGATGATAATATAAAACTCACGGCTGGACGCATGAGCACCTGAATACGGTCCAGGTGCTTGCTGTCTTGCTCCAGCAACCTGCGGACTGCGGGCAGTTCCTCCTGGCTCAGCCGCTCCCGGTAAAAGTCCTTATTGCGCTCGAAGGATTCTTTGGAATTGAGCGCCAGCATCTCGATTTCCGCCTGTCCTTTTACGACATTCAGCAGCGCATAGATGCGGGCACTGATGCTGGAATCCGGCAGGACGGAGATGTTGGTGGGCTTGATGATGAAGAACACGAGATTGCCCATACGGGTGGCAATGCAGTAGTCCTTGATCTCCTCAATGCCCATGAGCTGCCGTGTGGAGCGGGCGGCTTTGTCCTTTTTCTGCTTTTTACTCACGACTCCAACCTCCAATCATAGAATTGCTGCTTTGTAATCAGGAACGCGGCGGCATATTTGAGGAAATCCAATATGCTGGTTCCGTCGAATCGAATGCTGAGGAAAGCGTAAACAGCCGTCAGCACCAGCGGCAGGGCGATGCCTGTCTGGGTCAGCGCCAGAACAGAGATAAGAAGCCCCACGCCGATGATGCCGATGTCCCGCAGCTCCCAAAGCCACAGCATGGCCTTTGCGGTCAAATTATCAGGGTAAATATAAATTGTTCTCACCTCCGGAGAATAGAGATGGCCGCAGGTTTCCCTGCGACCAATCCAGTGATTTGATTATTCTTCTGCGTTGTCCAGCGCCTGCTGGAGCAGTTGCGTGATGAAGTCCTTCTGCTTCAGGTGATTCTTTTCCAGATACTCTTTCAGGCGGTCGAAGAGTTCCGCGGAGATCTTCACCGCAAGGGTTCGTTCTGTCTGCATATCGTTTCCTCCTTCAAAGTGTTCTGCGAAGATGCGCTCCACATATTCCGCCAGTGTACCCAGCTTCATTTCTTCTTTCTCTGCCATGATTCTTGCGTGAAGCTCTGCCGGGATCATGGCACAGAGGTTCTTTTTGCCCTCCATCGGTCTGCTCCTTCCTCGATTTTGCAAGCAAAGCATACCGGAAGAAGTCATGGAAAGCTATTCACCAAACTCAACGAAGAAGCTATGTGAAACGGAAGCAAAACCACCAAGCAGCTATACCGCCCGAAGGCTGCGGCGATCCGCCCCATAATGAACTCCACACAGGGTATCGCCACACTGTTGCCCAGCGCTTTATATCGGGCGCTGTCCGAAGCATCAGGATGTCCGTCCAGCCATCCGGAAAGCCCTGCAGACGCTCACACTCCAACGGAGTCAGGCGTCGAATGAGATAGGCATAGGCTTCTGCCTTTTGGCAAACGAGATCGGTGGCGTCCTTGTGCTGGCGGGCGCTCTGCGTGCTGACCACACCATTCTCACGGAAATCATCCACACGCTGGCGACTGTAGACCGCATGATGATCGGTGGCCGTCAGTGTATATGCGATGTCCCGCTGATACCCGATCCCATTGCCGCCGTTCTGCGGCTGTCGGTCAATGGCATTTCCCGTGATGCAGAAGGTTTCTTCCTGCTCTACGAGCGGCACATTGTTGCCGCCGGTTCCGTATCTTGCGGACATGGTAGGCACCACCTGATGAGGACCAGTGTAGCGGCATCAATGCCATGGTTTTCATAGACGAGCGGTTGGTGTCCATGCTCCTGCGCCCGCAGGTACCGGACACATCCTCAGAGCACTCCATAACGCTTCCGCCCTGGTCATTCAGACACAGGACGGGATGGCATACAGTTTCCGCTGGCAGAGCCTTCAGCGTAGGTGCCAGTTCCTCGCCATACCCAATGCTCCCAGCAGAGGCACCGGCTCCTGCGAGAATGCGGCGGCTACAAAGGTCTGCTGTTTCATTCCCGGTTGCGCATTCAAAGCACTCGCAACATCATGTAAGTCACGAACCTCGTCCCTTTGGTTGGCAGCAAAGGCCATGACTCCGTTTCTTCCGGTGGACATCCCGCAGTTCACGCCGAGCGTGGCCGCAACATCGCCGGTCAGGTCACCATTGTAGCCGTCAAATCCCTCGACGGTGTCATCCGGCTGCGTCACGAAGGTCTGCATCTGCATATTGGTGGTCGCCATCAAGGCACCGGATACGCCGTGCAGGTCAATGCCCTCATCCCGCTGGTTGATATGGAATGCGTTCAGATCCGTAGGCTGTCCGTCCGGGCGCATCAATCCGGCTTGGATCTTCAACGCCCGTTCCAGCTTCGGCGGCAGAGCTTTTCCGCGTTCAGAAGCTCGGCGCAGGATCCCCAAGCATGCCTTCGGGGATAAATAATATTTTATCGGCGGTGCGTCCTGCAAAATCTGCGACAAGGAAGATCCTCTTGCGTCGTTGGGCGACACCCCAGTATTGAGCATCCAGGCACCGCCAAGCCAGGGAGAAATCAGTTCCCAGTAGGATTCGCCCAGCAGATTGCCATGGCCAGGGGTAAGGTCCAGGGACATAAACGGAACCGCACTTAACTCGGACGATCTCTTCGAGGACGATACGGAAGTCCTCGCCTTTGGGAGTTCCGCTGGAGAAGGCTCCTGGAACATTTTCCCACAGCATATACCGAGGTCGGACAGCGTGACCTGCTCGGCCTCTTTGTTCGTCTGCATTTCTCATCTCCTTTACCAGTCGAACCTGCTCCATAAACAAACCGGAGCGGGCGCCGGATAATCCGGCTCTCGCTCCAGCCACGGATAAATCCTGGCACGGGCTGCCGCCGCAGATGATATCTACGGGCGGCAGTTCTGCGCCGTTGAGCTTTGTGATGTCACCCACATGGATCATGCTTGGGAAGCGCTGCTTCGTGACCTCAATGGGAAAGGCTTCAATCTCCGAAGCCCACACCGGCGTAATGCCGCTGCGAATGGCAGCCAGAGGAAAACCACCGATGCCGTCAAACAGGCTTCCCATAGTGAGCCCGCTCATTTTGACACCGCCTGCACGATCGTGCGCGTGGTGTTTACAGCGGCCTGCGCCGTATATACCGCGCTCATAATGTTGGCTCTTGTTGTCGTATCCAGGCCAAACGTTCCGGCAATGCGGGGAATCTCGCCAGCCGAAAGCATCAAACCAAGACCCAACAGTGCGTGGTCCTTAAACACCATGAGCCCAGCGATGAGGATAGTCGCCTGCAAAAATGCGGTCAGGCACAATCCAATGATCTGTTTGCACCACTGGATGAAGCCGTCCGTATAGCCACGGGGCACAGAAAACATGTACAGACTTCCCACGGCAATCTGGATCAGCAGGATACCGCCGCGCTTGAGATTGGCAAAGAAGACCTTGATGATCGCATACGCCATAAGGATGATGCAGAACAGAATCATGAATCCGCTGGTGATACTGCCAAAGCCGAGGAACGGGCCGGATGTCAAATCGGTCAGCGATTCCACGGCGCTGAACTCCTGCATGATATCACTTGCAACATCTCCGATGGATGCACCGTAGCCGGTGATCCCTGCGGTGAGTTGCCCCTGCAGCGTTACCGAAAGCTCATAGAGCCGGACCGGAACGACAGTAAACAGGCTCACGGCCATAAAGCCCTTGATGGCATTGAGCGCGGTTTCGCGGATGTTGCCCCGCCCGCTGGAATACTCGATGCCGCATTCAAAGCAGGCCACGACCAACCCGGTTCCGTACAACGCCCAAGCGAGATAGGAGAAGAACAGTACGATGCTCTGCACCCAGGACATTTCGAAGAGTTCGACACCCATGTTTCCCATCTCTGCGAAGAAGTTGCCGAGAAAGCCCACGACCTGACCGTAGAACCAATCCACGATCTGGCCGAGGATCTTATCGGCAACAAAATCCCAAATAAACATTGATCGGTTTCACCTCCTCCGGGTGAGGCCGCACCAACTGCTTGGGATATGGCAAAGGCCGTACAGTTGGCACGGCCTTCAAATCATGCTCGGTTTACATTGTCTGCGCCCACTGCTGATCGGCAGACTGGCTCATGTCTTGGAACACTTCCAGATAGTCCGATACTGCGTTGGAGAGCTTCTCGTAGTCCTGCCGGGTGGGGTGATACACATACCAGTCTACTTTTCCATAGTCATCCCAAATGTGAGGGTCAACACCATTGCGGAAGTTGGGGTTGGAAGTTACCTTCGTCCCCAGCAGATCCGAAAAGCGAAGGCGCAGGGTATCCACCTGTCCTTCACTGCGGTTCAGAATTGTCATCTGCAGGGCGTTGTACTGATTGGAGACGATTCCAGTGACAAATTGAATCTTTGCCCGGTTCATATCGCTCAGACGCACATAGCAGGCTCTGCCCACATAGGTGGCGTCGGGGTACCGTTCTCCGACGATCTTCCGAAGCTCCTGTTCGTAAAAAGTCATTGCCTATACCTCAAATTCCGATGATCTGCCAGATGTACAGCGGCGCCGTCAGCGTGAACACCAGGCACGCGAACAGGATGGCGGGCGCCGATTGCGATAGGTAATCCTTTGATACAATCTCCAGATTTTCCCCCGCTTAGCACCGTGCATGAGAGTTTCCCCTCACACGGCGCCCCATCGTTAAGGGTTTCAAAGTAATTCACACAATTTACAAGTAGCTTTTAACCGTTATTGTAAAATTTCGTTTAGATGAAGAA
>ENA-OQIO01000183-OQIO01000183.1-human-gut-metagenome-genome-assembly--contig:-NODE-183-length-31902-cov-3.793611_pt1 | contig 31902 bp, 26 predicted proteins | sample MGYA00242573_ERZ504737 | MGnify/ENA primary metagenome ERZ504737 (study PRJEB26092, sample SAMD00036203) | human gut metagenome | host: Homo sapiens | study: EMG produced TPA metagenomics assembly of...
CTGGAAACGCATGTCAACCGTTACTGTTCACACGATGTGCGACCAGCAACGCATCTCGCCATTTTAAATCGCCTTTGGCGATGGGGCGAGATGCATTCAAGTCAAAACACGCATCCTCCGTGTCAATCAGCGGAATGATTGACACAGGAGTAAACAGTAACTGTCAACCATCAGAAAAAGACCTTCTGCCGGCAGATCAACCACTTGCAAAAGGTCTTTATAAAATGCTGTTATTTATTTTGTCTCAAGGATCTTATCAACACTTGCCAGTTTTACACTCAATACAAATACTTCAGCGGCAACTGCAAGTTCTTCCGGTGTTGGATAAGACGGTGCGATACGGATATTGCTGTCATGTGGATCTTTTCCATAAGGGAATGTTGCTCCCGCTCCTGTCATAACAACGCCAGCTTCTTTCGCCTTCGCAACAATCGCTTTCGCACATCCATCCAGCGCATCAAAGGAGATGAAATATCCTCCGCGTGGCGCGATCCAGGATCCAATCTCAAGTCCTCCAAGTTCTCTTTCAAGAACTTCAAGAACAGTCTCAAACTTCGGACGCAGGATATCTGCATGTTTCTTCATATGTTCTACAATTCCGTGAATATCTCCGAAGAATCTTACATGACGCAGCTGATTTACCTTATCATGTCCGATTGTCTGCACACGCATTGTGCTTCTGATATCCTCCAGGTTCGCATCAGATGCTGCCATTGCTGCAATTCCTGATCCCGGAAAACTGATCTTAGATGTAGAAGAAAACTTGTAAACCATATCCGGGTTACCTGCCTTCTTACACTCCATCAGAATCTCAATCAGATAATCCTGTTTATCTTCATATAAATGATGTACGCAGTAAGCATTATCCCAGAAGATACGGAAATCTTCTGCTGCCGGCTTCAGGTTCGCAAAACGGAACACTGTCTCATCAGAATATGTGATTCCCTGCGGGTTAGAGTACTTCGGTACACACCAGATTCCTTTGATTGCCGGATCACTGCTTACAAGTTTCTCAACCATATCCATATCCGGTCCTGTTGATGTCATCGGTACATTGATCATCTCAATTCCGAAATGCTCTGTAATCGCGAAATGTCTGTCATATCCCGGAACCGGACATAAGAATTTTACCTTATCAAGCTTACACCATGGAGTACTTCCCATGATACCATGTGTCATTGCACGTGCTACCGTATCATACATCACATTCAGACTTGAGTTTCCGAAAATGATCACGTTATCTTTCGGAACTTCCATCATATCTGCAAGAAGCTGTTTTGCTTCATCAATTCCATCAAGTCCGCCATAGTTACGGCAGTCAACACCATCTTCACAAGTCAGATCAACACCACTTGTCAGTGTATCCATCATCCCCATTGACAGATTCAGCTGGTCTGCTGACGGTTTTCCTCTGGACATATCCAGTTTCAGTCCTTTTGCCTTCACTTCTTCAAACTGCGCCTCCAGGCCACTCTTTAATTCCAATAACTCTTCTTTGCTCAAATCTTTATATGCAGTCATTGCAGGAATCCTCCGCTTTCTTTATTTTTTCACTTTTGTTATTGTATATAATTTTTGACGTTTCGTCAATGGGTTCTTGCATTCTTTTTTATTTTTTTGTTTTTTTCAGCTTTATTTTCACATGTTTTGCATTTCAAAAATGTTTTTCATTCATTTTCCACTATATTCCGTGTTATCACTCTATCCCATCAGGTTTTATCTATGCATTATTGATTTTTTCTCCCCTCCTGTGATATCCTTAGAAAGTAGATTCCAGTCAGCATTCCACTTGACTGTGAATAAAAATCTTATGATTCTATGGAGGTACTAAAATGAATTTTACATTTGCACACAATAACCTGAATGTATATGATCTTGAAAAATCACTGGATTTTTACCAGAAAGCTCTGAATTTAAAAGTAGAACGTGAAAAACTTGCCGATGACGAAAGTTTTAAGCTTGTATATCTCACAGACGGTGTGACCCCGCATCTTTTAGAGCTCACCTGGCTGCGTGATATGGATCGACCATATGAACTGGGAGATAATGAGATCCATCTTGCATTTGCTGTCGATGATTTCGATGCTGCTTACAAAAAACATAAAGAGATGGGATGTATCTGCTTCGAAAATCCATCTATGGGAATTTATTTTATTGAAGATCCTGACGGATACTGGCTGGAAATTGTACCGGGCAAATAAAAAAGTTTTAAAAAAAGGAATCAGCATCACTGATTCCTTTTTTTGTTCTAATATCTTACATAATATGTAACACGTACAGAACTTACCTTAACCGGTACTCCTGTCTGCTGTGCTTCGATCATCTGTCCGCCGCCAATGTAAATCGCTACATGTCCCGGTGTCCAGCAGATATCTCCCGGCTGAGGATTGCTTACAATTGTTCCTGCTGCAAGAATATCTCCACTTGTTCTTGGAATTGAAATTCCTGCCTGTCTGTAACAATACTGTACAAGTCCTGAACAATCCAGTCCAACTCCCGGTGTAGATCCGCCCCATACATACGGAACTCCGATCTGTGAATAAGCTGCATTTACAATAATGCTTCCCTTATCTGCACTATAGCTTGGGCTTGATGAGGAAGAACTTGAGTTGCTTGAGCTTGAACTGCTGGAAGAGCTACTGCTTGAGCTACTGGAGCTTGAACTTCCTGAGCTTGAGCTGCTTGAGCTTGAACTACTGGAAGAACTATTACTTGAGTTATTTCTAGAAGAACTACTGCTTGAGTTATTCTTCTTAGCTGCTTCCTCGGCAGCTTTCTTTGCTGCTGCTTCTGCTGCCTTTCTCTTAGCTTCTTCTTCCGCCGCTTTCTTTACAGCTTCATCAATCTTAACATCGAGATTTGCGATTTCACTACTCTTCTCTGTGATTGTTGTATTCAGTTCATCCTTCTGCGCATCATACTCTGTCTGTGTCTCCTGCAGATCAGCCATCTTTGTCTCAAGCGTTGTCTTAAGATCTTCTACTTTCTGAACTGTCGCAACATACTCTTCGAGCTTATCTCTGTCATAAGAATGTACCTGCTGGGAATATTCTGCCTGTGTCAGTACACTGGAAATATCTCCGGATGTCAGTACCTTCTCCACTGTAGCAGTGCCTGTTCCTTCTTCATACATGTACTTAATACGAAGCTTCATAGCTGCATACTGCTGTTCCTGTTCCTCCTGCGCTGTCTTCAGATCTTCCTCTGTCTGAGAGATTTCCTCACCTGTTTCGATCAGATCATTCTCAAGATCAGAGATCTTGGTCATAAGTGAATTCAGCTGTGTCTGAAGATTACTTACCTGATTCTGTGTCTCCTGCTTCTTCTGCTTCAGATCACTGACCTCGTCAGCAAGCACCGGTGTAACAGTCATTGTACATGCAAGCGTTACTGCAAGAATCATACTGCTTACTTTTTTTAACTTCATCTTTCCACCTATCCTTATTTTTATCTAGTCCCCCATGTGATGCATTATAATTTTCGTATCATAACTCGTTGTAAATAGTTACATTATAATTCCACATACTCATATGTTATAATACAACATCTATTGTGTTTTTTCAACATATTTCTCGTAACAAGAGGGTATTTTATTTACATTCTACGCTCAATATTATAGCGTATTTATGTAATATTTTCAATAGTTTCCCTTACTTTTTTCATTTTTTCGTAACATTTTTGTAACAAAAAATCTGGAAAGTTCTCTTTATTCTTAGATAAACTTTCCAGATTCCTGTTTCACTGTATGATCTTTTATTTTCTACTGAATATATAAGTTTGTATATCCCATCAGGCTTTCATCTACTTCTCTTGCCACTTCACGACCTTCACGGATAGCCCATACAACAAGAGACTGTCCTCTGTGCATATCCCCGGCTGTGAATACATCCTTCACATTTGTAGAATATTTTCCTGCCTCTGTCTTTACATTTGTACGTTCATTCACTTCTACACCAAATGCTTTTGTTACATAATCCTGACTTCCAAGGAATCCAGCTGCGATCAGAACAAGATCTGCATCTACGGTATACTCGCTTCCTTCTACCGGAACCATCATTTTCCGTCCGGTCTTCCCATCTGTCTTACTCTCAAGCTTGATAAGAACTGCCTTACAGAGATTTCCTTTCTTGTCTTTTACGAATTCTTTCACTGTCGTTGTGTAAACGCGAGGATCAGAACCAAACACAGCGATTGCTTCCTGCTGGCCATAATCTGTCTTGCAGACTCTTGGCCACTCCGGCCATGGGTTCAGCGGTGTCCTCTCGTCCGGTGCTTTCGGCATCATCTCCAGCTGGAGAACGCTCTTTGCTCCATGACGGATAGATGTTCCGACACAGTCATTTCCTGTATCTCCGCCTCCGATTACAATTACATTTTTTCCTTTTGCAGAAATGTAGCTTCCTGTTTTAAGCTTCATGTCATTTGCCCATAGTGCTTTCGTTGTTGATTTCAGGAAATCTACTGCAAAATAAATTCCCTGTGCATCTCTTCCCGGTACTTTGATATCTCTTGGATTTGATGCTCCACATGCAAGAATCACGCGGTCATATTCTTTCAGGATATCTGCCGCCTTCACGTCTTTTCCAACATTACATCCAGTCTGGAAGATAATTCCCTCTTCTTCCATAATCGCAATCTTACGGTCGATAATCTGTTTCTCCAGCTTCATATTTGGAATTCCGTAGCGGAGCAATCCACCCGGTTTGTCCTCACGTTCAAAAACAGTTACCTGATGACCTCTTCTGTTCAGAAGATCTGCTGCCGCAAGTCCGGACGGACCGGAACCGATCACTGCGACTTTCTTTCCTGTACGCACTTTCTGTGGATTTGCCTTTGCATATCCCATCTCATATGCATTTTCAATAATTGCATATTCATTACTTTTTGATGCAACTGCTTCCTGATTCAGTCCACAGGTACATGCATTTTCACACAGTGCCGGACATACACGGGAAGTAAATTCCGGAAAATTGTTTGTCTTTTTCAGACGTAAATAAGCTTCCTTCCAATTTCCATTGTAGATCAAGTCATTCCACTCTGGCACAAGGTTGTGCAGTGGACATCCACTGGCCATTCCTGCAAGCGGCTTTCCAGACTGACAGAACGGAACTCCGCACGCCATACAGCGTGCGCCCTGAAGCTCCTGTTCTTCTTTGCTAAGAGGCGTATGGAACTCATTGAAATGTTTGATGCGTTCCAATGGCTCTCTGCCGGTTTATCCTGTCTTTCATAATCCATAAATCCTGTCGGTTTTCCCATCTCTATGCCTCCTATCTTCCGTTCTTGATCATATTAAATGCTTCGATTTTTGCTTTTTCTCTACTAAGTCCTTTTTCTTCCATCTGGATGATCGTGGACATCATTCTCTCATAGTCTTCCGGAATGATCTTCTTGAATTTTGGCAGATATTCTTTGAAATTATCAAGAATCTTCTTACCTACCTCAGAGTTTGTATAAGCAACATGCTCCTGGATCATTCCTTTTAATTCCTGTACATCATACTTATCTGTGACACGTTCAATGTTGACCATTGCTTTATTTACTTTACGATACAGACTGTTATCGAGATCGATTACATAGGCAATACCGCCGCTCATTCCGGCTGCAAAGTTCTTTCCAACCTGTCCAAGTACAACAACACATCCACCTGTCATATATTCACATCCGTGATCTCCGACACCTTCTACAACTGCACGTGCACCAGAGTTTCTTACCGCAAAACGTTCTCCGGCAACACCTCCTACAAATGCTTTACCACTTGTAGCTCCGTAAAGAGCAACATTTCCGATGATAATGTTCTCATCTGATTTAAATTTCACACCTTTCGGCTGGCAAACAACCAGTTTTCCACCGGAAAGTCCTTTTCCAAAATAGTCATTACTGTCTCCTGTCAGTTCCAGTGTCAGTCCTCTTGGGATAAATGCTCCAAAGCTCTGACCGCCGGCACCTTTACACTGGATCACATAGCTGTCTTCTTCCAGTCCTTCCGGATATCTTCTTGTGATCTCAGATCCGAAAATTGTTCCGAAAGTACGGTCTGTATTTGTAACATCTACTTCAAGTCCTCTCTTTTCTCCTCTTTCAAGGGCTGGGAGAAGCTGTTTCAATAGCACTTTTTCATCCAATGTCTTGTTAAGTTCAAAATCATAGACTTTCTTTGGATTAAAGATAACACCTTTCTTCTCTTTCGCATATGGATTGTACAGAATCTGTGACAGATCCAGTGTTGCGGCACGCTCTGATGTCGGAACGTCTTTTACTTTCAGAAGATCTGTGCGCCCTACCAGTTCATCCACTGTGCGGACACCAAGTTTTGCCATATATTCTCTTAATTCTTCTGCAATAAAACGCATAAAGTTGACAACATATTCCGGTTTTCCGCTGAAACGTTTTCTAAGCTCCGGATTCTGAGTTGCAACACCAACCGGACAAGTATCCAGGTTGCAGACGCGCATCATAACACATCCCATTGTTACAAGCGGAGCTGTTGCAAATCCAAACTCTTCTGCTCCAAGGATTGCTGCGATTGCAACATCACGGCCACTCATAAGCTTACCATCTGTCTCAATACGGACACGCTCACGCAGACCATTCTGAATCAATGTCTGATGAGTTTCTGCAAGTCCAAGCTCCCACGGAAGTCCTGCATTCTGAATCGAGCTTCTCGGTGCTGCTCCTGTTCCTCCGTCATATCCTGAGATCAGGATAACTCCGGCTCCTGCTTTTGCAACACCGGCAGCGACTGTTCCTACACCTGCTTCTGATACCAGTTTCACAGAAATTCTTGCATTTTTATTTGCATTTTTACAGTCATAGATCAACTGTGCAAGATCCTCGATTGAATAAATATCATGATGTGGCGGTGGTGAGATCAGGCTCACACCAGGTGTTGAATGACGAGTCTTCGCGATCCATGGATATACCTTTCCACCCGGAAGATGTCCTCCTTCTCCTGGTTTTGCTCCCTGTGCCATCTTGATCTGGATTTCCTGTGCACTGACCAGATATCTGGATGTAACTCCGAATCGGCCGGAAGCAACCTGCTTGATTGCAGAGCATCTGTTTGTGTCAAGACGTTCAATATCCTCTCCACCTTCACCGGAGTTTGATTTACCATGAAGCATATTCATGGCGATCGCCATTGTCTCATGTGCTTCTTTTGAAATAGATCCATAGGACATCGCACCTGTCTTGAATCTCGTTACGATTGAATCTACGCTTTCTACTTCATCAAGCGGTACACTCTTCTTCGGGAAATTGAAATCAAGCTGACCTCTCAGATTGATCTTCTCGCCTTCCTCATCAACCATCTCTGTATACTGCTTGAACATTTCATAATCACCACGTCTTGTGGACTGCTGAAGCATATGGATTGTCTGTGGATTATAGAGATGTTCTTCTCCGCCACTTTTATATTTATGTTTTCCAACACTGTCCAGTGTCGTATCAACCTGCAGTCCAAGCGGATCAAATGCTTCTGTATGGAATGCTGTGTAATCTTCTGCAATTTCTTCAATACCGATACCACCAACACGGCTGACTGTATCTGTAAAATAGCGGTTAATAAAATCTGTCTTGAGACCAATTGCCTCGAAGATCTTTGCTCCCTGATAGGACTGGATCGTTGAAATTCCCATCTTGGATGCAATCTTAATAATTCCATGAATTACTGCTGAGTTATAATCATCTACTGCTGCATAATAATCTTTGTGAAGCAGATTAGACTCAATCAGCTGACGGATCGACTCATGCGCAAGATATGGATTAATCGCACATGCTCCATATCCAAGCAGTGTTGCAAAATGATGAACCTCTCTAGGCTCTCCACTTTCCAGAATCATCGCGACTGAGGTTCTCTTCTTTGTACGTACCAGATGCTGCTGCAGTCCGGATACTGCCAGAAGTGACGGGATTGCAACGTGATATTCGTCTACCTCACGGTCTGTCAGAATCAAAATATTAGCACCCTCACGGATCACACGGTCAACTTCAATAAACAGATACTCGATTGCCTTCTCAAGACTTGTGTTTTTATAATAAGTGATCGGAATCTCTGCAACTTTGAATCCATCCACTTTCATATTTTTAATTTTCAGAAGATCTGTATTGGTCAGGATCGGGTTATTGACTCTGAGCATCTTACAGTTCTCTTCCTTCTGCTCCAGAAGGTTACCGTCTGTTCCGACATAAATTGTTGTAGATGTTACAACTTCCTCACGGATTGCATCGATCGGTGGGTTTGTTACCTGTGCAAACAACTGTTTAAAATATCCGAACAGTGGCTGACGTTTCTGCGAAAGGACTGAAATCGGTGCATCCATTCCCATCGCTGCGGTTCCTTCGGCACCGTTCTTTGCCATTGTCAGAATAGAAGTTTTCACGTCTTCATAAGAATAACCAAATGCTTTCTGAAGCTGTGTACACTCTTCGGCAGTATACTTTGGCACATCCTTATTCGGGATTTTCAAATCCTTCAGCTGAATCAAATTACTGTCCAGCCATTCTCCATATGGGAACTGATTTGCATATTTTTCTTTTAATTCCTCATCATCGATCACGCGTCCTGCAACAGTATCAACAAGAAGCATTTTGCCTGGATGAAGTCTTTCTTTCATCACGATCTTGGATGGATCAATATCCAGAACTCCAACCTCTGAAGAAAGAATCAGATTGTCATCATCTGTAATGTAATATCTGGAAGGGCGAAGTCCGTTACGGTCAAGTACGGCTCCCATAACATCTCCATCTGAGAACAAGATTGACGCCGGTCCATCCCATGGCTCCATCATTGTTGCATAATACTGATAGAAATCTTTCTTGTTCTGGGACATCTCTTTATTGTTGATCCATGGTTCCGGAATACAGATCATAACTGCAAGCGGAAGATCCATTCCACTCATCACCATGAATTCTAATGCGTTGTCAAGCATTGCGGAGTCAGAACCTGAAGTATTGATTGCTGGAAGTACTTTGTGAAGTTCGCCTTTCAGACATCCTGCCTCCATCGTTTCCTCACGGGCACGCATCTTATCTGCATTACCACGGATCGTATTGATCTCTCCGTTGTGGACCATAAAGCGGTTCGGATGCGCTCTCTGCCAGCTCGGTGCTGTGTTCGTACTGAATCTTGAATGTACCATTGCAATTGCAGAAATAAATTCTTCATCCTGCAGATCTTCAAAGAAAAGTCTCAGCTGTCCTACAAGGAACATTCCTTTGTAAACGATTGTTCTGCTGGAAAGTGAAACAACATAAGTATCATCACTGCTCTGTTCGAAGATTCTTCTGACTACATACAGTCGACGGTCAAAGTCGATTCCTTTCTCGTATTTTGCAGGACGTTCAATAAATGCCTGCATAATACATGGCATGCAATCTACTGCTGTCTTTCCAAGAATGTCCGGATGAATCGGAACTTCTCTCCAGCCCAAGAACTTCAATCCTTCTTTTTTTACAATAACCTCGAAAATCTTTTTCGCCTGATTGCGTTTTAATTCATCCTGCGGAAGAAAGAACATACCTACACCGTAATCTCTTTCATCTTTCAGCTTGATCCCAAGTGGCTGACAGACTTTTTTGAAAAATCCATGAGGAATCTGTGTCAGAATACCCACGCCATCTCCTGTCTTTCCTTCTGCATCTTTTCCGGCTCTGTGCTCAAGTTGTTCTACAATACTCAAGGCTCCTGCCACTGTACTATGTGTCTTTTTGCCTTTGATATTGACAATTGCACCAATACCACAGTTATCATGTTCAAAACTTTCGCGGTAAAGACCACGATTCTGACTTTCCATTTCTTTCCTCATAGTCGCTATCCTTTCTTCCTGTAATCTAAAGTTTACTTTAAAATCTTCTTTGTCCGGCGCATTCAATCATTTCTTTCTCACGTCGTGTAAAACTTTTTCTAGAATATACACCTTTTACCTAGGCTGTAAATAGGGAAACTCTTGTAAATTGTCTGATTATTTGATTTTTTATTATTTTTCTTTTAATAGTCAGATTATTTTGATTTTCTTATAAAAATAATATTAATTATTAAGATTTCTGTTTTTCTTTGATTTTATTTAATAAAATACTGGATTAAAAAGAAAATGCGCGACAAGGTTTCGCACCTCATCGCGCACAATTTAAGATTGTATTTTTATTAGTACAATTTATTTCATTCGTATTTTTTCACTATTCTTCTGTTTTCTGAGTACTCACCGGATCCCCGCTTCTCTGAATCCACACAAAACAAGCTGCACAGATAAATGTGCTGATGATCACTGCCACTGCCATTTTAAACGGTTCTCTGGCAAGCCATTTAAATACTCCGATATCTGTAAAGATCAAAGAGCCCAGATTCAAAACAACGTGAAGCATAATCGGAGCTTTCATTGAACCAAATTTCTCATAAATATAGCACAGAAGAATTCCTAGGAGGAAAGTGTAAATCATCTGTACCGTGTTGGTATGTGTGACTGAGAAAAACAGTGCTGACCAGATTGCCGCATAATAAAATCCTCTGGTCTCCCGGTACCTCTGATAGAGTACTCCGCGGAACATAAATTCCTCTGCAATCGGAATTACAAATCCAAATACAATAATCTGGACCACAAAATCTGCTGAATACATATTCTGTGCTGTCTGGATATACTCTGGATCAACCAAAACGGCCTGTGCCATAGCGGACAGACATGTAGCACCAATACTTCCGATCACTCCCATCACAAAAAGTGACCAGTAATTCTTCAGTGGCTTTTGAACCCCCATCCGCTGTATCCCTGCAATCTGCTCTTTCTTTCGATCGATAACAAACAATGTAACTGTCAGAAACAACGTTGCTGCTGTAGCAATCCCTGCAATCGCAATCTGACCTCCTATGATTTTATCAAACGCAGGACTTAACACTTCATAGTACTTATTCATCATTTCCTGATAATTAAGAACTTCTCCACTTTGTGTCATCCTGGAAGATGCTTCCCCCATAAAAGGAAGAATGATTATAAACTCAATCACAAATTCCATCACCAGCTGGATTCCCCAGAATCCAAGTAAAGGACCGGCAGCTCTCCAGAAGGAGCGTCTCTGATCATTTTTCATAAGACAATTCCTCCGCTATCTTCTGAATCCACTCTCTGATCTTTCCAGCTTCACCTTTTACAGTTCCCTGAACCATCTCCGGCTTTCCGCCTCCTCGTCCTTCGAATGCAGCATTTAACATTTTGGAAAATGCACGAAGATCCTGGGTTCTGCTTCCGATCACATAACGGTATCCCGCTGCATCATTTCCATAAAACACAGCACAAAGAATTCTTTCTTTTCCAAGCACTTCATTCACATACTGACGCATGGCATCCGCACTGATATCCTCCGAAAACATACAGACCGTTTTTTCTTCTTCTGGAACAGACTGCGCCCAGACGTGTACAAGCTGGCGTTCTTTCTCCACCAGTGTCCGTTTCAAAGAATCCAGCTCTTCTTTCAAGTGTCCCACTGCCTCTGCTGTCTCATATTCTTTCGCACAGAGCAACGCTGAAATTTTCCTGTTCTGTTCCTGCTTCTTCTCATAATCTGTAAGTGCACGGCTTCCACAGAGCATTGTCACACGAACGCCGCCTTTGTATCGCTGCATATTAACAAGCTTGATCATACCGATCTCTCCTGTGCGTTCAACATGCGGCGCACAGCACGCACAGATATCATATCCCGGAACCGATACGATACGAACCTGTCCCTCAATCTCAATCTTACTGCGGTAATCCAGTTCTTCCAGCTCTTCTTTGGATGGATAGGACACTTCTATTGTCAGATTCTTCCACACTGCACGATTTGCTTCAAGTTCAATCTCCTGCAGTGCTTCTTTTGATATCTCTCCATCGAAATCCATCGTACAATCTTCTGTTCCAAGATGAAATCCGACATTGTTAAAACCGTATCTTGCATGCACGATTCCGGAAACAATATGCTCTCCGGTGTGCTGCTGCATCTTCATAAATCTGGTCTCCCAGTCGATCTCGCCTTCAACAATCTCTCCTGCTTCAAACGGCTGATCTGTAATATGCAGAATTCTTCCATTCTTTTCCCGAACATCAGATACCTTCGCAGCCTTCAGTTTTCCTGTATCTGCATACTGTCCGCCGCCTTCCGGAAAGAATGCTGTACGGTCAAGTTCTACCGCATAGCATCCTTCCTTTTTCTCATACGGCTCACATTCCAGAACCATTGCAGTAAATTTTGAAAGATGGCTGTCATTGTAAAACAGTTTTTCTGTTCTTGTACCATCCATCAATCCATTTTCTGTCATAATTCGTATTACATCCTTTCCGGAGCCGTAAATCCAAGAAGGTCAATGCAGGTCTCAAGTACTTTTTTCGCAAGTGTAAGAAGCGCAAGATAACCTTTCTTCTTCTCTTCGTCTTCTTCTGCAAGAATCTTTGTCTCATGATAGAACTTATTAAAGTCGTTCGCAAGATCATAGATATATGCACACAACTTATGAGGAGCTGTCTCTTTATATACATTATCGATCACTTCATTGAATTTCACTACCTGAAGCATCAGAGACTTCTCTGCATCATTCTCAGCCGGTCTGATCGTTCCGTCAAGGACTCCGCCATTCTCAGCATATTTCTTGAGGATAGACTTAATTCTAACGATTGTATAAAGAATATACGGTCCTGTATTTCCCTCAAAGGAAGTAAATCTGTCAACATCAAAGATATAATCCTTAGAAGCCTGGTTAGAAAGATCTCCGTACTTGATCGCTGCAAGTCCAACTTCTTCTGCTGTACGTCTTGCATCTTCTTCCTCTACTGTACGGTTGTCCATGATCTTCTTATACATCTCATCATCAATCTCACGGATCAGATTCTCAAGACGCATAACACCGCCTTCTCTTGTCTTAAACGGCTTACCATCTTTTCCGTTCATTGTACCAAATCCAAGGAATGTAAGTTCTGTCTCCGGTTTTACAATTCCTGTCTTCTTCGCACAACGGAATACCTGCACAAAATGCAGTTCCTGACGCTTATCAACAACATAGATCACCTGATCTGGATCATACAGTTTCTCACGTTCTACCAGTGTAGCAAGATCTGTTGTATCATACAGCGCAGCTCCGTCAGATTTCAGAATCATACACGGAGGAATCTCTTTCTTATCTGTCTCTTCTGCAACGTCTACTACAAGCGCACCCTCATCATAATGTGCGAATCCTTTCTCCTTGAGCATCTCAACCATATCTGGAATATATGCCTGGGCATCTGCTTCACCTTTCCAGAGATCAAAATCTACACTCAGTCGCTCGTAGTTCTTCTTCAGGTCAGTTACAGACACATTCATGATATGTTTCCAGATTGCACGATATCCTTTATATCCATTCTGTAACAGATAAGTTGCATGAAGTGCTTCTTCTCTATAATCGTCATGCTCTTTTGCATAAGCACTTGCTGTAGGATAAATCTCTTCCAGTTCACTGATCGTAAATGGTGCTTCTTCCGGATATTCTCCTTCAAAACTCTCATCAAAATACGGAAGTTCCGGTTTACGTTTTTTCAGCTCTGTGATGATCAGGCCCATCTGATATCCCCAGTCTCCCAAATGGATATCTCCTGTTACATCATTTCCTTTAAAACGGATAATACGTTTAATGCTCTCTCCGATAATCGCAGAACGAAGATGTCCGACATGCAACGGTTTTGCCACGTTCGGTCCGCCGTAATCAATAATAACTTTTTTCGGATTCTTTTCTTTTTCAACACCAAGATTCTCATCTGCTGCCATCTCATTCAAATACTCTGCAACAACTTCCGGTGCCAGCTTCAGGTTGATAAATCCCGGATTCACCGCTTCTGCTGATGCAAAATACTTGCTATCTGCAAGTTCTTCCACAACTGCATTCGCAATCATGATTGGAGCCTTCTTATATTTCTTCGCACCTGCCATTGCACCATTACACTGATATTCACAGAGATCCGGGCGGTTGGAAAGCGTAACTCTTGCAAGCTCTTCATCATATCCTGCTGCTTTGAACGCTTCTTTCATTTCTATTGTGATCATTTCCAGTAATGTCTTCAAAGTTTCACACTCCTCTTTACTTTTCGTTTGTCTTTTCTGCCTGACGGCAATTTTATTAAAACAAGTCTGCCTCCCAACTTTTCTGGAGACAAACAGCCACTATTTATTCTATCATGTATCCAACAGAACAGCAAGCGTTACTGTGAACAGTAACGGCAACGATTCAAATTGATCCGGACTGCCCCCGAAACCAATTGACATAAAAATAACCAATACTTATAATGTAACCACAGCTTTACACATACAGTTTCTACATCCTGTATGATATAACATCAGACAGAAAGGATATCCAACAATGTTAAAATTAGGTTCACACGTTGGCATGAGTGGAAAAGAAATGCTTCTTGGTTCTGCGAAAGAAGCCGTTTCTTACGGTGCCAATACATTTATGTTTTATACCGGAGCCCCACAGAATACCCGCCGAAAAGAAATCAGTGAATTGAATATCGAACCAGCATGGGAATATATGAAAGAACACGGAATTGATGAAATTGTCGTTCATGCACCTTATATCATCAACCTCGGTAATTCAGTAAAACCAGAAACGTTCTCTCTTGCCGTAGAATTTCTGGCAAAAGAAATCGACCGCACGATTGCCTGCAGAAGCCACACTCTGATCCTTCATCCAGGTGCTCATGTAGGTGCCGGTGTCGAAATCGGAACTGCACAGATCATCAAAGGACTCAATGAAGTTCTCACTGCTGAGACTGACTGCTGTATTGCCCTTGAAACAATGGCCGGAAAGGGATCAGAAATCGGACGGAATTTTGAAGAACTTGCCCGGATTTATGATGGAGTTGTCCAGAATGATAAATTGAGAGTCTGCTTTGACACTTGTCATACAAGCGACAGCGGATATGATATCATCCATCATTTTGATGATGTTATGGAGTCTTTTGACCGTCTGCTTGGAAAAGATCAGATTGCAGTCTTCCACATCAATGACAGTAAAAATATTCCAGGAGCCGCGAAAGACCGGCATGAAAATATTGGCTTTGGAGAAATCGGTTTTGATGCAATTTCTACAATTGTCCATCACCCGGATTTCGAATCTGTACCGAAGATCCTTGAGACTCCTTATATTCCTTCTGTAACAAAAGCAAAGAAATCTTATGCCCCTTATAAGTATGAGATTGAAATGCTAAGAAACAACCGGTTTGATCCTGAAATGAAAGACCACATCCTTGCAGATTGTGAATAAAAAACTATATGAAAAAATCCTGTTATTATCAGCCATCTGAATGCACTGAAATAACAGGACTTTTTTATCCTATAGCGTCTGAGCGGAGTCGAACCGCCGCACATGCCTCCGGAGGGCATCGCTCTATCCACTGAGCTACAGACGCATCTCGTTGTTAGTGAGAAAATCTAATTTCGTACAGCTAACAACCTTTTTTATCCTAGCACAATTCTGTATAAATGTAAAGTGGCAAATAAGTTACTGTTCACTCCCTGTCAATCACTCCGCTGATTGACACGGAGGATGCGTGTTTTGATTTGAATGCATCTCGCCCCATCGCCAAAGGCGATTTAAAATGGCGAGATGCGTTGCTGGTCGCACATCGTGTGAACAGTAACGCAAATAAACCTCTAACTTTCTGCGGTTAATCTTTTTTCACTGCAAGCAGAAGAATCAATATCCCTGCCCCAAGACAAAGTATTGCCCATGCACCTGCCTGTTGTGAATCTCCGGTCTTTGCAGCCTCTTCCCTTATCGTTTGTTTTGGACATACCCTGACATTCCAGTTCATTGCCCCTTTGTCCTCTTCCCATTTTGGCAGCTGGACAAGAACCGGCTGAACCTCGTATTCTGATTCATCTTCGACATAGATCAGATAAACTCCTGCCCTCAGATTCGTAAGGGTTGCTTTTCCATCACAATCCGTCCTGCACAATCCATCACTATAATGATATTTACTCAAAGTCCGCGCCAGCTCTTCCTGTTCTCTGGCATACCTTACCTCATTGAGATCCACGCCTTTATCTTCATATCTTTTCTCCATCTCGTAAGCACCATCAACAAGAGATGCCACTTTGGAATACTGGAATGTAACACCTTCTCTCTTAATTTGTTCTCCGGTATCTTCAATACAGATTTCTATATTTCCTGTTTCTGTTTCTGCAAACGCCTGGTTCTTTACTGCTACCACCAGAAAACATATCAAAAGAAGAAGAATTCCGCATTTGATTTTCCCATTTTGCCGTCTTTTGCATCTTTCTTTTTTGTCTCCTGCTTTTCTTTCTTTTACGTTTCTTTCTCCTGTAGTGCTTACATTTCCTTTTCTGGTTTCTGTTTCTTTTTCTCTTTCCCTCACAATTTCTTTTTTCTCGCTTTCTTTTTTATTCTTTCAATCACAACATATACCAAAAAGAGAATTGGAATCATTGTGAAGATCATTTCTCTGACAGACGGACGTTTCTTTTTGATTTCCTCTTCTTTTTTCTCTTCATACACAACCCGCTTTCCAGTAATCACTAACCGATGGGTATTAATTCCATATGGGGTACATGTGACAAGCGAAACCAGATCTTCTCCCGGTCTGATTTCCAGACTTTCTACCTCTTCTGGTAAGATTACATTTATTTCTTCTACTTTATATGCGAGTTTTTCTCCCAGTACTTCCAGAAAGAACTCATCGCCTTCCTTTAATTCATCCAGACGAGTGAAAAGTCTCGCACTTGCAAGCCCACGATGTCCCGTCATCACACAATGCGTATTTTCTCCCCCTATCGGAAGACTACTGTCCATCAAATGCCCTACACCTTCCTTAAGTACTGCCTCGCTGGTTCCATGATAAACCGGAAGCCTGAGATCTATTGACGGAATTTCCAGTACACACATCATTCCTGTCTGTATTTTTTCGGCATTTAACAGACCTTCATACTCTTCCATCTGGTCAGGCTCGCTTTGTTCCCTGACTCCTTTCGATTCTGCCCAAAGCTTTTTATTATATTCATCAGCCTGATTCCTTAATTGTTCAATTTCATCTCCTGTTGTCTGTTCCACAACCTGTTCATATGTTGCCAACACATTTTGTGTTTTCTTCTGACTATACCAGCCAGTCAAAAGAGGTATACTACACAAAAGAACTCCTATCCATAGTAAAAGATCTGACTGTAATCTATTGTTTTTCCTTTGCATTTTTTCTGTTTCTTCTCATTGCTCCTGCAAGAACAAGAACACTTCCGGTTGTAATACAGATAACAGCTGCTGAAGAACCTGTTACCGGCAGTTTTTTTCCAGCTGTATTAATTACTGTCAGATTAGCAGATCCTTCGCCTTCATTTGTTGTCAGACTGATTTCTGATTCTTTCCAGTTTCCGTTAATAAATTCTTTGATCTGCGCAGATGTCTCCAGTTTTTTCAATCCTTTGTCTGTTTTTCCGTCTCCTTTTACATATGCGTTTCTATCATTTGGAAAACTTGCTTTTATATTTACCACAATCGGCTCTGTCAGCAGACGGTATCCTGCCGGTGCCTCTGTTTCTTTCAGATAATAGGTGCCACTATCTAATCCATAGATCACAAATGTTCCATCCTGACCGGATTTCATCTCCACCGCATTTTCCGGCTGCTTTCCACCTGTATGGTCGTTTCCTCCAAGACTGTCCCGGTTAATTACAATGTACCCACTTCTCCCTGTTTTACATATACTTCATTTTTTAATCCAGCGTCAGAATAAAGTCTGAACCTGGCATTTTCCAGACTTTGTCCATGGTTATTTGATTTCAATGCATTGATTTTATAAGTGAAACAAACAACTGTATCCCACGGTGTATATCCTGTACTTCCTCTTACCGCTGAATCCGGATCATTTGAAAATTCCAGCCGAACATCGTTTTCAAATCCTGGACGTCCTGTATTTTTCGCTGCCTTTTCATTCAATGTTGCCTGATAGGTAAGCACTATTTTCTGTCCATATTTATTTTCTCCTGCTTCATTTTTACGATTAAACTCTCTGTCTATGATTTTTTTCATATCAGAAACAATGACCTGAAACGTATCTCCTCCTCCCGGAGCTTCCTTTACTTCAAATTCACCCTCTTTCAATTCATAATAATTTCTTGCATTTGAACTTTCATAAATCCGGATGGCTACAGAATCCTTTTTGAAAGTAAGTGCTTCACTCATCACATCATGCCATGCGTAATAATAGGTGTTGTATCCGTTAACATCAGGCATATTTGACTCATACCGATACGGAACAGTCTGCCCGATTTCAAAATCAGCCAAATCATTCCATCCCTGATTTCCAACTTTGTCCTGTTCATCATCTTCCCGGATCTTTTTTGTCACAACCGGATAGTCTGATTTTATGTTGAGATTCATTTCCGGATTAGCTGTACTTACCATACACAAAGAGGCTGCCGAATTCGTTCCTTTTACCTCTGTCACTTCATCAATAATATAATATCCATACGGCAATCCCTTAATTTCAAATGAATTATCTGCTTTTGTACTTGTCACTTCAACAGATTGACCTGTTTTTCCATTTCTCTGTAGATGGGTTCTTAATTCTTCTACAAAAACACGATATTCACTGTATACTCCTTCCTTTTCCTGAGCGGTCTGTGCCCCTTCTGTCTGATGCGTATTCAGAGACTGAATATAATCGATCACATCATACTCTGTTACATTTCTCTCATCCTTATGAATCCGCTGTCCCACGATATAACAGACAAATTTCTTGTATTCCGGATTAAACGTGTAATTAATGGATTCCATTCCTTTCGCATTTTCTGCCTGAAATAACTGATATACCAAAAATCTTTTTCCTTTCAGACTCTGTCCGTCATTTCCTTTGATCGTAATACTTGCAGGACCATTATTAAGATTCAAAATTCCATTTGTAGTTGCTGCTCTTCCCTGTACTTCATTTTCCGCTGCATATACAGATTTGATTCCGGTCGCACCTATTGTTCCCGAAGTACAGAGTACCGCTGCCAAAGTCATCATATAACAGATTTTCATCATTCTTTTTTTCATTTTGTCATCTCCTCATTTCTCACCGTTTTACTACTATCTTTTTTGCTCTTTTTTTCTGTAAATCATTGTCATGATCCCTACTGCTAAAATTCCTGTAAGTAACACAGGTTTTCCTGCCGATCCAGTATCTGGAAGCTTCTTTCCCGTCTGATTTATGATCTTCATTTTCACATTCCACTCCTTAATTGAACCTTCAATACTTATCTTGCTGTCTGCAGTATCTTTGCTGCTGTATTCTTTTCCATTCACAACCAACAGACACTTCCCTTCTTCCGGATTACTTTCCAGACAGATTTCATATACAATATCTGCATCATCTGATGTTTTCGGAATTCTGTAACCTGTCGGCGCTTTTGTTTCTTTCATATAGTATTTTTTCTTTACTTCCAGATTTTCGAACATTGCAATTCCATTCCCATCCGTCAACACCCGGTCAATTTCTTTCTGGCATGCCTGGTCTTCATATAAAGTAAACTCAGCTCCTGCAAGTGCAACACCTTTTTCATTTTCCTTTTTCAGCTCAATCTTGTAACAGGCCGGCTTATCTTCTATCGTCACTACCGCAATTCCATCCTCTGTATATTCGATAATAACCTCTCCTTCTTCTGTATTTACCTTAGATAAAAATTCTGTTTTCCCGCTCTCATCAACCCGGAAAATCAGTTCATTATTATTTGTCCGATACCCGTCCGGTGCTTTTACTTCTTTTAATTTGTGCGTTCCCTGAGATAATGGCATTACTTTCAGAGTCCCTTTTTCATCCGTTGTGAGAATCTTTTCACTTCCATCCGGTCTGATATGCTTAAATTGCGCTCCCGAAAGAGGATGTCCTGTCTCTGTTGCTTTTTTCACCAAATGGATCTGAAAAACCCTGTCCGGTATCGTAGGGTTCTGATATACATTTATTTTTTCTCCCGTACCTTCTGGTTTTATCTGGCAAACAAAGACTTCCTCATTCAGGAAATACCCTTTTGGCGGTTTTATCTCCTGAATTGTTACAGTTCCCAGCGGAAGTGCTTCTGTTCCGTCTGTCGCTTTATACAATGCATCACCTTTTACCTTATACTTCTCCTGATAACGGCAAACTGCTTTTGCATCTGTTTGAAAGACCCAGCTTCTGACTGGCTTTTTCCCTGCTTTTTCCGGATTTTTTCCCGGATCCAGAAGTTCTGCATAGAATTTCACTAAAAACTGTGCTCCTTGATACGCTGCTGTTCCCGACGGATCAACATATTCCTGTTCCATACCTGTTTTCTTTAACAAAAGTTCCACAGGATTCATCTGCGGCGGGTCTGAAAATGTCACTGTCGCTTCCTGCCCGGATTTTACTGTAACCGTTTTCACTTCATCTACAAGTGCATAACCTTTAGGAGCTTTTAGTTCCTTTACGTAATAAGTTCCTGCGTTCAGCGCAACTGATGACGAATTTCCTGCCGCATCCGTTCTAAACGTTCCTGCTCTTGATGCACCCGAAAGAGTAGGACTGCTATAAATGCCATACTCTGCTCCCTCCAAAGAATAGCAACTGTTCTTTTCTGTCACAGAAGTATTCGCTGACACCTTCTTTAATCTGCCTGTTCCGGTCGGCTGGTATGTTCCGCCCCATTTACTGAGCGGCTGGCCATTTCCTTCATAAATAACTCCATATGCATCTGGAAAATATTTATAGTTCTCTTTCGCCCATGCAATCCCTTTTTGATAATACTCAGATTTGTGTGCTGAGATCCAATGACCATTCCCACAGGCTACATTATTTCCTGTTTCTATCTGGACCATATCTCCATACCAGTGATGTACTTCATTCATGATCCACCATACTGCGCATTGTTTTAAGAGATAATCGTAATTCGAACTCACACCGTTGCATTTATTCTTATCGTAGTAATAGAACATTGCCGCGATCATCTGAATGGTCTGTTTGTTATAACGTTTTGAAGCATCTACTGCTGTTTTGTTGCCCTCCTGAAACTTTAATGTTGGATTGGTGCAATACAGACTTTCTCCTGATTTCGTACCAAGTCTTCCTTCATTCCAATGTTGTAGCACAGGCCAGTTTGGGTCATTATAGTCAACTACATCGATTGCACCGATTCCCCTTTCGATCGCCTTTGTATAAACAGTTTCTCCTGCCCTTGCCGCTGCATATACACCTATGCTTTGTATCTTCTTTTCATCTGTCTGATCAAAAGTTTCTTCCTTGTCTTCCTCCTGTTTATCCTCCGTTTCGTCGCAAAATCCCACACCGATATCTTTCAGGATTTTTTTTACTTCTTCTGCCCAGCGCAGTTCTTCTTCAATATCAACCTCCGTTTTTTCTCCGGCCTCTTCAGGCTGTTTTTCAAGTTCTTCGGCCTTGACAATGCCTCCATATGTCATTGCATAGAGAATACAGATCAAAAAGACTGACATGCAGAGGATTGCTATAATCTCTCCGCGTCCTTTCATTCATTTTCCTCCCTGTCGATACACATCTCTTTCCCCAGCTGAAGTTTCCTTCCTGTGCATAATAGAAATAAGCATGATTGCTTAAGATTTCTTCCTCCGGAACCTGCGTTTCATTGATTTCCCGCACCATTCTTTCTAATTCTGACTGACGGATCTGAGAAGATTCCGGTACGATGATCACTTCATGGACACTGCTTGGAAGAACATAGAAATTTTCCTTTAAGACTCCTGCAAGCATGTCCAGAATATAAGGGTATGCAATACAGGCCGCCCCATAATTTTTCAGTTTATTAGACAAAACATACATTTTATCTTTTTCCGGAAGTTCCAGTTCTTCATGAATATGCCAGGTTCTTCTTAACAGATTCTCCCGATCATGTTCCCCCGGAGTTGATCTGCTGAGCAGTTCATACACTGCAAAATTCATTCCGAAACATTCTGCCGGAAGCAGACGCTTTGTATTTTCTTTTGCCACATTCCAAAGCTGTTCTTTTGTCACCTTCCATTGTCTCATATGCAGATCTTTGATTAGCATCACTGCCGTCCCATCATTGTCTGCTTCTACAAGTACCGCAAACACAAGTGACAGATCCAAAAACTTTTTATGTGGAACATCCAGAAGTAATTCCTTGTTTTTCTCTGTGTTGATCAGTCGAAAGATGATTCTGTCTTTTACCCCTTCGAAAGAAAGCATTCTCTCATAATCCCATGATTTTTCCTGTCGGATTTCTTCATATAGCTCCACCAGATCTTCAATGATCCAATCCATCTGTTTCCCTTTTTCATATAGTTCAAAAAATTCTTCCAGATAGATTGTCGGCGATATATTTACACCTGGTGTTTCCAGGATCAGTCCTGTACGCTCTGTTGCATTATTTTTTTTCGTCGTATAGACGTTTACCCTGACACCTCCATTTAACTCCTGAGTCAGTTTTTCCTTTACCGCATTTACAAATTCTGTATAATTCACTCTTCTCCTTCCTGATTGCGGTTCATAAAATTAAAATGAGAAACCAGTACGAAATGTACTATTTCAATTGAGTTAGAATTTCCCGGAGAGTTCAGAAGCTCTCCAAATAGAATTTCTTAAAATTTAGAACAAATATTATGTGTTCTTTATTATAGACAGGCCTTCCTTAAAAAGCAAGCCAGAATTTTGCATAAATCCGAATTGATTTTTTTAGTGAAAACAGAGAATTTCATCTGATTTTGTCAAAGAAAAAGGAACCTGCATGACACAGATTCCTTTTTGAAATACAGCTTAAACTGTACTAAATTCGTAATTAAACTCTTGACAGATACTCGCCTGTACGTGTATCGATCTTAAGAACATCACCTGTCTCAACAAACAGCGGTACCATAACAGTAGCTCCTGTCTCAACGATTGCAGGCTTTGTAGCTCCCTGAGCTGTGTCACCCTTGAATCCCGGTTCTGTCTCTGTGATTGCCAGTTCTACGAACAGCGGCGGCTCAACTGAGAATACGTTACCCTTATGGGAACAGATCTTAACATTCTCATTCTCTTTTACAAATTTCAGAGCGTCTCCCACTACATCAGCGTTGAGAGCGATCTGATCATATGTCTCTACATCCATGAAGTTATACAGATCTCCATCCTGATACAGATACTGCATTTCCTTTCTCTCGATGTGTGCATTCTCGAACTTCTCTGTCGGACGGAATGTCTTCTCTACTACACCACCACTGATGATGTTTTTCAGTTTTGTTCTTACGAACGCTGCACCTTTACCAGGTTTAACGTGCTGGAATTCCAAAATCTGGAAAATATTTCCCTCAATCTCAATTGTTAAACCATTCTTAAAATCTCCTGCTGAAACCATGTATAATCCTCCTTAATTGCATTTCGTTCAGACAATGTAACTGTTCGTTACAGACTTTTTGCTTCTACCATTCTATACTAATTTGCGACTTTTTTCAATCTTTTTTTGCTCTTCTTATAGAATGAAGCACAATCTTCTCCAAATACCGCTTTAAAACGATCTGAATCTCTTCTTTTGGATTGATCGGATGCACTAAAATGTTGTGTATTCCGACCCTCTTTGCGCCCCATACATCTGTAAAAAGCTGATCGCCGACAAACAGCGTGTTCGCCTGATCTGTTCCCATGATCTCCATCGCATGAAGATAATTCTTTCTTGCAGGCTTCAGCGCATTATAAATATAATGTGTCTGGATCTCCTGATTAAACATCTCTACGCGTTTTTTCTGATTGTTAGACAACAAACAACTTTCAAAGCCAATCTCTCTCAGTCTTTGAAACAGTCTCTTTGCACGTTCATCTGCCGGTGCACCGTGAGGAACCAATGTATTATCAATATCAAAGATTACCCCCCGGTATCCTTGCTCATATAGTTTTTCAAAAGGGATCTTATAAGTCGATCCCAAATATTCATCTGGAAAAAATTTTTCAAACATTATTTTCATCTAACTCCGTAAGCTTTGAAATCAATTCTTCTATGATCCCAAGAATTGATTTCATTATAACAATTCAATGAAATGATGTCTACTGTTTTTCCAACGCATCCTGCACATTTCTCCTGAATTCTACCCATGCGTCCTCATCCTCTACAAAATATTTCGGACAGATTTTTCCGGTTACATCATAGTGACGGATCACCTGATCTGCTGTCAGATCATATTTTGCACAAAGCCATGCTGTAAGTTGTACAAGTGAGCGGTATGTTGCATCAGTAAACTTTCCATTCTCATCCGGATGACAACATTCAATCGAAATCGTATCCGCATTGCGGTCATTTGAAGCATATGCCATCTCCCAGGTCGGAATGCACTGAATAATCTCTCCTTCCAATCCTATCACAAAATTACTGCTTGCCGAAGTCTCATGGCTATCTTTGAGACCATTAAAATAATCTCTGTTATCCTGCGCTGTACTCCCTGGATTCGCTGTGTAATGGACAACAATCCCATTCACATGGTCAATTGTTGTCCCTGGTCTGGAATACGGATTTACATCTAACAACTGTACATCCATCTCCGGCTGCGTAGCATCTACATCAGCATATTGATTTTTCTTTTGTATACAGGATTTAAAAAGAAGAAAAAGCAGTAAAATCATTAATGGGATCATTATGATCCGCAGCATTTTCCTGCCTCGCTTTTTCTTCCTTCGTGTATTCTTCGGCAATGTTTTCCGCCCTGCCAGCTGATTTCGTCTTGACGTACTCATTCGGTATTTCTCCTGATTTTTAATTCTCTCATTTCCATCGTTTAAAACAAACATCTTCTTATTTCAGCTATTATACCATATGTTTCTTAACCATTTATGAATTTTGTCTTAACTGTTTTATATTCGTATAAAAGAGAAATTCCCGGCAGATCCAGCTCTCACTGAACCTCCGGGAATTCCTCAAGGCGTTCCTATATATTATTTTATTATATCAGGGATGTGATTTTTCATCCCGTCAGGTAATGCGGAATATCCGCAATACTTCCACTTATCTGTCTGCAGGTAATCTGCAAACCTTCAATTTACTCGTCTACACTGTAGTTCGGAGCTTCTTTTGTAATATGAATGTCATGTGGATGACTTTCTTTCAGTGATGCCGCAGAGATCTTCACAAATCTTCCGTTCTCTTTGAGTTCTTCGATTGTGTGTGTTCCGCAATATCCCATTCCTGAACGAAGTCCACCCATGAGCTGGAATACCGTATCTTCTACAGATCCCTTGTAAGCCACACGTCCTTCTACTCCTTCCGGAACAAGTTTCTTTGCATTCTCCTGGAAATAACGGTCTTTACTTCCGTTCTCCATCGCTGCGATGATCCCATTCCACGATATACTTTATATTTTCTTCCCTGGTACAGTTCGAATGTTCCTGGGCTTTCATCACATCCTGCAAAGATGCTTCCCATCATACATACATTCGCACCTGCTGCGATTGCCTTTGTCATATCTCCTGAGTACTTGATACCACCATCTGCAATGATCGGAATACCATACTCTTTAGCAACTTCGTAACAATCCATAACAGCTGAAACCTGAGGTACACCAATACCTGCAACGATACGTGTTGTACAGATAGATCCAGGTCCGATACCAACTTTAACTGCATCTACACCAGCTTCGATCAGTGCTCTTGCAGCCTCTCCTGTAGCCACATTTCCAGCGATCACCTGAAGATCCGGGAATGCATCCTTAACCATCTTCACTGTGCGGATAACATTCGCTGAATGACCATGTGCTGAATCCATAACAACAACATCTACATGAGATTTCACAAGTGCTTCTACACGCTCCAGACAGTTTGCTGTGATACCAACAGCTGCTCCACAGAGAAGTCTTCCCTGCTCATCCTTTGCTGACAATGGATACTTGATCTGTTTCTCAATATCTTTGATTGTGATAAGTCCTTTCAGATTACCCTCATCATCTACGATCGGAAGTTTCTCTTTTCTTGCTTTGGCAAGAATCCTTTTTGCTTCCTCTAATGTAATTCCTTCTTTTGCTGTAACAAGTCCTTCTGAAGTCATGGATTCTTTGATTTTCTTAGAGAAATCTGTCTCGAACTTCAGGTCACGGTTTGTGATGATTCCGACAAGCTTACGTCCCTCTGTAATCGGCACACCTGAAATACGGTATTTTGCCATCAGGTCATTTGCATCTTCAAGTGTATGCTCCGGTGAAAGAAAGAAAGGATCTGTAATAACACCATTCTCAGAACGTTTCACCTTATCAACTTCCTCTGCCTGTGCTTCAATAGACATATTCTTATGGATGATTCCGATTCCACTGGCGAGCCATAGCGATTGCCATTCTATGTTCTGTAACAGTATCCATTCCTGCACTCATCATCGGAATATTCAATACGATTTTCTTTGTCAGATGTGTTGACAGATCTACCTGATTCGGAATTACTTCTGAATAAGCCGGTACAAGAAGAACATCATCAAATGTAATACCTTCCCCTATAATCTTACCCATTATACTTTACCTCTCTTTCTTAAGAACCCATGAAACTGCTTTGAAATGGCAGTTAATGTATCTAAAAATCTTTTGTAATTATTAACTGATATACTACAGAAATTCCCGAAGGATGTCAAGAGTATTTTCCCTGATGTGCTCATAATTTGTATTGATTTATTTTAACCTCTATTATTAAGTTTTACTTATAAGTACTCCTTTATTTATTATCTATGCGACAAACTGAGCCTTTTTTAGAACAAACAAAAGGTTCTATCTGACATTACAAAAATGTGATAGAACCTCTGTTCCTGCTGCTACAGATCTCTATGTAACAGCTCTTTTATTCTATTCTTATAGAAATTCTGCAAATCTTCCTGATGGATAGATTACATCATTCCCATTCCACCTGCTCCGCCTGCTGGCATAGCCGGTGTATCCTCTTTAATTGTAGATACAACAGACTCTGTTGTAAGAAGTGTAGAAGCAACACTTGTTGCATTCTGAAGAGCACCTCTTGTAACCTTCGCCGGATCAAGGATTCCCTTCTCAACCATATCTACATATGTCTCATTGTAAGCATCGAATCCTGTTCCTACTTCAGACTCTCTTACTTTGTTTACAATAACTGCTCCCTCAAGTCCTGCATTCTTTGCAATCTGAGCCAGCGGAGCTTCCAGTGCTTTCAGGATAATCTTGGCACCTGTCTTCTCATCTCCCTCAAGAGTCTCTGCGAATTCTTTTACCTTCTTAGAAACATGGATGTATGCGGATCCACCACCACCGATGATTCCTTCTTCAACTGCTGCTCTTGTAGCATTCAGAGCATCTTCCATACGAAGTTTAGCTTCTTTCATCTCTGTCTCTGTAGCTGCACCTACACGGATAACAGCAACTCCGCCTGCAAGTTTTGCAAGTCTCTCCTGAAGTTTCTCTCTGTCGAAATCAGATGTTGTCTCTTCGATTGCTTTCTTGATCTGTCCAACACGATCTGCGATTGCGTTCTTGTCTCCACATCCGTCAACGATAACTGTATTCTCTTTCTGAACCTTAACAGATTTTGCACGTCCAAGCTGATCCATTGTAGTTTCTTTAAGGTCGAATCCGAGTTCTTCAGAAATCACCTGTCCACCTGTCAGAATTGCGATATCCTGAAGCATCTCTTTTCTTCTGTCACCATATCCAGGTGCTTTTACTGCTACAACGTTGAATGTTCCACGCAGTTTATTCACGATCAGAGTTGTGAGTGCCTCACCCTCGATATCTTCAGCGATAATAAGAAGTCTTGCTCCAGACTGAACGATCTGCTCAAGAACCGGAAGAATCTCCTGGATATTGGAAATCTTCTTATCTGTGATCAGAATATATGGATCATCCAGAACTGCTTCCATCTTCTCCATATCTGTTGCCATATATGCGGAAATGTATCCACGGTCAAACTGCATACCTTCTACAAGGTCAAGCTCTGTCTGCATTGTCTTAGACTCTTCGATTGTGATAACTCCGTCGTTGGATACTTTTTCCATTGCATCTGCAACCATCTGTCCAACTTCATCATCTCCTGAAGAAACTGCAGCAACTCTTGCGATCTGCTCTTTTCCGTTGACTTTGCTGCTCATCTCACGGATTGCTTCTACTGCTTTATCTGTAGCTTTCTTCATTCCTTTTCTCAGAACGATTGGGTTTGCTCCTGCCTCAAGGTTCTTCATTCCTTCGTGAACCATTGCCTGTGCAAGAACTGTAGCTGTTGTTGTACCATCTCCGGCAACATCATTTGTCTTAGCTGCAACTTCTCTGATCAGCTGTGCACCCATGTTCTCAAATCCATCTTCCAGTTCAATCTCTTTCGCGATTGTTACACCATCATTTGTAATAAGCGGAGCACCGAATGATTTATCAAGTACTACATTTCTTCCTTTTGGTCCTAATGTTACTTTAACTGTATCAGCTAACTGATTCACACCTCTTTCAAGTGCTGCTCTTGCTTCTGATCCGTATTTGATTTCCTTTGCCATTTTAACTGCATCTCCTTTATATTTGTCTGGGTATTACTCTACAATTGCAAGAATATCATTCTGCTTTACAATGATGTATTTCTCTCCTTCAAGCTCTACATCTGTTCCGGCATATTTGGAATAAATTACTTTATCTCCAACTTTAACCTGCATTACAACTTCTTTTCCATCCACAACTCCGCCAGGTCCGACTGCGATTACTTCTGCTTCCTGCGGTTTCTCTTTTGCCTGTCCCGGTAATACGATTCCGGACTTTGTTGTCTCTTCTGCTTCTAACTGTTTTAAAACGATCTTGTCACCTAATGGTACTAATTTCATTGTAATTCCTCCTTACTTTATTAGCACTCCTTTCTCTCGAGTGCTAACCCATGAATATAAAATAGCACTCCCCATTTCATTTGTCAACACAGTTTACATATTTTTTATAAAAGAAAAGCCATGGGGCTTTCTCTGCCTCACAGCTTTTCTTTCGTCTCTAAAACTTCTCTATGATCTTCTTTCGTTCATCTCATAGAATCCGTTCTCAATTTTAAATTTCAGAAGATTCCTGTCTTCAGACTGGTACCTCTCTTTCACAACACCGGAACAGCACAACAGCTCTGTCCCCGTTGAAATATAACATCTGTATTTTGCATCCAGCAGAATCGTTGTCAGAGGATTTTCCATCACTTCAAGATAAATGTAATCTTCTTCTGTATCATAATGATCCACCTTACAGACTCTTGTTGTATCATCAAAAATAGCATCTGCTGAAATCACTTTTTCCATCTGCAAATCAACCGGATTTCCCTCGTACATCTTGTCTTCTCCTTCTGCTTACATCCGCTCTTTCTCAATCCTCTCGAGCTCTGTAAATACATAATCATTCAGAACTTTAATATAAGTTCCTTTCATTCCTGAAGAACGTGATTCAATTACTCCTGCACTTTCAAACTTGCGAAGTGCATTCACGATAACCGATCTTGTAATTCCCACACGATCCGCTACCTTGCTGGCAACCAGAATTCCCTCTGTACCATCAAGTTCTTTAAAGATATGAATGATTGCTTCCAGCTCTGAGAAAGAAAGTGTGCTGATTGCTGCCTGAACAACATGTTCTTTTCTTGTCTCTTCCGCACTTTCTTCATTCACTGAACGAAGCATCTCAAGTCCTACTACAGCAGTACCATATTCACTGAGAATAATATCATCAATGGAATACGTTGCATCCTGTTTGTAGATAAACAAGGTTCCGAGACGCTCCCCGGCAATATCGATTGGTGTGATGATTGCCTGACATCCTTCCACAGCATCTGAAGAAAAACCAAGTGTCTCCAGATTAACATTCTCTTTTGTAGACAGAACACTCAGCAATCTTTCATTAAGCATATTATCAATATGAGATCCTACGGATTCTGTGATCAGTTCACTGATTTCTCTCACCTTATTGCTTTTGCTGACTCCAAGAATCTTTCCCTTCTTGCTGACTACCAGCACATTTGAGTCCAAAATCTCTGTCAGTACCGCACAGATATCATTAAACACAACTTTGCTGGAGTTATTATTATGCAGCAACTTATTAATCTTTCTGGTCTTATCCAATAATTGTACGCTCATTGTCTCCTCCACATGATTTGCTCTTATTCACTACTTTTAGCAAACAGTAACTATTATTTCCCAAGTTGTATACACAAATCAAATTTCAAATTCCTTACTAGCTTATATTATCATACAATTCAGAAAATAGCAACGTTGTGTTTTTCTGTTTTTTGAAATATTTAATCTTCTTTCTTAATTGTTTCCACATATCCGCACTTTTCATCAGCGCAAACTAATTTATTGCCTTTTTCTACCATGTATCCACCACATTCCGGACATTTCTTACTGGATGGCTTCTGCCAGGACATAAATTCGCATTCCGGATTATCCTCACATCCATAATACTTTCTTCCCTTTTTCGTTTTGCGGATAACAACTTCTTTTCCACACACAGGACACGGAACTCCAATCTTTTCCAGATATGGTTTTGTATTTCTGCATTCCGGGAATCCCGGGCATGCAAGGAATTTACCATGCGGACCGTATTTGATCACCATGTTACGACCGCACTCTTCACAGATCACATCTGTTACTTCATCTTCAATCTTAACTTCCTCAAGCTCTTTCTCTGCAATTTCAACAGCTTCCTCAAGATCCGGATAGAAATTACGGATTACTTCCTTCCATGGAACCTTTCCTTCTTCAACCATATCAAGAAGACCTTCCATATTCGCTGTAAAATGAACATCTACAATACTTGGGAATGACTGTTTCATAATATTATTAACAACTTCACCAATCTCTGTCAGATAAAGGTTCTTGCCTTCTTTTGTAATATATCTTCTTCCAAGGATCAGCGAAATGGTTGGTGCATAGGTACTTGGACGTCCGATTCCAAGCTCTTCCATTGTCTTTACAAGACTCGCCTCTGTATAATGTGCCGGCGGCTGCGTAAAATGTTGCTTTGGATCAAATTCTTCTTTTGTAAGAACAGAATCCATGCTAAGATGTCCGACCAGTACATTGCTCTCTTCCTTCTCTTCCTCTGCCTCTACATACACAGAGCGAAATCCATCAAATGCAACCCTTGCTGTTGATACAGTAAAGCAGTACTCACCGGCTCCGATCTTGACTGCTGTTGTCTCATACTTCGCCGGCTGCATGCGGCTTGCTGTGAAGCGTTTCCAGATCAGCTGATACAGACGGAACTGATCTCTGCTTAATGACTCCTTGATTGCTGCCGGTGTGCGTGTAATATCTGTCGGGCGGATCGCCTCATGCGCATCCTGAATCTTCTTATCTGCAGACTTTGTTTTTGTTCCTTCTGCTACATATGCTTCCCCGTAAGTCTCAGCAATATAGCTTCTTGCTGCTGCATCAGCTTCCTCTGAAATACGTGTAGAATCCGTACGAAGATAAGTAATCACACCGACTGTTCCATTCCCTTTAATGTCCACACCTTCATACAGCTGCTGTGCAATACGCATTGTCTTCTGTGTACCAAAGTTCAATGCCTTGGCAGCTTCCTGCTGCAGCGTACTTGTCGTAAATGGGAGTGGTGCTTTACGCGTCCTCTCACTGTTCTTGATATCTGTAATCTGGAACTCTTCGTTCTCTAATTTCTTTAAGATCTCGTCCATCTCTTCTTTTGAATGGATCGTCATCTTTTTCTTCTCTGTTCCGTAGAACTTCGCTGTCAGAGGACGTTTCTCACCTTTTACTTTCAGTTGTGCATCCAATGACCAGTACTCTTCCGGAATAAATGCATCAATCTCTGCTTCCCTGTCTGCAACAATACGAAGTGCGACTGACTGTACACGTCCGGCACTCAACCCACGCTTTACTTTTGCCCAGAGCAATGGACTGATCTTATATCCAACCATACGGTCAAGCTCTCTTCTTGCCTGCTGTGCATCCACAAGATCCATGTCAATATCG
>ENA-OQIO01000184-OQIO01000184.1-human-gut-metagenome-genome-assembly--contig:-NODE-184-length-31841-cov-5.589077_pt1 | contig 31841 bp, 26 predicted proteins | sample MGYA00242573_ERZ504737 | MGnify/ENA primary metagenome ERZ504737 (study PRJEB26092, sample SAMD00036203) | human gut metagenome | host: Homo sapiens | study: EMG produced TPA metagenomics assembly of...
AGCCTCAACCTCCTGTGGCAGAGTGCCCTTTGCAGCATACAGCTCTGTCTGGCTGTCCTCACTGCTGCCTGATGCAACTGCTGCAAAATCTTCCTTTGACGAGAGCTTCTGGCTCACAGCGTCTGCGCTCTCCTTGCTCTTTACAAAGATTTTCTGTATATGGATAACTCTTGCATCCTCATCACTCACCTCTGTATCAACACCCTTCGATAGGGAATTGTACAGCTTTTGCGCAATCGCATAATGCTCGTATGCGCTCTCAATGTCTGATAAATCAGCCTTTGTGAATTTCTTTTCAGCTTCGTTTAATGAGTCATAGTATTCCTTTGCAGCCTTTGACACACTACTCTTCTCCTTGTCTGTAAGTGTAATCTTCTTCTGCTTTGCAATTGAAACCATGCAGTATATGCGCGTCAGCTCATCAACAGTGACATCCCTGATATACTTTTCCACGTTCGATGCATCATCTGTCTCAAGCAGGTTTACATCATACATAGTGCCATACAGATTTTTGTAATTGGCTAAATATATGAGTGCCTCCTTCTTATCGCACTTCATATTGTCCACGGAAAAAACTGTATGGCTGTTCGTGGTATTTATATCAAGCACTATCTCCTTGCCGCCAATACTGCAGCCGGTGAGAAGTGTCGCTGATGCAAGCAGCATACACATCGTTTTCTTAAAATACTTCATACCTGCTATCCTTCCACAACAAGGAATCTGCCGTCCTCAATGGCAAAGACCTCACTCTGGTCCATAAGCTCATCATCTGACATGCCCGAAATATCTGAGCCTGCCTCATCAAAATAATCTCTTACTTCTTTTATATTCTTACATACCACAGCCATGCAGTCCTCTAAAAATTCCTCTGCAGCCTCCGGAGTATCTGCGACCTCCTCACTAAAAAGCTGTGTCTGCTTCTTTAAAAATGTGTCTAAAACCTCGTCATCGTATTCGTACATATTGTATTCCTCCATGTAAATTATCTCTTTTCTTTGGCTTTATATACAGCTGTTCATACAGCAATTATGTCTTATATATTAATATATTATATTTTTGTACCACCTGTTAAACATTATATAATAGATTGCTGTGACATGCCACTATTTTTTATATTCACGACAGGTAACAATTGTCTGCTGTAAACGGAATGAATATATGAGCCTCTCATCCGCCTGTATGCTTTTCCCATCTGTAGAAAAAATCCTTCCAAGTGCATCAGCATACAGTTTTAGCTGTGTGCTGTATCTGTCGATAAGCTCTTTAGCAACATTTACCCTGTCTGTCTTATAATCAAGCAGCACTATTTTATCATTCTCCAGCCAGAATACATCAATAATTCCCTGAACCAACACTCCCTCATAGTCCATCACAAAAGGCTTCTCTTTATACAAATCGCCTCTCTTATCCGCCTGTGCCATACGCGCTGCCACATCTGATGATATAAACTGCTCTATAAGCTTTGGTCTGGTCAGCCTGTACATGTCATCTGTGATAAGCCCCTTTTTTAGCATTTCATCCATGCTTTTCTTCACAAATGCACTGACTGCCACATGGTCTTTTGTATCTATATCACACAGGCTCTTGAAATCCAGACACTCCATGACACGGTGCACTGCAGTTCCGCGCAGCGCTCCCTGATTCACACCTGCTGCATTTTCAGGCTCTTTGCTTTCATTAGAAGCACCGCCTGCCTCATCATCCTCGCAAAGTCCGGCACATACGTCTCCTTCTCCTCCAATAGGAACTTAGGACGTTCTGCCTCCCTCTCTGTGCTGTCGTACTTTTCAACCATAGAGTCATGCTTCAGCTCAGATACCGAATATTTGCTTTTTTTAGTTATATCAGAAGCATATGCATACTCAAAATCAAATTCCTCTGCGAGTTCTTTGGCTTTTGTTTCATCCGCTGCACTTATGTGCCCAATAAGCTGCGCTTTTGATATATCGTTTGCCGCCATATCCATCGCAGTTCGTGCAGCGAACTCTGTTGCATCGACTGTGGATACCGTATACTTATCCGGGTACGACAGCATGGCAGGTATAATCCAGTCCAGGTAACACCCTGCTCCCTCCCTTTGTCCAAAGTTTATTGGCTGGTTCGCATTTACATTGCCTCTATACTTCTCAAAGGATTTTTGGGCATTTGAAAGTCCACCTGTCAGGATAATCTTTTCCTTCGCCCTGGTGAGCGCTACATACAGCACACGCAGCTCCTCTCCCAGATTTTCCCTTTTAATGCGGCTTACTATCTCATTTCTTATCAGTGATGGTCGCTTTGTCCTTGGGCTTTTTGTTTTTTCCACAAGGCCAAGCCCAAGCTTTTCATGTATCACCAGGTCTGATTTTGTGTCCTGCGTGTTAAAGCTCTTGCCAAGGCCGGAAACAAACACTACAGGAAACTCAAGACCCTTGCTCTTGTGTATTGTCATAATGCGCACCACATCGTCATTCTCGCCTGCGGTATCGGCCTCTCCGTAGTCTATCTCATATTTCTGCTGTATATCTATGTACCTGACAAAGTGAAACAGCCCCTTGTAGCTGGTCTTTTCATAGGCTGCGGCCATCTCAATCAGCATATCTATATTCTGTCTGCGCCGTTTTCCTGCCGGCATGGCCGATGCATACCTGTAAAAGCCTGTCTCATCAAGCATCATGTACAAAAGCTCATGGATTGGCGTATCAGCTACAGCACCTCTTAGTCTCTCAAATACCAAAGCGAAGGCTTTAAGCTTCTCATCCTCATAGCCATCCTCACCTGCCATGGCGCTAAGTGCAGCCTGTGCAAAGCTCACACCCTTAAAGGCAGACCTAATCTGTGCCAGCTCCTCATCATCCATGCCCACGATAGGCGAAGCAAGCACTGCTGCCATCGGAATATCCTGCAGCGGATTATCGAGTATGCGAAGCATGGACAGAATCACCTGTATCTCATACGATGAAAAGTAGCCTGTATTCGACTCTACATGCGCCGGAATATCACAGTCCTTTAATACTGCTGCCACTGTATTGCCCCAGGTTGCAACACTTCTCGAAAGTATCACTATATCCCTGTACTGCACGGCTCTTAGCTGCCCTGTCTTTTTATCAGTCACCATGCCGTTTTCCATCAGACTCCTGATACGGTTTGCGATCAAAAGCGCCTCTATCTGCACCTTATCTCCATCCTCATCCTCTATAATTTCAGACAGCTCATCATCCTTGTAGTCAACAAGCAAAAGCTCAGGACGCATCGTCTCCTCCGGATAGCTTGCACCGGGATACAGTGCCGCATCGTCATCATACTGCACATTGCCCAAATCTGCTGCCATGATTTTGTAGAATATGTCGTTAGTAAAGTCTAACACCTCATTCCTGCTTCTGAAATTTTTATGCAGGTCTATTCTCTGGTGTGCACTGTCATCTGATGTATATGTGTTGTATTTTTCCATAAACAGCTCAGGCGCGCCATTCGAAACCTGTATATGCTCTGCTTTACATCGCCCACCATAAACATGTTGCCGACTCCCTGGTGCTCTCTTGAAATAGCGGTAAGTATATCCTCCTGCACCTGGTTTGAATCCTGATACTCGTCAATCATGATTTCCTCAAAATGTTTTGAAAACTCACGCGCTGTCTCTGTGGGCTCCATTGTCTGTTCATCCACCAGTATACGAAGTGCAAAGTGCTCTATATCAGAAAAATCAAATACTCTTTTTCTTGTCTTTACAGCCTCCATCGCATCATAAAACTCGAGTGAGAGCCTTATCAGCTCCTTAACAAATGGCCTTTGACTCTCCAGCTGCTCATACATAAGCTCAATTGACATGCCAAAGTATTTCTGCTTTATTCCGTCTACCTTCTTCTTGGCAGCATCGCGCATGCTTTTCACGCGCTCCTTTTTCTTCTCGTCTCCGTCAAATTTCCTGATGACAGCAATTCTGCCAAAGGATATTTTGTTTAAGAACTCCTGCATGCCGACATAGCCTGTCACATCCGTCATTCCATCAAACAATGCTATATCCTCTGAAAGTGTAAGCGCATACTTTTCAAGCCCGGGTGTAGCTGATGCCAGGTCTTTCGCCATTGTAAGCTCCTGAACAGCCTCCTCCAAAAGCACCCTGCTGTAATCCACTATCTCCTTAATGATTTCTGAGTCCTCAAGCTGTTTAGCTGACTTTATATCATAGAGCCTCAGGAGACTGTTCATCCACTTTCTCGGCCATGATGAGCTGCCCGCCTTATAGTAGATATCCTCCACCATCTGCCTGACGGCAGAGTCATTTCTCCCCTTGCTGTAGGTATCTATAAGGTTGATAAATGCCTCGTTGTCTTCTCTTGCATAATTGTCCTCAAATACCTGTGCCAAAGCATCCTTTAGCATAAGCTTAAGCTCTGCCTGGTCACCGATTCTGAAATCAGGATCCAGATTAAGCTGTGCGAAATTATTCTGCACCACAAACAGACAAAACGAATCGATTGTAGTGATGAGCGCATTGTGAACCAGTGTCGACTGCCTCTGCAGGTTCTCATCATCCGGCTTTTGCTCCTTCAAGCTGTCTATCGCACGGCTGACACGCTCCCTCATCTCAGCAGCTGCAGCCTTGGTAAACGTCACCACAAGCATCCTGTCAATATCCACCGGCGGATTATCCACACATATTCTGTTTACTATACGCTCAACGAGTACAGCTGTCTTTCCTGAGCCCGCTGCCGCCGATACAAGTATATCCCTGTCTCTTAAATCTATAACCTTTTTCTGTTCACTGGTCCATTTAACATCCATATTATATCTCCCGATTATGGCTTTATATTATTATCTCCATAGCATGCTTTATGCTCTGCCGCTGCAATCTGTGTACGCATTTTATCAAGTACATCTTCCTTATTGTCACCGTTAAAGCTTCTTTCGCTAAAGCCCGGTATCCTTGAATCATACCTGCATATGGCCTGAAAAGCGCAATATGCGCAGCTGTCTATTTTCTTGTTCTTGATAGGATTGACGGCAACATTTCCATCGTATATTTCTCTTCCTATCTCGCGAAGCTTCTCTCGCGCAAACCTTGTTATCACATCAAACTCTTCGGCGTTTGCCACCTTTGAGCCTGCAGCCGGTGTCTGATCCTTTTTTAAGGTGACAGGGATTACGTCAGAGCTTTTCTCAAAGTCCCTGTCCATGCCTCTGTATGCCTTTTCGTCCGAGTTGATAAGCCCGTCAGGCTTGAGCTTCTTTAATATCATCTGATTGATTTCTTCCTCAGACAGCTCAGTGCCCGGTGTCACATCCTTTAAATCAATTACAGGATCGTCGATGTGATAGTACAGCATACCGCCCGGCTCCACACTTACCTGCTTTAGTGCCTCTTTCTTTTGTTCCATGACAGCGTCCATGTACACTGCAAGCTGAAGCTGCGTGCCATAGTACAGCTTCACCAGGTCAAAAACTGTATTTCCCGACTTGTAATCCAGTACCTTCACAAAAAGCCGGCCCTCATCCGTATATGTGTCAGTCCTGTCTACGCGTCCCTTTATATCAACCGTCACATCATTTGCCATATCAAGGCTCTCGTAAAAGGAAAACTCAAACCTCTCAGGCACAAAGCTGCCTCTTCGTATCTGGGTTGTGAGTGCCCATACTGTCTGCTTAAAGACAGCCTTCATATGTGATATCGAATGTTGGCTTTCCGCTGTATCAAATATGCCAAAGCCTGCATACTCATCAATCACCTCATTTATTGCTTCCATCGTAAGCTCATCCCTTTTTGCATCTGTCACGCTAAACCAGTCAGTGCTCTCCCTATCAAGCTTCTTACTGTATCTTTCCAGTGCTTCATGGTATATATTACCCATATCAAGGGATGTAAAGCCGCTCTCCTCACGCTCTGTAAGCCTCAATCCATAATTTAAAAAATGCGCATATGCACACCTGGCAAACTGCTCAAAGCGCGTGATACTGCCTCCATGTGTCTGCCGTATATGCTTCTTGCCACATTTCGGCTGATCGGATCCTTTGAATAATGCTCAAACCTTGCATTGATGAGCCGCTCCACGGAATTTTTTTGAGTAAATTCTTTATCGTCTACTTCATTACCGTCCCCTGCATCACTGACTGCTGCGTCATAGAGCATCACCGCTGCTGCAATCTCGCACCATCTGTCATCCACCTCATTTGACAGCAGATAATCCAGAGCACTCTGCCTGCTTGATATATCCAAAAGCTGTTCTACATCCTCTGTCTCAGTCACGACAAGCTCCGGAAACATCCCCTTTAATATACCTATGAGGTACGATGGCTGGGCAGCCTTTTTTTTCACTGTCAAGCCTCGTATAGCTGATATAAAGCTCCCTGGATGGCTTTGTCATATTCAGATACAGATAAAACCTCTGTATAAATGCCTGCTCCCTTGCCCCAGGCGCAAGCTCTATATCCAGCTCCTTAAGTGCCTCTCTCTCATACTGGGATATAATGCCTCCTCTTCCTGCCGCCTTTGGAACAATCCCATCGTTTACGCCTGCAAAAAACATGACCTTTATGTTGGTAAGACGAGTTCTCTCAATATCTCCGATGGTCACAGTGTCGTATCCCGGCGGTATGACTGCTACATCTGCCGCATCCAGTCCTGCATCCAGTATCTGTGTAAATTCCTCTGTATCCATGCATTCATCGCCAAGCACCGCTACATATTTTTCAAAGAGCTGCATGACTATTTTGTATATCTGTCCGTATTCCTTTGATGCGGTCTGGTCCCCTGCATCAAGCAGTGCCTGCTCCTTTTTTGCAAGCTTATCAGGTATATCAAGCAAAACTATCAGCTTATATATAGCGAGCACATAGTCCTTTACCGTTGACTTTTTATCGGAAAACACCTGATATACCGGCTTTAGCAGCTCCATTATATACTCCCTGCTTTGGTTTAAAAGTTCAAGGTCATAGCCTGCCTTATGCTTTGGCAGCCTGACCCACTTTTTGTCCCATGCGCTTTTACCTCTTACTCCACAGGCGAGCACGTAGTTTTCAAGTACATCTATTTCACTGTCCAATAGCTCACTAAAGCCGCACCGCAAAAATCTGAACACCGCATCTGCCGAGAAATTTTGTGCCGCAATATCGGGTATTGACCTGATAAACTCAATAAACGGATGGAAAAGTATCTCCTGTGTGGCATCGATAAAGTAAGGAATATTGTATTTGTCAAATATTTCACGCACATAACCTGCATATATATTCACATCTCCTGTGACTATAGCAATATCGCGGTAACGCAGGTTTTCGTTCCTTACAAGCTCATTAATTCTTCTGGCTATCTTTGTCAGCTCCTGCTTCGGGTCACGCAGACAGTCTATATGAATGTGTTTTGGTGCTTTTTTAAAGGAGCATCTTCGTTTTCTGAAAAGCTGCTGTTCCATAAAGCTTAGCTCTTCGTTTTCTGCAAGCCGGTAGTTTTTATCAAGGATAATAGGTTCCTCGACTTCTATGCCATAAAACGCTGCCATTTCGGTGAGTGATTTCACTGTCCTTTTTGGCATGTCAAAAAGCTCCTGCATGCCTCTGCTCTTAAAGATATCCTCACGACAGTCTATTGTGAGCGTTACATATATTTTCTTTGAAATGACAAAGAGCTTTTTGATGAGCTGGTTCTGTATAGGTGTAAATCCGGTAAATTCATCAAATGCAATGACTGAATTTCTAAGAATGGCAGACTCCTCCGCCACATTGCTAAGCACATTAAGTATTTCCTCTGCAGTGATATATTTGTCCTGCATAAACTTCTCAAATGCTTCGTAGAGCACGAGCACATCCTTGAGCTTATCTGAAAGTGTATCAGATAGCCTGCCTGAGGCAATATATCTTCCGAGCTCCTCAGGTGATATATTGTACTGCACAAGCTCCGAAAGCAGTGACTTTACCTCGCTTATATATCCGATGCGGTTTAAGTTTCTGCCTATTACGCCAAGCTTATCCGCCTCCTGTGCCGCAAGCTTTCTGAGTACAAGATTCTTACCTGTCTCCTCAAGCACCGTGAGATTTGTGATTCCAAGCTCATCAAACACTCTGTAGGCTAAGCGCTTAAAGCTTAGCACATCTATATTCATGATAACTTTATTCTCCGACAAATCTACAAGCTGTCTCTGCGTCTGCATTGTAAACTGCTCAGGCACTATTACAAGATAATTGTCCCTTGGGTTTTCCTTTGCCTCTTTCACTATCCTGTTAAAGAGATATTCTGTTTTTCCGTTTCCTGAATTACCTGTGATAAACTGTAATGACATAAAAAGACTCCATGATTAACTACTGTATAAAATGTATACTGTAATTATATCATGAAGTCCCCTATTATTGAATTACTTATTGTGTTTCAATTCAGCTTAATAACCGCTATACCTTGTGATTAGTGATGGAAAAGTCTGATTCCTGTAAAACTCATCACCATACCGTACTTATTACATGTATCAATAACATGGTCATCTCTCACAGATCCACCCGGCTGGGCTACATACTTCACACCACTCTTGTGAGCACGCTCAATGTTGTCACCAAATGGGAAGAATGCATCAGAGCCAAGTGCTACATCTGTATTCTTGTCAAGCCATGCTCTCTTCTCCTCTGCTGTAAATACGTCCGGCTTTACCTTGAAGAACTTCTGCCACTCGCCCTCTGCAAGCACATCCATATAATCCTCACCGATATAAAGATCAATAGTGTTGTCGCGGTCTGCACGTCTGATACCATCCACAAACTGAAGTCCAAGCACCTGTGGAGACTGACGAAGCCACCAGTTGTCTGCCTTTGAGCCTGCAAGTCTGGTACAGTGGATACGAGACTGCTGGCCTGCTCCGATACCGATTGCCTGGCCGCCCTTTACATAGCATACAGAGTTAGACTGTGTATACTTTAATGTAATCATAGATATTGCCAGATCGATCTTAGCCTGCTCTGTGAGCTCCTTGTTCTCTGTCACAATATTTGAGAAGAAATCGTCATCAATATGAAGCTCGTTTCTGCCCTGCTCGAATGTGATGCCAAATACATCCTTTCTCTCAATAGGTGCCGGCTCATATGACGGGTCAATCTCGATAACACAGTAATTGCCTTTTTTCTTAGCCTTTAAAATCTCAAGAGCCTCGTCTGTGTAGCCCGGAGCGATAACACCGTCTGATACCTCTCTCTTGATTACAAGTGCAGTACTCTTGTCACATACATCTGAAAGTGAAATAAAATCACCAAATGATGACATTCTGTCAGCACCTCTTGCTCTGATATATGCATTTGCAAGTGGTGTAAACTCAATATCCATATCATCAACCCAGTAAATCTTTTTCTCTACATCTGAAAGTGGCTGTCCTACTGCTGCACCTGCAGGTGAAACATGCTTGAATGATGTTGCGGCTGGAAGACCTGTTGCCTTCTTAAGCTCCCTTACAAGCTGCCATCCGTTAAAGGCATCGAGGAAGTTAATATATCCGGCTCTGCCGTTAAGCACCTTTATAGGAAGCTCTCCCTCCTTCATAAAAATTCTGGCTGGTTTCTGATTTGGGTTACATCCGTATTTTAATTCGTATTCCTGCATTTTTCTGTTCTCCTGTTTTTATCTGCTTATCTTGTATATTTGACCGTTTATATAGTGTTTTATTTGTTTTTGTTTACGATTCTGCTCTCATACTCGCCTGTTGCGATATCAATATATCTTACAAAAAGTGATACCTTATTGTCCTCGTTAAGGTTCTCCCATACCATATCGGTAAACTCATCGATATCTCCGTCGATATCTACCCATGTAGGCTCACCCTCAAAGCTTGGCAGTGGATTGCCATCGCCCATATATGTATGGATGAAATGTCCCTCTCCAGCAACCGGTGCTGAGTATGCAAATGTGTATCTGTTGCATGCATCAGGATTGCCGTTGTTGCTCTTTAAGATTGACATAGCATAGTTGAACTCGCCATTGTCAATATGCATGATTCCTGAAATTCTTGGTGTATAATTAGGAGCGTCAGGCTCAAACTCTCTTGTCCTTAATGCCTGCTCAAATGTCTGCTGCTTGTCCATCAGCTCATAGATAGTATCTGTCTGGTCACCGTTTGTGACAATTGTCTTGTTGCCAAGCACTCTTACAGGTGCGTAAATGATAAGACTTGGATCCTCAAGCTTTGAAGGGTCAAATGCCTGCGTTCTGATGCCCTCGCCATCCTCTACAAATACTCTGTTGCGGCTGTTTTCGCTTCTGCCCATGATAAAGTATGCTGTTACACCTTCTTACCATCTTTGTGCGGCCGATTACGATACCTCTGCCAGGGTATGTTGTGCTTGATAATTCCTTTGCTAATGATACTCTTTCCATGTCATCCTCCATGTTTTCTGATAATGTGGTCTGCATCTCCAAATTACTCGGGCCTGCCGGAATAAAAAAGACCGTCTGAACACACATAATAATATAAAGCTCTGCAGGAAACTTATATAAATGTGCGCCCAGACGGTCGGCAATCAACTGTTATACTCCATGTGGTTATCCACTTCCGTCAGTCATATAACTGTCTTTATTTAAGCATGTATTTTTGTCATTGTCAAGTACCACTTTAAAATAAGCATGTACTTATAAGTTATTCTTATAAGTACATGCTTGTAAACAATGCCATTATTTACTAATTTTTAAAGCTGTGAATAGGTGCCGGGATTCTTCCTCCACGGTTTACAAATGCATCACAAGAGAATCTGTTTACCGGCATAACCGGTGCACTTCCAAGGAGTCCTCCGATTTCTACCACATCACCTACATCCTTTCCGATTGCTGGAAGCAGTCTGCAGGCTGTTGTCTTTTGATTTATCATACCGATAGCCATCTCATCTGCGATAATTCCTGAAATTGTGGTGGCCTTTGTATCGCCCGGGATTGCAATCATGTCAAGTCCCACTGAGCACACACAGGTCATAGCCTCAAGCTTTTCGAGAGTGAGTGCACCATCGTTTACGGCATCTATCATTCCCTGATCCTCTGATACAGGAATAAAGCACCTGAAAGTCCGCCGACATATGAGGATGCCATGATACCGCCCTTTTTCACCTGATCGTTTAAGAGTGCAAGTGCTGCTGTTGTTCCCGGAGCTCCGGCTCTCTCTAAGCCTATCTCACAGAGAATATCGCTACAGAGTCTCCGATAGCCGGTGTAGGTGCAAGTGAGAGGTCTATGATTCCAAATGGCACTCCAAGCTTCTTTGAAGCCTCCTTTGCCACAAGCTGTCCTACTCGTGTAACCTTGAAGGCTGTCTTCTTGATTGTCTCACAGAGCACCTCAAAGTTCTCGCCTCTTACCTTTTCAAGAGCAGTCTTTACTACTCCAGGTCCGCTGACACCTACATTGATGATGGCATCTGCCTCTGTCACACCATGGAAGGCTCCTGCCATAAACGGATTGTCATCAGGAGCGTTGCAGAATACTACAAACTTGGCACAGCCCGATACCGGAAGGTGCTTTGTCACCTCTGCTGTCTCCTTTATCATCTCGCCAATCAGCTTTACTGCATCCATGTTGATTCCGGTTTTTGTAGAGCCAACATTTACAGAGCTGCATACCAGGTCTGTCTCAAGCATTGCCTGAGGGATGGATTTGATTAAAAGCTCATCCGCTTTTGTCATGCCCTTTGACACAAGTGCTGAGTATCCACCGATGAAGTTGACACCTACCTCTTTGGCAGCTCTGTCAAGTGTCTTTGCTATGGTAACAAAATCCTCTGAACTCTTGCAGGCCGCACCGCCGACAAGGGCGATAGGTGTAACTGAAATACGTTTGTTTACGATAGGAATACAGTAGTTGTTCTCTATCTCTTTTCCTGTTGATACAAGATTCTTTGCAAGTGTTGTAATCTTGTTGTAGATATTCTCATTTACCTTTGCAAGGTCTGAGTCTATACAGTCGAGCAGGCTGATACCGAGTGTGATTGTACGCACGTCAAGATTTTCCTTCTCCACCATGTCATTGGTCTCAATTACTTCACCAATATTTATCATTTTGCTGTTCTCCTTTAACTGTGTATGACATTTTTATGCTAAACTAGATTCGATGCATCATCTCAAAGATTTCTTCCTTCTGACACTTTATTGTTACACCAATTTCTTCTCCAAGTGCATCAAGCTGGTCAGAAATCTCTGCAAATGAAGCTGTAGCATTTGCCATATCCACAATCATCATCATGTTGAAATAACCTGAAACGATAGTCTGTGAGATATCAAGCACGTTTACACTGCCCTCTGACAGATATGTACATACCTTTGCGATGATTCCTACTGTGTCTTTTCCGACAACTGTGATGATTACTTTGTTCTTTGTGTTATCCATAACAACTTATTCTCCTGTTCTCTTATTCTACGGCTATGCGGTCTGATGCCCTGTCTCTCTTAGCCACATACATAGGGAAATCACTTGCCTTATATGGATTGTCTCCCATTGTGACCTCAAGCCTGACGCTTCATACGCCAGCTTTTCGTAGTTGTTTTCTTTACTAAGATGTCCCAGTATTACTGAGCCAAATTTATCATGAAGAAGCTCGCATAGCAACTGCCCGCTTCTCTCATTCGACAAATGTCCGCTGTCACCCATGATTCTGCGCTTGAGCGGATACGGATATGCCCCTGTCTGCAACATATTTATATCATGATTGGCTTCAAGCAGCAGCCCATCCAGGTTCTGAAGCTTTGAAACCAGTGCGTTATCATACGTGCCAAGGTCTGTCACGACCGCCATCGCATGATTTTCGTTTTTAAATCTGTACGCGACAGGATCAGCCGCATCGTGTGATATGTGAAGCGGCTCAAACTCTATATCGCCTATTGTAAAATCGCCGCCTGCCTCAATAGGATGAAACAGTTCATCATCTATATTTCCAACGGATTTGGTACATTTTATGGCCCCGATTGTGGCCTTTGTTGCATAAATCGGAATATGATAGCGTCTTGCCATGACACCAAGCCCTGCGATATGGTCTATATGCTCATGTGTCACGAGAATCCCCTGCATATCTGTGGCCGTCATATCAAATTCATTCAGTCCGTTTTCTATTTTCTTACCGCTGATGCCCGCGTCTATGAGCACATGACAATCATCCGTACCCACACATATACAGTTTCCACTGCTGCCGCTGGCAATGCTGCATAATTCTAACATGTTAATTCTCTTTCCAGTATAATTCTATTTTGTCTCCCTCATGAAGCTCCTCGGAAAACCGGGCATCTCTGCCATTTATTACAGTGGCTATTGCCCTACCTTTCCTGCCTGTAAATCAAATGAGATATGGGTAAATATATCGACAAATATATATGTATCCTTGCCGGACAGCTCTACAGGCTCACCGTTTACAATTACTGTAACTGTATTTTCTGATGAGTCTTCTTCGTGTATTTCTTCCTGTATATCATTTTTTGGCAATTCATTTTCCGGCAATTCATTTTCCGGCACAGCAGATGCTTCAGCTTCTTTAGCAAACTCATCATGCAGCTCATCGAGCACCTGATTCATCATCTGCTCTGATGTTCTGGTCACTGTGTTGTCTGACTCTGTGCTGTTTGCATCCCGCTCAGCTAAGACCGAAGCATCATCTGAATCAGACTCTTGTGTGTCATTATAATTGTTATTGTCGATTCTTGCAACACCATATTCATCTGTTTTCCACTCAACAGAGAAATTTTCATATACAAGAGTGTCGAGATCAGCCTCTTCATTGTTTACAAATATCATCTGGTCTGTGTCAATAACGAGATCCATAAACTGCGCAATCTGACGCACTGTATAGTAATTTCTTGTCTCAATCACATCGTTTTCCCTGATGCTGTAATCCTCCGGCTCAAGCCTTCCGTTTACCTGGACAAACCTTGGACATGATACCTTTCTGCCGTTTATGATAAAAGTAATGACGGAATGATTGTACTCATCAAGCTGCGATATCTTATACTCTGCTGCCTCTCCTGCTGTGGACGGCTCGATGATTATCTCACTGTTTGGCTCAAGCGGTGTATTGATGCTTGCAGGCTTTCCGTTCATGGTCACCACTGCGCCCTCTCCGGCCTCGCCTCTTACAAGCCTTGCCACACCGTTTACCGTAAAGTTTATCGGGGTGCCGCGCTTTGGAAACAGCTCATCGTTTGAAAATCCCGCCTGAAGCGCCGCATCGACTATTGTAAGCCTGTTATTGTCATAGAGCTTTATTCTCTCACCGTTGAATCTGACCATGATAAAATTATTTCTCTGCTCATAATAATTCAGACATATACCAATTGGAGTGACAAGAAGCGGATCCTTCTTAATATCCTCCTGCTCAAAGGTCACATCGCCAAGCACTTCCTCACCTCTTAGAGCGACTCTTTCCTCCGGCAGGTCAAGGTCTTCCGCAAGCTTTTCCGTGAAGCCGTGTATCTTGCCTCCGCCTCCGACTACAAAGCAGGCACTCACTGTTTTGTCACCGTTTAGCTCTCTGATTTTAGCCGATACCTCTTGTGCAATACTATCAACAACAGGTGCTGCTACATCCCAGACATCCTGTGCAGGAATTGTGTGCTCGATGCTCATGATATCCTTGTATGTAACCGTATCACTTGTCGTAGACTGAAGCTTGATGCTCTCCGCCATATTGAAATCCACGAGGAAATGCTGCACAATAACTTCTGTCATCTCATCTCCTGCATGCGGTATCATGCCATAGGCTATGATACTTCCATCTCTTGTGATTGAGATATCACTCGTTCCGGCTCCCACATCGACAAGTGCGATATTAAGCATACGATAGTTCTCCGGAATTGCCACATTGATAGCGGCGATAGGCTCCAATGTCATATTGGCAACACTAAGCCCTGCCTGTCCCACTGCCGCATAAAGTCCGTCAACCACATCCTCCGGCAGAAATGTAACTATGATATCCTCGCCTATTTTGTTTGCCTTATGACCCTCAAGGCTGATAAACACATCATCATTCAAAAAGAATTTGACTGTAGAATATCCCACACAGTAAAACTTATAGCTTGTATCGTTAACCTCCTTGAGTGCCTCCTGTGCTTTTTCTATGCCAAGCAGGTTAAGCGTATTGACATCCTCTCCGGTCACCACAGACTCCTGCGCATACTCATACTCCACATGCGTCGTGACAGTCTTTAATACTCGTCCTGCGGCTGCTATACACACCTCTTCAAGTGGCTGTCCTGTCTGTTTTTCAAGCTCGTTCTTTACTTCCTTAATGGTTTTTGCCACCCTGCCTATATCATGTATCTGACCGTCAAGCATCGCTCTGGTCTCATGCTCCCTGACATACTGTGCTGTAACCACAAATTCCTTGTCATCAGTCTGATAGCCGACAGTTCCTACAACATTTCTTGTACCAATATCCAAACCGAATACATTGTTCATTCCCACTACTCCTTGTATTTGCTAAGCGCTTTATTTATTGAAGCTATCGTGTTTTCGATATCTCCATCATTATCAATAACCTCCTTGCAGTGCCTTCTGTACTCAGCTTCTTTAAGCTGGCTTGCAAAGATACTGTCTATCTTCTCATCTGAATAGCCTCTTGATGACTTAAGTCTTTTTCTTCTGACTTCTTCACTTGCATAAATATACCACAGCTCGTCGCAGATTTCACCATATCCCTCCTCTATAAGGAGTGCTGCTTCAAGAACAAGCATGAACAGACCATCTTTTTTTGCCTCTTTAACTGCATTAAGCACATATTCCTTTACTGCAGGATGCACTACTTCGTTTAAAAGCTCTCTTTTTTTATCATCCGAAAAAATCACTCCGGCAAGTGCCGGTCTGTCAAAATGCCCGTCCTCATGCCATATCGGTTCGCCCGCAAACAATTCCTTTAATCTGTTGTAGCAGTCGCTTCCCGGCTCCATCAGCTCATGTGCTATCTCATCGGAAAGCATGACCTTTACGCCATCAAGTTCCTTAAGATAGCTAAGCACTGCCGATTTTCCGGCACCTACACCACCTGTTATTCCTATAAAAATCATATTATTTTCTTTTCTGTCATCAATGCGCATCATACCAGTCATAGCCACACTCGGTGCCCACCTCCATGGATACCTTCATGTCCACCGCACCACGCATCTCTTTCTCCAGAAGCTTAATCACTTTATCCTTCTCAGCTTCCTTTGTCTCAATTAAAAGCTCATCATGCACCTGAAGGATAAGCCTTGACTTTAAGCCCTCGTCAAGAAGCCTGTCATGCACACGTATCATGGCAATCTTTATGATATCGGCTGCTGTACCCTGAATAGGTGAGTTCATCGCAACTCTCTCTCCAAACTGTCTTTGCATGAAATTGCTCGAGTTCAGCTCAGGAATCGGTCTGATACGTCCAAACATGGTCTTTGTATAGCCATTTTTCCTGGCATCCAAAACCGTCTGATCCAAAAACTCCTTAATCTTTGGATATTTGACAAAATAGCTGTCTATATAGCCCTGTGCCTCTTTCCTTGAAATCCCCAGGTCGTTAGACAGGCCAAACGCACTGATACCATATACGATACCAAAATTTACCGCCTTTGCATTTCGTCTTTGAAGGTCTGTGACCTCATCAAACGGTGTGTCAAACACAAGGGACGCTGTACTTCTGTGGATATCCTGACCATTCTTAAAGGCCTCTATCATCCTTTCATCCCCTGAAAGCGCTGCCAGCACCCGAAGCTCGATCTGCGAGTAGTCTGAATCAACAAACAGATCTCCCTCATCTGGCAGAAATACCTTTCTGATAAGCTTGCCCAGCTCAATCCTTATCGGGATATTCTGCAAATTAGGCTCTGTGCTTGAAAGACGGCCTGTCGCAGTGATTGTCTGATTTAAGGTAGTATGGATTTTGCCATCGGATGCAATATATCCCGAAAGTCCGTCAGCATATGTGCTCTTTAGCTTTGTGAGCTGTCTGTATTCCAATATATCCGCAACAATCGGATACTCCGGCGCCAGCTTTTCAAGCACATCTGCCGCAGTCGAATAACCGGTCTTTGTCTTCTTTTCATTTGGCAGTCCAAGCTTTTCAAAGAGAATGACTCCAAGCTGCTTTGGCGAATTTATATTAAACTCTTCACCTGCTGCCTCATATATTTTCTTTTCAAGCTCAGTTATCGAAACAGCAAGCTTATCTCCATACTCCTTAAGCTTTATTCCATCAGCCCTTATACCCTCATTTTCCATATCATACAGCACAAAAACAAGCGGGAGCTCGATATCTTTATAAAGCGTGAGCATATCCATTTCCTTTAGCTTCTGCAAAAGAACCGGCTTTGATTTCCAGGCAGTATACACCTCGTAGCAGGCACAGTCCACTGCCTTTTTCTCATCCTCCTTCATCATCTGAGTAAAATCAAGCTTTCCCAGATAATCCTTTTTAGATGAGAGCATAAGCCCCAGATAGTCCTTTGCAACCGCATCATAGGGATACTCCCCGACAAGCGGATTGATAAGGTATGCAGCCACCATCATGTCAAAATATATGCCTCTGTCATCTGCCTTTATCTCTTTGCTCTTAAATCTGTGCAGATTGGTCTTTAAATCCGGTGATATCCATGACTTTACTTCCAGGGTATTTAATTTTTCATCCAGGAAGCTGCTTGAAATCTCATCACCTGTACAGATAAAATAAATGTCCTCCTCTGAAAAACAAATCGAAACAGCAAGATAATCGTTCGAAACCGGCTCCGAAAACAGACTTAGCTGTCCATCACTTTCGCAGTTTCCCAAAGACTCTCCCGGTACTACCGCAAAAGCGACCTCCCTGCCTTGCCTTCTCAAACACACTCTCTGCAGTCTTTAAGTCCCTTACTACCACAAAATGCTCCTCGGCATTGTTTTTAGGAGCCTCCACATTAAACCGTGACAGCATATTTTTGAATTCGTATCTTTTGCACAGTAAAAAGGCTTCCTCAGTGTAGAGTGACTCTACTCCGCCACTAAGCTTTGCATCAGAAAATTCATAGTCAACCGGCGCATCAAGTATGATTGTCGCAAGCTCCTTGCTCATAAGCGCCTGCTCCCAATACTCCACTATATTCTTTGAAGCCCTTGGCGGCTTTACATTCTCAGCGTCCTCATGTACTGCCTCTATACAGTGATATTTTGCTATAAGTGCGCCTGCTGTCTTTTCGCCGATACCAGGTACCCCGGGAATATTATCAGACGTATCTCCCTGCAGAGCCTTTACATCGATAAACTCCTTTGGAGTGACGCCGTACTTTTCGATAACATCTGCTGTATTGTAGTTTTCTATCTCGGTTCCTGTTTTCTTTGTCTTTGGAATCCTTACCATGACATGGTCAGTCGCAAGCTGCAAAAGGTCTCTGTCTCCGGAAATGATGGCGACATCCATACCGGCCTTTTCTGCCCTGACAGATAAGGTTCCAAGTATATCGTCGGCCTCATAGCCCTCCTTTTCCACGATTTTTATGCCCATAGCGGTAAGCATTTCCTTTATCATAGGCACCTGCTGCCTGAGCTCCTCGTCCATAGGCTTTCTCGTGCCCTTGTACGCATCAAACATCCTGTGGCGAAACGTCGGTGCATGCACATCAAATGCCACCGTCAGATAGTCAGGCTTTTCCTCGTCAAGAATCTTGAACATGATATTCAAAAATCCATAGACTGCATTTGTGTGAAGTCCCTCTGAATTGGTCAGATCAGGCAGCCCGTGATATGCCCTGTTTAAAATACTGTGTCCGTCTATAAGTACAAGCTTTTCACTCATTTTGATACTTTCCTTACTGTCAATTATAATATTGTTGTAATCGCTGCCGGTCACACTGCAGTGCAGGCAGTAACGTTAAATAGCTCTTGTATATTTCTTAAGCCACTGAGCCTCCTCATCATTCAAAAAAGGTGAAACAAGCTCATAAACTCTAGCATGGTAAGCGTTCAGGTATCCCTTTTCCCTGTCTGTCATCTGATTTGGATCAATCGCATCGAGATCTATCGGTACATAGGTCAGATTCTCAAAATACATAAACTGTCCATACTCATTTTTCTCACCCTTTCGGCAGATAAGCTCATTCTCTGTACGAATACCGAATTTGCCCTCTAAATAGATGCCCGGCTCATCTGTAGTGACCATGCCCTCTTCTATCACACGCTCTGCAGTTCTGCCCGGGTACTGCTTCCAGTGAAAGCTGTTTGGTCCCTCATGCACATTGAGCACATAGCCCACACCGTGTCCGGTACCGTGATTGTAGTCCATGCCAATCTCCCACAAAGGCTCTCTTGCCAGAATATCAAAATTAAGGCCCGAGCATCCCTCCTTAAACTTTGCATTTGCCAGGTTCATATTTGAGCGGCACACTCTCGTAAACATATCCTTCATCTCGTCAGTCACAGGGCCTAGTGCAAAGGTCCTCGTGATATCTGTGGTTCCCTCCAGATAATGTCCGCCTGAATCAACCAAAAGAAGACTCTCAGGCTTAAGCTGCCTGTCAGACTCCTCTGTTGCAGAGTAATGCACAATAGCACCATGATCAGCATATCCGCATATTGTGGCAAAGCTCAAATCAAGAAAGCCCTCCTGCTCAGCTCTAAGCGATGCAAGATAATCTGAAGCCGAAATCTCTGTCATGGATATCTTACCTATATTTGTCTTAAGCCAGTACATGAACTTGCACATCGCAACTGCATCCTTTAAATGCGCCTTGCGCAGATTTTCAAGCTGTACTTCATTCTTTACGGCCTTCATGACAACTGTAGGATCCTCCGCATCAATCACCTTAACACCATCCGGCAGGCTGTCGCAGATGCGGTAATTTACAATCGATGTATTTAAAAGCACTGTCTCTTTTTCATCAATATGCTTCACATATTCATAAAAATCATCGTAAGGTCTTGTCTGTATACCATTCTTATCGAGGTATGCCTTAAGAGTCTCTGTCACAACCTCTTCCTGCAAAAACCATATGCAGCTGTCCTGTGACAGTGCCAAGTATGAAAGCACTACAGGCACATAGCTTATGTCGCCTCCCCTGACATTTAAAAGCCAGGCGATATCGTAAAGTGATGACATCAGATGAAGTGTTGCACCTTTTGTGCCATCTGCTCTCTGACTCTTTTAAGCTTTGAGCTTATATCCTCACCGGTATATTTATTGTCAAAAATCATGACAGGTGCCTTTGACATAGGTGGTCTGTCAGTCCATATAAGGTCAATCAGATCCTCATTTACGTACATGCTGCCGTGCTTTTCTTTTGCGATTTCTGAAAGTCTTTTTGCCCCATGCGGCATTTACCACTCTGCCGTCAAAGCCTATTACACCGCCATCCGAAAGAGTATCCTTTATATACTCATCAACTGTCGGTACGCCCTCCTCGCCAATCTTAAAGAGCTTTACAGTGGTATCCTTAAGCTGCGCAGCCGCCTGCACAAAATACCTGCCGTCTGTCCATAGTCCGGCTCATCCATAGTGATGACTGCGGTTCCTGCTGAGCCCGTGAAGCCTGTAATATATTTGCGTGCCTTAAAATGCTCTCCTACATACTCTGACTCATGAAAATCAGCAGTAGGAACCACATACAGCGAGATGCCCCTCTTTGCCATCTCGCTTCTCAATGCTTTTAATCTATCCTGTATCATTTTATTATGCCTCTTTAAATTCAAAAAATTTTGTATCTAATTCCGGATACATTCTCTTTAATGAGATTGGTTTGCCGGATTTATTCAAAAAACAGTGACTGCTTTTTGCAGTGGTGCGAAGCTCGCCTGTCTCCTTGTCCTTCATGACATACTCAAGCTCCATCTTGATTCCGTTATACTTAAGCAGCTTTGTGTAGATAACGACCGTATCATCGAAATGTACCATACTGTGATACTCTACCGATATCGACAGCACCGGACTTATGATTTCCATATCCTCCATCTGCCTGTAGTTGAGTCCTATCTGATCCATCAAATCAAGTCTTGCTTCTTCCATCCACTTGACATAGTTTGAATGGTGGATTATACCCATCTGATCTGTTTCATAATACTTTGCGTGGTGCTCGTAAGGACGGATTCTAAGTTCACCTTGTGAGCCGGCAATCTGTAACTCATTGTTTGCCATAAAAACTTCCTCCATTCATATTTTGGTCTTATTTCTATTATGCCACATTGGACAGCTAAATTCAACGACTTGACCGTAAAATATAAGCCGGCTGCTACCTGCGTATCATGCTGTAGCAGTCTCTGCATATATTGCGCGAATTTCCAATCGGAAGTATTCTTCCGCAATACCGGCATCTGATAATATACTCATCCTTGCTCTTTGATAGAAGCTGCATAATCTTTGCCTGTGTTTTGTCGCGCTCGTTTTCAAGCCAGTCCTCCTCCACAATTTTGCCCATGCGGACTGAAAACTGATAGTACAAATCAAGCTTTTTGTAATAGGATTCGTATTTCATGAGTCCCTGATACTTTGAATGCTTATCAGGCTTGTCGAGAGAGATATCAGATGTATACGACATGCAGTAGCGCAGCCATTGTCTGACAAGCTCCCTGTCCTTTATATCTATAGGACATGTAATCATCTTATAAAGCAGATATTTGTCATCAAAATCTGCGATAAAGTATCGCTCCTTATACGCATATCCATACAAAAACAATATCTCATCGACATTGATTTTCCTGAACGGTGCTGATGGCTTTGCCTCATGCCAGAGCTTAATTATCGCATCAAGCGGCGCATCCATTGTAAGGAGCACCTGCGGGAAGCCAAGACTTACTATATCAATATCCTGCTCCGGTATATTTAGCGTATTCTTCAGATAATTCAGATTCTTTTGTCCCAAAGCTGTCACATAGCCTGTATCATACAGACCAAATCTGCCTGCACGGCCCGCTATCTGTTTTATCTCAGAGATGACAAGCGGACGTCTTGATACTCCATCAAACTTTTCCACCTCCAGAAATACAATTCTTCTGACCGGCAGATTGAGGCCCATTCCTATCGCATCTGTTGACACGACAACCTGTGTCTTTTTCTCATTAAAAAGCGTCATCTGCCTACGCCTTATTTCCGGTGGCAGACTTCCGTATATGACACTTGGCTTTATGCCGTTTTCCTCCAGACGCCCTGCTATATTGAGTACCGACTTCTTTGAAAATACGATAAAGGCATCGCCCTCTCTTACATCCTGCGGAAATGAAAAAGGCTTATCCTCCAGCTTTAGAACTGTCTTTCTCTCATACTCCCTTATCTCATACTCGTCGTGGCACAGATTAATCAGATGAATGACTACATCCTTTGCCACCGGACTCATGCATATATGAATCTCTCCTGCAAGTGTACCAAGAATTGCCCTGGTCCAGGAATGTCCCCTGTCATCATCTGCAACCATCTGTGCCTCATCAATCACTGCGATATCATATTCCTTGTCACAGTCAAGCATCTCCACTGTCGATGCTGTAATTCTGCTGTCTGATACCTCAAGACACTCCTGGCCTGTAAGCATGGTGCATGGTATGCCTGCATCATTCATCTTCTCATATACCTCAAGTGCCAGAAGTCTAAGAGGCCCCAGATAAACTCCGTTTTGCGCCAGCTTAAGCCTCTCAAGCGCCTGATATGTCTTACCGCTGTTAGTCGGGCCTATATGGAGTATGAAGCGCCTTTTCATGCTCTGTGCTTTTGGAAACTCAAGCTCCGGCCGTGCCGGAACCAGCGTGACAATCTCTCTTCTAAGCTCTTGCTGCGGAACTCATTATAAAGCTCTTTCATGCTCCTTGTACATATCGCACCTATATACTCCTTACGCAAAAGCTTTAGAAAATCCTCTGTGAGATACTCTGCCTCCTTCTCATCAAACTGCTCCATATCCACCCTTACGAGCTGCGGAAGGATTTCTCTATTTAAAATCTGCCTTGCATTTTTATTGTTGGAATAGTATGCAATCAATGCAAGCCTTTTTATTTCCTGATGCAGCTTGTCAAGTGCCACAGTCTCATTTTTTGAAAATCGCGCATATTTAATTGATTTTGCTTTGTTATTGAGCCTGTGAATATAGTGTGCCAGCTTTACAGGCTTACCTGTACTTCTCTTCGCATTCTCCCTGTACTGATCAACATAAAACTGTACCAGTACCTCTTCAAACGATTTTTCCATATATGTGTGTTATCCTCTTTATTTATATACACCGTTAAGAGTCACCTCAAACGTAACATCCTTTCCGGCTAGTTCTGTATTTACCTTATAATCATCCGGGAATTTAAGGTTTAAATCAAAGGTTTCTCCCACCTTGTGACCTACCACTCCGTCCTCAAAGCCATCTATATAGCTGCCTGAGCCAAGCACCAGGTCTGTGCCCTGTCCATCAGTGCTTCCACCCTCGAATTTTTCACCGTCCATATATCCGGTGTAATCAATATTTACCTTATCTCCGTTTTCCGCAACCGTGTCAGTCTCTGTATTAAGTGTTGCTGCCTCTGTCTGTGAATCACTGCTTTGTGTCTCGGATGCCTGAGATTCTGTGGTCTGTGATGCAGCTTCTGTACCATCAGTACTGTTTGATGATGAGCCTCCCGATGTCGCAACTGCCCAGATGAGCACTATGACTACCACAACAACTGCCACTACCGGCACCCAGAATTTCAGCAAATTCACAACCTTTGCCTTCTTTTCTGCCTTCTCTCTTTCGATTCTTCTTTTTTCCTGTGCGATTTTTTGTTTGCTTGTTCATTTTGTTAATCTCCTGTTTATTTTTATTATTGAATTATACTATTACAATTTGAACATTCTGTGTTTCGCATAAATGAACTGTATGCGTTACAGGTCATTGTAAGCATTATCTGTCACTGTTTGCTTTAAACTTTAAACGGCTGCGTCTCTTAACTATTTGACGCAACAATAAAAGCAGTAGAAAGACACCCACACAGCCTGCGCTTATAGCTGCACCTGCCTTAAGCCCCGGTGTCTCATAATAAAGCTCTATCTCATGCTCTCCCTCATCCAGATGAATGCTCACAAAGGTATCTGAAAAATCCTCATACTCTGCATCATTCCCATCCACCTTCATAGTCCATCCCTTTTCACTCGGAATAGAAAGCACAAGCTGTCCTGCCTGCTTCACATTTATGTGTCCGCTTATGTGTGTATCTGAAAAATCATCCACCGAGAGTGTCTGATCATTAAGCTCATTGTATGCACCTTCCACTGCTGCAGCATTTAGCTCGTATACGTTAAATCGTACAGCATCGGCAGCAGTGTTTGTGACGGAAACTGTCTCCCCCGCCTTCACATATCCCATGTCAAACAGATACCTGTGAGTGGTCTTCGAGTATGTGGTCTCATACTCTCCGTGACTGAAGGTCAGACTGTCAGTGCTGCACGAATCGTATGCCGCATAATAATATCCGTCATGGTCAAAGGTGAGAGTCGTAGTTCCCGGATTTTCGTCCTGAGTGCACTCTGTCAGGGTCAGCGTATCATCTGCTGCGCCAAGGAGCCTGCCAAGGGAATTAATCGAATAGATTTTCGATGACGATGATGGTTTCCACGCATCAATCACTCCCTCATCCATCATAAATCCAAGCGGAAGTGTGTAGTTGTTCCGATACAGATAGTGATTTCCGCATTTTCCCACAAGTGTAGTCAGCTCATTCTGTGGCTGTATTGATTTTGTAACCATATATCTGACCGAAAGCATGGCTGACGTGACAGGTGTTGCACCGTTATAACAGTAGAAATTCTTGCCTCCCTCCATATAAAGAGCCTGATAAAAATGGCTCACATTTATATTCATCAGGGAAGAAAACTGTGTTCCAGAAGCATAGCCGTATCGTGTGCCATCATTTTTAGTAAGTCGGCCTGTATCCTCAACCTGTAAAATGGTACATCGTTGTCAGCTGCATCCTCTTTTGCCAGCTCCAGTGCCTTTTGCATATCGTCCACATTGGCATTGTAGCTGCTTCTGCCGGTACATCCAAGTCCTGTCACAGCCATATTGACAGCCAGCTCCACAATCGCAATACCGCATGTTATGACCATCAAAAGCTCCCTGTTTTTCCTTGCTGCAAGCTTTAAGAGTACTGTCATAATGCCGTACAGCGCAACAAACAATATGCTTATGATAACTGCATAATACTCTGTCACATCCTCACCGGCAAACATCGTGCTTACTGCCATAAGCGCCGATGCAAATACCACTGCCACGCCAATATGCCACGATCTTATACCACGCCACTTTCTTACTGTAGCATAGCCTATGGTCAATACAAGAAATGCATACAGATACGACTGTCTGCCAGGCAGCGAATCCGGAAAATGCAGTCCGTGCCATATAAAATCAAGCTGTTTATTGGCAAAGCTTGCCATGAAAAGCAACACAAATAATACGGGAGCTATTTTTTTCTTCCAATTAATCCTTTTATTGAGCACAAACAGTATCAAAAGCATCACACTAAAGGCTCCTGCATACAGATTCGGCCAGTTCTCTGCCCCCTCATAGACGCTTGCTGTCGTGCACATCCTGCCAACCTCCGATAAGAGATTAAAATACCACTCTATCTGCTTTGGAAACTCGATGCCCGATGAACGCTGTAGCTTAAAATGATAAGCTCAGGGATGATTAGCACCATCGCAGTGCCTCCAGCCAAAAGCGAGTAAACGGCAAATCTCACAATTGCAGCCATTTTACCGCCCTTTTGCGTAAAGAAAAGCCATGCAAACCAGAATACCAAAAAGATGCAAAGCATGATACTCAAATAATAGTTTGACAATATACAAAGTGCCAGTGATACATAGTAAAGCACCGGCTTTTTGTCCCGCACAAGCTTCTCAAGTCCCACTATCGCAAGCGGTGCAACCGCCACAACATCCATCCACATAACATCCCAGCTATACGCAGCTACAAAGCCGGAAAGCGCATATGCCGTAGAGAAAACAAATGCCGGCACAAATGTATTATCGTGATATCTGTTATCCTTTCCAAGAAGCACAAAGTGCTCCTTCAAAAAATAGAAAAATGTTGCTCCGCTAAGCGAAATCTTAAAAATGATAAGCAGCTCAATAAACTCAATAATATGGCTCTTTGGAAAAAGCACCACAAGCCAGTTTAACGGACTCGCCAGATAATAGGCAAATACCGATACAAAATCACTGCCAAGCCCGATATTCCATGTATACATGAGGCTCGCACCATTTCTTAGCTTCTCCCACAGCTCATTAAAGAAAGGCAGATACTGGTGATACAAATCCATATGCAAAAGGCAGTAATCGCCAAATGGATATACACCATTTCCTATACAGATGATTATACATATGAAAAACGGAATTAAAAACGCTGTCAAAAGTGGATGCTTTTTAACAAAATTCATCACTTATCCTCCCAGTCAAACAGTCTGTAATATTGCAAAAGCTTATAATCGTTTAGCATATCCGAATCGGCCTGCTTATTTTTGCTGCCGGTTGCCTTGTCTGATTTATTTGATGCTTTATCTAATGTCTTATCTGCAGTTTTATCCGTGCGTACCGCTGATATAATTGGATACTCCTCCTGCAGCTTTAGCAGAAAACTCTGATAGTCATTTGTCGGCACATCTGCCGCTTTAAGTACGTTTGCAGCCAGATAATTAACGCTCGTGTCTTTTCCTGCCGCCTCATCAATATCATAATTTGCCCAGATAACATACGGCACCTGATAGCGCAGCTTAAGCTCTTCATTTGATAAATTATTATAGTCCATGCCGTTTGCTGCAAGAACAGAGCTCGCCACAGTATCATTTGGCTGATGATCACCGAAAAATACCACTATAGTTTTCTCATCCACATTTGAGAAATATTCAATGAGGTTCTTTAAATCCTCGTCTGTCATCTTAATCAAAGAAAGATACTGGTCAAGTGCAGAATTATTGAGCTTATCCGCTGTCACCGTATTGTCAAAGCCGTAGTAGGTATCCGTGTATCCACCATGGTTTTGCATAGTGACATTGAATATAAATGCCGGCTGACCATCCGGTTTGTTCTCATAGGTCTCAATAATCCTGTCAAAGGATGTCTCATCACTTATATATTTGCGCACAAACCTCTGATTAGAATAATCCTGCATAAACGAAAGATTGTCAAATCCCAAAAGAGGATAGACCGTATCCCGGTTCCATCCACTGCCATAGTACGGATGCTGTGCATACGTTGCGTAGCCTATGCTTTTTAAATAGCTTGCAAGGGAAGGTGTCTTGCTCTTTATATACTGCTGATAAGGAATACTTCCTACCGGAAGAAAAGCCATCGTATTGCCTGTCAGAAACTCAAACTCGGTATCGGCGGTATTTCCACCGCATACAGACGTATTCAGATATCCTGTTATAGTGTTCTCATTGCCCTTTTCAAGACTGTGTACAAACGGCATATAGTCTGTATTTGTATCAAAACCACCGAGCACTGACAGGTCTGAAAATGCCTCATCCATCACAACTATAATATTCGGATAATCACTTTTATCTGTAATTGCAGTATTATTAGCTGCATCTGAATTATCATCTGCACCGGCATAGCTGTCAAGCAGCTCCTTTGCCTTCTGTCTGCTATACCCATCAGGCTTATCAACCGCCACAAACTTAAGATCCATCGCAAATGTCACTGCCATTCCATTCACCTTTGTCATATATGCCGGTGTAAATAGAAACGGATACAGATAATTGTCCGTCTGAAAATCCTCCTCCTGCAGGGCATTCACAAACAGACACAGCGCAAGTATTCCAAGCACAGTCGGAATTAGTCTGAACCTGAATTTCCACTTAATTCTGAAATCAACAAAATGCATAAGCATAATAAGAGCTATAAATATAACTGTAACAACAATTACTCCTGCAGTCGGTGCGAAATCATAATTGGATGCAACACTTGTCGCCGTACCAATTGAAAAAATATCCCACGGAACAAAAGGAGTCGAGCGGAAAAGCATAACATAATGATTAATCAGTCCAAAACCATGGCCACAATAAAAACTGCACGAAGTGCCCATTTCGCCCTGCCCGTAACAAAATAAAGAATCCAGGCAATCAGCTCAAACAAAATAATATTAAAAAAACCTGCCATAAATCTGACTTCTTCAAAAGGATTATGTTCGTAGAACTCCATAAGATAAAAAGCCGCAATCGGAAAAATCGAGAATAATACAACATTGAATATAATTTCATATTTTTTATAAATCTTTTTTATCATCATAATGCTCCTGTTTACTATCTGGTATTACAGCCTATATGGCAGATTTTTGGGTACCTTTTTGGGCAGATTTTTCTTAAAAGTACCCTAATTTCTTTAATTTTTTGAAAGATTGTAAGTAAAGAAAAACCCCGCAAACCCTTGATTTTACTGAAAATCTTGGATTTACGGGGGTTTTGCAAATAGTGCCGGCAGTGGGACTTGAACCCACACGGGCTTGCGCCCAACAGATTTTGAGTCTGCATCGTCTGCCATTCCGACATGCCGGCGTCTTACGAACAGTCAATATTCTATCACAATTATTGACTTCATGCAACTAAAATTTGTAATTTCAATATAAATTTCAATGCGATTGTGACTGTTCACGCCTAACAGTGTGACCAGCAACGATTGCAGCTATTATAACAATATATTTTTAGTGTGAAAGTACTAGACTATTTTGCTACTTTTTTTCTAATTATATATCCGATAAGAATAATGACAGCACTTGTTATGACACTTCCATAAAATGTCATGCCCCTGCACAAAAGCTCCATATTCGCTGCATTTCTACCAACAAGCTGTTTAAACCCATCAATCATAATATAATCAGCCACGCCCATAGCACCGGGTATCGGCACACAATTGGAGCCCATCGCCACAAAACACTGTATCACACTCACATCAACTGCCTTATTTACGCCTTCGCCGACTGCCATAAAAATCATAAACGATACCAAAAGCTGTGAAACTCTCTGCATTATATTCCAAAAGAAAATCTCGATGAGAAGCCCGGTCTGCCCTGTGATACTGTTTGAACACTCCTGATATTCTTTCATAGTATTTTTAAGCTTTATTCGAAGCCTGTCACCATGCCGTATTATGTGTATTCTCTCAAAAAGCCGGATAAGACTATCACAAATTGAGTATAGTATGTTTCCCTTCCTTAGCAGCATATAAAATACAAGAGCCAGAAAAATCAGCACTACAATCCCCAAACATATAAATATCCGCGAAATACCTGAGAAATTTTTCAGCAACGAATACTTAAAAATCATACATAGTACGCCAATTGTTAAAAGTGAAAGTGTATACATAACAAGATTAATCAGCAGGGCCACTGTAGCAGCATAGCCCGGTATGCCATCCCTTATCATGAAATACGCACTGGCTGGCTGTCCTCCCGATGCCGATGGTGTAATAGCTGAAAAATACACATCGGCTCCACCATACACAGTACCATCAATCGCACTGGTTTTATACCCAAAGTGTCTTGCCATGCGTACCAGAGCAAAGCCTTCAAACCAAATAAACCCAAACGTACAAACAAAACTCATAAAAAGCCAGCCTTTATTTGCATTTCTGATAAAACTCATAAGAATTTCAAACGAAAAATGCTTGCTCTGTGAGACAACAGTCCATATGCTCAAGATAGCTATAAAAACAGAAGCTATCGCCCAAAATATCTTTTTTCTGTCCATTAAATCTAATCCCCTTAAAAAAAACTGGTAAAGTGAATTATGTAAATACACCATACCAGTTTATTGTAGAGAATATATATAACTTTATCAAGTAAAATATTATTAATATCTTTTTAATGTTTGTTAAATTATTTACTGTTACAACTAACAAATCAGTCTAAATACAAATTAACTTCTATGATTCCTCTTCCTCATCATTGTCAGTGTTCATCATATACACACCCCTGCTTGCATCTCCATCAGGATTCTTTCCAAACTCATAATCATTTCCCGGCAGAATAGCATTTAAGAAAATCCCTGCGATAGCTGCAATTGCCAAAGCTGTCAGTGTAATTGATGTTCCTGCTACAGTAAATGTCAGTCCATTTCCAAAGCCAAGACCACATACAAAAATAACACCTGCAATAATCAGATTTCTTGATTTAGTCAGATCTACCTTGTTTTCAACAACATTTCTAACTCCTATTGCTGAAATCATTCCATAAAGCATAAATGAAACTCCACCAATAATCGCTGATGGCATAGTAGATATTACTGCCGAAAACTTTGGAATAAATGAAAGTGCAATAGCAAAAACAGCCGCAATACGGATAACTCTCGGATCATATACCTTAGACAGCTCAAGCACTCCTGTATTCTCACCATATGTTGTATTAGCCGGTCCTCCGATGGCTCCTGCGAATGCAGTTGCAATTCCATCACCTATAAGTGTCCTATGAAGACCCGGATCAGCAATAAAGTTCTGCTCTACCGTAGCAGAAATAGCAGACATGTCGCCAATGTGCTCCATCATAGTCGCAACAGCGATAGGCGCCATAACAAGAATGGACGTAATATCAAACTTCATGAACTGAAATTTAGGTATTCCGAGCAACGCAGATGATGCAATTGATGTAAAATCAAGAATTGCTGAACCATCAGGATTAGTAATTCCAGCAGCATTCATAATAAGAGCAACTACATAGGAAATGATTACTCCCATTAGAATAGGAATGATCTTAAATAAGCCCTTTCCCCATATATTGAAAATAATTATAACTCCAAGTGCGATAATTGCAAGAACCCAGTTTGTTGAAGCATTATTGATAGCTGAGCCGGCAAGTGAAAGACCAATGCATATGATAATAGGTCCTGTCACTACAGGTGGAAGAAAACGCATTACACGCTTAATTCCAACCAGCTTAATGATAAGTGCAAGTACGAAATAAAGCATACCTGCAACAAATATGCCACCACACGCATACGCGGCCTTATCATTGACAGCCATATCTGCATACATACCACTGTCAAGGTTTGCAACAGTATAAAAGCCTCCTAAAAAAGCAAATGACGAACCCAAAAAAGCCGGTACCTTAAACTTTGTACACAGATGAAATATAAGCGTGCCAAAGCCTGCACAAAATAGGGTAACCGATACAGAAAGACCTCTGGTAAGCGGCTCCCCACACGCCTTCTGAAAATATCCTGATACAAGAATAGGCACAAGAATTGTTGCGCCGAACATAGCAAACATATGCTGCAAACCAAGAATAAGCATCTTGACCGTTCCAAGCTGTCTCGCATCACGAATTGGCTCCTGTTTCTTTTGTTCCATAACAACCTCCTTAATAAATTAATGTTTTCGATAAGTAACTGAAAACATTATAGCAGTTTTTAATTATTATTTCATTATTATTTCATTATTTTTTTACTATTTTTTACAAAAAAAGACATCTCATTAGATGTCTTAAATAATTCATATTTAATAAGTTTGTACCTTCAAAACTTCATACAAATTTGATTACTGTAATCGTCACCGAAAAACTCATCTCGATTCCGCTTCGCTTCATCTCGATGGATTTGCTTCGCAAATCTGCGTCCAATTAAATCCAGATTTATGCAGACACGTCTGCAAAATCCGTATTTCATTGTACTTGTTTTTCTTCGTTATTAACCAGATTAAGCCCTCGACCTATTAGTAACAGTCAGCTCCACATGTTGCCATGCTTCCACCTCTGCCCTATCTACTTGTAGTCTTCAAGGGGTCTTACTCCCGAAGGAGGGATATCTCATCTTGAGGGGGGCTTCACGCTTAGATGCCTTCAGCGTTTATCCTTCCAGACTTGGCTACTCTGCCATGCCGTTGGTCGACAACAGATACACCAGTGGTCCGTCCATCCCGGTCCTCTCGTACTAAGGACAGCTCCTCTCAAATATCCTCCGCCCGCGCCGGATAGGGACCGAACTGTCTCACGACGTTCTGAACCCAGCTCGCGTACCG
>ENA-OQIO01000185-OQIO01000185.1-human-gut-metagenome-genome-assembly--contig:-NODE-185-length-31804-cov-4.410803_pt1 | contig 31804 bp, 39 predicted proteins | sample MGYA00242573_ERZ504737 | MGnify/ENA primary metagenome ERZ504737 (study PRJEB26092, sample SAMD00036203) | human gut metagenome | host: Homo sapiens | study: EMG produced TPA metagenomics assembly of...
TTGCCGCTGCGTCCAGCCCTTCCAGAACAATCAGCTTGCCTTGCTCATACACCAGCCTCCTGCTTGATGGCCTCATACTTTGCGCGGACTTCGGCAGTTCTGCCGCAGCACATCTTGCCCTCGGGGCAGGGCCGCTGACACAGGCCGGGCCGGCCTTGGCAAAGATATGGGGTGCCACCGGGTAGACCAGCCGGAACATTTCCTCAGCCAGCTGACGGATCTCCCACTGAGCGCGGGAGCAGCAGCGCAGATGGAAGAAATTCTGCAGACTGCGGGCGTTCATGGTCACGACCATCTTCGTCTCGCAGGCGTTGGGCAGCACGAAGCGGGCATCCTCATTGGCCTGTTTGGAGGCCTTGGCGCGGGCCTGCTTTTCGGGCATTCCTTCCGCCATCAGGCGGGCAGTGTGGCCGTCCTCCAGCTTTTTTGCAAGGTCCAGGTAGCGCTTCGCATCCTCATCCATGCTCTCAAGAAAGGCTGCCTTTGCCTCAGGGATGGCCTCGATCTCCGGCGGGATGACATAGTGGAAGTCGTCCAGCCGGACATACCGCTGGCTCTGGACACTGAAGGATGCGATGCGGTGCCGGGTGATCTGGGCCAGCAGGGTGCGGCTCACACCCTCAATGCCAAAGGTGAAGCTGGCATGTTCAATGGGGCTGGCATGGCCCAGGTCGCTGAGCATGGTCAGGAACTTGGCCGTTTTCTCCTCGGTCAGGCCGTCCAGCAGGTCGGTGATATGGGCATCGGAGTAGCAGAGCTTGGCCGCTGCCGCCACCACCTTTTCCGGTTCCGGGGTATGTGCGATCAATCGAACGGTCATCATAGTTTTCTCATTCCTCCGTAATTTTCGTCAGCGGCGCAAAATTTGCCATGGTTTTCTTCACGCCGACCTTTTCAAAGTTGATCTCCACGATCTGGTCTCCTGCAGCGGCCTTGACCGCCAGCACCCTGCCCCGGCCAAAGACCTTGTGCTCCACAATGTCGCCCACCTCGTAATGCTTTGGGCCGGTGGATGCCGGGCGGGAAGCTGCCGGGCTCCCCGGAAAGCTCACAGGTTTGGACGCTGCCTTGGGGGCCGCGGGGCGGCCATAGCCCACACCAAAACCGGAGGAGCCGGACGTGCGCGGGGCGCTGCTTCCGCTACCAAACCCGGAAGCGCTGCTGCCACGGCCTGCATAATCGGAGCCGAAACCGCCGCGCTCAGAGGCATTGTATTCACGGTTGAGGTAGCTGCCGCCGGTGCGGCCGCCGAAGCTGCTGGAATTGCGGCCCCAGCCGGACGCGCCGGAGTAGCCCGAGGCCCCGCCAGGAACGGTATCACTGTAACTGGAACCCCAGCCCATGGAAGAACGGCGTTCCAACGCCGGGCTGCGGGTCTCTTCTATATACTCCGGCTCGATCTCGCGCAGAAAGCGGCTGGGTTCGTTGCGCTGGGTGCGCCCGTAGAGCATCCGGGAGACACTGTTGGAGATATACAGCTCCTTCTTGGCGCGGGTGATGCGACATAGGCCAGGCGGCGCTCTTCCTCCAGATCTGCCTCGGAGTATTTGCTCATCTCGCTGGGGAACACTCCCTCCTCCATGCCAATGAGGAACACATAGGGGAATTCCAGACCCTTTGCAGAGTGGATGGTCATCAGGACCACCTGGTCAGCGCTCTCGTTGTAGCTGTCAATGTCGCTGATGAGGGCGATATCCTCCAGGTAGCCTTCCAGTGAAGCATCCTCGCCGTGCTGGTCGCAGTAGTTTTTGACGTTGTTGACCAGCTGGCCCAGGTTCTGCAGGCGGTCTGCCGCATCCTCATGGCCCTTGGCCGCATCGGCTTCCAGCATGGCCTTGTAGCCGGTCACCTCAATGACATCCTGGGCAAATTCGTCCAGTGTCCTGGTTTCCAGCGATTCCTGCAGTTTTTCGTAGATCTGCCAGAATTTCAGCAGCGGCATAATGGCACGGCTGAGTTTGGCGTATGCATCCGCGTGGGAGATGACTTCCAGCATACTGATTCCCTGCTGGACGGCAAGGTCAGCAATCACGTCAACAGTGGTATTGCCGATCTTCCGGGCAGGCTCGTTGATGATGCGGCGCAGGCGCACATCATCCCGGGCGTTCGCCACGATGGACATATAGGAGTGGATGTCCTTGACCTCTTTGCGGTCATTGAAGCGCTGGCCGCCCACGATCTTATGGGGAATGCCCGCGCGGGTAAAGTAGCTTTCGATGGGGGCCGACTGGGCATTCATACGGTAGAGCACCGCATGGTCCGCCAGATGCCCGCCCTCTTTCAGGTGCTCACCGATGACATCTGCAATGTGCATGGCTTCGTCCTGCTCATTCTCGGCAGTATAGACCTGCACCTTGTCGCCCTCGTCGTTCCGGGTCCACAGGGTCTTGCCCTTGCGCTCGGTGTTGTGCTGGATGACGCAGTTGGCAGCATTCAGGATGTTGGAGGTGGAGCGGTAATTCTGCTCCAGACGGATGGTCTTGGTACCGGGGAAGATGCGCTCAAAGTTCAGAATGTTCTCAATGGTGGCACCGCGGAAACGGTAGATGCTCTGGTCATCGTCACCGACAACGCAGATATTCTTTTCCGGGCCGGTGAGCAGGCTGACCAGCCGGAACTGGGCCACGCTGGTATCCTGATACTCGTCCACCAGCAGGTAGCGGTACTTGTTCTGGTAGAACTCCCGCACATCCTCGTGCTCCGCCAGCAGCTGCACGGTCTGGTAGATCAGGTCGTCGAAGTCGAAGGCTCCTGCCTCCCTGAGCTTTTTTTCGTAGGCGGCGTAGACTTTGGCGGCAATGGCTCCCTTGGTGTCCCGGGCCGGGGTGCGCAGCGCCTCCTCCGGGCTGACCAGCTGATCCTTCCAGCGGCTCATCTGGTTGATGGCGCTCTTGATCGGGAAGAACTTATCGTCGATGCTCAGTTCCTTATAGACTGCCTTCATCACGCGCTGGGAGTCATCGGTATCATAGATGGTAAAGCTGCGGGGGTAGCCGATGGATTCTGCCCAGCGGCGCAGGATGCGCACACAGGCCGAGTGGAAGGTGGAGGCAAACACCTCGTCCCCCTCTTCGCCGCCCAGCATATTGCGCAGGCGCTCCTTGAGCTCCCCTGCCGCCTTGTTGGTAAAGGTGATGGCCATCACGTTCCAGCTGCGGACAGCGTTCTGCCGCAGCATCCCGTCCAGCCAGGCGGGCGCATCGGTGCCGGTCATAATTGCCGTTTTCAGAGCCTTGACATCCTCCTCTGTCACCTCACGGGGGGTCCAGTCAGAGCCATGGGCTGAGCCAAACCGGATCAGGTTTGCGATGCGGTTGACCAGAACAGTGGTCTTGCCGCTGCCTGCACCGGCCAGAATGAGCAGCGGGCCGTCGGTGGTAAACACCGCCTGCCGCTGCATATCGTTCAGGCGGCCAAACTGCTTTTCAATATAGGTATCGCGCAGAGCGCAAAATTCCTGTTGGAGACTTGCTGCCATTGTTTCACCTGTTCTTCTATAAAATCACTTACTTTATAAGTATATCACAATTCAAGAGGGTTGTACATAAAAAACCGCCCTTCCTGTACAGCACAGGAGGGGCGGCAGTATTCAGATAAAACTTAGCCGAAGATGTTGATCAGGATACCGGCAGCAACAGCGGAGCCGATAACGCCGGCGACGTTGGGGCCCATGGCGTGCATCAGCAGGAAGTTGGAGGGGTTCTCGCTCTGGCCGACCTTCTGAGAAACACGGGCGGCCATAGGAACAGCGGAAACACCAGCGGAGCCGATCAGGGGGTTGACCTGACCGCCGGTCAGGGCGTACATCACCTTGCCGCACAGAACGCCTGCAGCGGTACCAAAGGAGAAGGCGATCAGACCCAGCACGATGATGAACAGGGTGCGGCTGTTCAGGAAGGTGTTTGCAGAGGTGGTGCAGCCAACAGACAGAGCCAGGAAAATGGTGATGATGTTCATCAGCTCATTGCCGGCAGTCTTCTGGATACGATCCACAACACCGGACTCCTTCATCAGGTTGCCCAGCATCAGCATACCGACCAGAACGGCTGCATCGGGAACAATCAGAGAAACAACGATGGTGACCATGATGGGGAAGATGATCCTCTCGGTCTTGGACACGGTGCGCAGCTGCTTCATCACGACTGTGCGCTCTTTCTTGGTGGTGAGCGCCTTCATAATGGGCGGCTGGATCACGGGCACCAGAGCCATGTAGCTGTACGCCGCAACAGCGATGCTGCCCAGCAGCTCAGGTGCCAGACGGGAGGTAACAAAGATGGCAGTAGGGCCGTCTGCACCGCCGATGATGGAGATTGCAGCGGACTGCTTCTGGGTGAAGTCCACAATACCGGTAGCGGCCAGCAGACGAGCGCCCATGTAAGTACCAAAGATACCGAACTGAGCGGCAGCGCCCAGCAGCAGGCTCTTGGGGTTGGAGATCAGGGGGGCGAAGTCGGTCATGGTGCCGATGCCCAGGAAGATCAGCGGGGGGTAAATGCCCAGCTTGACACCCATGTAAAGCATATCGGCCAGACCACCGTTGTTCAGGATCTCGATCCACATCGGGTGCTCAAGACCATCACCAACGAAGTACTGCATATGGATAATGCCGCTGCCGGGCAGGTTGGCAAGGATCATGCCGAATGCCATGGGCAGCAGGATCAGGGGCTCAAATTCCTTCACGATGGCCAGGTACAGCAGGAAGCAGCCCACGCAGATCATGATCGCGTAGAGGTAGCCGCCCGGCTCACCGAACCGTGCAAAGCCGGAACTCTGGAAAATACCGACCAGAGTATCGATAAACTGTGTCATGTTTTTCCTCCTGTGTTAAAAAGGTGCGGTGGTGTCGTTGACACCAGCCTTGCTCCAGCCATTTGCAGCACGGCGCACGGCCTTCAGGGTGTACTTGCCATTGCCCATGGCATGGATGGCAGCCATAATTGCGGCAACCACATCGCCGGGAATGCCTTCCTCCACCACAGGGGCAGGAGCAGCCTGCTGTACGGGGGCAGCGGGCTTTGCGGCAGCCTTGGGAGCAGCAGGCTCCTTGGCTGCCTTCTTCTTGGCAGCCATACCGTCGAAGATCTTGCCTTCCAGCATGATGATGAGCATCAGCAGGACGAGGATGGCAAACACCAGCACGATACCGGTAATGGTGATAACCACATCAGAACCCAGATTCATGGTCTTCCTCCTAATAATAATTTACTCCGCACTCCGGAGCAGACCCCGGCGCGCAAAAAGCGATTTGAAAATATTATACAATATTTCCCGACCCGATTCAACAAGTATGAACAAAATTTTGTTGCAACTTTTCCAATTTCTTAACAAGCCGGGTCAGGGCCCCGGTTAACGGCGGCCCATGCGGGGGGTCGCATCCAGGAAGCCGGTCTCCAGCTTATCGTTCAGGCCCAGGCTCATGGCAGTGCCAATGCCACGCAGTTCACAGGATCGGGCGAGACGGTCACATCCACCTTGAGCTCCTGGCTCAGGTATTCGGGCAGGCCGTGCAGCTGTGCGCCGCCGCCGGTCAGCACCACACCATTGCGGAAGATATCGCCTGCCAGTTCGGGCGGGGTCTTTTCCAGCACCTGATGGGCAGCAGTGCCGATTTGCTCACTCAGCATCATCACAGGCTCGTAGAGGTCGCTGGTGGAAACATTCACCTTGATGGGCAGGCCGGTCAGCAGGCTGCGGCCCTTGACTCCATCGTCTCGTCAAAATCAGCCTTCTGGGGGCAGCAGGCGACATTCTTTTTCAGTTGCTCTGCGGTACGCTGGCCGATGGCAATGCTGAACTTGTTGCGGACATGCTTCAGGATCTCGTCATCATAGTGGTTGCCCGCCACACGGACACTGGTGGCCTTGACCTTGCCGCCCAGAGACAGGACAGCGATATCGGTGGTGCCGCCGCCGATATCAATGATCATCCGGCCATCGGGCTGGGTGATGTCGATGCCGGAACCCAGTGCAGCGGCAATGGGCTCATCGATCAGGTAGACCTGACGGGCACCAGCGGCCATCACGGCCTCCACCACTGCATCGCTCTCAATGCCGGTGATGGCAGCAGGCACGCAGACAGCCACCCGGGGCTTGACCATGTGGGAGCTGTACACCTGATTCACAAACCGGCAGATCAGCTCCCGGGTCATGGTGTGGTCGCTGATGACACCGTCCTTCAGCGGGAAAATGGCGGAAATATAGTTGGGGGTGCGGCCTACCATGGCCAGGGCCTTGTCGCCCACCTCCAGCACGGAGTTCTTGCGGGTATCCATTGCCACCACGCTGGGCTGGTTGAGCACGACCCCCTGCCCTGCCTGTGCAATGATAATGGTCGTTGTGCCCAGATCGATGCCGATGTCATTCTGTGCCATAATGAAACGTTCCTTTCTCTGCTCCCCTGTTTTCTATCGTAAATGCGTTCGGGCGGGAAATCAAATCAATTTATATTGTAGCATAAGCCAGTAAAAAAGTATAGACCAAACCTCTCCTAGTAGGAGAGGCAAGTCAGCAGCCTGGCTCCCCTATTAGGAGAGCTGGCGCAAAGCGCCTGAGAGGTTATTCTGCCGCCATCTGTTCCGGCGGCAGATTCTCTTTCAGCAATTCGCACAGGCCGCTGTACCGCAGGTTCTGCCGGACATTGGACATCATCCGGTTCACCACGTCCCGCCGCCCGGCCACGATGCACAATTTGCGGGCGCGGGTCACGCCGGTGTAGAAGAGGTTGCGGTAGCAGAGCCTTGGCGGCACCTGCGCCACCGGCAGCACCACCGCCGGGAACTCGCTGCCCTGGCTCTTGTGCACCGTGATGGCGTAGGCGATCTCCAGCTCGTTCAGGTTTCCGCCGGGTAGAGCAGGCGGCGGTCATCCATCCGCACCACCATGGAGCGGTCGCGCATGTTGATGGATTCCACAATGCCGATATCACCGTTATAGGCTCCCACGCCCTGCTCCCCGCCAATGCGGTTCCAGACGATCTCGTAGTTGTTCCGCACCTGCATCACCTTATCGCCCACCCGGAACACCCGCGAGGCGCTTTGGAGCTGGGGCTTGCCCTTCTGCTCCGGGTTGAGCAGGTTCTGCAGTTCCACATTCAGCGCCTGGGTGCCGGTGGGTCCCAGCTTGGTGGGGCAGAGCACCTGAATATCCCGGACAGGGTCAAACCCATAGCTCCGGGGCAGACGGGTGGTGACAAGATCGCACACCAGTTTCTGCGCCGCATCGCCGTCCGATTCCAGAAAGAAGAAATCGTCTGTCTTGCCGCCCTTCTGCAGCGGCTCACTGCTGATGATGTGGTGGGCGTTCTCCACAATAAGGCTGCGTCTGGCCTGCCGGAAGATCTCGTTCAGGCAGACGGTGGGCACCAGCCCGGAGCGGATGACCTCGCCCCAGAATGTTGCCCGGGCCCCACGCTGGGCAGCTGGTCGGCATCGCCCACCATAATAATGCGGCAGCTGTACCGCAGGGCTGCAATGAGCGCCTGAAACAGCTTCACATCCACCATACTCATCTCATCCAGAATGACCACATCGCATTTGAGCAGGTTCTTGTCATTGTGGATAAAGCTGACCACACCGCCGGAGTAGTCCACCTCCAGCAGGCGGTGGATGGTAGAGGCCTTGCGGCCGGTCAGTTCACTCAGCCGTTTGGCCGCACGGCCCGTGGGAGCACAAAGTGCCACCCGGTCTGCCTGATGCTCCAGCAGCTGTAGGATGGCATTGACTGTGGTGGTCTTGCCGGTACCGGGGCCGCCGGTCAGCACAAGGCAGTTTTCGGTCATGGCCTTGCGGATGGCTTCCCGCTGCAGGGGCGCATAGGCAAAGCCCTGGGTCAGCTCCAGCACCTGGATGTTTTTATCAAAGTCCCGCACCGTCTGCTTTTCCCGCTTCGCCAGCAGGGCCAGCCGGTCGGCAATGGCCTGTTCTGCTTCCAGCAGGTCAGGCAGATAGATATACGGCACCGCCTCCAGCATCTTTATGCCAAGCTGCCCGGTCTCAATGCAGTGGTCCAGCGCACGGGCCAGCTTTTCGGGCGGCTGCTGGATGAAGTGGGATGCCGTGTCCAGCAGCTGCGCACGGGGCAGACAGGTGTGGCCGTTGCCCGCGTTATGGCGCAGGGTACGGAGAAGCGCCGCTTCCAGCCGCTGGGTGCAGTCCCCTTCCATATGATAATACTGTGCAATGCTGTCGGCATGGCGGAAATCCAGCTGCAGGGGTTCCCCACAGAGCAGATAAGGGTTCTGGGAGATGGCCTGCATGGCACCGGGGCCAAAGACGCGGAATACCTCCATGGCGCGGCGGGGGCTGATCTCGAACTGGGCCAGATAGCGATCAGCTCCCGCATTCCGAACATCCGCTTGAACTCCTGCTGGATGCGGTCGCTTTGTCTGCCGAGATGCCGGGGATCAGGGTGAGCTGGGCGGGATCGTTGGCGATCACTTCCAGCGCCGCCGCGCCGAATTTATCGATGATCTTATTGGCCGTGCGTGCCCCGATGTAAGGCAGAGAACCGCTGGCAAGGAAGGCATACACTGCCTCCAGATCCTTCGGCATATCGGTCTCGCATTCCTGGGCGTGGAACTGGCGGCCATAGGTGGCGTGGTTCTCATATTTACCGCGGCAGACCACACTCTCGCCCGCATGGAGCTCGCCCACGATCCCGCACACCACGGTCACCGTGCCGCCGCCGGAAATTTCAAACACCGTGTAGCCGTTGTCCGGGTTTTCGTAGATGATATCCTCCACCGTTCCCTCGATCTGTTCCAGCTCCATGCTCCTCACCCCCTTGTGACATAATTGTTTATAGTATAATCGTTTTGGTGTTATTTGTAAAGGAATTGGGCAGCCCGAAGGGATGACGGAGAAGTCGGGCGGAGAAGAGCGCAGCAAAAGAGCCGCCCTTCTGCGGTTTCGCAAAAGAGCGGCTCAATTTTTACAAGTTTGCGTGCGGTCTTGCTTTTTCCTGTTTCAGCTTCCGGAACACAACGATATACGCCGGGATCAGGAAGAAGCAGGCAAAGAACCATGCCACCGGGTTTGCAATACAGGCGGCAAAATAGCCCCACAGCGGCACGAACAGGAAACCCACCAGAGCACGGGCGATCATCTCCGCCACACCAGCAAACATGGCCAGGCTGGAATAACCCAGACCCTGAATGGTGTAGCGGTAAATGATAAGGACCGCCAGCGGGATATAAAACACGCTGTTCCAGAAGATGAAGCTCTGGCGTTGGCCATGATCTCGGTCTGGCTGCTCTCAAGGAACAGGCCGATCAAAGCCTTATCCAGCACGCGCAGGATCAGGAAGGATGCCACACTGTACACACAGCCGATGCCCAGGGCGGTGTTCACGCCCTTGTTCACACGGTTCAGGTCGTTGGCACCCATGTTCTGGCTGGCGTAGGTGGTCATGGCCGTGCCAATGCTCTCCAGCGGGACGGACAGGAACTGTGCCGCCTTGCCGCCTGCAGTCTGCGCTGCCACGATGTCGCTGCCCAGGCCATTGACCGCACCCTGCAGCACAACGGAACCGATGGCCGTGATGCTGCACTGCAGGCCCATGGGGATGCCCATGCCGCACAGCTTGACACAGTGCTGTCTGCTCAGGCGGCTTTCTTCTTTGTTCCAGCGCAGTTCATTATAATGCTTGAGGATGTACCACAGGCTGCCCAGACCGGCCACTGCCTGACTGAACACGGTGGCGAACGCCGCACCGAACACACCCATCTTGAAGGTGATGATGCAAAGCAGGTCCAGCCCGATGTTCAGAAAGCTTGCCACCAGCAGGAAATACAGAGGCCGCTTGCTGTCACCCAGAGCGCGCATCAGGGCGCTGGTCATGTTGTACAGCAGGGTGAAGGGGATGCCGATAAAGATGGTGCGGATGTAGATATCTGCCAGATCAATGATGTTGTCCGGGGTATTGGTCCAGACCAGAATGGAACGGGTCATGGCCACTGTGACCACGGTAAGCACTGCGGCAAAAAAGACGCTCAGCCAGACGGCATTGGCGGTGTAGCGGCGCATCTCCGCATAGTCTTTTGCACCGAATGTCCACGAGATGGGGATGGAGAAGCCGCAGGCAATGCCGTTGACAAAGCCCAGCACCAGATAGTTCAGACCGCCCACACTGCCGACTGCCGCCAGCGCTTCCACGCCCACAAAGCGGCCCACGATGATGGTATCTGCCAGATTATAGAACTGCTGGAACAGGCTGCCCAGCATCAGCGGCACCGCAAAGGCAAGGATCAGCTTGAGCGGGCTGCCCTGCGTCATATCTTTCGTCATACACACGTTCCTCCTTGGGAAAGCATCACAGACCTTATCACACGAATTTTTTCCGACAAAAACGCCCTGCCGCGCAATGGGCAGGACGTTTTTGTTCATGTGGGTATTATATCAGGTTGCGATGAATTTTCAAGAGGTTTTTTCAAATTTTTCAGTGCTTCCCGGCCAGATGCTTCAGCAGCTGGAACAGAATGCTCCAGAACCCCGTTCCGGCATTGCCCGAAGGCGGGGTCTCCTCATCCGGAATGCTCAGCGGCGGGTCATTCTGAATAGTGTGCGAGGAACTGTCTGGTACGCTCCTCCCGGGGATGGTCGATGAGCTGTTTGGCAGGGCCCTCCTCCACGACCACGCCGCCATCCATGAACAGGATGCGGTCGGCCACATCGCGGGCAAAGTGCATCTCATGGGTGACAATGATCATCGTGGTCTTGCGGTCAGCAAGATCACGCAGGACCTTCAGCACCTCTCCGGTCAGCTCCGGGTCAAGGGCGCTGGTGGGCTCATCAAAACAGAGGATATCCGGGTGAAGCGCCAGCGCGCGGGCAATGGCTACACGCTGCTGCTGGCCGCCGGAGAGCTGATGCGGGTAGTGGCCGGCCCGCTCCGAAAGGCCCATCTGCGCCAGCAGTTCTCTCGCCTGCTGCTCCAGCTCCGCGTGGATGGCCTTTTTATTCGCCTGATACTCCGGACGTTCCTTTGCCAGCAGTTCTCCTGCCAGCATCACGTTCTGCAAGGCCGTGTACTGCGGGAACAGGTTGAAGTTCTGGAACACCAGACCAAAGTGGAGCCGCTTTTTACGGATCTCGCTTTCCTTCTGGGTGGCAGGGTCGGCGGCATCCCACATGGTCTCGCCGTTCACCTTGATCACACCCGTGTCAGGCCGTTCCAGAAAGTTCAGGCAGCGCAGCAGAGTTGTTTTGCCGGAACCGGACGAGCCGATGATCGCCAGCGCTTCCCCCTGCTCCAGATCCAGGGAGATGTCCTTCAACACATGGGTCTCGCCAAAATTTTTCCCGATACCGGAAGCTTCGAGCAACGCCATAATCTATCTGCCTCCTTAGCAGCGGAAATAATCGAGCTTTTTTTCAGCCCAGTTGAACAGGATGGTCAGTGCGCCCACAAACACCAGGAAGAAGAGCGCGGTGGAGAACAGCGGCCAGATCAGGCCCTTTGCGCTGTACTCCTTGGCCATCATAATGATCTCCTTATTGGCAATGGTGTTTGCCAGCGAGGTATCCTTGACCAGCGTGATGATCTCGTTGCCCATGGGGGCAGGATGCGCTTGACGACCTGAAGCAAGGTCACCTTGAAAAAGATCTGTGTTTTGGTCATGCCAAGCACCTGCCCGGCCTCAGTCTGCCCCTTGGGCACTGCTTCAATGCCGCCGCGGTAGATTTCAGAAAAATAGCAGGCATAGTTGATGGCAAAGGCCACCACCGCCGCCACCATCCGTCCGCCGGAGCCGGAGGGCCAGGGGTTGTTCATGCCCAGAAGGCCGGGGCCCAGATAGATCACGATGATCTGCAGCATCAGCGGGGTGCCGCGGATGATCCAGACAAAGGTCTTGACCAGCCCGGCCAGCGGCTTGCAGCGGCTCATGGAGCCAAACGAGACCACCAGCCCAGCGGCAGTGCAAACAGCAGTGTCAGGGCAAAGAGCTCACAGTTGAGTAGGAACGCGCCGGACAGGCGCATAAGAATCACAGACACAAAAACACACCTTTTTTATTCAGAATCCATATTTCCTTCCATCATCTCCGGTAAAAGTTCCCCCTGCTTGGGAGCCTTTCACACATCGGCAACAAAAAGCCTCCCTCACCGAGGGAGGTTGCATCGCATCGCGATGACAGAAGGAGTTTTTCAACAAATTCAGTCAGCCAGTGCCAGATCGTACTTATCGGCCAGTGCTGCATGGTACCATCGGCCTTCAGTGCATCAAAGGCCCCATCCACAGCGGCGGCAGCATCACTGCCCTTGCGGAATGCCACGCCGTACTCCTCGGCGTTCAGCTCGTCCACGATCTTCAGGTCGGCATAGTCAGTGCCCTCACCGATCATGGCGTTGGCCAGGGTCAGGTCAAGTACAGCGGCATCGGCAGTGCCTGCGGCAACTTCCATCAGGCAGTCGGTCTGAACGCTCTTGGAAACGTAATCAGCCTGTGCCAGGTTCTCGTCTCCCTCAATGGCAGCCTCACCGGCGGAACCAGCCTCGGCGACCACGGTCTTACCCACCAGGTCAGCGGTAGAGGTATAATCGGTGCCATCTTTCACAACGACCACCTGTGCATTCTTTGCATAAGCCTTGGTGGCAGCGGTGTTCTGCATGATGTCATCGGTCAGGGTCATGCCGTTCCAGATGCAGTCGATACTCTTGGCATCCAGCTCCACGACCTTGGTATCCCAGTTGATCTCCACAAACTCCGGCTCCACACCCAGCTTTTCGCAGACAGCAGTGGCCAGCTCGGTATCAAAACCGGTGAAGTTGCCATCGGCATCGGTGTAGTTCATGGGTTCGTAAACGGTGTAGCCAATGACCAGCTTGCCCTTGCCCTTGATGTAATCCAGGTCGCTGCCTGCGGTCTGGGAAACGGCAGCACTGCCGGAAGCAGAGGCCGAAGCAGATGCGGCAGTGGAAGTGGAAGCGGCACCGCCGCAGGCGGCAAGGCTCAGTGCCATGGCACCGGCCAGGAATGCGGATACAAGACGTTTCATATACGGTTCCTCCCTCAGTGGCAAGCAGCTTCGTTTTATTGCTTTACCATGCTAAATTGCTAAACTGTGGTTATAGAATAGCGCGTTTTCTGCCATTTGGCAAGGGGGAAAACTGATTTTTCGCAGTTTGCTCAAATCCTTACCGCTTTATCACGGCAAAGCGGTCATTTTGACAAAACAAAAACGCCGCGTCGGCAGCTGCCAGACGCGGCGAGATGTTTTTCTCTGAAAACGCAGCGGAATGCCACCGCCCCCCTATCCGGGAGAGCCGGTGCGCGATTGCGAGACCGAAAAGTGCTTTCCTCCTCAGTTCAGGCATTCAGCGCCGCCTTTTGCAGATCGGTGATGTCAATGGTACACAGAGCCTTCAGGTCGGCATCGCCGCCGGAAAGCCCGGCGATCTCGGTGCGGGTCTTGCCCTTGAGGGCATCACAGAAGCCCTCGCTGTGCTCGTACCACTCCTTGCCCAGCGCCGACGCACCGCGCATCCCGTAGTCCTCACCCAGCTCCAGCTTGGTCTTGACGAGATCCGGGGCTGTCACACCGCCGTCCGACACCACCGTCAGGGCCGGCTCGGCCATATCCGCAATGGCGCTGGTCACGCGGCGGTTTGTATCGGTGGTCAGTGCCACGATGCTTACATCCACCTGCGCATTCACATCCTTGTCATCGGTAGCGGTAATGTCCGAAGTCCCGTTCACCGCTTCGATGCCCAACGCGGCCCTGTCGCCCTTGGCGGCACCCAGTGCCCTGGCATTGGCGCAGGCCCGGGTCACGGCATCCCGGTAGCGGTCCACTGCAATGGTGCACCCGCTCAGCAGGTCGGCATCCGTGGCCTTGCCATCCTCATCCACTTTGAGCATGGAGACCTGTTCCGGGGTCATGCCGATCAGGTAACTGGCAAAGGCATCCACCTGTTCCGCCCAGCCCTTTTTCAGAGAGGACACTGCCGCCAGCGGGTAATCGCCCCCCTTCTGCCGCTTGGTGCGCCAGTCGGTGGGCAGGGTCACATGGCCGGTGCTGTCCGCCGAAACAGACACTTCCAGCTCGTCCAGCAGAACACTCTCCAGTTTGCCCTCGCCATCCAGCAGGACAGCGGCCGCTGCCAGCTCAATTTTCCCTGCCCTGTCCTGATCGGTGGCCTCTGTCACCACACCCAGACCGGTTTTCCATGCCGCTGTCTGGGTCTGTGCGGAGGATGTGCCGCTGCTTCCGCTCATGCTGCCGGGGCTGCCCGACCCGGCGTTCGTTTTGCCGCAGGCGGTCAGCAGCAGCGCTGCCGCCATGGCACAGCTCCAAAGAGCCCGATGGTTCTGATTCATAGATACGCTCCCTTTCCACACGGCCCGTTGGGCCTTTGCCCCATAGTATGTCCAGAAGAACGTAAAATTACGCAGCCGACGGGAGTTTTCCAAAGCAAGTGTCCGCTGGGGTGGGACCCTGTTGCCGCAGGCAATAGGGCGGGCGATGGAATGGCCCGTTTCACTTGCGTGGAAAAGCTCCCCGAGTGCTGCGCGCAGCCGCTTACATCAACGGACTCAGCAGCCGCAGCACGCTGTCCAGTGCTGTGCCCGGCAGATTGGTGCGGCAGTCGGAGCGCTGGACCTCCCGGCACTGCGGCAGGGTGCGCTCCACATCCTTCCGCAGGGCGGCGATCTGGCTGTTATGGAAGAGCAGTGTTCCGCATTCAAAGTGGAGGAACAAGCTCCGATAATCCATATTGATGCTGCCCACCACGGCGACACGGTCATCACTGACATAGCACTTGGCGTGGAGGAAACCGGGCGTGAATTCATAAATGCGCACACCCGCCCTGAGCAGGGCAGATAGTAGGAACGGCTGAGCCGGAACACCAGCTTCTTATCCGGGATCCCGGGCAGGATGAGCCGCACGTCCACCCCGCGCTTGGCCGCATTTTTCAGAGCATCCAGCATCTCCTCGCCCACGGCCAGGTAGCGTATAGATATAAACATATCTCTGGGCCTGAGAGAGGATGTCCAGATAGACCGTCTCGGCCAGCGGTTCCTCGTCCAGCGGGCTGTCCGCGTAGGGCTGCACCACGCCATCCTGCACTGCGGGCAGGCGGGTGGGCGCAAAGGCGGTGTAATCGGTCTCCTGCGGGCGGAAGGCGTTCCATGCATTGAGGAACATCACGGTAAAGTTCCAGACAGCGGCACCCTCCAGACGGATGGCCGCATCCTTCCAGTAACCAAAGCGCTGCTCGGCATTGATATACTCATCCGCCAGATTCACGCCGCCGGTGTAGGCCACATTGCCGTCAACCACCACGATCTTGCGGTGGTCGCGGTGGTTCATCACCAGCGAGACCAGCGGCACCACCGGGTTGAAGGGGATGCAGCGGATATGCGCCTTCTCCATGCGGATGACAAAATCACTGGGCAAACCCAGCAGGCTGCCAAAATCATCGTAGATCAGCCGCACATCCACACCCTGAGCGGCCTTGCGGCGGAGGATCTGCTCCACGCCGTCCCACATTTTGCCGGAACGGAGGATAAAAAATTCCAGAAAGATAAATTTTTCCGCCTTGTCCAGATCCGCCAGCAGCTGGGGATACATCTCCTCCCCGCAGGAAAAGTAGTGAGCAGCGGTATCCCTCCAGGCCGGATACGGCCCGAACTTTGCCACATAGCGGCTCAGGTTCCGGCTGGAGATATCCAGCGCATCGGTCTGGCCCTCGGGCTGGGCAAGCTCGGTCTGATGGGCCTGTTCCACCTTCTGCATCCGCTCCCGCAGATACTTGACGGGGGCCTTGTTGCCAAAAGCCAGATAAAGCGCGCCGCCCAGCAGGGGCAGAAGGCCGATCAGAACGATCCAGCCGATCTTATAAGCACTGTTTTCATCCTTGCGCACCAGATACAGCACGATCATGATGCTCAGCGCCTTCAGGGCACCGTTCAGCCAGACCCGCCCCGCCGTGAACGACCAGAACGCCCAGAGCAGCCAGAGCACCTGTAGAGCCACCAGCACCACTGTGATCGTGACACGGTTGAAGATGCGGTTGAAAAACTTGACGATGGGCAATCTGAACATGTGGTATCCCTCCCCTGCCGCCCACGGCGATTTTTGATGCTGTTAGTATAGCGCAGAGCGGAAGATTTTGCAAACAAAAAAAAACGCCCACAACGGCTTTCCCCGCTATGAGCGCCTATTCAATCGTGGGCAGAAGTTTTTTCGAAGGTCGTCCGCTTATGCTTCCGCGTCCTCATAACCAACTAGCAGGCCGCCCAGCTCTGCATAATAGCTGCACAGACCGCCGCATTCGCTGATGTCCACCTTTGCTCCATCAAACACAGCCTTTACCATGTGCTTCAGGCGCTCGGCGGCGGCGGGATTGCCGCAGTGAGAGATATGGAGCCTGCCGTTGGTGTAGCCGTGCTCCTTGAGTTCCAGCACGATGCGCTCCAGCGCACCATGCTCACCACGGGTCTTGCAGAGAACATCCAGCTCTCCGGCCTCACTTGCCTGACCGATGACCCGGATGCCCAGCATCCGCGCCACAGCAGCAACGGCAGGCTTCACGCGGCCATTGCGGGCCAGATTGGCCAGCGATTCCAGCGAGAAGAGCAGGTGGGTGTGCTTGTGGTAACGGAGCATCTCTTCACAGATCTCGTCAAACTCCTTGCCCTCAGCCAGCAGATCCCGCAGATGCTCGGCCAGCAGGCGCTGCTCCGGGCCGGTGGAAAGGCTGTCCAGCACGAACACCCGCTTGCCGGGATTCTCCTGCTGGTATTCCTCGGCGGCCAGCTGGGCGGCATTGTAGCTGCCGGACAGAGTGCCCGTGATGGTGATGGCATACACCTCGTCGGCTCCCTCGTAGGCGGCCAGCCAGTCGCTGACGTTGGGGCAGGAGGTCGAGGTCTTGCCCTTATAGGTACGCAGGGTCTGGGCCATGCCCACGGCATCCATCGTGCCGTTGTCCAGATATTCGGCATCGTCGGTGATGATCTTCAGGGGAACGCATTCAAAATCCACGCCCTGCAAGGTGTACAGGCTGGCGGAGGAATCCACAACGATCTTGGTGTTCATAAGCATTTATCTCCATTCCGGCGGCAGCGGATGCCGCAGTTTTTCCTGTTGTCTGAATCACTATATCAGCTTTTCAAAAACCTGTCAACTGTTTTATTGAATTATTTCAAAAGTTTTCAATTTCCTGTTGACCGCATTTCCAAAACATGGTATACTGTCCGCATGAAATTAGAATCAAACCGCCGCGTTGCGGCCTGCGCCGCAGGGTTTGCCCTGCCCCGGTATGCAGAACTCCCCACCGTAGGGCTTTATCTGGATCAGAGTGTACAGTTTGTCAACGGGTGTTTCCGCACATTTCAGGGGGTGGAGCTCACCGCTTCCATGGTGAGTAACTACGTTAAGAAAGGGATCATCAGCCACCCCATCAAAAAGAAGTATACCCGGGATCAGCTGGCCTGCCTGATCTACATCGTAGTTTCTAAAAATGTCCTGTCCATGGAAAACATCGACAGTCTGTTCAAGATGCAGCGGGCGCATTATACCTCCGCGCAGGCGTATGATACCTTTTGCGATGAGCTGGAGAGCTACCTGCTATGTGTTCGGCCTGACCAAAAGCTTTTCCGAGCTGGAGCCGGATGTTGATGATGCACGCAAGCTCCTGCGCAGCACCATCATCTCGGCTGTGAACAAGATCTATCTGGACTGCGTTTTCACCGACCTGCGGCAGGAGCAGGCTCTCTGGCCCGATATCCTGCCGGATCTGGCATAATAACAAAAAAACGACCCTCTCCGTCATGCTTTGCGAAGCATTGACGGAGAGGGCCTTTTTTCTTAAAACGTAAGCGCGGGGCTGATCTCATTGCGGCGCTGGGCCTGCACGATGCAGTCCTTTTCCGGCACGACACCTGCCGCGCCCAGGGTGTTGAACATGGTCTGCAAGGCAAGCGCCGGGGTGTTATTCTCCTGTGAGAGATGGCAGAGGGCAAACTTTTTGCATCCCTCCTGGATCAGCTCCAACAGCTTTGCCGAGCACTCATCGTTGGAGAGGTGGCCCCGGTTGGACTCGATGCGGGAGCGCAGGTAGTAGGGATACCGCCCGCTGCGGAGCATGTGGAGGTCGTAGTTGCTTTCCAGCGCCACCAGGTCACAGCCGCTCAGGGCCTGATGTACCGGCGGGGTCAAGACTCCCAGGTCGGTGGCAATGGTCATGGTCTTGTTGTCCGGGGTGTGGATGCGGTAGCCCACGCAGGGCACGTCGTGCTGGTGGGGAACATCGTCACGCCGAAATCTCCCACATCCTCTTCCCCGCCGGACAGGGTGCGCAGCGCACAGCTGGCGGGCACGATACCGTTTGCATCCAGAAAATCCAGCGTATCGTCTGCGCCGTATACCGGCAGCGGATTCTTTTTGAGGAAGGTAGCCAGCCCCTTGACGTGGTCAGAGTGCTCATGGGTGACCAGAATGCCCGCACAATCGCTGATGTTCAGGCCCAGCTCCTTGAGCGCCGCGAGGTAGTGCGCACGCCCTTTCCCATATCGATGATGATGTACTTTTCCCCCGTGCGCACCACGCTGCAGTTGCCGGAGGAACCAGAGTATAACGAGATGAATTCAGACATTTCAAACCTCAAGAAACGAACCTCTCCGTCATTGCTTCACAAAAGCTCCCTGTCAGGAAAACTTCTGCAAAACAGACTGAGAGGTTCTGAATGATCACATTGCTGATTCCAGTGCGGCAGGCATCCGATCCACCTTGCTGATCTCAGCGCCCAGGCCGCGCAGCTTTTCCACGATGTTCTCGTAGCCGCGCTCAATGTGGCCGATCTCCTCGATCTCACTGGTGCCGTCTGCCATCAGGCAGCAACCACCATGGCCGCACCGGCACGCAGGTCAGAAGCGCGCAGGGGGGCAGGATTCAGCTTGTCCACCCCTTCAAACACGGCCACCTGACCGTCCACCTGCACCACTGCGCCCATCTTGCGCAGCTCGTCCACATAGCGGAAGCGGTTATCCCACACGCTCTCGGTGATGGTGGAGGTTCCCTTTGCCACGCTGAGCAGCACACCCATCAGGGCTGCATATCGGTAGGGAAGCCCGGGTGAGGCATGGTGTTGATCTTCAGCGGCAGGATATCGCCCTTGCGGGAGACGCGGACGGAATCATCGAATTCCTCCACATCAACACCGGCACGGCGGAGCTTTGCAGTGATGGGTTCCAGATGCTTGGGGGTAACATTTTTGATCAGAACGTCGCCGCCGGTGGCAGCAGCGGCAACCATGTAGCTGCCCGCCTCGATCTGGTCAGGGATGATGCTGTAAGTGCAGCCGTGCATCTTTTCCACGCCGCGCACCTTGATCACATCGGTGCCGGCACCGCGCACATCCGCGCCGCACATATTCAGGAAGTTTGCCAGATCAACGACATGGGGCTCCTTGGCGCAGTTTTCCAGAATGGTCTGGCCCTGTGCCATCACAGCGGAGAGCATACCGTTCATGGTAGCGCCCACGCTGACCTTATCAAAGAAGATATGGGCACCGTTCAGCTCCTTGGCGCGGACGGTGATCATGCCATAGTCCACGCTGTCCTCTGCGCCCAGCGCGCTGAACACCTTGAGGTGCTGGTCGATGGGGCGGGGGCCCAGATTGCAGCCGCCGGGCATGGCCACCTGTGCCTTGCCAAAGCGGGAGAGCAGTGCACCCAGGAAGTAATAGCTGGCACGCATCTGGCGGGACAGATCGTCCGGGACGTTGGTGCAGTTCAGGTGGGTGGTGTCGATCTCGTAGGTATTGCGGTTCAGCATCTTGATGCCGGCACCCAGGGTGCTCAGGATCTTCAGACTGACTGCCACATCACTGATGTCCGGCAGATTTTCGATCACACAGACATCTGCCGCCAGAATGGTGGCAGGCAGAATGCCCACAGCCGCATTTTTTGCACCGGAAATGGTGACTTCGCCATGCAGGGGCTTGCCGCCCGTAATAACAAACTTTTCCAATTTTATAATCTCCTTGTCGCAGGCCCGCCAGCGGCAGGGCCACTCAGGGTTCTTACTTGATCTCTCCGCGCACCGCTGGGTACACACCCTCACGATACAACTATCTTATTATACACAACTTCGGGCAAAAAGCAAAGCCCCCTTTTCCCCTGCCCGATTATTTTCTGTTTTGCCCAGAATCTGCGGAAATATTCGATATTTTTGTTTCTTATTTCAAAAATTTTACAATCAGCGCCCCTTACCAGACGCAATCCTCGCTGCAGGTCTCCTTGATCCAGCCCAGCTGATAGGCCTTGACCAGCTGTTTCAGGTCATGCACCCGCTCCCGAAGGATCTCGCCCTCGTCCGTCTCTTCCACCAGAATGCGGTGGTTCTCCGTTTCCAGAATGTTCTTCTGCGACACGATGTCGATGTTTTCGTTCACGGCCTTTTCGGCACTGACAAAGGGCTGATGGGTCCGCAGGGACATGGTGCGGCTGGAGTACACCAGTGTGTACCCTGCAATGCCGGTCTTTTCATGGTAGGCGCGGCAGAACCCGCCGTCAATAACGACCAGACGGCCCCCGCCCTTGATGGGGCTCTCGCCGCTCTTCTCCCGCACCGGCACATGGCCGTTGACGATGTGGCTGGTGCCGGGCAGACCGAATTCTGCCAGGATGCGGCGGCAGGCGGCCTCTTCATTGTACCATGTATAATAGGGGTCCTTGACTTCCTCGTGGGTGGCGGGGTCGGCAATATACAGCCGCTCAAAGGTGGTCATGGCGCTGCGGCCGAACAACGGCGACAGCTTGCCGCACCACAGATACCACAAAAAGTCCTGACCGCTCCGCCGGGCCGCGCTTCCCTCGGGAGCAAAGTAGCCGCAGCGTGCCCGCTCGTCACAGTAGTCCATCAAGCCGCGGCCCGAGTAGTTGTGTCCCTCAAACCGCTCCACGGCAAAGCTGCCGTTTTTGGTCATGGGCACCACGCCGTGGTAGAGCAGGTTGCCGTTCTCGATGTGGTAAACGCTGCCCTTGGCATACAAAAATTCCACATGATGCTGCAAGCGCTCGCTCTGCCGGAAGGATTCCACCAGCTTGCGGAGCACCAGCCGCTCATCCTCATTCAGGGCGGCGGGGTCTGCCGGGTCCACGGTGGGAAAGCTGGTGTCCCGCAGGGGGTATGCCTGCCCGTTCAGGGTCACTGTTCCCTTTTCCCAATCGATGTGCCGCAGGAAATCCCGACCCTGCATCTTGAAATCCGGGTTGCGGTCGATGACCTTGCATTCCATCTTGAGCATCAGAATAGTCACGGCCTTGTGCATCACGGCACAGCGGTGGAGCATGCCCTCGGTGTAAGGGCCGCGCGCCGCGTCGGTGTGGGGCATCCAGAGGGTCAGGTCGTCATTTCCGTAGAACTGCTCGGCCATCCGCTGCAGGTGCGCAGGTTGATGCCGTAGCAGTCCTCGAGCATGGCATGGTTGTGGTAGGCCAGTGTCGTTTTGAGCACGGTGCAGACGCAGATGGGACTTCCGGCGGCGGCACCCATCCAGACCACGTCGTGGTTGCCCCACTGGATATCCACATGGTGGTGGCGCATGAGCTGGTCCAGAATGATGTCAGGCCGTGGGCCGCGGTCAAACAGGTCCCCCACGATGTGCAGCTTGTCCACAGCCAGCCGCTTGATGAGCTCACACAGCCGGACAATGAACCGGTCAGCGCGGCCATTTTCGATGATACTGCCCACGATCTGCCCGTAATAAAGGTCCTTGTCGTGGTCCTCAAAGTGGGCATGGAGCAGCTCATCCAGAATATACCCGCAGCTGGACGGCAGGCAGGAGCGCACATGCTGCCGGGTATGCTTGGAGGACACCAACCGGCAGATATCAATGAGCTGAAGCAGGGTCTCCGTGTACCAATGGTCAAGCGCTTCCTCATCCGTGCACTCGGCTTTGAGCCGGGGCAGCTTCTCGCTGGGGTAATAGATGAGCGTTGCCAGCTCGGCACGGGTCTGCTCCGGCACACTCTCCCCCAGCACGATATCCACCTTTTCCCGGATGACACCCGAAGCCGAGTTCAGGATGTGGACAAAAGCCTCGTTTTCACCGTGCAGGTCGCTCATAAAATGTTCGGTGCCCTTGGGTAGCTTGAGCAGGGCCTGGGTGCTGATGATCTCACTGGCGGCGGCTGCCTGCGAGGGGTAATCCCGTGCCAGCAGGGAGAGATATTTCAAATGATCCCGGATCTCCTCGTTTTCGGTGCGCATGACATCCTCCGTCTGATATGTAGTATTTTTGCATGATATATAATATTCTATCATAGTATACCACATTCCATGTCATAAATGGTATAATAAACAAGAGTAATTCTGTCAAATCTTTTGCAAAGGACTTGGATATTATGCCCAAAACCATTTCTGTTGCCGTACCGGAAGCCTGCACTCTCTGCCCCCGGCAGTGCAAAGCCGACCGGGCCGCCGGGCAGACGGGCTTCTGCGGGGCGGGCCGCACCCTGAAAGCGGCCCGCGCTGCCCTGCATTTCTGGGAGGAGCCCTGCATCAGCGGCACCCGGGGCAGCGGCACGGTGTTTTTCTCCGGCTGCACCTCAAGTGCTGCTTCTGCCAGAACTACCCCATCAGCGCCGAGGGGCTGGGCAGGGAGATCACCGTGGAGCGCCTGGCCGAGATCTTTCTGGACCTGCAGGCGCAGGGAGCCCACAACATCAACCTTGTCACGCCTGGGCAGTGGCGGCCCTGGATCATCGCCGCCCTCGACCTGGCCCGGGCGCAGGGGCTGCATCTGCCCATCGTCTGCAACACCGGCGGCTACGAGACCGTGGAGAGCGTGCACGCCTGGCGCGGCTTCATCGACATCTGGCTGGCCGACCTGAAATATGTTTCTCCTGCCCTTTCGGCAGAGCTTTCCGCCGCGCCGGACTATTTTGCACAGGCCAGGCCCGCCATTGAAGCATGATGGCTCAGGCCGGGCACCCTGTTTTTGACAGCGAGGGCATCCTGCAGCGGGGCGTGATCCTGCGCCACCTTGCCCTGCCCGGCCATGTGGACGACAGCTTTGCCGTGCTCGATCAGATGGCGGCCTGGAACAAGGCCGACCCCGGGTGCTTCCTGCCCAGCGTGATGAGCCAGTACACCCCCTTCTATCAGGCGGCAGACCACGGTATCGGGCGGCGCATCACCACCTACGAATACCGCCGGGTGGTCAACTACGCCATGGATCTGGGCCTCAGTTCTGGCTATATGCAGCAGAAGAGCAGTGCAAAGGAAGAGTATACGCCCAGCTTTGACCTGACGGGGGTGTGAACCCCACCGTCATCCCTGCGGGATGCCAGGGGCTCCACTATCAGGTTGGCTGTCACCGCAGGTGACTGAGGGGTTCTTTCGTCAAAACAACCAAAATTTCCTTTTTCTTTTTCTCTCGGCCGAAACAGCATTTGCTTGCTATCCGGTGCGCTGTGCGGTATAATGGATACAACAATGTGTTCTCACATGAAATGGATCCCGGAAACGACTTTTTAGGAGGAGCGTTATGGAACACTACAACCCCATCCTCGGCAGTGAGCCCAACGGCCAGAAATTTATCACCTGCGGCGAGATCATGCTCCGTCTGACCCCGCCGAACTACGAAAAGATCCGCATGGCATCCAGCTTTGAAGCCAGCTACGGCGGCAGCGAGGCCAACATTGCACTGGCCCTGGCCAACCTGGGTGTGGACAGCACCTTCTTCAGCGTAGTGCCAACAACAGCCTGGGCAAGAGCGCGGTGCGCTGGCTGCGCTCCAACGATGTGCATTGCACCCCCATGATCCTGACTGAGCCCAACGAGACCCCCTCCAACCGGCTGGGTACTTATTATCTGGAGACTGGCTACGCATCCGCGCTTCCAAGGTCATCTACGACCGCAAGCACAGTGCCATTACCGAGTACGATTTCTCCCAGGTCGATCTGGACGCTCTGCTGGACGGCTACGACTGGCTGCACCTGAGCGGCATTACCCCGGCACTGGGCCCCAACTGCCGCGGCCTCATCATCGATATGCTCAAGGTGGCCAAGAAGAAGGGCCTGACTGTCAGCTTTGACGGCAACTTCCGCTCTACCCTGTGGAGCTGGGAGGAAGCCGCGATTTCTGCACCGAGTGCCTGCCTTACGTTGACGTTTTGCTGGGCATTGAGCCTACCACCTGTGGAAGGACGACAACGATCACAGCAAGGGCGACTGGAAGGACGGCGTGCCCCTGCAGCCAGCTATGAGCAGCAGGACGAGATCTTCCAGCATTTCATTGCCCGCTACCCCAACCTCAAGTGCATTGCCCGCCATGTGCGCTATGCCCACAGCGGCAGCGAGAACAGCCTCAAGGCCTTTATGTGGTACGACGGCCACACCTTTGAGAGCAAGCTCTACACCTTTAATATTCTGGACCGCGTGGGCGGCGGCGATGCCTTTGCCAGCGGCCTGATCTACGCCATGCTGCACAACTATAAGGCTATGGACATGATCAACTTTGCCGTGGCAAGCAGCGCCATCAAGCACACCATCCACGGCGATGCCAACATCACCGATGATGTCAGCTCCATCCGCAACCTGATGAACATGAACTACGATATCAAGCGGTAATCTTTCCGCTCTCAACCCGTTCCCGGATTTTCCCCGGGGACGGGTTCTTTTTTATTGCCCACGATGCTGGAAAAGCCTTTTCTTGTACATTCCTCCAACTTTTTTGTGAGTTCCTACAATTCCATTGACAGAGAATTCCACGCATGGTATTCTTCAAATTGGTATTATTACCTTTTTTTGCCATACATTCTATGTCGTTTTTCTGCGGCACTCATCCATGAAAGCGAGGAAATCCATGAAAAAACGATTTGTCAGTCTATTAGTGGCACTCAGCATAACGTTAACATTCCTACCCATGGGAGCAGTAGCAGCGCCTCCGAATAAGATTACTAAAGGGGACCTCATATATACAGTTAACGCCGATGGAGAATCGGTTACAGTTTCCGGTACATCAGGAAGTCCTACACAACTTACCATTGAGAGCTCAATTTCAGACAAGGACAAGAACTATACTGTAACCAAAATTGCAATGTGGGCTTTTAATAATGCACGTAACACGCTTACGGAAGTTACATTGCCTAACACGGTGGACGAAATTGGATACCAGGCATTCTTTAATTGTTCCAATCTAACTAAGGTTATAATTCCTGAAGGTGTTAGAAAAATCGGCCAAGCTGCTTTTTATGGTTGTTCTCAGTTAACAAGCATTACGATTCCGAGTACCATCACAAACATGGATACAGCTTTTTCAGGAAATACTGCGCTATCTCATGTCACCTTAACAAATGGCATTTCCAAAATCAGTAGTAGCGCTTTTAAGGGTTGTACAGGGTTAACAGAAATAAAAGTACCCATAAGTGTGAATGAAATCTGCTCAGACGCGTTTAATGGATGCACCAATCTTAAGAGAGTACTCCTTGAAAAGAATATTAAAACTATAAATGTCAACGCATTCAAAGATTGTACGAATCTAAGTGATGTAAAATATAATGGATATAAAACAGACTGGGACAGAGTCACAGTTAATACAACAGGCAATGATACACTAACCAGCAAAGTTCAGTATCTGTGTGATATCACCTTTGATTTGAACGGTGGCACTATAAATGGTAGTGGCACTATGGACAAGCAGACTGTTTACAGCAACGAGAAGCTAGGGACTGCAAGCGTCCCCACCATAACCCCACAGCGTACAGGTTATGATTTTGATGGCTGGTATACACAGGCAGAAGGCGGCACAAAATATACATTTACAGAAGCCGTCAGCAGCAACATCATCTTGTATGCCCATTGGAACGCACATAGCCATACTGTAACACTGGAGAACGACGAAAACAAGGAAACGAACTCGTACGACTATGGTTCGTCCGTTTCTGTTCCTACACCCACAAAGAAAACCGGCTATAACTTTAATCATTGGGAAGTTACCGTTCCTGATGGAGAAACCGCCCCATCCTTGAACGGCCCAGATGAGAACGGCAATTATAGTTTCTCCATGCCGGACTATGATATAACCTTGACTGCAAAATGGACACAAAAAGATGTGATCGACCCGGATGTTGACCTCAAGTTTGACGCGGTAACCGGAGAAGTGACATCGAACAATACTCAAGTCAATGCTGATGATATCATCAATAGGAAGTTTTATGATGATAAGGGAAATGAAGTTCCCGGTGAGAAATTGAATGACCGCGGGCTCCCTACGGAACCGGGCGATTATATCGTCAAAGTTGATGTCAAAGAGACCGAAAAAACCGCTCCCGCGAATCAAGTCACTGGCAATCAGATTAAGTGGAGTTACAATGTTCCCCAGAAAGAAGAAAAGGTCACCTACACTCTATCCCTTCTTGGCGGTATTGCAAAAGTAAACGGCAAGGATACTACTATCAATGACAATGGTGACATTACCATTGAAAAAGGTGCAACAGTGGAAGTAACCTTTGATAAGAGCATTCTTTCCGATGCTCAGACTTTTGACCAGTGGACAATTAAGCCTGCCAGCGTGCTGAACGCTGTTGAACCCAAGGCTGAAACCATTACCTTTACCATGCCGGGTGAAAATGTTATTATCGAAGCCATGACAAAGGATGCAAGCATTGAGGAAGAGCCCAACATTCTGGGCACTACCCTTATCATTGGTACTGCCGCCGCGGGTACCGCGGTGCTGGCCTACCAGACCTATCAGTTGGGTACTGAGTTCTATCTGATTTGCGCGCTGCCAACCGGTACAGCTATTCCAACAACCCGAGGTGAGCTGGCTGAACTGGTGTGGAACAATGCAGGAAAGCCTGAACCCGCCGCCGTGCTGAACGCCAATGCCACTGAGACTGACAAGGCCATTGCATGGGCCGTGGAGAACGACCTGCTCAAGGCCGCGAAGAACAACGGCGAAACCTATGAAGCAACTGATCCTGTAAGCCGCACAGAGGTTATCAAGGCATGGAATCAGGTGCAGGCGTTCAAAAAGTAATTTGTACCGTAACGAGAAGAACAAATAACACCGCAAACCCAATACTCTAATAGAGAACCCCCCTGCCGGTGATCTCCCGGCAGGGGGGTTCTCTATGTTTTAAGAAGCAACTACTTTATTGCCGCTTCATCTTTTTTAAGAAAGGATCATGCGGTCGTTGGCGAACTCGCCGCCGGACGCGATCTGGAACTTGGCCAGCAGGTCGGAGACGTGCAGTTTCTTCTTCTCTTCCCCGGAGACATCATAGATGATGTGGCCCTCGTGCATCATGATCAGGCGGTTGCCGTACTTGATGGCATCCTTCATGTTGTGGGTGATCATCATGGTGGTCAGGTGGTTCTCCTCCACGATCTTGGCCGAGAGGGTCAGCACCTTGAGCGCGTCTTGGGATCCAGAGCGGCGGTGTGCTCGTCCAGCAGCAGGAGCTTGGGTTTGTTCATGGTAGCCATGAGCAGGGTCAGCGCCTGGCGCTGACCGCCGGACAGCAGGCCCACGCGGGCCGGTCAGGCGGTCCTCCAGGCCCAGGTCCAGGCTCTTGAGCAGTTCACGGTAGCGCTCCCGTTCGGCCTTGGTGATGCCGATCCTCAGGCCGCGGCGCTTACCGCGCCGGGCGGCCAGGGCAAGGTTCTCCTCGATCTGCATGGTGGCGGCGGTACCGGTCATGGGGTCCTGGAACACGCGGCCGATGTAGGCGGCGCGCTGGTGCTCCCCCAGTTTGGTCACGTCGGTGCCGTCAATGATGATCTTGCCGCTGTCCACAGGCCACACACCGGCCACAGCGTTCAGCATGGTGGATTTGCCCGCACCGTTGCCGCCGATGACGGTGACAAAATCACCTTCGTTCAATTTCAGGTTCAGACCGTTCAGGGCCGTTTTCTCGTTGACGGTACCGGCGTTGAAGGTCTTGGAAACATTCTGGATCTCAAGCATTTTTTGCATCCTCCTTCTGTGCCTTCTTTGCCGCGGGCTTTGCGAAATACTTGCTCTTCCAATAGGGCACGGCCAGGAACACGGCCACCACGGAGGCGCTCAGCAGCTTGAGCAGGTTTGCATCAAAGCCGAGGGTCAGCACCAGCTGGATGACGATGTAGTAGATAATGGCACCCAGCGAGACGGACACCAGCTTGAGGGCAAAATTGTGGAAGATGCGGCTGAACAGGGCCTCGCCGATGATGACAGCGGCCAGACCGATGACGATGGCACCACGGCCCATGCTGACATCGGCAAAGCCCTGATACTGGCTCAGCAGTGCGCCGGACAAGGCTACCAGACCGTTGGAGACCGCCAGACCCAGCACAACATTGAAGCTGGTGTTGATGCCCTGGGCGCGGCTCATGGCGGGGTTGGAACCGGTGGCGCGGATGCCGCAGCCCAGCTCGGTGCCAAAGAACCAGTACAGCACACCGATGACCACGGCGCTGACCAGAATGACCATGATGATGGGGTTGTGCAGGGCAAGCTCCTTGACCCAGCGCAGGGAGATGAGCAGGCCGTACTTGTCCACGTTGATGGACTGGTTGGCCTTGCCCATGATCTTCAGGTTGATGGAGTAGAGGGCCAGCTGGGTCAGGATGCCGGCCAGAATGGCCGGGATGCCCATAAAGGTGTGGAGCAGGCCGGTGACAAGGCCGGTGGCCAGACCGGCCAGCAGGGCGATGAAGAGCGCTGCCCAGACGTTCATGCCGGAGAGCAGGCACATAACGCAGACCGCGCCGCCGGTGCCAAAGGAACCGTCTACGGTCAGGTCAGCCACATCCAGGATGCGGTAGGTCAGATACACACCAATGGCCATGATGCCCCAGATGAGGCCCTGCGCACAGGCACCGGGCAAGGCACCGGGCAGGTTGGCAAGTCTTGCAAGAATATCCAAAACGTTTTCCTCCTGTAACTACACTTTTTTCTGATACGGGAAAGCGGAGAAAAGCCAAAATTTGCTCTTCTCCGCTGATTTTATTGTAAAGTCTCTCCGTCACTGCAGCGTGAACTCTGCGCCCCTATCAGGGGAGCTTTCTGCAAAACAGACAGAGCGCCTGTTATTCCTCAATGGCCTCGTAACCCTCGGGAACGGTCATGCCAGGTCATCGCAGATGGTCTTGTTGTACTTCTTGGTCACATTGGTGTACTCGACGGGCATGGTGGAGATATCGGCCTCACCGGTCAGGATCTTGGCCGCCATCTCACCGGTGGTGTAACCCAGATCGTAGTAGCTGATGGACAGGGTCGCCACGCCGCAGCCGGAGCAGATGCCCTCCTCACCGGCGAACACGGGCTTCTTGGCCGGGCGGCAGATGCCATCGATGATGCCGGTGTTGGCGGCGCAGGTGTTATCGGTGGGGACATACACTGCGTCGTTCTCGTCGGCAGCCTTCTGGCAGACAGAGGCCAGATCGTTGGAATCAGAGAAAGCGTACTGGGTGGCGGTAACGCCCTTGGCCTCAAGGTACTTCTGGACCTCGTCTACCTGATACTGGCTGTTTGCCTCGGCAGAGCAGTAGAGCAGGCCCACCTTGGTGGCCTCTGGCAGCCACTCGGTGATCATATCCGCCTGCTGATCCAGCGGAGCCAGATCGGAGGTGCCGGAGACGTTGCCGCCCACGGTGCCATCGAAATCGGTCAGGCCCAGAGCAACACCGTACTCGGTGACGGAGGTGCAGAATGGGGATGCTGTCGGTGGCAGCCTGTGCGGCCTGCAGGGCGGGGGTAGCGTTTGCCATGATCAGGTCAACGCCTGCGGAAACAAAGCCATTGGCGATGGTGGCGCAGGTTGCGGAATCGTTCTGGGCGTTCTGGAAGTCAAAGGTGACATTCTCGCCGAACTGTGCGGTCAGAGCATCCTCAAAGCCCTGGGTGGCAGCGTCCAGAGCGGCGTGCTCCACCAGCTGGCAGATGCCAACGGTATACTTCTGGCCGTCAGCCGCTGCGGAAGAAGCCGCAGCAGAGGAAGCGGTGGAAGAAGCAGCCGTGGAGCTGGAGGAACCGCCGCAGGCAGTCAGGGCAGCAGCTGCGCCGCAGACAGCGGCGGCAGACAGGAACGAACGACGAGAAATTTTACGCATGATATTACTCCCTCAATTCTACTTTCGCGGCAACAGGACACCGCATGAAAGTCAGTATTCAAGCGGCCTGTCGCATCGCGCTTCTGCTTTACACTCGTGAAGTATATCACACTTTCCGCTCCAAAACAACCGGGGAACAGCCCGAATTATCAATCAAAGTAATTTTATCTATCACTTTTTTCGATTGTTCTGTGCCGCATCTGCATTCCTTCGAGCTTTTTCAGCTCACCGTCCAGCCAGAGCAGATTTTCTTCCAGCTGGGGGCGGTACTCTTTTGCAAAGTCGTACCGGTAATACAGCGCCTGCCACAGCTTTTCCTGCATCCGCCGGGCAAACACCGGCTCAAACAGAGCGTCCAGCCGCTCCACGGTATCTTCCAGCGCCATGCACACCTGCGCCCAGCGCACATCGGTGGCCTCCCGGGCGGGCACATCGTAACGGGCCAGATAATCCCCCACCCTTGCCGCAATGACCTGCCCGCCGCACTGGGTGGGCTGCAAAAAGTAGGACACCTGCCCCTCCTTCGTGATCTCCTGCGCCAGCGGGTAAAGGGCGCAGACCAGCGGCTCGGCATCGTGGATGGCGCAGCGGTCTCCCGCAAGGAAGGGACAGTTGTTCCGGTTCTCCTTCACCGGGGCCAGACGCAACACCGGCAAATGGCTCACCGTGCCAATGCTGGCCCGGCAATATCCCCGCGCCACGATCTGCGGCGGCAGGCGCAGCCGGGCTGCAATGCGCCACAGGTCAAAGCCTGAAAGTACAATGTCCTCTCTGCCACGGCAGCAGTCGCCGCAGCCATTGCACGCAAAGCTGAAATGTGCATCCCGCGCCAGCAGGGGCATTGCCTCGGTACGGGTAAAATCGATCTGGCCGCACAGGTCGATATGGTCGTCACGCATGGATGATCTTCCTTCTTCCTGAATGATATTGATTTTTATTGTACCACATTGCCGTCAAAAGCAAAAGGGAGCGTTTCCGCTCCCCTTGCGCCATCCTGTCATTGATACTTCTTTGCCGGGATGACGATTGCGCCAAACAGCGATGCAATGTATCCGATAAGCACTGCACCCCACACCTGCCATCCGGTGGCCTGTTCAAACACGACCGCCGCTGCCGTGCAGAGCGGTGTCAGGAGCATACTTACCACGCACCACACCCGCATTGCTTTGATCACATGGAGCCAGTTGCGGTTGTTGTAGTACACACCCGGAATATGCATGTGGAACGCTCCCTGGGCAAAATTACAGACATGGTTTTCGTCATAATAGCGAGGCAATGTTTCCGGCATCCAGAACAGGGTGTAGGCCCCATATACGATGCCGAAGATCACGTTTATAATCAGCAGCGTCATTGCGCCCTCGGTCCCGGCCAGCCCAACGGCCCAGACAGTTGCGGTCTCTACAAGGCCAAGCACCACGCTGACCCCATACAGCGGCAGAAACTTCTGCGTGCGGGCCTGGCGGCGTTCCGGCGGTCTGCCGAAAAATCAGTGCCTTGCGGATCAGTTCCTCTGTTTCCTCGCGGGTAAAGCGCTGCTCCTCCTCCACGCGGCAGCCTGTAACAGCTCGGCCACGGTCACATTCAGCTGTTCGGCCAGCGGCACCAGCAGGGAGATATCCGGCACGCTCAAGCCCGTTTCCCTTAATTAAAGATATTGTTGGGTAAAAAAAGAAAGGTCAGTCGATTTTGCCGATGAAGCGGTAGTAGATTTCTACTTCCTGCTCACGGTTCCATCCTCGCCCTTGACAGCTTCGTGG
>ENA-OQIO01000187-OQIO01000187.1-human-gut-metagenome-genome-assembly--contig:-NODE-187-length-31684-cov-2.651931_pt1 | contig 31684 bp, 32 predicted proteins | sample MGYA00242573_ERZ504737 | MGnify/ENA primary metagenome ERZ504737 (study PRJEB26092, sample SAMD00036203) | human gut metagenome | host: Homo sapiens | study: EMG produced TPA metagenomics assembly of...
AAAGTTCTGCAATCCTGCGGCGATATGAAAACGCCGATGACAGCGCAGATTATCGGCGCGATTACGAATATCGTGTTAGACCTCTGCTGATTTTCGGTATGTTCGGATTTCCGAAAATGGGCATTGCGGGCGCGGCGGTGGCGACAGTATCAGGACAGATTATGGCGGCACTGATTGTCATGAAAAAAGGCTTTCGCAAATCCCCGCACAGACAGGTTTACCCACACCACATTGCTAAAATCTTCCAGCTGGGTATTCCGAATATTCTTATGCAGTCGGCGTATACCTTTTACATACTGGGATTGAATCTGATTCTTGCAACCTTTTCAGACCAGGCAGTAACCGCACTGGGACTTTACTATAAGTGGCAGACCTTTTTCTTTATCCCGCTCGGCGCAATGCAGACCTGCATTGTTCCTGTTATCAGCTACAATTATGCGGCAAGAAATATTGAGCGCTGTCAAAAGACCCTGTCGGCTTCCATTGTGTTCGGAATGTCCCTTATGGCATTGGGAACACTATGCTTTGTCTGTATTCCTTCACAAATGCTGCGGGTATTTACTTCCGATGAACTGGTTATTGCTATCGGACGGGTCGGCTTCCGCTTTGTCGGCATCAGCTTTCTGCCAATGGTCACTTCGCTGATATTCCCGGTATTTTTTCAGGCGGTGGGTTTAAGCCTTAAAAGTTCACTGCTTACGGTTATCCGCACCGTGGTATTATTTGTTCCGCTGGCATATTTATTTTCCAGATTCGGATTAAACTGGTTCTGGCTGACTTATCCGGTGACGGAAGTTATCACCAGCCTTACCGGGGCTTATTTTTACCGTCAATTCTTAAACAAGGATTATGTACGGGAAACTGAGGCTTCTGGCGGTAAAAACATCACAGATGTCACCGCCGCCACACATATCTCAGCCGCCACAGCTGGCGCAGACAGTACAGGCAGTCATGACAATATCGATAATCTTGACAATCCTGATATTGCCTTAAAGCCTTCCAAACCCGGCGTCATTATCACGATTGCAAGAGAGCACGGCTCATCGGGCAAGCAGATTGGAAAATGTGTCGCCAATGCCTTAGGCATTCCTTTCTATTATAAAGAAATGATTACGCTGGCGGCAAAAGAGAGTGGACTAAATCGCGAATTCATTTCCGATATTCACAAAAATTCGCCGGATATCATGCGTGATTTATATCTGAGTTCCAATGCAGTGCAATACGCGATTAAAGCACAGGATGCCATTATCCGTGAAATTGCGGAAAACGGCTCCTGTGTCATTGTCGGCAGGGCAGCAGATTATATTTTAAAAGATTACGACAATGTTGTCCGCATATTTATCCATGCGCCGCAGGATTACAGAATTCAAAGAGTTATGGATGTATACGGCGACACGCCAAAAGAAGCAAGGGTGAATATTGAGCGTTCCGATAAGGCAAGGGCTTCATATTATGAGCATATTTCCGGCACACACTGGGGTGATGCAAGAAATTATGAATTAACGGTCGATTCCTCTGACGGTGTTGAAAAAACGGCACAATTCATTGTCCGGTATATCACAGGACACACACAGACAGATTCCGCCGTATAAAGTGTAAAATCAGCCACACGGATTAAACATTACCGGTTGCCAATTTCCTGTTAAAATGATATCATACTTTGTGGATTATTTATCAATACTATTTTAACAGCAGGAGAATTCTATGAACAACTCAAATGAACCCATTTATGACGCACGTAAGCTCGGCATTCCGAAAATGCTGATTCTCGGAATCCAGCATATGTTTGCGATGTTCGGCGCTACAATTCTGGTACCGATTCTTGTGGCAGGCTATTTTAAAGATGCCTGCGGTGAACCTTTGACAAGAGGTCTTACCGTTTCTGTTACTTTATTTTGTGCAGGCTTTGGCACACTGATTTTCCATCTTTGTTCCAAATTGAAAGTGCCTGCGTTTTTAGGCTCGTCCTTTGCATTTTTAGGCGGATTTTATACCGTTGCCAACTTAAAAAACGGTATTTATGCGACCATGAATGTCAATGATAAAGCGGCTTATGCCTGCGGCGGTATTGTTGTTGCCGGACTTTTATATCTGGCAGTGGCACTGATATTCAAACTGGTCGGTGTCAACCGTGTCATGAAATTTTTACCGCCGGTTGTAACCGGTCCGATTATCATCTGCATCGGTTTATCCCTTGCACCGTCAGCTATTTCAAATGCTTCAACCAACTGGTGGATTGCATTTACGGCATTAGCGGTGATTATCATTTTCAATATCTGGGGAAAAGGCATGTTTAAGATTATCCCGATTCTCATGGGTGTTTTGATTTCCTATGGGCTTGCGGTGATTTTAAATGCCTGCGGTATCACAAATCCTGATGGCACAGCGATTTTAGATTTTGCATCTGTATCGGGCGCCGGCTGGATTGGACTGCCTCAGTTCCAGATTTGCAAATTTGACATCACAGCCATTCTTGTTATGGCACCGATTGCCATTGCAACGATGATGGAACATGTAGGAGATATGTCCGCCATTTCCGCTACAGTCGGAGAAAATTTTATTGAAGAACCAGGTCTGCACCGTACCTTAATGGGTGACGGACTTGCAACCGCATTTGCCGGATTCCTCGGCGGACCTGCCAACACGACATACGGTGAAAATACCGGCGTTCTTGAACTTTCCAAAGTTTATGACCCGCGTGTTATCCGTATTGCGGCATGTTTTTCAATTGTATTGTCCTTTATTCCGAAGTTTTCGGCAATTATTTCAACAATGCCTGCGGCAATTATCGGCGGTGTGTCATTCATGCTCTACGGTATGATTTCCGCTATCGGTGTGAGAAATGTCGTTGAAAATAAGGTAGACCTAACAAAGTCCAGAAACTTAATTATTGCCGGTGTCATCTTTGTCTGCGGACTTGGATTTTCAGACGGCTTGACCTTTACTGTCTTTGGCACTTCAATTACACTGACAGCCCTTGCCGTAGCTGCGATTGCAGGTATTTTCCTCAATGCCGTTTTACCGGGAAATGATTACCAGTTCGGTAAAAATCCGGAGGGTGACAGAAGCCGAGGGGTCTATGTTGCAAACAGCGACAGCGAAGATGAAGCAGAGTAATAAAAAAGATAAAAATGCCGCATTGACGGCGGAATGGAGATTTTTATGAATAAAATGGAAAATGTAACTATTTTTGAACACCCTTTAATCCAGCACAAGATTTCAATCTTACGTGACAAGAGAACCGGCACAAACGAATTTCGTCAGTTAGTTGATGAAATTGCCATGCTGGAAGCTTTGTAGCTCTTTCAGATTTGCCGGTAGAAGACGTAGAAGTCGAAACGCCGATTGAAACCTGCATGACACCGATGATTGCCGGAAGAAAACTTGCCGTTGTGCCGATTCTTCGTGCCGGACTTGGTATGGTTTCCGGTATTTTAGCGTTAGTTCCGTCCGCAAAGGTTGGACACATCGGTATGTACCGTGACGAAGAAACTCACGAACCGCAGGAATATTACTGCAAACTGCCGGACCCGATTGCCGAAAGAACGATTGTTGTGTGTGATCCGATGTTAGCAACAGGCGGTTCTGCGATTGATGCGATTAACCAGATTAAAAAACACGGCGGCAAAAACATTAAGTTCATGTGTATTATTGCAGCTCCTGAAGGACTCGAAAGACTGCACAGGGAACATCCGGATATCCAGATTTATGTCGGTGCATTAGACAGACAGTTAAACGAAAATGCATACATCTGTCCGGGACTTGGCGATGCAGGCGACAGAATCTTTGGAACAAAATAAGAAATTCTTAAGAAATAAATTGGCTTCAGGTATTGTAATTAAATACATTTTTGCGTATAATCTGCATAGGTAGCAAAGTAATGGTTCACAAAAATGAAATGGAGAAGTACATGAACCCTGAAAATAGACCCATTAGAAGTATTTTTACAGTAATGTCAACTGCCATCCGTACACTCGAAAAGGAAGGACGGCTGACAATGGAGAAAAGCTATATACAGCACGGCTCGACATCTGTTTATGAACATAGTGTAAAAGTAGCTTATACAAGTTTGTATTTTGCAAGACGTTTCCGGCTGAATATTGATGAAAAGTCACTGATCCGCGGTGCATTGCTTCATGATTACTTTCTTTATGACTGGCATGAAAAGGATAAAAGTCATCGGCTTCATGGCTTTTATCACCCATCGACAGCTTTAAGAAATGCCAAAGAAGATTTTGATTTGAATCCAATTGAAGAAAATATGATAGCCAGACACATGTTTCCACTGACCCCGATACCGCCGCGGTATAAGGAAGCATGGATTCTATGTCTGGCTGATAAATACTGTGCAACAGTTGAAACCCTGTTGCCGCTGCTGATGTGGAAGGTATTACGTGCCCGTATGATTAAAGCTTTATTTCTGAGTTAAGACAGACACAAATGTATACCGTTGATCCATCCAGTTTCCAATGATGCCGATACATTTTCCCATCGTGAAAGCAGCAAGAATTGTTCCGATTCCTAGTCCGTCAAGATGTCCTAAAAGAAATCCTGTCATGCAGGCAGTTACTGTCAGACAGATTACATCAAAAGTATTTGATTTTAGGATATCCGACACGGATAATATCGGAAAATTCCCTTGGAAATAAATCTGTCGGAATAATTGGCAATCCGCATCGGTTGGATAATGCAATTCCAATACAAATCAGAATATAACTTAACACAAAGTATACTATCCGGCACGGTATCGTCTGTGGCAGAATCCCTATCCATAATTCATGTACATCTAAAAATTCCCCGAAAGCAAATCCGACAACAAAACTGAATAAATACTGCGGTACGAATTTTTTACGCAGAATCATTAATGTCAGAACCAGTAACCCCTGAAAAAGATACGTCCATGTTCCGAGGGAAATTTTAGTAAAGACTTCTGAAAATGCAAACGGCACGCTTGAGATTGCTGAAATCCCCGCACCGGAATACAGCATTAATACCACACCAAAGCTGTTAATCAGAACCGCCGCTATCAAAGCCAGCTCCCCGCGCAGTGTCCGCCTGTCCGTTTCCTGAATCATTGTGTCAGCATTATTATTATTCATACTTTTCACCATTCCTGTTCTAAGGCATTTTGCCCTACATATTTGTTTACAGCTTTTCAGTATACAAACGCTTTTTATAAATAACAAATAAATAAATTTCATCAAACTATAGACTGTATCTATTGAATATTATATATTTATCATGATTGGGGACTTTTGTCCCTGGTATCATATATAAATGTAACTGCACATCAGATATTTAGATTTACTACCTGCCGGAGATTACCGGACACACTGGAGGAATTTATTTGAATTTATTTTATTTAAGATACTTTGTGACCCTTGCACACGTCAAACACTATACCAAAGCAGCAGAACAGCTCTGCATTACACAGCCAAGCCTCAGCCACGCCATTGCACAGATGGAAAAAGAACTGGGTGTGCCGTTATTTGAGAAAAATGGCAGAAATACCATGCTCACGCCGTTTGGCAGGGAATTTCTATCGTGCGCGGAGCATACGCTTTCCACGCTTGATGACGGCATTGCTTCCTTACAGCGCAGTGCGCGCGGTTCAGGACTGATTCGTCTGGGCTTTGTCCGTCCGCTGGGGATTGAATTTGTCCCGCACCTTGCGACAGATTTCTTACGGGCATATCCTGAAAATGATATCCGTTTTACCTTTCATACCGGCATTACCCAGCACCTGTTAGATGATTTGGCACAGCGGAAGGTAGATTTGCTGTTTTGTTCCAAGCCGCAGGACGACTTAAAATTTACCGCCGTTCCGGTTCAGAAACAGGAGCTGGTTGTCATCGTGCCGCAGAATCACCCGCTTGCCGCACGTTCCGCTAAGGACGGTATATGTCTTTCCGACACCGCTTCGTACCCGCACATTTATTTTACAAAGACTTCGGGTATCCGCAGTGTCATTGACGATATGTTCCACAAGGAAAATGTGATTCCCAATATCGTTTACGAAACAGAAGAAGATGAAGTCATTGCCGGACTGGTGGCACAAGACTTCGGTATTGCCGTTGTTCCGTATATGGATTTGCTGTCAAAACTGCCGGTTCGGATTCTGCCGATTCTTTCACCGGATTACGAACGCAATTTTTATCTGGTGCATGACGGTTCCGTGTATATGCCGCCTGCCGTGGAAAATTTCCGCAATTTTGTATTAAACCGCATTTCTTAAAACATTTTGCAAAAAGTATAAATCTGACATTTCTGTAAAAAATAAGAATATCAAACTTCAAACAGAAAGGGTTCAGATTTATGAAACGATTGGAATGGATAAGCGCCGCTGCCGGAATATTACTGTTATTTATCGCCGGCTTTGGCTGTATCTTTTTCTTTGCTTCAAAGGAAAATACAAAAAATATTACCAAAGAGGAAACCTTTGTCTACCGGGCAGAAACTGACAGCACCAGTCTGGCAGACACCTCTGCCGGCATTTATGCCAACGGAAAAGTACAGACCAAAAAAGAAACCTTTTACCTGATTTACAGTGAAGACCGCCTGTGCATTTACCGGGGAGATGACAAGATTTTTTACGACTACGCCGATGTAGCGGTAAACCTCATGCCGGTTGAAATACGGGAGCAGTTAAAATACGGCCTGTACATCACCGGAGAGCAGGAGCTTTACGAATTTTTACAGACCTACAGCAGTTAAATATTGCGCCTGTACCTGCGGTCTGTTAAAATATAAAACTGAAAAAACAATAAAGAAACGAGGACTTTTATGACAAAATTAAACAGCCACACCTGTGACTGCATTGTTATCGGTGGCGGCGCCGCGGGCATGATGTCCGCTGTCTGCGCTTCACAGGGCGGTGCATCTGTCATTTTAATAGAACATACGGCACGGCTGGGTTCAAAAATACTCCAGACCGGCAACGGAAAATGTAACTTTACCAACCTGCATATGCAGGCAGACTGTTATCAGAACGGCAATCCTGACTTTGTCATGCAGGTTTTAAATACCTTTCCGGTACAGGATACCCTTGATTTTTTTGAAAATGCAGGCATTTACCACAAGGACAGAAACGGATATGTCTATCCCCATTCGGAAACAGCGGCTTCTTTGCAGTCCGCACTGCGGTATGAAGTCGAACAGAGCGGTGTGACCGTGTTTACCGAACAGTCTGTTCTGTCCGTTGAAAAAAAAGACGGTTCATTTTATGTGACGACCGATACCGACAGCTTCTGCGGCCACGCCTGTATTCTTGCCACCGGCTCAAAAGCCGCACCAAAGACAGGCTCGGACGGCTCAGGCTATACACTTGCCAGAAAATTCGGACACCACATTATAAAACCGCTTCCGGCACTCGTACAGCTTACTTCCGACAATCCACTGTGCAAAGCGATGTCCGGCGTGCGCAGTACAGGAACGGTTACTGTTTTTGCAGACGGAAATCCTGTTGCTTCGGATACCGGAGAAATCCAGTATACGGACTACGGCATTTCGGGGATTCCCGTATTTCAGGTCAGCCGCTATGCCGTCAAAGCCGCAGACAGTAAAAGAATCGTGACGGCAGTTGTGGATATGCTTCCGGACTTTGAAGCGGAAACCCTTATTACACAATCGATAAAACGCATGTATCAGCATAATACGCAGGATATTGTCACGTTCTTTTCGGGACTGCTTAACAAAAAGCTTGTACAGGCAGTGGCAAAAAGCTGCGGTTATCCAGCCGGTACGACTATGGACGCACTTGGGAAAAAAGGTATTGCAAAAATGATAACAGCTTTTAAAGATTTTTCCTTTGACATTACCGGAAGCCGCTCCTTTGATGCCGCACAAATCTGTCAGGGTGGTGTATCTCTTGAAGAGGTGGATTCCCAGTTCATGCAGTCTCTTTTATGTCCCGGACTTTTCTTTGCGGGAGAACTTTTAGACGTAGACGGAAAATGCGGCGGCTACAACCTGCAATGGGCATGGAGCAGTGGACATCTGGCGGGAACTTCTGCCGCACAGTATTGTATTTCACAGAAAGGAATTCACTATGATTCAAATTAGTCAGATTCGTTTAAAACCGGACAGCCCGGAAACGGCATTACATCAGGCAGTTTACAAAGCACTGCGCCTTTCACCGAAGGATACCTGCCGCATTGAGATTGCCAAACAGTCGATTGATTCCAGACATAAACCGGATATCTTATACATATACAGCGTGCATGTTTCCGACATTCTGCTTAACGGCAAAAAGCCAGTGGACGAAGCTGCATGGATTAAAAAGTTAAAGAACCGTGACATTACACCGGTTACCAAAAAAGGATACACATTCCCTGCCGTATCAAGGCAGATTTTAAAAGAAGAAGACCGTCCGGTCATTATCGGTTTCGGCCCTGCGGGTATGTTTGCCGCATTAAAGCTTGCCGAAGCAGGACTGCGCCCGATTGTGTTTGAGCGCGGTGACAGTATTGAACAGCGTAAAAAAGAAGTCGAGGCGTTCTGGCAGGGCGGCGCACTCAATACCGAATCGAACGTCCAGTTCGGAGAGGGGGGCGCCGGTACATTTTCGGACGGTAAATTAAATACGGCGATTAAAGACCCAACCGGAAGAATCCACGAAGTTTTACGCATATTTGCAGAATTTGGTGCGGATTCGCGGATTTTATATGTGAATAAGCCACATATCGGAACTGATGTTCTTGCCGAAGTCGTGCAGAATATCCGTAAAAAAATCACTGCCTGCGGCGGCGAGGTGCATTTCCAGACAAAACTCACGGCAATTCATGAAAAAGACGGCGCAGTAAACGGCATTACCGTCTTTGACCGTGCAGAAAACAAATCCTTCACCCACGCCTGTAATACCGTCTGTCTTGCAATCGGTCACAGTGCCAGAGATACCTTTGAAATGCTTCTGGCACAGGGAATCTCCATGCAGCCGAAGGCTTTCGCGGTCGGTGTGCGCATGGAACACCCGCAGTCCTTTATCAATCAGAATGCGTATGGCGACTGCCACTATAAACTGCCTGCTGCCGATTATAAAGTAACGTTTCAGACATCCACCGGCAAAGGCGTGTATTCTTTCTGTATGTGTCCGGGCGGTTACGTGGTCAACGCTTCCTCCGAAAAAGAACGCATTGCCGTAAATGGCATGAGTTATTCGGGCAGAAACGGTGACAATGCCAACAGTGCCATTATCGTCACCGTAACGCCGGAGGATTTCGGCAGTAACATTTTAGACGGCATGCACTTCCAGCGCAGACTTGAAAACCTCGCATGGCGGGAGGGAAACGGCAAAATTCCCGTACAGTTATACGGTGATTTCAAGAACAACCGCATATCGACCGGTTTCGGTGCCGTAACGCCGTCCATAAAAGGCGCGTACACCTTTGGCAACTTAAACCACGTTTTACCGGAGTTTCTCACAGCACCGTTAAAAGAGGGCATCACCGGATTTTCAACGCGCATTAAGGGATTTGACATGGAAGAAGCCGTGCTTTCCGGTGTTGAAAGCCGTACCTCCAGTCCGGTTCGTATTCTGCGCGGCGACTCCTTACAGTCTGTGACACTTCACGGTCTGTACCCGTGCGGAGAGGGTGCAGGATATGCAGGCGGCATTACCTCCGCCGCCGTTGACGCTTAAAAATTGCCGAGCAGATTGCCACAAACTAGAAAAAACGTGACATTTTGCCTTAAATGGTGTAAAATAACAAAAGTATGCAAAATATATAGTAGATGAAATTTGGAGAGCATAAAAATGAGCAGCATAAGAGAGCGCATGAAAGATAAAAAACGGATTGTTGTAAAAATCGGTTCTTCTTCCTCATGCATGATAATACGGGTAAATTAAATTTATTAAAAATCGAAAAACTGGTTCGTATTCTGGTCGATATTAAAAATTCCGGAAAAGACGTTATATTGGTATCTTCCGGTGCAATCGCCGTCGGAAGAAATGCCATCGGTCTGCATGACCGTCCCGATGATTTATCCGTAAAGCAGGCGTGTGCCGCCATCGGACAGGCTAAGCTGATGATGGTTTATCAGAAGATTTTTTCCGAATACAATTCCCTTGCAGCACAGGTTCTGCTGACAAAAACAATTGTGTTAAATCCGGTCAGCCGCCAGAATGCCGAAAATACATTCCGCGAATTGTCAAAGCTTGGAGCAATTCCGATTGTTAATGAAAATGATACCATTTCGACTTCGGAAATTGAGCAGGTACAGACCTTTGGCGATAATGACCGCCTTTCGGCTGTCGTTGCTTCTATTACCGATGCGGATTTGCTGATTCTGTTATCGGATATTGACGGCATGTATACAGATGATCCGCGAACGAATCCGGATGCACGCTTTATTCATTATGTTGAAACCATCGATGACTCACTGATTCAGATGGGCAAGGCAACTTCCGGCAGCAGTGTCGGAACCGGCGGTATGGCATCAAAAATTGCCGCTGCATGATTGCTGCCAATTCAGGAGCCGATATGGTCATTACCAATGCCAATAACGTAGAAAATATTGTTGGAATTTTAAATGGAGAGGATATTGGCACACTCTTTTTAAATCACCGCAATAAGGATTTTGATTTAAAAGAGCTGATTTAATACGCTGTGGGAGGAATGAATGGACATCAAACTTGTCAAAAATTTTGAAGAGGGTAATTACATCCCGGTTAATGACCAGCTTCTGCTTCAGGTCGTAGATGCCAATTACCGTCTTGGACGTTTTCCCGGCAAAAAAATTTTTATGCTGAATCCGCTGACAAACGAACGGCTTGAAATCTTACCGGAAATTCATAAATACAATTTGGCAAACATCAGTTATGCAGCAGTTTCCCATAACCATATACTGTTTACATCCGCAAGCAGTATTAATGAAACACAGGTAGAGATTTCTTACTACCGTTACGATGTCAGTACCGGTGCGTATCATATTATCCATACCACCGTGGCAGACTTAACGAAACTCGGCAATGTGCTTTTATTAAAAGCTTTTGTACTGGATGAAAACTACTGTATTTTTGATGAAATTACATATTCCAGAGAAAATTTAAGCAGTACCGGACTGTTTAGCAACGGCATGGGTACACATAAAATGCTTTTAAAAGAAATACAGGAAAATAAAGAGCGTTTACTAAAAGATTCTGTGATTGCCACATCCGGCATTGAAAAACTGATTCCTCTTTCAGGTAATTTATGTATTATCAAACTGGGGAGTCCGATGTTAGAAGAACTGGTTTTTTCTGATACTGCCATACAGCCTTTTAAGCAGAAAGAAATCATCGGCATTGTCAATATCAAGCAGTTTATTTCCGAACTGCTGTTAAATCAGAACAATGCATTTCTGGAAATTTTAGATGAAGCTCTGAGGAAATTACATTTCCATACATCCGCCAGTATGACAATGATATTGTCTATTCAAAAGTCGATGTTTCAAAAAAAATAGAAGAAGTTATTATATACGATTATGAAACAAAAGTGAAGAAAGTACGCTTAAACAGCAATATTACCAGGATTTCCGATTTGAATCATACGTATATTTTAATGATACCCCGTATATTATTAAAAAATACGGACAAAAATACGCGTTTAATTAATCTGAATACACAGAAAACCGACATTAAATTAAGCGGTGATGTACGTATTAAATTTATCCGCAGGGATTTAATTGTTACGCAGCACCATGTTAAAAAAATGTTTTTTATGCGTAAGGAAAACTATTACATTGAGGTTTTCCGATACCCGGATATGCACCATTCCATTTTTAAGACGCGTGCAAAATATAAAGACTGTATCGCATTTTTTGACGATTTACTGATTTTTACCAATTAGAACAGGAGAACATTTGTATGGTAACACAGGACACTATTAACCGGATTAACGAATTATACCGCAAGTCCAAGGCAGAAGGCTTAACAAGCGCCGAAGCCGAGGAACAGAAGCAGCTTCGTGCAGAGTACGTTGCAGCATTCCGCAACAATTTAAGAGGAACGCTCGATTCCATTAAAATCCAGAACCCGGACGGTTCTATGATTGATGTCAAGAAGCGGCATGAAGAAAAAATGAAGCGGCTGGAACAGGAAGCATTGGAAAATGCCAGAAAATACGGCAATTAAGACAAAACGAGGCAGTTATGACTAAAGAACAGGCAAGAGTATTTGTAAAAGCAGAAAAAAATAAAATGACACCGGCACAGATTCATGAAAACAGCCGTCAAATCATAGATCGGCTTATTTCACAGGATTTTTTTGCAACGCAGATACCGTACTTACTTATGTCAGTTACAATCAGGAAGTGGAAACCCATTCCTTTATTGACAATTGTCTTTCCCTGGGCAAAACAGTGCTTGTGCCAAAGGTCTACGGCAGAGATATGAAGTTCCACCGGATTACGGCGCTGTCAGAATTAAAGCCCGGCAAATACGGTATTTTAGAACCCGATAATACTGATATCCGTGAACCGGAGCAGGGGCTGATGATTATGCCCGGACTTGCTTTTGATAAAGAACACCACCGTGCTGGATATGGCGGCGGATTTTACGACCGCTATTTAGAACAGCACCCGGCGTTTTACAAAGCCGCTGTCGCTTTTTCTTTTCAGATTGTAGACCATATCGAAACCGAAAGCTACGACTTAAAACCGGATTGTATTATTACTGAACAGGCGGTTCTGTAACAACAGACGAAAATGCCTGCAAAATAAAGATTCGTAAAGATATAAAAATTTTATGGAGGGCAGAAAAAATATGGAAACACTTACCGTAATGGGACAGCGTGCAAAAACAGCCGCTGCCCAGCTTGCAAAAACAGGAATCACCGAACGCAATAATGCTTTAAAAGCAGCTGCAGATGCACTGCTTGCAAAACGTGATACCATTCAGGCTGCCAATGCAAAAGACATTGAAGCCGCAAAGAAAAATCAGATGAAACCGGCAATGATTGACCGTCTGACACTGACCGATGCCAGAATTGAAGGCATGGCAGAAGGCTTGTATCAGATTGTGCAGTTAGACGACCCGATTGGTGAAATCACTTCCATGAAGCAGCGTCCAAACGGTCTGATGATTGGTAAAAAAAAGGTGCCGTTGGGTGTTATCGCCATTATTTATGAATCCCGTCCAAATGTTACTGCCGATGCTTTCGGACTGACTTTAAAATCCGGCAATGCCGTTATTTTAAGAGGTGGCAGTGATGCGATTCACTCCAATACGGCAATTGTTTCCGTAATTACCGAAAGCCTGAAAGAATGTGGTATCAATCCGGATGCCATCCAGCTGGTTACCGATACCGACAGGGCGCTTGTTACAGAATTAATGCATATGAATAAATATATTGATGTCATTATTCCGAGAGGCGGTGCCGGCCTGATTCAGAATGTCGTCCAAAACAGCACCGTTCCGGTCATTGAAACAGGAACCGGAAACTGCCATATTTATGTGGATGAATATGCAGACTTCAAGATGGCGGAAGATATTATTTTCAATGCAAAGACACAGCGTATCGGTGTGTGCAATGCCTGTGAATCCCTTGTGGTACACAGTAAGATTGCCGGTGAATTTATCCCACAGCTGGTTGACCGCTTAAAATTAAAAAAACGTTGAAATCCGTGGTGATGAACGTGCAATGGCTGCCGACTCACGGATTGTTCCGGCAACGGAAGAAGACTGGGGAACGGAATACTTAGATTACATCATTTCATTAAAGGTTGTGGATTCCATTGATGAAGCAATTGCACACATTAACCGCTATAATACCGGTCATTCCGAAGCCATTATCACAAAAGATTATGACCATGCACAGCAGTTTTTAAATGAAATTGATGCCGCCGCTGTGTATGTTAATGCATCTACACGTTTTACAGATGGATTTGAATTTGGTTTCGGCGCAGAAATCGGTATCAGCACACAAAAGATTCACGCACGCGGTCCGATGGGACTGGACGCGCTGACCACTTCTAAATATGTCATTTACGGAAACGGACAGGTCCGGAAGTAGCCTTGAAAAATTTACAGGTAATTTTAATGCCGTCTGACGCAGAATGGGGAATTATAATGATAAAAAGTGTTAAAGATTTAAAAGCGTATGAAGATGTCTTTACGCTGATTGATGAATGTACTGATAACTATGTGTTCGTTTATGATTTAGAAAATGATTTGCTTCATATAAGTAAATCTGCACTGGATACTTTTACTTTAGAAGAGGAACATATCAAATTGGCTTCCAGCGCTTTGAAACCTCTGGTTTATCCAAAAGACTGGGACAGGCTGGCTGCTGATATCCGTGCCGTGCGCAATCAGGAAAAAGCACAGCACAATCTGGAGTACCGCCTGATTACCAAAGATGATGAAATTATATGGGTAAGTGGAAAAAGCCGTACCTTTTTTAATGAAAATGGTGAGCCTTTCATGCTGATAGGCTGCATTTCCGAAATCGGAAAGCATAACAAATACGACAATATCACAAGCCTTTACTGTGAAGATGTGTTAAAAGAACGTTATGCCCTTGCAAAAATCACAGAGCCGCAGCTGTTACCGGCACGATATTGTTAATCGGCATTGACAATTTCCGTGAAATCAATGAAAAATACGGTACCAAAATGGGAGATATTCTGCTTGCCGGTGTTGCAGAGGCAATTGCCGTCTGCTGCAAAAACCGTGAAAATGTATTCCGTTTCCACGGGGATGAATTTGCCGTGATTTTAAAAGAACAGCCGTCATGTACCACCGTCGATGCGAAAAAATTGTATAAAACTATCCGTAGAAAGATTGATTCTTCAATTGAAAAAAACGGGTATCATATGTTTTTCACGATTTCAGGTGGTGCGGCTTCCTTTAATACACAGGAGGATTCTTACGAAGATGTTTTAAAAAATGCCAAATTTGCACTGCATGTTTCAAAATTAAATGGTAAAAACACCTTTACACCATATTCAGAAGATGAATATCTTTCCTATATCCGCAGAATTGATATTCAGGAGGAATTAAGAAAATGCGTTGAAAATGATTTCAAGGGCTTTGAGGTCTATTACCAGCCGATTATGAAACCGCAGACAAACACCCTCTATGGCTCGGAAGCCTAATCCGCTGGCACAGTGAGAAATACGGCTTTATGTCACCGGTTGATTTCGTTCCACTGCTTGAAGAAAGTGCCTTAATCATTCCGCTTGGCAAATGGATTATTGAAAATGCGGTGCGGCAGTGTAAAGCATGGGTTTCGGTTTATCCGGATTTTATAATGAATATTAACCTGTCCTTTGTACAGATTATTAAAAGTGATATTTTAAAAGACGCGGTAGAATTACTGGAACAGTATGAACTCTCTGCCGAACATGTTGTTTTTGAGGTCACGGAAAGCGGCGAGCTGGAAAATAATACTGCCGTAAAACATGTGTTAAATTCTTTTAATAACAAAAGCTTAAATCTTGCCATTGACGATTTCGGTACGGGCTATTCTAACCTGCGCTATATCCGCGATATGATGTTTGGCATTATCAAAATCGACCGTCTGTTTATCAAAGATATTAATGAAAGCAGCCAAAACTACACACTTGTCAAGTATGTAACGGAAATGGCGCACAACTTTAACATCAAGGTCTGCGTGGAAGGTGTCGAAACACAGGAAGAATACGACAAGGTCATGACATTAAAACCAGACTGTATTCAGGCTTTTTCTACGGCAAACCGATGAATGCCGGAAATTTTGCCGCCAGCTATATTTAACAGCAGAGTCAAATCTACAAAATTTCATTGTAGATTTGACTTTTTTTATGGAATTCAGTAAAATTATGAGTTGACGGTTTTAAACCGATACAATGACAGATTATAGAAATAAGGAGTATTTTAAATGGGCAATATTGCACTTACCGATGTTATTCCACAGGATTCCCTGGAACGACAGTTATATTTTATAGAAAAATGCAAAGCTTACGTAGCAGTCTTACAGAAAAAGTTAGGACGTCCCTTAACCTGCTGTACCCAGACGTTTGGGTGTCAGATGAATGCGAGGGACTCTGAAAAGCTTCTTGGTATTTTAACGGAAATCGGCTATGTTCCGGTTGAAACAGAAGAAGCCGACCTCGTGCTTTACAATACCTGTACCGTCCGTGAAAATGCCAACCTGCGTGTATACGGACGTCTTGGCCACTTAAACGGCTTAAAAAAGAAAAATCCGCATATGATTATCGCACTGTGCGGCTGTATGATGCAGGAACACAGGTTGTTGAAAAAATCAAGCAGTCTTACCGCTTTGTCGACATTATGTTCGGTACATTCAACATTTTCAAGCTGGCAGAACTGCTCTACAGCAGATGGACACAGGAAGACCAGATTATCGACATCTGGGACAGCACAAAAGAAGTGGTGGAAGAACTGCCGACTATGCGTAAATATCCGTTTAAATCCGGTGTCAACATTATGTACGGCTGTAACAACTTCTGTAGTTACTGTATCGTGCCATATGTGCGTGGCCGCGAAAAGAGCCGTGAGCCGAAAGAAATTATCATGGAAATTGAACGTCTTGTAAAAGACGGTGTCAAGGAAGTCATGCTTTTAGGACAAAATGTTAATTCTTACGGTAAAAATCTTTCCGTTCCGGTTACATTTGCAGAATTATTACAGGAAGTGGAAAAGATTGACGGCTTAGAGCGTATCCGTTTTATGACACCGCATCCGAAAGATTTATCCGATGACTTAATTGACGTTATGAGTAAATCCAAAAAAATCTGCAACCACGTACACCTTCCGGTGCAGTCGGGCAGCAGCCGTTTATTAAAGCTGATGAACCGTAACTACACAAAGGAGCATTATCTGGAACTGGTTGACAAAATCCGCAGTAAAATGCCGGACGTATCCCTGACAACCGATATTATTGTCGGTTTCCCGGGCGAAACAGAAGAAGATTTTGAAGAAACCTTAGACGTTGTAAGAAAAGCAAAATACGACAGTGCGTATACCTTTATCTATTCAAAGCGTACCGGAACACCTGCTGCCGCAATGGAAAATCAGGTACCGGAAGATGTTGTTAAAAACCGCTTCAACCGGTTATTGGAAACCGTAAATGAAGTATCCCGCTCTATCAGTAACCGCTATGAAGGCACGGTACAGCAGGTACTTGTTGAAGACGTGGACGACCATGATGCAAGCTGTGTCACAGGCCGCATGACCAACAACATTTTAGTTCATTTTCCGGGTTCAAAGGATTTAATCGGAACACTTATCAATGTACGGCTGACAGAATGCCGTGGCTTTTACTATATGGGTGAACAGGAGAACGCATAATGGCTGAATACTCACCGATGATGCAGCATTATTTAAAAACAAAGGAAGAATATAAAGACTGTATCTTATTTTACAGACTGGGTGACTTCTATGAAATGTTTTTTGATGATGCACTTGTCGTATCAAAAGAACTGGAACTGACACTGACCGGAAAAGACTGCGGACAGGCAGAACGCGCGCCGATGTGCGGAATCCCGTTTCATGCCGCAGAAACCTACTTAAACAGACTGGTTGCCAACGGACACAAGGTTGCCATCTGTGAACAGGTCGAAGACCCGAAGCAGGCTAAAGGCATTGTAAAACGGGAAGTCATCCGCATCGTTACACCCGGCACGAATTTAAATACACAGGCTTTAGACGAAACCAAAAACAACTATCTGATGAGCATTGTCTATCTCGGTGAGAAAATCGGTGTATCGATTGCAGATTTTCAACCGGAGATTACTTTGTAACCGAACTGTCTTCCGGCAGTGAACTGATTGACGAAATCAATAAATTTGTTCCGTCAGAAATCATTACCAATGAATACTTTTCAATGAGTGGTATTGATTTAACTGCTGTCAATGACAAATTGGGCATTACCATGTCCACGCTGGATAGCTGGTATTTTGATGAAGATACCTGTATTAAAAAGCTGCTGACTCATTTTAAGGTCGGCGTACTGGACGGCCTTGGCTTAAAAGATTATACCTCCGGCACGATAGCTGCAGGCGCATTGCTGTTATATCTGTATGAAATGCAGAAGGGCAGTGTAGATCATATTACCTCAATTGTGCCGTACACTACCGGAAAATATATGCTGATTGACAGCTCCTCAAGACGAAATCTTGAACTGGTTGAAACCATGCGCGAAAAACAGAAAAAAGGCTCGCTTTTATGGGTGCTTGACAAAACCAAAACCGCCATGGGTGCGCGTGCGTTACGCTCCATGATTGAACAGCCGCTGATTAATAAAGAAGACATTTTAAAACGGCAGGCCGGTATCGAGGAGTGTAACAACCGTGCAATAGACCGCGAAGAAATCCGCGAATACTTAAATCCGGTGTACGATTTAGAGCGAATTATGACAAAAATCAGCTGTAAATCCGCAAACCCACGTGATTTGATTGCATTCCGTAATTCACTTGAAATGCTTCCGCACATAAAGAAGCTTATCGGCACAATGGAAAGTGACCTTTTCGCCGAATGTTTTGCAAATTTAGACGACCTTGCAGATATATATTCGCTGATTTCCTCTGCAATCGTAGAAGAACCGCCGATTACCATCGTGAAGCCGGTATTATCAAAGAAGGCTTTTCCAAAGAAGCCGATGAACTGCGCCGCGCCAAAACCGAAGGTAAAGAGTGGCTTGCACAGCTAGAAGCAAGAGAAAAAGAAGCAACCGGCATTAAAAATTTAAAAGTCAAATACAATAAGGTCTTTGGTTATTACTTAGAGGTAACAAACTCCTTTAAGGATTTAGTCCCGGCAGACTGGGTGCGCAAGCAGACTTTAACCAATGCGGAACGGTACACCACTGATGAATTAAAGAAGCTTGAAGACGTTATTTTAGGGGCAGAAGATAAGCTTTGCAGTCTGGAATATGACTTATTTAACGAAGTCCGTGACAGCATTGCCGCCGAAGTGCGCCGTATCAAATCCACTGCCCGCGCGATTGCGGAAATTGATGTCTATACGGCACTTTCCGTTGTCGCACAGCAGTACAACTATGTAAAACCGGCGATTAACGAAAAAGGCATTATTGATATTAAAAACGGCAGACACCCGGTTGTCGAAAAAATGATCCGCAACGATATGTTTGTCGCCAACAATACATACCTTGACAATGCAAAGAACCGCATTTCCATTATTACCGGGCCGAACATGGCTGGTAAGTCCACTTATATGCGCCAGACGGCTTTAATCGTTCTGATGGCACAAATTGGTTCGTTTGTTCCGGCACAGGAAGCCAATATTGGTATTGTAGACCGCATTTTTACGCGTGTCGGGGCTTCCGATGACTTAGCTTCCGGCCAGTCTACATTTATGGTGGAAATGACGGAAGTTGCCAATATCCTGCGCAACGCTACACCAAAGAGCCTTCTGATTTTAGATGAAATCGGACGTGGTACAAGTACATTTGATGGATTAAGCATTGCATGGGCAGTCGTTGAGTATATTGCAAATACCAAGGTACTCGGCGCCAAGACGCTGTTTGCCACGCATTACCACGAACTGACCGAGCTGGAAGGCACATTGGACGGTGTCAACAATTACTGTATCGCCGTCAAAGAAAATGGTGATGACATTGTTTTTCTGCGTAAAATCATTAAAGGCGGTGCGGATAAGAGTTACGGTATCCAGGTTGCCAAACTTGCAGGCGTACCAGATACAGTTATTGAGCGTGCAAAGGAACTGGTTGCCGATTTATCCGATGCGGATATTTCACTGAAAGCCCGTGATATTGCGCAGTATTCCAAAAAACAGGAAAAACTGGTAGATTCATATAAAAAAGTAGATGATTTGGAAGTAAAGCAGATGTCACTTTTTGATACAGTCAATAATGATGATATTATCGAAGATATTAAGACACTCGACATCAGTAATATGACACCGATTGATGCCTTAAATACGTTATATAAATTACAAGGCAGGGTAAAAAACCGCTGGTAAACGTTAACTACCGGGAAACAGCTTATAAAGCAGATTAGAAAGAAGGTGTAAAAATGCCAATACAGGTACTCGATCAAAGTACAATTAATAAAATTGCCGCCGGAGAAGTGATTGAACGTCCTTCTTCGGTTGTAAAGGAACTTGTAGAAAATGCGATTGATGCCGGGGCAACCGCCATTACCATAGAGATTAAAGAGGGCGGTATTTCTTTTATCCGCATTACCGATAACGGAAGCGGTATTGCGCCCGAAGAAATCAAACTGGCATTTTTGCGCCATTCCACAAGTAAAATCAAATCCATTGAAGATTTAATGAATGTTTCCTCCTTAGGTTTCCGCGGAGAGGCTCTCTCAAGCATTGCCGCTGTTTCACAGATTGAACTGGTGACAAAAACGGCGGACAGCTTTACCGGTATCCGATACGTGATTGAAGGCGGAAAGGAAATCAGCTTTGAAGAAGTCGGCGCACCGGACGGAACGACATTTATGATCCGTAACCTGTTTTTTAACACCCCCGTGCGCCGTAAATTTTTAAAGACGGCGGCAACCGAAGCCGGATATATCAACGCGCTGTTAGAACATCTGTCCCTGTCACACCCTGACATTTCTTTCCGTTTTATCAGCAACAACCAGAACCGTCTGCATACGTCCGGCAACATGAATTTAAAGGATATTATTTATTCCGTGTACGGACGGGACATTACCAAAAATCTGATTGAACTGGATGTATCCACGCAGGATATCCACATCACGGGATTTATCGGAAAGCCCGCAATCTGCCGCGGCAACCGTGGATTTGAAAATTATTACATTAACGGCAGATATATTAAAAGCCACATTATTACAAGGGCTATAGAAGAAGCGTACCGCGGTTTTATTATGCCGCATAACTATCCGTTTACGGCACTGCATTTTCAGATTAACCCGTCCATTTTAGATGTCAATGTACATCCGACCAAAATGGAGCTTCGTTTTTCCAAAAATGAGTTTGTCTATCAGTTTGTGCTGGATGCGATTACCGATGCTTAAATCGGCGGGAGTTAATCCCGGAGGTTAAGCCGTCCGATACGGTTACGGAAAGTGCTATGCAGAACACAACCACACCACAGAACGCTTCCGCACAGCCGGAACCGCCTATACCGTCCATGTCTGTGCCAAAACCTTCACGTCTGCCTGAACCGTTTGAAGCAGAACGTCTGCCCGATCCGGCAGAAAAATCACTTTCCGACACCGTGTCAGAAAGCGTTACTCCATACGGCACACACAACACACAAAGCAGACAAAATATACAAAACATACAAAATACACACAATACACAAAATGTGCAGGACTCACAGGATACACAACAAACAGCAAAACCGGCAGAGCAGATGAATCTGTTTGAAGACAAGCTTTTAGATGTGAATCACAAACAGGATTACCGCATTATCGGACAGTTGTTTGACACTTACTGGCTCATTGAATTTGAAGATTCATTTTACATAATGGACCAGCACGCTGCCCATGAAAAGATTTTATATGAACGGCTGATGAAGCAGTTCCATGAAAAAACCTATCACTCGCAGATGATTATGCCGCCGGTCATTTTAACGCTTAGTCTTCGTGAAGAACAGATTTTAAAAGAAAACTGGAAGACTTTTACAGCACTCGGCTATGAAATCGAGGAGTTTGGCGGAAAAGAATATAAAGTGACCGGACTTCCGGCAGAACTGCCGACCGTGATTGACTGCAAACAGCTTCTGATTGAACTAATTGACACGATTGCGGACGAATCTGCCACCCACGACCCGGAGCGTATTACGGAAAAGGTGGCATCCATGTCCTGCAAGGCGGCAGTCAAAGGCAATAACCGTCTTTCATTTAAAGAAGCCGAGGAACTCATGCGCGAATTAATGGAAGCCGAAAATCCATACAACTGCCCACACGGAAGACCGACACTGATTAAAATGACGAAATACGAAATAGAACGGAAATTCAAGCGGATTCTATAAAAAATCCTGCGGAATGGAGATAAGGGTAAAAAATCCTTAAATCTAAGATTTTTTACCCAACAGTATTGTGCCGCAGGCGTCACAAAAACTGCCCTTATCGCAGAACTGAATAAATTCAGTTCGCGATTCCTCCGGCATTAAATGCCTGCGGAATGGAGATTGATATGAAAAATCCTTTAATAATTCTTACCGGTCCGACCGCTGTTGGTAAAACTGCGCTGTCCATTAACCTTGCAAAGGCTGTGAACGGTGAAATCATCAGTGCGGACTCTATGCAGATTTATAAAGAAATGAATATCGGCACGGCAAAGATTCTGCCGGAAGAAATGCAGGGTGTCCCGCATTTTCTTGTAGACGAATTAAATCCCGATGAAGAATTTAATGTCACGGTCTTTCAGAAAAAAGCCAAAGAAGCCATGGCAGATATTTACAGCCGCGGGAAAATCCCGATTTTAGTCGGCGGCACCGGATTTTATATCCAGTCTGTTTTATATGATATTTCATTTACAGAAAGCGGACAGACCGATGCGTACCGTGAAAGCCTGTACCAGCTTGCCGCAGAAAAGGGTGCAGAATATCTGCACGCACGGCTTATGCAGGTAGATTCTGCCGCCGCGCAGGCAATCCACCCCAATAACGTCAAACGTGTTATAAGGGCACTAGAGTATTTTCACCAGACGGGAGAGCGCATTTCCGAACACAATGAAGAAGAAGCCGCAAAAACTTCTCCTTACAACTACATTTATTTTGTGTTAAATAATGACCGTGCCGTCTTATATGACCGCATTGACAAGCGGGTTGATGCCATGTTTGATGCGGGGCTGGTAGAAGAAGTGACCGCCCTGCGTGATAAAGGATACTCAAGGAATCTTGTATCCATGCAGGGCATCGGTTATAAAGAAATTTATGCCAGCTTAGACGGAGAGTACGATTTAGACCGCGCCCGCTACATTATCAAACGGGATACCAGACATTTTGCCAAGCGGCAGATTACGTGGTTTAAACGGGAAAAGGATGTTACCTGGATGAATTACCCGGACTATAATAATTCACAGGCAGAAATGCTTGACGCGATGTTAAAAATGATAAAGGAAAGAGGAATCATAAAGAGATGAATACAACAAAAGAAATGTATATCCGGCAGATGGGAATTGATGAAAAAGTATATGACTACAGTCAGACACTGCTTGAAAATTTAAAAGAGCGTTTCGCAAAAATTGATGAAACCGCAGAATATAATCAGATGAAAGTCGTTGCCGCCATGCAGAAAAACCACGTGGCTGAAATGCACTTAAACGGCACCACCGGCTACGGCTACAACGATGACGGCAGAGATACCTTAGAGCAGGTTATGCTGATGTCTTCCACACGGAAGCGGCGCTTGTCCGTCCTCAGATTATGTGCGGTACACACGCATTAAATATTGCACTGTCTGCCAATTTAAGACCGGGAGATGAACTGCTTTCACCTGTCGGCAAGCCATATGATACCATGGATGAAATTATCGGTATCCGTCCTTCAAAGGGCAGTCTTGCCGAATATGGGGTTACTTACAGCCAGGTGGATTTGCTGCCAGACGGCGATTTTGACTATGAGGGTATTAAAAATGCAATTAATGAACGTACAAAGCTTGTCACAATCCAGCGTTCCAAAGGCTACGCCAGCCGTCCGACACTTTCCGTTGCAAGAATCGGAGAGCTGATTGCCTTTATTAAAAATATCCGTCCCGACATCATCTGCATGGTCGATAACTGCTACGGCGAATTCGTAGAGCGCATTGAGCCGTCAGAAGTCGGCGCCGATATGATTGTCGGTTCACTGATTAAAAATCCGGGCGGCGGGCTTGCTCCTTGCGGTGCTACATCGCCGGTACAAAAGAATGTGTGGAGCAGGCGGCTTACCGTTTATCTTCACCGGGGCTTGGAAAAGAAGTCGGTGCAACACTCGGTGTCAACCAGTCCTTCTATCAGGGATTATTCCTTGCGCCGACCGTTGTTGCAGGTGCTTTAAAGGGTGCGATTTTTGCTGCAAATGCTTACGAAAAGTTAGGCTACAAGGTCATTCCTGACAGTACCGAGAGCCGCCACGATATTATTCAGGCAGTTGAATTAAACACACCGGAAGCACTGATTGCATTCTGTCAGGGAATTCAGGCAGCTGCCCCTGTTGACAGTTTTGTATCTCCTGAGCCGTGGGCAATGCCGGGATATGATTCCGATGTCATCATGGCAGCAGGCGCATTTGTACAGGGTTCTTCCATTGAACTAAGTGCTGACGGTCCGCTTCGTCCGCCATATACAGCGTTCTTTCAGGGTGGACTGACATGGTACCATGCAAAATACGGCATTATGATGAGTATGCAGAAGTTATACGAAGCCGGAATTTTGTCTTTTTAATATCATTGTCGAAAAAAGACGAACTTCTTTGAAAGAAAAATGGCAATTATTTGTATACATTAAAAATATTCTATGCTATAATTCAAGTTGGTTTAGTCTGATACAGACAGAAATGGAGAAACATGAGCAATATATCAAAGTATAAGAACGGCTGGTTTTTACTGCTGTTTATTATGATTGGCATTGTACTGGGCGGTCTGATTGCAGAGTCCACTGCCGGAATTGAATCTTTAAGCTGCTGTCATATGGCAATACCTTTGGGCTGGACAGCCCTTTAGTCATTAATCTGGGGGTGCTTGTCATTACATTTGCATTGCAGATTAAGATTACCATTGCAAGTATTATTGGCGTGATACTCGCAATCATTATTTACAAGGTTGTATAGCAGCCTGTACAAGGATTATCCGTTTGTCCGGAAAGGGCAGACCTATGAACACAAAAACAACTGTATACGCACAGAAAAACGGATACCGTTTTACGTCCTTATGAAAAATGCCTTACACTCGGTGCAGAAACGCTTTCCGATGCCGAACTGCTGGCTGTCATTTTAAGGACAGGCGTATCCGGCATGAATTCCATTGAACTTGCACAGCACATTTTTTCTGTGTGCTGCAGGTCAAAGGGCTTACTGGGGCTTTCATCCATCACGATTCCTGAACTGCTAAAAATCAGGGGTGTGGGAAAAGTCAAGGCCGTACAGATTAAATGTATCTGTGAACTGTCACGGCGCACAGCCAAGCAATGTGCTTCCGCAAAGCTTAAATTCACTGAACCGGAAGCCATCGCTGCCTATTATATGCAGGATCTGCGGCTTTTAGAAAAAGAACATATGATTCTTGTTCTGCTTGACAGTAAATGCCGTAAAATTGCAGACACCGTACTTTCCGTCGGTACCGTCAATGCTTCACTTGTAACGCCGAGAGAAGTTTTTGCGGAAGCCTTAAAGTACAATGCCGTTTCTGTTGTGCTGCTTCACAATCATCCAAGCGGTGATGCAGCACCCAGCCACAATGATATTGCGGTAACGGACAGAATCGTGCAGGCAGGAAAAATTTTAGGAGTTCAGGTCATCGACCACATTATTATCGGTGACAATACGTATACCAGTCTGAAAGAAAAAGAATATATGTAGACGAAAGGAGTCCAAAAATGGGACAGAATATTTATGGTGTAGACATCGGTACCAGCAACTTTAAAAATGTGCTGTAAAGATAAGGATAAGATTATCAATGAGAAAAATATCATTGCAATTGCAAATAAGAAAGATATTTTAGCATTCGGTGACGAAGCATATGAAATGTATGAGAAAGCACCAGAACACATTGAAGTTTCCTTTCCTGTAAAATTTGGTGTTATCGCCGATATTGAAAATATGCAGACACTGCTTCTTCGTTTCTTCAACAAAATGAATGACGATAAGAAATTTACAGGTAACACAGACTTTTATATTGCCGTTCCAACGGATGTAACAGAAGTAGAAAAGAGAGCTTTTTATGAACTGGTTGCTGATTCCAAGGTGAAGGCAAAGAATATCTATATCGTAGATAAGCCCGTTGCCGATGCCATCGGTGCCGGATTAGACGTTACCAAATCAAAGGGTATCATGATTGTCAACATCGGTGCTGAAACAACAGAAATTTCCGTTCTTTCATTAGGTGGCATTGTTATCAGCAAATCTGTTAAAATCGGCGGTAACAAGTTAGATGACAGTATTATCAGTGCTGTCAGAAAAGTATACAACCTGATTATCGGAAGTAAAACCGCAGAAGCCTTAAAAAAAAGAACTCGGCAGTGCCGTACAGGCAGAAGAAACTTTTGCGCCGGGCTTTGGACGTAACGTGCTTTCAGGACTGCCTGTCAGCGTAGATATTTCATCTGATGTAATTTATTCAGCTGTAGTAGACCCGCTGCACTCCATTATGGATTCTATTAAAGTCATCCTGGAGCGCACTCCACCGGAACTGGCAGCTGATATTATCAAAAATGGTATTTATGTATCCGGCGGAACATCCAATATCCGAAATCTGGAGAAGTTTATCCATCAGGAAACAAACCTTGCCGTAAATATTGTAGAAAATCCGGCTGAAAGTGTTGTCAGAGGTCTGATGGGTGTTGTCAGCAATCCGGATTTTGCTGGTGTCGCATACACACCACAGGATAAAAATTACGACTAAGTAAAAATCCATTTCAGAAATGAGGAGAATCATGAGAAAAAAGCTTGCTTCATTCATGAATTCAAAATATATACTGATCGGTTTATCCGCACTGTGTCTGCTTTTTATCGCAACCAGCTTTTTTACGGATAAACTGACAACCCCGCTTCGGAATGCCATTTCAACAGTGGTAATTCCGGTACAGCGCGGTATGAACTATATCGGATTATGGATATCCGACAAGTATGATACCTTACAGGAAATCAGCACAGTGCTTGAAGAAAACAAAGACTTACAGGCAAAGGTTGACGACCTGACAGAGGAAAACAACCAGCTAAAGCAGGACAGCTATGAATTAGACCGCCTGCGCGATTTATATGAACTGGATGAAAAATATCCTGGATACAACAAAGTCGCAGCCCGCGTTGTCGGTACAACTTCCGGCAACTGGTATAGTACTTTTACTATTGATAAAGGCAGCAATGACGGCATTGAAAAAGATATGAATGTCATTGCTGGCGGCGGTCTTGTCGGTATTATTACGGAAGTTGGTCCGAATTATGCACAGATTAAAACAGTGATTGAAGATAACAGCTATGTCAGCGGCATGTTAATTGACACCGGAGATACCTGTATTGTAAAAGGCAATATTGAATTAATGGATACGGGACTGATTCATCTTTCCGGCTTTGCAAACAGTGTCACTGTAAGAAACGGCGATAAAATCGTAACCTCCAATATCAGTGATAAATATCTTCCGGGTATTCTCATTGGCTATACAAAGGATGTTACCGCAGATGCCAACAATCTGACACAGGCAGGTACTTAGTTCCTGCTGTAGATTTTGGACATTTGCAGGAGGTTCTGATTATTACACAGAAAAAGAATTCATAATAAATAGGAGATGGGTATGAAACGGAAAATCGGAGAATTGATTTTAATCATATTTTTCTACCTTTTGCAGGTCACACTCGGCAGAGTGATTGCAATCGGCGGCATTAAACCGAATCTGCTGATTATTCTTCCGGTATTATTCGGTTTCCTTCATGGAAAAAATGAAGGAATGTATGTAGGTTTTTTTGCCGGATTTTTTTATGATTTATTTTTCTCGGGACTGTTTGGTTTTACTTCCCTTGTATTTGTATACATAGGATACTGCTCCGGCATTTTTTATCAGAAATACGAAGAAACAGAAATGTTGATTCCTCTTGGCTTATTACTGGCAGGAGATTTCTGTTTCGGTTTTCTGTCCTATGTCGGTAACTTTTTACTGCACAACCGGTTGAATGCAATGTATTACATTTCACGCTTTATTCTGCCGGAGGTTGTGTACACACTTTTGATTGCCGTCATTTTATACAAGCCGGTAACCTTTTTAAATAAGCACTTAAATCCTACGGATAAAAGGAGAATCAGTAAAGTTGATTAAAGATATTTTTGATTATGTGATTAGTTTGTTAAAATCAAGACTGTTTCCATTAATTATGGTATTTGTCCTGATTGTAGTGGTTTTAATTAACCGTTTATTTTCACTCCAGATAATCAAAGGCGCTTCTTATGTAACAGATTTAACGGACTCCATCCAGAAAAATATGAGCGTTGCTGCTACGCGCGGAAGAATTTACGACAGAAACGGTGTTTTACTTGCCTATAATGAACTTGCTTATGCTGTAAAAATCAGTGACAGTGGTACATATTCTGATAAAGACGGTATGAAAGCAACCGATATTAAAAATGCAACTGTCAATAATGCCATCAACCGTACTCTTGAAATTATCGAAGAAAAGGGCGACCAGTATTCAACAGATTTTAAAAATCAGCTATGCCGGTGACGGAATGTACGAATTTAATGTATCCAATTCTGCCGTGCTGCGTTTTAAAAGAGATGTTTACGGCGTTACTTCCGTAGATAAATTATCCGATGAGCAAAAGGCGGCAACTGCCAATGAAATGATGGACTACCTGTTTGACCGGTATGGTGTGGATACCGCAGCGTTTACCCCGGAACATATTCTGGAGATTTTAAGCCTGCGCCTTTCCATGTCGGCAAACTCTTACAACCGTTATATGTCCTTTACAATTGCCAACGAAGTTTCTAATGAAACGGTTGCAGCGATTCTTGAAAATTCCGATGAACTGGTAGGCGTTACCGTTGAAGAACAGTATGTGCGGCATTATGTTGACAGTACATACTGCTCCCAGATTATCGGCTATACCGGTACGGTATCAGAAACTGAACTTGCCACATTAAAGGCAGAAGATGATTCTTACGAAGCCAATGACATTGTTGGTAAGACCGGCATTGAACAGACCCTCGAATCCGAACTTGCGGGAGAGAAGGGTTCTAAAGAAGTCTATGTTGATACCGTCGGACGTATTACAGAAGTCATTGACGAGACCGATGCAGCTGCGGGACATGATGTTTACCTGACCATTGATGTAAATCTGCAAAAGCAGATTTATACGGCAATTGAAGATAAGCTGGTAGAAATTCTGCTTTCCAACATTGTCAGTAACGATACGAAATACGCCTATAGTTCTACAACCGGAAATGTATCCCACGTATACATTCCGATTAAGGAAGTTTATTTTGCGCTGATTGACAATAATTTAGTATCAATGTCTAAAATTGCAGAAGGTGACACGGAGAATGAACGCAGTGTATACAGTTCATTTTTATCAAAACAGGATTCTGTCATGAGCTGGCTGTCTTCCGAACTCTTAGACGGCAATACACCGTATGGAAGCCTTTCAGAGGAAAATCAGGTTTATGTATGGTATGTCTATGAAATGCTGATGAACGAAGGTGTTTTAAATAAAGACTCCATTGATACATCCAATGATGTATACACAGCATGGACAGACAGCAATTCTGTCAGCATCCGACAGCTATTGACGGAGAGTATTTCAAACGGCTGGATTGATATGTCTGCACTGACTTCACAGTCTTATACCAGTCTGGAAGAATCCTACGAACTTCTGACAGACTATATTGTGTCCAATTTGCAGACAGACACGGCATTCTTTAAGAAACTGTACAAATACATGATTCAGAATGAACAGCTTTCCGGCAGACAGGTCTGTATGCTGTTATATGAGCAGGGCTATTTAACCGATGACGGCTCTTATGCCTCCCTTTCATCCGGTGCTGTATCCGCTTATGATTTTATGTACAATGCCATTCAGACCAAGAAAATTACACCGGGTGAGCTTGCCCTGCAGCCTTGCTCCGGCTCCTGTGTCATCACAGACCCGGACAACGGCGATATTTTAGCGCTGGTTTCTTACCCAAGCTACGATAATAACAAATTATCCGGTACGATTGATACAGAATATTACAACAAGCTGTCTAATGACAATGCCAAACCGCTTTTCAACTGGGCAACCCAGTCCCAGTCCGCACCGGGTTCTACGTTTAAACCGTGTTCCTCTATTGCTGGACTGGATACCGGTATTATTTCAACCGGCACAGTATTTAACTGTTCCGGTGCATTTACAGAAGTAACACCTTCTCCAAAGTGCTGGAGATTATCCGGTCACGGCGGTGAAACCGTTACAACCGCAATCAGGGATTCATGTAACGTATACTTTTATAATGTAGGCTACAAGCTTGCATGCAGTAAAACAGGTTCTTATAACAGTACAACCGGAACGAATATCTTAAAGCGCTATGCAGAAGATTTAGGTCTTGCAACGAAAGCCGGTATTGAAATTTACGAAGAAACACCACATGCTTCTTCCGTAAACTCTATTGCATCAGCAATCGGACAGGGTAACCACCAGTTCAGCTGTCTGAATCTGGCACGCTATGTTACAACGATTGCAACCTCGGGTACGTGTTATAATCTGACACTTGTTGATAAGATTACTGACCACGACGGAGAGCTGATCCGTGACAATTCCGCAGAAGTAGATCATGTAATGAACATCAGTTCATCTACATGGGATGCCGTTCACACCGGCATGAAAATGGCCGGTGACAGTTATTCATCCTTAAAAGTATCCGGACTTTCTATCGCAGCAAAGACTGGTACAGCACAGGAACGTCTGACAGAACCTGACCATGCAACACTGATTACGTATGCACCTTACGAAAATCCGGAAATTGCCATGGCAATCGTTCTGCCGCATGGATACGATTCTGCAAGAAATACGGAACTTGGAAAAGCCGTTTATAATATTTATTACAGTCTGTATCCAAGAAACTAGTGTCTAGTGTCAAAAATCCTTAAATCTAAGATTTTTGACACGTCAAGTGTAACTTGACGTTGCGCTTAGTGCCGCTTGCGGCACAAAGCCGCTCTTATCGCAGAACTGAATAAATTCAGTCCGCGATTCCGCAGGCATTAAAATGCCTGTGGAATGAGTTTAGTGTGAATAAAAAAATATGAAAAAGGAGATTAGTATAGTGAGTCAACCGGTTGTTATTAAGGGCAACAAACATGGAATTATTGTTGTACTCGACGCAGAAGCTGAATTTAAAGATTTAAAAAGTTCAGATAGAGGAAAAATTTAAAGCATCCGCAAAGTTTTTTGGCAGTGCAGATATGGCACTCGGTTTTGAAGGCCGGGTGTTATCCGATGAACAGCAGCGGGAAGTTTTAGACATTATTGCCAACGTATCACAGTTAAATATTATCTGCATTATCGACCATGATGAAGCACAGGATGCCGTTTTTAAGGCCGCCATTGATCAGACGGTTTCTGCCGGTGCTGTGGCAGCTCCGGCGCAGACCGGTACAAATGACGGTCAGTTCTACAAAGGCTGTCTGCGTTCCGGTCAGGTACTTGAAACGGAAGGCAGTATTATCGTACTCGGTGATGTGAATCCTGGCGGCAGAATTATTGCAGGCGGCAGTGTCATTATCCTTGGCAGTCTGCGTGGCAACGTATTTGCCGGAGCCGGCGGCAATGAAGACTGCTTTGTCGTCGCACTGGAAATGAATCCGATGCAGATTAAGATCGGTGAAGTCATTGCCAGAAGTTCAGATTCTGCACCACGCAAAAAAAGTAAGGGCATTGCGCCTAAGATTGCTTATGTCGATGACAGTAACATTTACATAGAAGATTTAGGTCCGGATGTTTTTGAGGATATTCGGATAAATTGCTAAAATACTATTGATTTCATCGCAAAAAATCTGCATAATAATAGAATATTGATAAAGTTTTGGAGGAAAGAAAATGAGTGAAGTAATCGTTGTCACATCCGGTAAAGGCGGTGTCGG
>ENA-OQIO01000188-OQIO01000188.1-human-gut-metagenome-genome-assembly--contig:-NODE-188-length-31598-cov-3.057767_pt1 | contig 31598 bp, 30 predicted proteins | sample MGYA00242573_ERZ504737 | MGnify/ENA primary metagenome ERZ504737 (study PRJEB26092, sample SAMD00036203) | human gut metagenome | host: Homo sapiens | study: EMG produced TPA metagenomics assembly of...
CCTGATTACAACAAATGCAATCAGGATAATGGAGGCACCACCCAGATTTGAACTGGGGAATAAAGGTTTTGCAGACCTCTGCCTTACCACTTGGCTATGGTGCCATATAGCAAAAGGCTTCAAATAATGAAGCCTTTTTAATTGGAGCGGATGACGAGGCTCGAACTCGCTACCTCAACCTTGGCAAGGTTGCGCTCTACCGGGTGAGCTACATCCGCAAATGTGGTGCTTCCGGACGGAATCGAACCATCGACACGGGGATTTTCAGTCCCCTGCTCTACCGACTGAGCTACAGAAGCACAAATGGCGACCCGGAACGGGTTCGAACCGTCGACCTCTAGCGTGACAGGCTAGCGTTCTAACCAACTGAACTACCGGGCCATTTGTGGTGGGAACAACAGGGCTCGAACCTGTGACCCTCTGCTTGTAAGGCAGATGCTCTCCCAGCTGAGCTATGCTCCCACGCATATTCGCCGCACTTGCGACGTGTTATATAATACTATAAGTCAATTGAAAAGTCAATACTTTTTTGAAACTTTTTTAAACTTTTTTATTTGGTTGTTTGCTCCAGCAATTTTTTAATTTCAGACGGTGTAAACTTGTAATTTTTATCACAAAAGTGACACTCAACATTTACGTCCTCATTGTCGTTTACCATTTGCTGTAAAGACTCTCTGCCGGTTGAAATAAGAGCATTTTCCACCTTTTCTTTTGAGCAATTGCATCTGTATTCGATTTCACTTTCATCAAGCTTTTCAATATCAATCCCTCTCATTGCTCTCTTGGCAATATCGTCGGGAGACATACCCTTCGATAGCATAGTTGTGACAGATTCGATATCCTTAATGGAATCTTCAATTTTAGAAATAATTTCATCGGGGCAACCTGGAAGTAGCTGAATCATAAATCCGCCGGAATTTGCAACAGACAAATCAGGATTGACAAGCACTCCGAGAGCGCATACTGTAGGCGTTTGCTCAGACACTGCAAAATAATTTGTAATATCCTCTGCAATTTCACCGCTTACAATCTGCGTATTGCCGACATAAGGTTCTTTAAGACCCATATCCTTCATAACGTATAAAAAGCCGTCTGTACCAACAGCGCCTCTCACGTCAAGCTTACCTTTATCATTAAGCGGAATTTCAACAACAGGATTTTCAACATAGCCCCTCGCATTGCCCTGACTGTCCGAAACGGCAAGAACAACACCTGCCGGACCCCCTCCGTTCAGCCTTAATGTAACACTGTCATCCTTACCTTTAAGCATAACGCCCATCATAGAAGCTGCGGTCATAAGACGTCCGAGAGCAGCAGTAGTAACAGCAGAGGTTTTATGGATATTTTCAGCCTTGCTTACCATATCTGTTGTATCACCGGCAATAACAAATGCACTGCCGTCAGTTGTAATATATCTTACTATTTTTCCCATTTAATTATCACCTTTTTTTAAAACAAAATAAATTCTTTCACTGTTATTCTTTTATGTCATCAAGATTCAGTTCATCATATATTCCGATTATATTAAAATTATTAAGTACGCTTTTCAGTTCATTAACCGAATATGCTTTTTCATTAAACTCCTCGCTGAAACGGTCATAATTTTTACCGTTATAAACAAAAAAGTCCAGCAAAATTCTGACTGTATTGTCGCCCAAATACTCATTATCCCACGAAAGAAAAAAATCTTCTTCGTCAAAAACAAAGGTATTATTACCTAAAACATTTTTATGTTTATAAACGGTATTTACATCAAAAACAAATACGCCGCCGTCATTAAGCGAATTATAAACGCAGTCAAAGCACTTTTTAACCTCAACAATGTCCTTTAAATGGTTAATTGAGTCAAGAGAGCAGACGCAACAATCCACCTTATGCGGCAATTCAAAATCCGTCATATCGCCTTTTATAAACATTGCATTCTTTATTTGCTTTGAGCTTGCCACAGTAAGCATTTCGTCGGACAAATCAAGTCCAATAACATTATAGCCCAAATCGCTCAAATATTTGCTTACAGAGCCTGTTCCGCAAGCCAAATCAAGAACAGTATCACATTTATCGGCATATCTTCTAAAAAACGAAGAAATATAATCAGCTCTTTTTTTATATTCAACATTTTCCGTCAGCTTATCATAAAACTTAGCAAATGTATTATAACTCATCGTTTTCTTCCGCTTTGCTTTCGTCCTCAAGTTTAATTTTTTCAAAAATCTTGTCATATCCGTCACAACCGTATTGAAGCGAACGATTAACACGGCTGATTGTAGCGGTTGACGCACCGGTAGCATTAACTATATCTGTATAAACGCATTTTTCAGAAAGCATTTTTGCAACAACTATTCTTTGGCTTATTGTTTTAAGCTCCTGAACAGTACACAAATCTTCAAAAAAGTCATAGCAATCCTCTACCGTCTCAAGTTCAAGAATAGCTCTGAAAAGAAAGTCAATATTATCGTCTTTTAATTTATTATTCATATTATCTGCCCTTTCGACATATTACTCATAATTTAAAGCAATCATATTGTAACACACTAAATCGTGAAAGTAAAGAAAAATCTCCGACAATAATAAAATAATCGGAGATTTTATAAATAAAATTATTCTTTTATAAGTTCATCATAAAAGTCGAAACAATCAAATGTTGCAAAATAGTCCTTAGGTGTTTCCGCTCTTCTGATAAGTTTGAACGTTCCGTCTTGATTTAAAAGAATTTCTGCGCTCTTAAGCTTGCCGTTATAATTATATCCCATAGAAAAACCGTGTGCGCCTGCGTCGTGAATAAAGAGATAATCTCCCATTTCAATTTCAGGAAGAAAACGGTCAATTGCAAATTTATCACAGTTTTCGCAAAGAGAACCCGTTACATCATACTTATGGTCGCAAGGCTCATTTTCCTTACCCAAAACAGTAATATGATGATATGCGCCGTAAATAGCAGGACGCATAAGGTTTACTGCGCAAGCATCTACTCCGATATATTCCTTGTGTGTATGCTTTTGGTTAATAGCTTTTGTAATAAGTCCGCCGTAAGGGCCGAGCATATATCTGCCAAGTTCTGTATAAATTGATACATCGTCCATACCTGCAGGCACAAGAACTTCCTCGTATGCTTTTCTTACGCCCTCACCAATAACGAAAATATCATTAGGCTCTTGATCGGGTTTGTAAGGAATTCCGATACCACCTGAGAGGTTGATAAAGGTAATATGTACACCAAGCTTAGCTTTAAGATCGGCAGCAAGTTCAAAAAGAAGCTTTGCAAGCATAGGATAATACTCATTAGTAACCGTATTTGAGCAAAGAAACGAGTGTATGCCGAATTCTTCAACGCCTTTTTCCTTAAGGATTCTAAAAGCTTCGTAAATTTGCTCGGTAGTCATACCGTATTTAGCATCGCCCGGATTATCCATAATATCATTGGAAATTTTGAAAATTCCGCCGGGATTATAGCGGCAACTCATTTTTTTAGGTAATTTGCCGCAAGCTTTTTCAACTGCCTCGATATGTGTAATATCATCAAGATTGATGATACCGCCGAGCTTATTACAATATCTAAACTCGTCAAGTGGGGTATCATTTGATGAAAACATAATATCATCACCCACAGCCCCGATGGTTTTAGCCATCATAAGTTCTGTTTTAGATGAACAGTCACAACCGCAACCATATTCACGAAGAATATTGATTAAAAACGGATTAGGCGTAGCCTTAACTGCGAAATACTCCTTATATCCCTTATTCCAGGAAAATGCTTTTTTAAGATTTTCAACATTTTTCCTGATTCCTTTTTCATCATAAAGATGAAACGGCGTCGGATATTTTGCCGCAATTTCCTCAACCTTTTCCTTTGATACAAACGGTATCTTAGTCATTAATTTATCCTCCTAAATCACATCACTGATTTTTCTATATAATTTTTTATTCCGTTAATTCCTTGCCCTGTAACAGAAGAAAACGGAACAACGGGAACTTTGCCTGCAAAAGCAAGCTCTTTACCTGATAAATCAAGTCTTTCCTTGTAAGCGGTTTTCTTAAGTTTATCAGCCTTGGTCATAACTATAATAAACGGAATGTCCATTTCTTTTAAGAAACAAATCATACCCTCATCATCTTTAGTCAAAGGATGGCGCATATCTATAAGAAGAACTACAAGAGCGATATTGCGTCCGCTTTTAAAATACCCTTCCATAAGTTCGCCAAATCGCTTTAACTCTTGCTTGCTTATTTTGGCGTATCCGTAACCCGGCAAATCAACAAATTTAATATTATCAACATCATAAAAGTTAATAGTTATCGTTTTGCCCGGAACGGAACTTACCCTTGCTAAATTTTTTCTGTTGAAAAGCTTATTTAAAAGTGAACTTTTGCCAACATTTGACCTACCTGCAAAAACAACTTCAGGTTCGTCACTTTCCGGTAATTGAGAAAGCACTCCGTAAGCATTTTCAAAGACTGCTTTATTATAATTCATATTTCACCTACTGAGTAACAATATTTGCCTTAGACTTATTGTCCGCTATAACAACATTGTTATTTTTAACGTCTTTTTTTCTTTTAGGTAACGTAACAAGTGCAACAGGCAACAATTCATCAAATGATTTAACACTTACAAATCTGACTGCGTTTTTAACCTCTGCTGAAATTTCGTCAAGGTCCTTAACGTTTTCATTAGGGATTATAACTGTATCACAGCCTGCTTTATATGCTGCCATTGACTTTTCTTTTAAACCGCCGATAGGAAGTGCCTTGCCTTTTAGACTAATCTCACCTGTCATAGCAATGTTCGATTTAATCAAAATTCCGGTAAGTTCACTTACAATAGCAGTTGTGATTGCTAAACCTGCAGACGGACCGTCCTTTGGTATTGCCGCTTCAGGTGCATGAATATGTATATCCTTGTTTTTATAAAAATCAGGGTCAATTCCGTATTCATCACATTTAGAACGAATATATGAAACTGCTGTTTTAGCGCTTTCTTTCATAACATCGCCGAGATTACCCGTAAGTTCGATTTTACCCGTTCCGTCAAGCGCAGAAACCTCAATCGGAAGCATTGTTCCGCCCACGCTTGTCCATGCAAGACCGTTAACAACACCAACTTGGTCTTCGTCACTCGCCAAATCCTTTTCAAATTTTCTCTTACCTAAATATTTTTCTATATTGTCATTTGTTACCTTAAACGATTTTGCTCCGCTCTCAAGGGCAACGGTTGCTTTTCTGCAAAGAGTTGCAATTTCTTTTTCAAGTTTACGAACTCCCGCTTCTCTTGTATAATTTTCAATCAAAGCGTTTATTGCATCATCGCTCACTTTAAATTCCCTGCCGTTTAAGGAATGCTTAGCCATTTCTTTTTTAATCAAGTGTTCCTTGGCAATATGAAATTTTTCAAGTGCGGTATAAGAATTAAGTTCAACAACTTCCATACGGTCATATAATGGCTCAGAAATTGACGAAGTATCGTTTGCCGTGGTAACAAACAGCACTTTGCTTAAATCTACAGGAAATTCGATATAGTGGTCTGTAAATGAATTATTCTGTTCCGGGTCAAGCGCCTCTAAAAGAGCAGATGACGGATCACCCTTAAAATCATTACCAACCTTATCAATCTCATCAACAAAATTATCGGATTCATAACGCCGCTTTTAATAACAGCCTCGATAATTCTGCCGGGCATTGAGCCGATATAAGTTTTTCTGTGTCCTCTTATTTCAGCCTCATCGTGTATGCCACCCAAAGCAATACGTACATATTTGCGCCCCATACTTTTTGCAAGGGACTTAACAATAGAGGTTTTACCTACTCCGGGAGGTCCGGCAAGGCAAAGAATTTGACCTGTAAAATCAGGATTACGTTTATAAACAGCCAAAGAATCTACTATTCTATCCTTTATCTTGTCTAAACCGTAATGCTCTTTATCAAGGATTTTTCTCGACTTCTCTAAATTAATTGAATCTTTAGTATATTTTCCGAAAGGGATTTCAAGACATTTATCAAGATATATTCTTTCAACCGTTCCCTCATGTGAGCCTGACGGCATTTTTGAAAGCTTATCACATTCTTTAAGAAGTTTTTCTTTAATATCTTCATTACATTTAAGCGCATTGATTTTATCCCTGTATTCCTCAGCTTCCTCCTGCGGATTATCTCCCTCACCGAGCGCATCGGAAATAACCTTCATTTCTTCACGAAGATAATATTCACGCTGACTTTTATCAATTTCATTTTGCACCTTTTCCTGAATTTCGCTTTCAATTTCAAGTGCGGTATTTTCTTTCTTTAAATAAGCAACAAGCTGACAAATCCTGTCTGCCGGGTCAAGAGCTGCCAAGATATCCTGTTTTTCATAATAATCAAGGAAAGTATTTGAGCAAACAAAATCTGCAAGCTCGCCCGAATCTTTAATAGAAATAACTTTTGCGATTACTTCATTACTGATTTTTGGCATTAATGAGGCATAGTGTTCAAATTCTCTTTTGATTATTCTTTGATAAGCCCTATTTTCGTCCTCATCTATTTCAAGATTAGACGGATTTTCGCTCGCAAGCTCAACAAGTCCCGAAACGTATGGTTTTACAGATGTCAAGCTGTAAAGAATTGCTCTTTCACCGCCCTCAACTACAACACGCATATTGTCGCTGCCGGGAATACGCATCATTTGCCTGATATTGCAAATAACACCCGTATCGTACATATCGTCAATATTAGGCTCATCCACCGATGCATCCTTTTGGCATACAAGAAAAACTCTTTGGTCATCATCCATTGCTTTTTGAAGAGCTTTTACGCTTTTCCTTCTGCCAACGTCAAAGTGAAGCACCATTTTCGGAAATACTACAATACCCCTAAGCGGAATAATCGGTAATTCTAAAAATAAATTTTCTTTATTATCGTTCATATATTAAAACCTACTTAGTTCATTATAAATAATTAGTATATATTATATACTAATGCACAAAAAAAGGCAATATCTAAATACAGTAAAAAAAAGAGTTTCTGAAAAGAAACTCTTTTTTACTGTATTATTATGCATTCTTTAAATTTGAAGTAGTAAGGCGTTTCGGAGTCTTATTAGGATTGCGAAGAATAATAGGCTCATCGCCCTTTCTTACGGCATCCTCGGTAATAATAACCTTTTCAATCGTATAATCGCTCGGAGCCTTAAACATAAGGTCCTTAAGAACTGCCTCAAAAACACTTCTAAGCCCTCTTGCGCCCGTGTGACGTTCAAGAGTGATATCAGCAATTGCTTCAAGTGCATCAGGCTTAAATTCAAGCTTAACGCCGTCAAATTCAAATAATTTTTGATATTGCTTTACAATAGCATTCTTAGGCTCAGTCATTATTCTGACAAGAGCTTTTTTATCAAGATTTTGCAATACGGTTATAACAGGAACACGGCCGATAAGTTCAGGAATAAGACCGTACTTAACAAGGTCGTGTTGTTCCGCTTTTTTCATAATATCGTCGCCGTCAAAATCCTCAGCTTCAATATCAGCGCCAAAACCAAGTGATTTACCGCCGATTCTTTTTTCAATAATCTTTTCAATTCCGTCAAATGCACCGCCGCAAATGAAAAGTATATTTGAAGTATCTATTTGAATATATTCTTGCTGCGGGTGTTTTCTTCCACCGGTAGGAGGAACATTTGAAACAGTACCCTCTAAAATTTTAAGAAGAGCCTGCTGAACGCCTTCGCCGCTTACATCACGTGTAATAGACCTGTTTTCGCTCTTACGGGAAATTTTATCTATTTCATCAACATATATAATTCCACGTTCTGCCTTTTCAATATCAAAATCGGCTGCCTGAATTAATCTAAGAAGTATATTTTCTACATCTTCGCCAACATAGCCTGCTTCGGTAAGAGTGGTTGCGTCTGCAATAGCAAACGGAACATCAAGAATTTTGGCAAGCGTTTGCGCAAGCATGGTTTTACCAACACCGGTCGGACCTAAAAGCATAACATTACTCTTTTGAAGCTCAACATCGCCACGTACATTAGAGTAAATTCTTTTATAGTGATTATATACAGCAACAGACAATGCAACCTTTGCATCATCCTGTCCTATAACATATTCATCAAGTTTAGCCTTAATTTCCTCAGGCTTTGGAAGAACCTTATTGTCTGATTGCTTAACCGTATGGGGAATATCCGGTGATGATGTCTGCTCAATCAAATCATAACAAAGATTGATACATTCATCACAAATAAACACACCCGGTCCCTCAATAAGCTTATGAACCAACGTTTCAGGCTTGCCGCAAAAAGAGCATCTTGCAACGCCGTTTTTAGGTTCGTCGTGTGCCATATAATCACCTCAAATTATCTTTTATCAATAACTTTATCAACAAGGCCGAATTCAAGAGCTTCTTGAGCAGTAAGCCAATTATCTCTGTCTGTTGCAGCTGTCAATTCCTCAACTGTTTTGCCGCAGTTTTCAGCCATAATAGAATTAAGTTTTTTCTTAGTTTGCAAAATGTGGTTAGCTGCAATTTCAATCTCTGTTGCCTGACCCTCTGTTCTGCCGAGAGGCTGATGAATCATTACCTCTGCATTAGGAAGACAAATTCTCTTTCCCTTTGCACCGCTTGAAAGAAGAAATGCGCCCATAGATGCAGCCATACCCATACAAATAGTTGATACATCGCACTTAATGTACTGCATTGTATCGTAAATAGCCATACCGTCGGTAACAGAACCGCCGGGACTGTTAATATAAAGACTGATATCCTTATCCTTATCCTGTCCCTCAAGGAAAAGAAGCTGAGCAACTACAAGAGAAGCTGTAGTTGAATTAACTTCATCGGATAAAACGATAATTCTATCATTTAAAAGTCTTGAATAAATGTCCATTGAGCGCTCACCGGCGCTTGTTTGTTCAAGTACGTATGGTACTAATGCCATATTTATCATGACCTTTCTGCTACTTAATAATACAATACTGCCCGCTGTAGCAAACGGGCAGAATTAAAACAAATCAAATTATTCCTTAACTGCTGAATCAACAATAATGTCAATTGCTTTCTTTGTCTTAACATCAGCAGCAATTTGGTCAGCAGGAACAGCCTTCTTAATCTGGTCTGCTTCCATTTGATACTGCTCGGCAAGCTTAGCGATTTCAGCATCGATTTCTTCTTCGGTTGCTTCAAGCTTTTCAGCTTCAACAATAGCCTCAAGTGCAATAGAAGCCTTAACCTGTTTTTCAGCTCCGTCTTTAAATGTTGCCTTAAATGCATCCTTATCCTGTCCGAGGTATTTAAGGTATGTATCAAGGTCAATACCCTGCATCTGAAGTCTGTAAGCGTAATCCTGAACCATCTCATCTGCACGCTTGTCAAACATACACTGCGGAACTTCACATTCCATATTATCGATAACCTGCTCAATAAGCTGGTTTTCAAAATCGTTTTTAGCTTCTTCAGCCTTTCTTTCATTCATCTGCTTTTTGATATCTGCCTTAAGTTCATCAAGGGTATCAAATTCAGATACATCCTTAGCAAATTCGTCGTCAAGCTCAGGAAGTTCCTTTGACTTGATTTCGTGAATTTTACATTTGAATACAGCGTCTTTTCCTGCAAGTTCTGCTGCATAATCCTCAGGAAATGTAACATTTACATCAAATTCCTCTTCACTCTTATGACCTGCAACCTGCTCTTCAAAGCCAGGAATGAATGAGCCTGAGCCAAGTTCAAGAGGATAATTTTCGCCCTTGCCGCCTTCAAAAGCAACGCCGTCAACAAAACCTTCAAAATCGATTTCTGCTGTATCACCCATCTGAGCTTCTCTGTCCTCAACTGTAACAAGACGAGAATTGCGGTCACGCATATTTTCGATTTCCTTATCTACATCTTCATCAGTAGCCTCTGTAGGAAGCATTGTTGCTTTAAGACCCTTATAATCTCCAAGCTTAACCTCAGGATAAACTGTAACCTTCATTTTCATTTCTACACCCTGCTCCTTGCTCATTACAGGAACGTCAAGGTCGAAAGGTGTATCAACAGTTCTGAGACCTGCTTCCTCAATAGCAGCTGTAACAGCTTCAGGATAAACAATCTCAAGTGCTTCCTCATAGAAAGCGTTTTCGCCGTAAACTTTTTCAATCATACCCTGTGTAGCTTTGCCCTTACGGAAACCGGGGAGCTGGATTGACTTTCTCTGCTTCATATATGCAGACTTACAAGCATCTGTAAACACCTCAGGTGTAACAGTTACTTCAATTTCATAAACATTAGTATCTACTTTATTAGATGATTTAAGTGCCATAATAATGACCTCCTATCAATAAAAAATTCTAATCACCGAAGCGGTATTATAACATATAATGCCGATAATATCAAGTTTTTATATTCATTTAATATTAAACTTATTGTTAATTATTTACAAATTAAAACTTTTTTATCAAAAGCGGAACAAATTTAAGCCTGTCTGCAGAAATAAGTTTAAAATCAATTCCTTCAAAATTATCATCAAAGGCATATTTAGCCGCCATACCGTGAAGATGCCCATAATAACATTTTTTTATACCTTTTTCTTTTAAAAGATTTAAAATTTCCTTACAATTTTGATTTTCATAAACAGGCGGATAATGAAGAAAAACAATTTTCTCTTCATTTTTTGCCGCTTCAATCGAAGCCTTAAGACGCATTACTTCCCTATTAAGCACTTTTTCATTATGTTCTTCATCACTGTCAAAAAACCAACCTCGGCTTCCGCAAACGGAAAAGCTGTCAAAATCATAAGAGCTGTTATGAAGAATTGAAATTGTATCAAAGCCGTTTTCCTCAATAAACTTATTCATTTTGCTCATTGTGTTCCACCAATAATCGTGGTTACCTTTAAGAATGATTTTTTTACCGTTAAGCTTATTGATATAATCAAAGTCAGCTTCAAGCTCACTAAAACTCATAGCCCAACTTATATCACCGGCAATGACAACATAATCCTTATCGTCAACTATTTTATTCCAATTTTCTTTAAGTCTTTGTGTATAATTTGACCAACCCTCAAAAGTATCCATAGGCTTATCTGTGCCAAATGATAAATGAGTATCGGCAATTGCGAAAAGTGACATATATTCCGCCTTTCTTTTAAAGGAAAATTTTGTTAAAAATTATATGAATAAAAAAATCTTTTTAATCAAATAATAATAACCGAAGGGAGTGAAAAAATAATGGATATGGAAATCAAAGGCATTTCCTGCGACGTTAAAAATTGCAAATATCACGATAAGACTAATAATTGCAACGCAGGTCACATCAAAGTAGGTAACAGCAACGCAACAAGCTCAACTGACACAAAATGCGAGACATTTGAATGCGGCGACGGCTGCAGTTGTCGCTAAAATCAGTCAAAATAACGGCTCTGTAAAGCGCAGAGCCGTTATTTAATGCCTTTTTATTATAAATTAAGAAGTTTGAATACCATTTGGCTCATATCTTCCTTATTGCAAACATTTTCAAAGCGAATGCTCTTATCCTTAAGAGAAGCAAGCGGCTTAGGAATATCTGCGCCTGTAACCTTATGAAGCTCATCAACCATAGCAAATTCATCAAGCTTTGGTGCTTTGCCGGCAAGAACAGCATTGAGCACGCTTGCCGAAAACTTGTAAGGAGAAGCAGTTGAATCAATTACTGTAGGAATATCGTCGCCTGTTGCCTTTACATATTCATCATAAACCTTAACAGCTACCGCTGTATGAGTATCGCAAAGATAATGGTATTTGTCAAAATGAGATTTAATTGTATCATCAACATTTTGTTCTGCAGTAAATCCTGCATCAAACTCTTTTTGAATTTTAGCAATAAGTTCATTCGATACAGTATATTTACCGTCATTTGAAAGCTGATTCATCAAGTCATTAATAAGCTTATCGTCACCGTCACTCATGTGATAAAGAAGTCTTTCAAGGTTAGACGAAATAAGAATATCCATTGACGGAGAAGTTGTTGTATAAAACTTTCTGTTCTTATCATACGTACCTGTTTTCAAGAAATCGGTAAGAACATTGTTTGAATTTGAAGCGCAAACAAGAGTTTTAATAGGAAGCCCCATTTTCTTAGCATAATAGCCTGCAAGAATATTGCCGAAGTTACCCGTAGGAACTACAACATTTATTTTGTCGCCGGCTTTAATCTTGCCCATATTGATAAGGTCGCAATAGGTTGAGAAATAATATACAATTTGAGGAACAAGCCTGCCCCAATTGATAGAGTTTGCAGATGAGAACATCATATTTTTCTTTGCAAGCTCATTCTTAATCTCAGCGTTTGTAAAGATTGACTTAACTGCGCTTTGAGCGTCATCAAAATTGCCGTTGATTGCACAAACCGAAACGTTATCGCCCTCCTGCGTTGTCATTTGAAGTTTCTGCATAGGAGAAACGCCGTCAACAGGATAAAACACTAAAATCTTAGTGTGGTCAACATTCTTAAATCCTTCAAGAGCAGCCTTACCTGTGTCGCCTGATGTAGCAACAAGAATAACAATTGTTTTACCGTCAGCAGTCTTTTTAGCCGAAACAGTCATAAGATAAGGCAAAAGCTGAAGAGCCATATCTTTAAATGCACAAGTAGGACCGTGCCAAAGTTCCAATATATTTTTATTGCCGTCAACATTAACAGTCGGCGCAATTTGAGGAGAGGAAAACTTTTGAGCAGCATAAGCGCCGCTTACGCAATAATCAAGTTCTTCTTCGCTGAAATCTGTCAAAAACTCCTTAAGAACGGTTTTAGCTCTGTCAATATAGCTCATAGTCGTCATTGAAGAAATTTTGTTAATATCAAAATTAGGAAGTTCAACAGGAACAAAAAGTCCGCCTTCTTCACTTATACCTGAGCAATAGCCTGAGCAGCCGTTACCCTGATTGAATTATCTCTTGTAGATGTATAAAGCATAATATTGTTTCCTTTCACCTTATAATTTAGGTTTATAATATTTTATACTAACTGAAAAGCATTTTCAAGATGTTTTATAGATTTTAATTTTATTATTATCGGTATAAATCTCAATTACATTCAAATCTCGGCTGTAATCAGTCTTGTTTTGCATTAAATACATTTTTGCACTTGCGATTATTTTTTGTTGCTTTTGAATAAGTAACAAAATTCTCTCGGTAAAGCAATTGAATCGATATTTCTTTGTTTGACTTCGACAAAACATAAATATTTTTTATTTTGAACAATTAAATCAATTTCTCCAAAGCGTGTTGTATAATTCACGTCTACAAGCTCATATTTATGCTTTCTTAAATAATTTGCCGCCTCAATTTCCCAAAGTTTACCATTATTGTTCATTTTTCTTATCCATATATTTTTTCAAAAATGTTTTCCTGTGAATATCGCTTATTCCGTATTTATCGAGCATTTCATAATGAAGCTTAGTACCGTATCCCTTATGCTTTTCAAATTGATATTCAGGATATTTTTCTGCAATTTGGCGCATATATCTGTCCCTGCTTACCTTAGCGATAATTGAAGCGGCGGCAATATTTGCGCTTGTTGCGTCACCTTTAATTATATCCCATTCGGCAATATCAAGCCCCGGTTTTTTATTCCCGTCAATAAGCGCAATATCCGGCTTAACCTCTAAGCCGTCAACCGCACGTTTCATAGCAAGAAAAGTAGCCTGCAAAATATTGATTTCGTCTATTTCCTCAACGCTTGCCGTGCCGACACTATAACAAATACATTCATCAACTATTTTATCAAAGAGCGCTTCCCTTTTCTTTTCAGAAAGTTTTTTAGAGTCGTTAACACCTTCAACAACATACCCTTTCGGAAGTATTACTGCGGCGGCATACACGTCACCTGCAAGAGGGCCTCTGCCTGCCTCGTCAACACCGCAAACAATATTAAAGCCTTGCTCATAGGCTTTGTTTTCATATTCAAGCCAATCCATAATTACGGCAACTCAAGCGATATTTTGCCGAGCTTTCCTCCCCTAAATTCATCACAAAGCATAACTGCTGTGCGTTCATAGTCGATTTCTCCGCCTTTAATCAAAAAGCCACGTTTTTTTCCTATAAGTTCAAGCATTTCCCAGCCTTGAAGATTATCCACGCTATCGAGTTTATATCTGTCACAAATAGCCTTAGGCCTTGTTTTTGCAAGAGTTTCAAGCAATCTGCACGATAATGTTTCAAGTCGGTAACTTCGTCTTTAACAGCGCCTGTAAAAGCAAGTTTGTCGCCAACCTCGCTATCGTCAAACTTAGGCCAAAGAACACCGGGAGTATCAAGAAGTTCAATCCCCTTACCTACTGCAAACCATTGTTTTTGCCTTGTAACACCGGCTTTGTCTGCAACCTTAGCCTTACTGTTGCCTGCCATTCTGTTGATAAATGACGATTTACCGGTATTCGGAATACCGACTACCATAAGGCGAAGCGGTTTATTTTCCATTCCCCTCGCCTTATTTTTCTCAATAACGTCTGCAAGCGCCTTATTAACCGTCGGGATAAAAGCATTAAGCCCCTTACCCGTTCTGCAATCAACAGGATAGCATATTTACCGTTATTTTTATAATATTCAATCCAAAGCTTAGTAGCATTCGGGTCTGCAATATCGCATTTATTTAAAAGCACAATTCTCGGTTTTCTTTTAATTATACTGTCAAGTTCAGGATTTGACGAACTATACGGAATACGAGCGTCAACAAGTTCAACTACTCCGTCAACAAGCGTAAGACTTCTTTAATAATTCGCCTCGTTTTAGCCATATGACCGGGAAACCACTGAACAGTTTGTTTTTTGAAAATCAGCCATATTGTCTCCTTTCAAAAATTTTCTAAATATATTTTAACATATATTCATATTTCAACCAATAAAAATACCACAGAAATAAAATCTGTGGTATTTAATAAGTAATATTAAATTACTGGATATCTTCCTTAACCTTTGCAGCCTTGCCGACACGGTCACGAAGATAATAAAGCTTAGCACGGCGAACCTTACCGCTACGAACAACCTTAACGTCAACAACGTTAGGTGAATGCATTGGGAATACTCTCTCAACACCAACGCCGTATGAAAGACGACGAACGGTAAATGTCTTTGAAATGCCTGAACCCTTAATAGCGATTACAGTGCCTTCAAACATCTGAATTCTTTCTCTCTGACCTTCACGAATGTTAACCGATACCTTAACTGTATCACCAATGTTAAACTTTGGAAGTTCAGCCTTTGTGCTGTCTTTTTCAATTAACTTGAGTGCGTCCATTTTTCTTCCTCCTAAATTTTATGAGATGTTCATAACGAATAACGAAAGAGGACCATCTTCTTATAATGCTAAACGCCGACATTACACGCGTTGTAAGAGTTACAACGGATTAAATGCTGATATATAATACCATAATGTTTTGGAAATTGCAAGTATTTTTTTCAAAAAGTAAAAGATTTATTTAAACTCTTTATAATCTTTATCAAGAAGTGATATTCTTGCAATACTTTTCCACTCAAAATCCATATCTATAAGCCTTATAATCGTATCGAACAAAAGCGAGGGATTAAGATTTTTTTCAGGTCCTGCGAGCAAACGAATATTCAGTACTATAACATCATTGCGAATTGAAATGGAATATTTATCAATAAATGACTTAATATTTGTTTCTTTCATAACTCGCTTTCTACCCTGTTTGCCTTTTTTGAGAGCAAGAATTTCATCGCTTGATAAAACATTTTTAATTTTTTCTAAAGCTAAATCATTATCCGCAAATTCAAATTTATAAACATAATCGGAATAAACAATTTCGCTGTTATCTCGAAAATCGTCATAAACATCAACAATTTTCAAATCTTCGGGCAAAACGCTGTTGAGCTATCCTTAATTTCTTTATTAGTAATTTCCCCGGTAATTCTCAAATCTACACTTTCGCAAAGACTTTCAACACCGAGAGAAAGCGGAAGCGAAAAGCTCATATAGGGGTGCGGATTGAAACCCTCGGTATACCAAAGCGGAATACCTGCTCTTTTAAGAGCACGTGACATTGCACGGTTAATATCAAGATGACTGATATATTTTAATCTGCCTGTTTTTGAAAAACGAAGTCTAACCTCTCGCATCGCAATGTCCTCCGTTTAACTTATTTGCACCGCAACCTGCACATTTAATTCTGCAATGAGGGGTTGTTTTATTCTCTGTGCCTTTTTATTTTCAAATTCGAGGAACTTCCTGCTCACGCCGTAATCAAGATGATCCCAAGGTAAAAGTTCTGAAAATTCACGTTTTCTGTGAGTGTAAAAATGGGGGTCAATTCCGTTTTCTTCAAAAGCCTGCATCCAAGCGTCAAAATTAAATTGGTCGTCCCAAGAATCAAATTTACAGCCAAGCTCATACGCACGAAGTATAACCTTTCCGAGACGTCTGTCACCACGGGCAAGAACGCCTTCAAGAAGCGAGGTCGGAGTTTCGTGATATGAAACCCTGATTTTTTTTGTTGGTATTGATTCAAGCAAATGCTTTTGCTTAGCTTTGAGCGACTCCATACTGTCCTCAGGTTCCCATTGAAACGGAGTGAACGGCTTAGGGATAAATGATGCACACGAAATTGACACCTGCACACCCGTTCCTTTTTGCCTGTTAGGGTTATTATAAAAAGCATGAATAACGTCCATACCGAGATTTGCAATGCCCTCAATATCTTCCATTGTTTCGGTTGGTAAGCCCATCATAAAATAAAGCTTAACCGATGTCCAGCCGTTATCAAAAGCCTTAGTGCAAGTTCTTATTACTTCCTCTTGAGTAACGTTCTTGTTGATTACGTCACGAAGTCGTTGAGTGCCTGCCTCAGGCGCAAAAGTAAGACCGCTTCTCCTTACCTTATTAAGCTGTTCAACGAGTTCGTCGGAAAAATTATCAACACGAAGCGACGGCAAAGAAAGATTTATATTTTCCTTAACGGTCCAATCTATAAGTGTTGTAAGCATATTGTTAACCTCGCTGTGGTCCGAAGTTGAAAGAGAACACAGCGAAAGTTCATCATAGCCTGTCGAATCAATCAAAGCCTTGCTTTGCTTATTAATCGTTTCTACACTTTTTTCTCTAATCGGTCTGTAAATAAATCCTGCTTGGCAAAAGCGGCAACCTCTTATACATCCCCTGAATATTTCCTCAACTGCTCTGTCATGAACAATATTAATATAAGGAACAACAAATTCCTTGGGGTAAAACACCTTGTTCATATCAGAAACAACTGCTTTTTTCACCTTTTCGGGTGCGCCGTAAAGCGGCTTAAGTTCCTTCAACGTGCCGTCTTCATTATATGAATCCTCATAAAACGACGGAACATAAATGCCTGTTATATCTTTAGCCTTAAGCAAAAATTCCTTTTTTGAAAGTCCTTTTTTCTTGCAATCAATAAGCAAATCTATAACCTGATTTGTAGTTTCCTCGCCGTCACCAAGAAAAACGATATCGACAAAATCTGTTATCGGCTCCGGATTGCAGGCACAAGGGCCGCCAACGCATATAAGCGGTGTCAAACTTTCTCTGTCGCTTGATTTAAGCGGTATTTGAGCAAGATTGAGCATATTCAAAACGTTTGTATATGAAAGCTCATATTGAAGAGTAAAACCAATCATATCAAAATCTTTAATATAATCGCCGCTTTCAAGAGCAAAAAGAGGAACATTATTTTTTCTGAGTTGCTCTTCCATATCGTTATCCGGAGCAAACACTCTTTCGCACCAACTGTCCTCCCTGTCATTTACAAGACCGTAGAGAATTTTCATACCGAGATGACTCATACCAATCTCATAAGTATCGGGAAAGCAGAAAGCGTATCTGATATCAATCTTATCTTTATCCTTAACTACCGCATTAAGCTCGCCGCCGATATATCTTGCTGGCTTTTGAACATATTGCAACAGTTTTTCAACTTCTTTTTTCATCAATTTTTAACCTTTCGGGTTTTATTAATTATAATTAATACTGTAAATAATCAAATATATCGTAACAAAAATAAGCGAATATGATTTATTATAAATTAACATATAAACACATAAAATGCAAATTAAAATAACAGTAATTACGCTTAATATTCTCGACGCTTTTATAGAAAAAAGACGTACTATCCTCCGATATCAAGTGGATAAACAGGCAAACAATTAAGCAAAAACAAAATCAAATTGATATTATCTTTGAAAAGCAAATATAATACCAAATTAACTAAAGGACCGCACAAAAGAACTATACATTCCTTAAATCTCGGTAAATCGTCAGTATATTTTATAGCAAATCCGTAATATGACAAATGAATTTTATAAGGTTTTTCTTTGCAAATAAGAAGCGCCGTCAAATGCCCTATTTCGTGCAAAGCGGAAAAAAGCAGCAGATAAATAACCTGCTTTGAATTAAAAACAGCAGCTAAACTTAAAACAAGAATAAATGCATAATCAATAAATATATCGCATTTTTTAATTCTAAAGTGCATACAACCACCGTTAAATATTACGATGATTAAAAATGCTTAATTACTTTTTCTTTTATCAATAAAACTTTGAAGAATAACTACGGCAGAAACAGCATCAACATTCGCTTTTCTCTTTTTACCCTTAACGTTATTATTCGATAAAATATCGTGTGCAATAACGGTTGTGAGCCTTTCATCCTCATATTCAACGGGAATATCAATTTCTTTTTTAAGTTCTTCGCCGAGCTGCTTACACTTTTCGCACCTGAAACCGTATGAGCCATCCATATTTCTCGGAAGTCCAATAACAATCATTTCAGGATTTTGAGATGATATTATTTCTTTAATTTTTTCTATTAATTTTGGCTGATAGCTTTCATTAATAGTTGCAAAAGCTGTAGCAAGAATTTCATTTTTATCGCAAAATGCAATTCCTGTTCTTGCATCGCCATAGTCAACAGACATTATTTTCATAAAAAATACCTTTCAAAGGATTTATTCAGCAAAGAAAGGAAAATCGAAAATCGACCTTCCTTTCTTATTTAAAATGTTAAATTATTATTGAGCAGGAGTTTCGGTTGCAGGGGCTTCAGTCGGAGCCTCTGTTTGAGGCGCCTGAGTCTGAGCCTGCGTTGTTTTATCTGCACTTGATTTTGTTGTGTTTGAATTATTGCCATTTGAAGCAGACGTTGTTTCGCTTGACGACGAGCCGCCGGAATTATAATAATAGCTTCCGTCGGAATGGTTACCTGTGCAATTGCCCGGCAAATTATCAACGTCGTACCAACCGTAAGCACCCGTACCGCTTCTGAGCTTACCGCAGCTTCTGCAATAAGATTTTCTTACTATGCCGTCACTTTCAGGGAATTTCTTTGTATATTTCTTATTCTTTTCATCAAGCTTAGCATATACTTCCTTCATAACCGTGTTCCAAATAGTACCGATGGGTTAGGAGAAAGGTTATAAAATACTTCCTTAGGATTATCATAACCGTACCAAACGCCTGCGACATAATCAGGAGTACCGCCGATAAACCAACGGTCCTTATTATCATTAGTCGTACCGGTTTTACCAAAACATTCAATACCTGAAAGCTTATAGGTGGTACCTGTACCCTCTGTCATAACAGTTTGGAGAAGTTTGTTCATAACCCAACTTGTGTTCTCGCTCAAAGCAGTTGACTTTGTTTTTTCAGGCTCTTTTTCAATAAGAGTATTACCCTGGCTGTCAAGTATTTTATAATAACAATAAGGCTCATAATAATTACCGCCGTTGCCGAATGACGCATAAGCAGTAGTTAATTCAAGAACTGTTGCTCCGTTTGTCAAAGAGCCGATAGCAAGCGGGCCGTAATCGGAGTCACGAACACTGTCAAGTGAGGTTATATGGAAATTTTCCGTAATAAAATCGTATGAATAATCAACGCCTATTTTATCAAGAGTCTTGCAGAAATAGTATTAAGTGACCTTGAAAGACCATATTGAAGAGTTACACTTCTGCCTGAGTAGCTGCCGCCCTCATTTACAGGCCAAGGCTTGCCTTCAACGGTTTTGAAAGGCCTGTCTTGCTGAATTGTTGACCAATAAACACCTGTTTCGTTATCCTCTTTTGTCTTTTCAAGAGCCGGGCCGTAAACAGATAACGGTTTAATTGTAGATCCTGGCGGTCTGTTGGAATTTGTGGCACGGTTGAGGACCATAGAAGCTTTTTTCTTGCCGGTTCCGCCGACAATACCCATTACACGTCCGTCATATCCCATAACCACCATAGCGCCTTGAACTGTTTCGTCAGGCATACGCCTATAGTTTTCATATACGTCCTCCATTGAATCCTGAACGTCAAAATCAATAGCGGTATATATCTTCAAGCCACCGCCGTAAACAAGGTCATGCGCCTTTTTACTTGTGTAGCCCATTTTCTGCAAATCCTCTTGAACAGTTGTGATTACATAGTCTGTATAATAATCGGTAATGCTGTTTTTCTTTGATTTGCTGTCGTCACTCTTAATCTGCGAGCCTTTATAATTCTTACTGTTAGTAAATACCATTTCATAGGCCTTAGCTTGCTGATATTCATCTTCCGTAAGATATTTAAGGTCTTTATCCTTCATAGAATAAAGGACATCAATTTGACGTTTCCTATTATTTTCAGGCTCGTTAAGAGGGTCATATTTACTCGGATACTGAGTAATAGCCGCAATGCTGGCAGCCTCAGCTACATTCAAATCCGATACTTCTTTACCAAAATAGGTTTCCGCCGCAGTTTTAACACCATAGCAACCGTTTGAAAGATAAATTGTATTAAGATAAGCCTCAAGTATTTGTTTCTTACTGAAATTTCTTTCAAGGTTAAGCGCCTTTAAAATCTCGTTAAACTTACGAACATAAGTAACCTTGTTATCATCGGTAAGATTTTTTATAAGCTGCTGTGTAATTGTTGAGCCGCCTTGGTCATTATTTTTAAGAAAAACACCAATTGTTCTTATCCAGTCAACGCCGTGATGCTTATAAAAACGCTTATCCTCAATTGAAACAAAAGCCTCAGGAATATATTTGCTCATATCGTCAAGATTAACCCAAATACGGTTTTCCTCACCGTGAAGCCTTGTAATTTCAACAACATCATCGCCGTCATAACCATAGATAAACGAAGTTTGGTTTTGACCTACCTTCGCCTCGGTTGTAAGGTCAAATACAGGGTCGCCGTAAACAACGCTGTAGCCATAAATCGCAAGCACCGAAAAGCAAACAATACCGACAACGCCGATTACCATTACTGCGCCCAAAATAACCTTGCCGAAATTTGAAAGAGCTTTTTGAGCAGGAGTTTTATTTTGCTTTGCTCTTTTTTTCTTAAGCTTTTTTTCTTGCTTTTGAACAAGCTCTTTTTCAATATCACGGCCACGCTGTATCTTCTTTGCCTTTTTGTCATCGGCGGAAGAAAGAGAATAAGACGCAGGAACATTACTGCCGTTTTCTCTTGAAGTTTTATCTTCATTATATGCTTTTGTAGAATTACTCATAAAAGACTTTAATAAATCATCATAATCATTTGAAGCCATATAAGTACCTCCGTCAAAAAATATAATTTATTATATTACAAAATTATAATAAATAAAGAATTAATTTGTAAATTTTAAAATCAGTTAATATGTTTTGCTCTTTTTTTGTTAATAGGAACGGCACGTGATGATACAACAACCTCGTCATACGTTTGTTTAGCCCTTACATAAGTCCAAAACTTTCTGCTGCATTTTTCGCACAATCCGGCTCCCCTAAAAGTATTATTGGTAAATTCATATTTTTTAATAGGGGCAACAGTACCGCCGCAAATCGGACATATTATTTTAACATCGTTAAGCTTAAAATCCTCATATTCCGTTTCCCTGATATAATACGGCTTAAACACAAGCCTTTCAAAAAATGAAATATCGCAGGTGTGAATATATCTCGCAAGCTTATCATGGTCATAAACCTTTTTAAAGCACAAGGCCGTAATCATACAATCCTCAAGCGCTCTGTGAAAATTAGCAGAGTCTGTATCAATTCCAAAAGTTTCAGCACAGTGTGAAAGACTGATTTGATTGGCAGCACTCGCATTTTCAATAAAGCTCATACAATATTTTTGTGCGTCAGCATACTTAGTCATAAAATCAACATAAACGGTATTTTCAAAATATTTAAAATTAGCAACCAAGGTATACAAGTCGCTTGTTGACCAACTTAAAAACAGTTTGTCCCCCCTGCCGCACCATTTTGCAAAATCGTCAAAGGCTTTTTCAAACGGTATTCCGTTATTGTTAATTTCATCAATAGTAATATGTGTAAGATTTTTAAACCTTGAGCCGAGTTTTCTTGAAAGCTGCGGCTTAATAAGCTGCTTAAATGTGTCAACTACATCTAAATTTTCATCAAGCTTTACTGCGCCGATTTCAATTATCTCATTCATGCCACGCTTTAATTTATAGTTATAAGCATTGTTCCATTCTAAATCAAAAATAATAAAATTCATATTTTCCTCACAAAAAAATTAACCTTGCATTACGCAAGGTTAATCATTTTAATTCTTATCCTATAAAAAGAAAAACAAGGAATGCAGCAAGTACTATAACAAAAAATACAACAATCATCCATTTGGTGATTCTTTCAAGCTTTGCCTCAATTGTTCTTCCCTTTGATTTACCGAGGAAAGTATCAGCACCGCCGGCAATAGCACCGGAAAGATTCTGTGAACGACCTTCCTGCATAAGTACAACGATAGTAATTACAATTGAAAATACAATTAATACTGCACCGAAAACATAATGATACCAGAGCATAGTATCTCCTCCGTCTATATAAATTACTAATGAATTATATCACAAGCAAAATAAAAATGCAAGTGTTATTTTATTTTTTAAAATGTTATCTGCTCAGCAACGTCATTTTCACTCGGAAGCGCACCTGCCGCCGGCAAATTTTTAGCTCTAAATCTCCAAGCTTTCTCAAATTCACCCTCTTGATAAATATGGAGTGAAACGACTTTGTGAGTTTTCTTTAGTTTCATTGCCGAAATACCTTGCGTATCCTTAGTCGTCTTAGGCAAAATCGCACCTGTATTAACAAGAAGCATTCTTCCGCTTGACGAGCAAATAACAAGTTCTGTATCCTCTTTAATGTAAATTGCCTGAGCTAAAGGCGATTTGTTCGAATAAGCATTGATAAGCTTTTTTCTGTTTGTCTTAGTAGCATAAGAAGCCATATCAACCTTTGCAAGCTTACCGTTTTCAAAAACAAAAATCATATATCCCGTGTAATCGCTTATAACTGCGGTATATACTACCTGTTCGTCCTCTGCCATTTCAAGCTTTCCTGGAACGTATTCGCCGAGAACTGAAGCTTTTGTATCTGCAAAATCATCAACCTTAGCCTTATAAACCTGACATTGATTTGTAAAAAACAAAAGTTCATCTTTATTTGAACATTCAATTTCAGGAAGAAGAGTATCTCCTTCTTTAATTTTTTGTTCACCGCTCATACGAAGATTTGCGGTTTTGATTTTCTTGAAATATCCGTGTTCTGTAATAAACAAAGTTACGGGATAATCGGGAATCTCAACCGTTTCTTCTTCAACGCTTTCGTCAATAGAATAAAGTATTTCACTTTTTCTGCCGTTATCATACTTCTTTGTAACCTGTTCAAGTTCTTTGATGATAATTTTTTTTCATCTTATTTTTGCTTGAAAGGATATCTTCAAGTTCAACAATTTCATTTTCAAGTTGTTCAATATCTTTAATTCTCTTCAAGATATATTCACGGTTTAAATGACGAAGCTTTATTTCTGCAACATATTCAGCCTGAATTTCATCAATACCAAAGCCAATCATAAGGTTTGGCACAACCTCTGACTCACTCTCTGTTTCCCTGACAATTTTAATTGCTTTGTCTATATCAAGAAGAATTTTAGAAAGACCTTTTAATAAATGCAGTTGATTTTTCTTTTTATTAAGATTAAACGTAACTCTTCTTCTGATACATTCAAGCCTGAAATCAACCCATTCAAGAAGAATATCCCTAACGCCCAAAACCATAGGTCTGCCCTTAATAAGAACGTTAAAATTACAGCTAAACGAGTCCTGAAGAGGAGTGGATTTATAAAGTTTAGCCATAAACTTATCAGGATCAACTCCACGTTTTAAATCAATTGTAATTTTCAATCCTGAAAGGTCTGTTTCATCTCGAACATCGCTGATTTCTTTAATTTTATTTGTTTTAACAAGTTCAACAATTTTATCAATTATCGCTTCACTTGTTGCAGTAGGCGGAATTTGGGTAATATCAATACAGTTATATTTTTTATCATAGCTATATTTTGCACGAACCTTAACCGAGCCTCTGCCCGTACGATAAATTTTATCAAATTCTTCTTTATCATAAAGAATATATCCGCCGCCTACAAAATCAGGAGCAAGAAGTGTATCGCTGACCTCATGGTCGGGATTTTTCATAAGAGCAATGGTTGTATCGCATATTTCCTTAAGGTTAAACGAAGCAATTGACGACGCCATACCTGCGGCAATACCGGTAGTAACATTACAGAGAATTGACGGGAAGGTAACGGGTAAAAGAGTAGGTTCCTTCATTGTGTTATCATAGTTATCAACGAAATCGACCGTGTCTGACTTAATATCGTCAAAAAGTTCATGGCAAATAGGCGCCAGCTTAGTCGGTATAACGAGAAGCGGCATACACCATATTTTTACTGTAAGCTTTACCGAAGTTGCCCTTTGATTCAACATAAGGATAAAGCAATGTTTCGTTACCACGGGATAAACGTATCATGGTTTCATAAATCGCCGCATCACCGTGAGGGTTTAACTGCATTGTACGTCCTACAATATTAGCACTCTTAATTGTTCCGCTTTGCAAAAGCCCCATATTATACATTGTATAAAGAAGTTTTCTGTGCGACGGTTTAAATCCGTCAATCTGCGGAATGGCACGTGAGAGAATAATGCTCATAGCATAAGGCATAAAGTTATCGGTTAAGGTGTTTGTAATCACCTCATCCTGAACAGAACCTGCGCCTTTGATATGAACGTTATCTGCAAGAGGCTGATTTTTTGCTTCGTCTTTATTAATTTTTCTCTTAGCCAAAACAAATTACCTCCTTAGCTGACATCTGCGGCATCAAGATAAAGATGACCGTAATCCGAAATATATTCCTTACGTCCTTCAAGATTATCACCCAAAAGCAAATCAAACATTTCGGAAGTTTTTTGAGCATCATCGGGTGTAACCTTAATAAGACGTCTTGTTTTAGGGTTCATAGTGGTAAGAGCCATCATTTCAGCCTCATTTTCGCCAAGTCCCTTTGAACGCTGAACGGTATATTTTTGGTCGCCTATTTCCTCTTTAATCTCGTCCATTTCCTTTTCGTTATAAGCAAAATAGGTTTGGTCCTTACACGTAACCTCATAAAGCGGAGATTCAGCAATATAAACCTTGCCCGCTTCAATAATCTTAGGCATAAGCCTGTAAATCATAGTTAAAATAAGTGTTCTGATATGGAAGCCGTCGACATCGGCATCGGTACAAATAAGAATTTTTGACCAACGAAGATTATTTATATCAAAAAGAGATAAATCCTTTGCGGCCTTACTCTTAACCTCGACACCGCAACCGAGTACCTTAATCAAATCAGTAATAATTTCGCTTTTAAAAATTTTATCGTAATCAGATTTAAGGCAATTTAAAATTTTACCTCTTACAGGCATAATTGCCTGAAACGAAGCATCTCTTGCCTGCTTACAAGCACCCAGAGCAGAGTCACCCTCTACTATAAACACCTCACGTTCATTAACGTCCTTTGAACGGCAGTCAACGAATTTTTGAATACGATTTGTCATATCCATCTTTGACTGAAGTGAGGTTTTAAGCGTTTTTCTTGTATTTTCAGCCTTTATTCTTGCACGCATATTGATAAGAACTTGATTAGAAATCTTATCTGCGTCCATTTTATTTTCAATAAAATAAACCTCTAACTGCTTTCTGAAGAAATCAGTCATAGCCTCTTGAATAAATTTATTAGTGATAGCCTTTTTAGTCTGATTTTCGTAAGAGGTTTGAGTAGAAAACGACGACACAACAAAAATTATGCAATCCTCAACATCCTGAATGTTAATTTGCCCGTCATTTTTGGAATACTTATTATTTGCTTTAAGATAAGCGTTAATTTGATTAACAAACGCACTTCTGAAAGCCTTTTCGGGAGCACCGCCGTGTTCCAAAAAACTTGAGTTATGATAATATTCCTTAAGCTGATTTTTTAAAGAAAAGCAAATGGCAGATTTTATTTTAAGCTTATATTCGGGTAAATCTTCTCTGTCCTTGCCCTTTCTTTCGCACTCCCAATACTGTGGAGTTGTGAAAGCCGTATCTCCTGCTATTTCCTTAACATAGTCCATAATACCGTCATTATAGCAGTATTCAAATGTTTCAAATTTAGAAGCAGAGGTTTGATTTTTGAGTATAAACTTAACGCCGTCGTTTACGATAGCCTGTCTTTTAATAGTTTCCTGAAAATACTCAATAGGAATATTAATATCGGTAAAAACATCCAAATCAGGCTTCCACTTAATTCGTGTGCCTGTATCCTTTTTATCATACTTTTCTTTCTTAAGCCCGCCGATATTTTCGCCCTTTTCAAAGTGCAAAGTGTATTTATAGCCGTCGGTATGAATTTCTGCCTCCATATATTCGGAAGCATACTGCGTAGCGCAAAGACCGAGACCGTTTAAACCGAGCGAAAATTCATAGTTATCGCCGCCGTTATCGTACTTACCGCCTGCATACATTTCGCAGAAAAGAAGTTCCCAGTTATATTTATCCTCGTTTTTATTGTAATCAACAGGAATACCACGACCAAAGTCCTGCACCTCAACAGAGCCGTCGAGAAAACGGGTTACGCAAATTTTATTACCGTAGCCTCTCTCGCCTCATCTATTGAGTTTGACATAATTTCAAAAACAGAGTGTTCGCAGCCCTCTAAACCATCAGAGCCGAAAATAACGGCAGGTCTTTTTCTTACCCTGTCCGCACCCTTTAATGACTTAATACTTTCATTGCCATATTCTTGTTTTTTTGCCAATACTATCCCTCCAAGTCGAAGTTCAAAATTGATATTATTATATACTATATCTTGTATAAAAGTCAAGAATACATAAAAAAGAGTGACAATACTGGTACTATATGCATCGTCACTCTGATTTTATTTATTAAATTAATCTTTCATATCATTTGAAGATAAATCGTCTTCGTTGACATTTTCAACATCAACAATTTCGGTATTTTCTGCCTGAACTTCCTCGTTTTCGCTTACTTTTTCATCGGCAATAAAGCCGTTTTCCATAAGCTGAGTAAACTCATCACCTGAAATTTTTTCATTCTTAATAAGCGTTTCAGCCACAAGTTCAAGCTTATCATAATGAGTTTTAAGAATACTTTCAGTTTGAGAATAAGCTTTTCTCATCATCTTTTCAATCTGCTCATCAATTCTTGCGCTTGTTGCTTCACTGTAATTGTTTACGTGACCGTAATCCTTACCGAGGAATACTTCGTTATTATCATCACTGTAAACAACAGGACCGAGTTCGTCGCTCATACCGTATTTAGAAACCATATCACGGCAAATTGATGTTGCACGCTGAAGGTCATTTGACGCACCGGTTGAAATATCGTTAAGTGAAAGCGCTTCAGCTACACGTCCGCCAAGAAGAGAAATCAAATCATCAAGCATATCTGCCTTTGAATTATAATTTTCCTCCTGAGGGGTATACCAAGTGTAGCCGCCGGCACCCATTCCACGGGGAATAATTGAAATTTCCTTAACCGGGTCGTGGCCCTCAATATAATATGATGAAACAGCGTGACCTGCTTCGTGATATGCAGTAAGTTTCTTGGCTTTTTCGGAATACTTATGCGATTTTTTCTCAGTACCCATTTCAACACGTGAGGTTGCATCGGAAATTTCTTGCATAGTAAGAGCCTTTTTCTTACGTCTTACTGCGAGAAGGGCAGCTTCATTCAAAAGGTTTTCAAGGTCTGCACCCGTAAAACCGATTGTATCTTTAGCAATTTCTTTAAGGTCAACATCGGGACCGAGCGGCTTATTACGAGAATGAACCTTAAGTATATCCTCTCTACTGAGCATCGGGTCTGTTAACGGTAATTTGCCTGTCAAATCTGCCGGGTCTTAAAAGAGCCGGGTCAAGGACATCCGGTCTGTTTGTTGCAGCAATAACAATAATACCGCTGTTAGTGCCGAAACCGTCCATTTCAACAAGAAGCTGATTAAGAGTTTGTTCTCTTTCATCATTACCGCCGCCTGTGCCGGCACCTCTGTGACGACCTACTGCGTCAATTTCATCAATAAATACAATTGCAGGTGCTTTTTTCTTAGCTTGTTCAAACAAATCTCTTACACGTGAAGCACCGACGCGACATACATTTCAACAAAGTCAGAGCCTGAAATTGAAAGAAACGGTGCTCCTGCTTCACCTGCAACGGCTCTTGCAAGGAGGGTTTTACCTGTACCCGGAGGCCTACAAGAAGTACACCTCTCGGAATTCTTGCGCCAAGCTCGGTAAAGCTTTCGGGATTTTTGAGAAATTCAACAAGTTCCTCAAGTTCCGCTTTTTCCTCGTCACAACCAGCAACGTCTTTAAATGTAGTCTTGCGCTTTTCATCTTCAACAAGAGTTTTGGTTTTAATTCTGCCAAATCCCAAGGTACGGTTGGTTTCGTTATTCATAGCGCCGCTCATTTTCCTAAACGCATAAATTCCCAGCGCTATCAAAACAACAAACATAAGAAGTGACGGAATCATACTGTAAATCCAAGCATTTGACGTTCCTGCCCTATAGTCATAAACAATCGGCTTATCGCTATGCTCGTCATTATATTTATCAACACTTTCCCTGATATCATCAAGGAAATATGAAACATTCGGAACAGAGTAGTTCTTTTCCTCCTTCGGCTTAGCAAAGGTTTTATAAACAAGATTACCGCTTGATAAATCAAGACTGAACTCGGAAACCTCGTTATTTTTAAACATAGAAACAACTTGAGAATACTTCAACTGTGTAGACGTCTGCGAATTAACAAAATAAATCACAGCGCCTATTAAAAGAATAGGAATCAAAATATAAACAAGTATTGATTTCCAATTTTTTGACATATTATTCATTAATTAATCCTCCGAAGGAAGTTTGATTATAAAAACATTTTCAGTATTACAATCCTTTTTGACTCTGTCATCAGCACAAAGCCCGATAATGCCGATAATACCCTTATCGTCACAAACAACAATATCGCCGTTTCTTTTTTCAATCGGATAAGCCGCTTCGTTAAAAAGCTTTTTAAGAGTTTTGCTAACATTTCTGCCGGCGGGTTTTAAACTGTCACCGGGTAATCTTTTGCGAATTGTAACGCTGCCGATAATTTTATCACAGTCACAATAAAAATCAATATTTTTATCGCTAAATTCATTAATATTTAAAATTTCGGTTACGATTTCATCTAATTTAGGCGAATTTTTCAGATTTGCAATACGAAGTTTGCCTTTTGCACTAATAGCGTATAAATTCATTTTTTATTTTGAATTTTTCCGCTTTTTTGCGTAATCTTATTGATATTTTGCAAATGAATACGGTCTAAATTCAAATTATTAATTTTCAAAAAATAATTTAATGACACGTTTTTTTATTGCGTTATCAAGCAATTTAATTTATTAAGTTCTATTTCATTGTTAACAACCGAAATATTATATGCCTTTTGCGCTTCGTTCATAATAAAAGAATAGTCATCATTAACGTCGCTGATAAAATCATTAATATTTTCAAGATATCCGTTGTTTAACCTTTGAAAAAGCGGCAACATTTGTAGCCTGATAAGATTTCTGCTGTAAGTATCGTCTTTATTTGTACTGTCTATTCTGTAAGCAATGTTATTGTCATTACACCAAGCACGAATTTCATCAGAAGAAATTTCTATAAAAGGGCGAATGATTTTATCCCTTACAGGCGGAATTGCACAAACCCCTTTAAGCCCTGTTCCCCTTGCAAGCCTGAATAAAAGAGTTTCCGCATTATCCGTTAAATTATGGGCAGTTGCAATTTTATCACAGGGTATTGTACTAAAAAAGTCATATCTTGCCTGTCGTGAATATTCTTCGACACCCATACCGGCTTTTTTTGCAAGATAGGGAGCATTTATAGACTTCATATAAAGTTTAACGCCTGATTTTTCACAATATTTTTTTACAAAAAGAGCGTCACTCAAAGATTCTTCACCACGTATGCCGTGTTCCATATGAGCGGCACAAAGGTTCAAATCATATTTGTCTTTAATTGATATAAAAAACTCTAACAAAGCCATAGAGTCTGCACCGCCTGAAACGGCAACAAGAACCCTATCACCTTTTGAAAGCATATTATATTTTTCTACGGTGTTAATTGCTTTTTTATTCATAATTAGATTTATCAACAGACCTAAATCGAGTATATTCTTTATCAAAGGTCAATTCAATTGAGCCTGTTGCGCCGTGACGGTTTTTCGCAACAATAAGTTCTGTTTTATTGGCATCAATTTGGTCCTGCTTATCCTCATCAACCTCTGTACTGTAATATGCTTCACGATAAAGGAAAAGAACTATATCGGCATCCTGCTCGATAGAGCCTGATTCACGCAAATCGGCAAGCTGTGGCTTATGGTTTTTGCCGTGACCTTCGGTACCTCTGGAAAGCTGAGCACAACAGATAACAGGAATATTCAAATCCTTAGCCATCATTTTCAAGCTACGTGTAATTTCAGATACTTCCTGAACTCTGTTTTCCTTTTTGGTTGCAGAGGAAATAAGACCGAGGTAGTCAATAATAATGCAATCAACGCCTCTCATTCTGCGAACACGTGACTTAATTTCAGGAACAGTAATAGCTGATGTGTCATCAAGATAAAGTTCAACATCATTATATGTTGCCGCAGCATTGCCAAGCCTTACCCATTCCTCATCGGTTAGTTCGCCTGTTTTAAGCTTTTGAGATTCAACACCTGCCTGAGAAGATAGAAGTCTCTCGGCAAGTTCTGTTTTCTGCATTTCAAGGCTAAAAACTATACACTTTTTTCTTGCGCCCATTGTAATATTTTGAGCAAGATTGAGCGCAAAGCTTGTTTTACCCATAGCAGGACGGGCGCCTATAAGAATAAGATTACCCTTATTAAGGCCCGTAAGCATTTTATCAAGCATACCGAAGCCTGACGGAATTCCCTTATATTTTTCCTTATCGTCCCCTGTTATTTGTGCAAGCTTTGTATATACGTCGTTAACTATAACCTCGCTTACCTTTGCGGGACCGTTTGATTCCCTGCCCTGGCGGATATTATAAATACTTTGCTCCGCATTTTCCAAAATGCTTGTTGCATCAGCTTCACCGCTTGTTGCATCCTCAATAATTTTTGACGAAAGAGATACAAGCTGGCGAAGATAATACTGTTCTTTTACGATTTTTGCATAATATACAACATTAGCTGTAGAAGGAACTGATTGAGCAAGCTGCAAAAGATAATCTCTGCCGCCAGCCTCATCGTATTTTCCGTCCTTTGCAAGTGCGTCAGCATAATAACAGGGTCTATAGCCTTTGAATTGCTGTACATCACC
>ENA-OQIO01000189-OQIO01000189.1-human-gut-metagenome-genome-assembly--contig:-NODE-189-length-31454-cov-2.140294_pt1 | contig 31454 bp, 30 predicted proteins | sample MGYA00242573_ERZ504737 | MGnify/ENA primary metagenome ERZ504737 (study PRJEB26092, sample SAMD00036203) | human gut metagenome | host: Homo sapiens | study: EMG produced TPA metagenomics assembly of...
CCAGGAGATGGATATTAAATGAAGATTATAAATTTACAGAAAATGGTGCAATTTATAGAGGATGGTATACAGATGGAACAGATACTTACTATTATGAGACAAATGGAAGCCGTTTAGAAGATACCGGAAAGCAGATAGATGGTTACTGGTATTATTTCCAGAAGGATGGAAAGATACTAAGTTCTGGCTGGAGAGAAAAAAGCAGGAAAATTACTATTATTATGATGAAGCAGCCCATTTGGTGATGAATCGTGGAATAGGGATAAACGGACACTGGTATTATGTGGATGAAAACGGGAAAAAGTATGTGTCTCAGTTCCGCCAAAAAGACGATACGTGGTACTATTATGATGAAAATGGATATCTTGTGCTGAACAGAGAGCTGGATATCAATGGAAAGCACTATAAGTTTACAGGAAGTGGTGCAGTTTATACAGGCTGGTCTGTCGGTGAAGACGGAGCATATTATTATGATCAGCAGGGATCCTGCCTGACCGACATGGGAAGCCAGATAGATGGTTACTGGTATTATTTCCAGAAAGATGGAAAAATGCTGTATTCTGACTGGAGAGAGAAAGATACTGGATATTATTATTATGATGATCAGGGGCATCTGATCCTGAATGCAGGGATACAATTTAATGGTTACTGGTATTATCTGGATGGAAGTGGAAGACGTTATGAATCTCAGTTCCGTCAGAAAGGTGCAGACTGGTACTATTATGATGAGGAAGGTCATTTGGTGATGGATCGGGATTTGAAGATTGGAGGATACCGGTATATTTTCCAGAGCAACGGAGCAGCATATCGTGGATTGAAGACAGAGAATGAAAAAGTGATCGGCTTTACGCCGATGGGTCGACAGGCATTTGATGATAGTGTGCAAGATGGAACTGACTGGTATTATTTTGATGCTTCAGGTGATATGAAGAAAGATTACTGGCGTACAAAAGCGGGTGAAAAATACTATTATCAGGCGGATGGAAAACTTGCAAGAAATAAGGGTCTGGAGATTGATGGTATCTGGTATTATTTTGCAGATAGTGGAAAAATGTATACAGGCTGGAGAGAGAAGGATGGTAATCGCTACTATTATAACAGTTATGGATATTTGATTACAAATGATACAGTGATAATTGATGGAGTGAATTGCCGATTTGATACTTCTGGAAGACTGCTTAATGATGTTCCGGCTAAAATAGCGGAAATTTGTACTTATACATGGGTTCCATACCGCTGGGGCGGAGCAACAACCGGTGGATGGGACTGTAGTGGATTTACGCAGTGGGCTATGGCTCAGCTTGGTGTGTCAGTTCCGAGACTCGCTCATGAGCAGGCACAGGGAGGAACCTGGATCGATCCATGGGATATAAGTCAGTGGAAGCCGGGAGATCTGGTATGCTATACAGAAGGAAGTGGAGTCTCTCATATGGCATTATATATAGGGAATAACCAGATCATCCATGCATTAAGTCCAAAATACGGAACTATTATTCATGACGTGGATTATTATGAAAAATGGGACAGAGGAACCTGGAGAGTAGCTGTCAAGAGATATCTGTAAAGAAGATCTGCAAAAAGGAAGGAATCAGGCGATGAGAGAATTATTGTCAGTGATTGTTCCATGCTATAATGAAGGAGCAGTGATTGAGCGGACTGCAAAGGCAATCGTGGATACGTGTACGGGCAGGGCATTTGATTTTGAAATTATTTTTGTAAATGATGGAAGTAAGGATGATACGTTAGCTTTCCTGAAAAAACTTGCCGGAAGGTCAGAAAAAATAAAATACATTTCTTTTAGCAGGAACTTTGGAAAAGAGGCAGCAATGCTTTCCGGGCTGGAACATTGCAAGGGAAGTTGTGCAGTGATCATGGATGCGGATCTGCAGCATCCGCCGGAGCTGATCGTGCAGATGTACGAGAAATATCAGGAGGGATATGACCAGGTCATTGCGAAAAGGAACAGAAAAGGCGATTCGAGATTATCAATTGTTTTTGCAAAATTGTATTATAAGCTGGCGAACAAACTGGTGAATGTAGAAATGGTCGATGGAGCAGGTGATTTCAGGCTTTTATCCAGACGCACGATTCATGCGTTGTTGGAACTGAAGGAGAATAACCGGTTTTCAAAGGGATTATTTTCGTGGGTCGGCTTTAATCAGATCTACATCGAATACGAGAATCAGGAGCGTGCAGGAGGAAACAGCAAGTGGTCCTTTAAATCGCTTCTGTCATATGGAGTAGATGGGATTTTATCATTTAATAACCAGCCATTGCGGATCTGCATTTATCTTGGAGGGAATTTTATGGGGATCAGTATCCTTTATCTGCTGTATCTGCTGATAGAGATCCTGCTTCATGGGATCGATGCACCGGGATATTTTACGACGATCCTTCTAATCACGACGTTGGGAGGAATCCAGCTTTTTTCTATTGGTGTCATTGGAGAGTATATTGGAAGAATTTATTTTGAAGTAAAGAAAAGACCGGTTTATCTGATCCAGGAGACCAATATAAAAGAAGAAAGTGAGTCAGAATAATAGAAAAAGAAAGACGGGAAAAAGAAAATGAAGACGCTCAGAAAAATGAATGGGAACAAGTATTTATTTTACCTGCTTGTGGCAGGAATTTTTGGCATCATGTTCCTTCTGAACCATTATACCTTTTATGCAGCAGATGACTATTCTTATATGAACAGCTTTGCTACACATAAGAAGATACAGACGGTGTGGGATATTTTTCCATCCATGTATGCACATGCGAAAGGAATGAACGGAAGACTGGTGGCACATTTTTTTGTTCAGCTTTTTTTGCTGTTGCCGTCCGGGATTTTTGATGTGGTGAATGCAGTGATTTTTACCATGCTGATCCTGATTCTATATCGGTATTTATTCTGGAATAAAAAAAGAAATGCACTGGCACTGGTAAGCATTTTTGGTCTGGTCTGGTATTTTGCACCGGCATTTGGACAGACGATGCTCTGGCTGGACGGATCGTGTAATTATCTGTGGGGCTGTACTTTTTCACTTTACTATTTATATCCTTTTATGAAGCTGGCAAAGAATGAAAAAGTAATGGAAGGTAAGATTCAGAAAATTCTGTTTCTTGTTGCCGGATTTGCCATGGGAGATTATCTGGAGACAGCTCCTTCGGGACAATCGTGCTTGCGGTCTTATTACTGGCATATCACAGGTGATGAAGAAAGAAAAAATTCCGGTATGGGGAATGGGAAGTGTCTTGACGATGCTGGCAGGATTTCTTTTTATGATGACGGCACCGGGTACATTGAAAAATAAAGTTGCCACATCCGGTCTGCACGGCTATGTGGACAATTTTATCAATGCGATGGATCTTTATGTAGAACATCTGCTTATTTTATTGCTGATCCTGATTGTACTGATCGTATGTTCGGTGATTTTGGAATGGTATAAAAAAACATGGATTGCACTTTTCTTTTTAGCTGCAAGCCTGATTACAAATTTTATGCATACAGTTGCCTCTTATTACCCGGAGCGGAATATGCTTTCATCAGCTTTTCCTGATCGTCGGGATCTTGATCATGGTTGAGGAGTTCTGGCACAGAAAAATCGGAATAGCAGTTACCTGCTCCTGCTGGATTCTTCTTGTATTTTTTACTGTTCAGTTTTTCCACGGAAGCTGGGATATTTATAATACCTATGCAAAATGCATGGCGAGAGACAGGCTTGCAAAAGAGCAGATTGCGGCAGGTGAGAAGAATCTGACGCTTCCGGTAGTCATACCGGAGACGGAATATGCAGCATTGAAGGGGCTTGCAGATTTGGATGTGGCCAATCAGTATGTATGGAATAATGCAGCAATGGCTGCGTACTATCAAGTTGAATCGATAATCGGAGTGGCAGAGTAAATGAAAGAGAAGAAACAGAAGTTGATTGATATAACAACAGTGAAATTTTTACTGGTCGGAGTGATCAATACACTGGTTGGAACAGGAACAATGTTTGGATTATATAATTGTCTTGGCTGCAGTTATTGGGTGTCGAGTGCCGGAAATTATATAGTAGGCAGTATTGTGAGCTATTTTCTGAACAAGTATTTTACTTTTAAAAATCATCAGAAAAGTGCAAAGACTGTGCTGAAATTTGTTGTGAACATTGCGGGATGTTATCTGGTGGCATATGGACTGGCAAAACCGGTGGCAGCATGGATCTTTTCCGGATTTAGTGTGAAGACTCAGGAAAATATAGCCATGCTGGCGGGAATGTGTATTTTCGTGGGAATGAACTATTTAGGCCAGCGGTTTGTGGTATTCAGAGAAGAGAAAAGTGAATAAAGATCGACTCATGAAAACCTGCTGTTAAGGATTTTTTAATAAAAGCTGAATAGCCAGAATATTGACACTACAGGCAATTTAGTTTATCATAACAAAGATGTATACCAAGAGAAAGGAAGATAAGATGAAAACTGTTAAAAATATTTGTCTGAGTCTGAAGCGGTATTCTTTTTTGCTGGAACAGTTGATCTCCAGAGATTTTAAAGTTAAATATAAAAGATCTGTGCTGGGAGTGCTGTGGAGCTTACTGAATCCGATTCTGATGATGTGCGTTATGGCAATCGTATTTACCAATGTATTCAAGTTCTCGACACCGGGAGTAAATTACCTGACGTATTTGCTGACGGGTCTTGTATTTTTTAATTATTTTAATGAGGCAAGCAACCTTTCGATGAGTTCGGTCGTTGCAAACTTTTCACTGATTAATAAGATCTATATTCCAAAATATATTTTCCCGTTATCAAAGTGTTTATTTGTGGGGATTAATTTCCTGTTGACACTGATTCCTTTGTATGCGGTGATCATCCTGACAGGAACGGGGCTGAATATTTATCATTTTCTGCTTCCGCTTTCCTTTATTTTCTTATTTGTATTTACACTGGGAGTCAGTCTGTTCCTTGCGACAGTTTCAGTATTTCTGAGGGATATGTTCTATATTTATGGAATTATTATACAGATTTTATCTTATATGACCCCAATCATGTATGATATTAATATGTTAGATCCGAGATTGCAGATGGTTCTGAAGCTGAATCCGTTATATCATATTATTACTTTTGCAAGAACGATCATTTTGTATCATCAGATTCCGACGTCCATGGATTTTGCGGCATGTATTATTTCTTCGATCGCAAGTCTGATCATCGGAGCAGTCGTATTTAGAAAGAATCAGGACAAGTTTATTTATTATGTATAAAGAGGTGCAGTATGGACAGCATGATAAAAGTTGAAGATGTCTCGATGAAATTTAATCTTGGCATAGAGAAAAATTTTTCGCTGAAGTTATTTTTCATCAATATGTTTAAGCCGAAAAAGAAAGATGAGAAAAAGGGAAATAAAGATTTCTGGGCATTAAAGCATGTGAATTTTGAAGTGGAACGGGGCGAGGTTGTCGGATTCGTCGGTGGGAACGGTGCAGGAAAAAGTACGCTTCTGAAAGTGGTTTCCGGAGTTATGAAGCCGACAGAAGGAAAGATCACTGTAGCGGGAAATATCTGTCCTATGATCGAGCTGGGAGCAGGATTTGATATGGATCTTACGGCACGTGAGAATATTTATCTGAACGGCTCTATTCTGGGATATTCCAGAGAATTTATCGATCAGAAGTTTGATGAGATCGTTTCATTTTCAGAATTGCAGGACTTTTTGGAAGTTCCGGTGCGGAATTTTTCAAGTGGTATGGTTGCAAGACTTGCATTCTCGATTGCAACACAGGTAGATCCTGAAATTCTGATCGTGGATGAGATCCTGTCGGTAGGAGATCTGAATTTCCAGCAGAAGAGTGAGGCCAAGATGAGAAGTATGATTACTGGTGGTACGACGGTATTATATGTATCACATTCCATTGATTCGATCAGAAGTCTTTGTGACAAGGTAGTGTGCTGGATCATGGAAAAGTTGTGATGAGCGGGAATACAGAAAAGGTTTGTCAGGCTTATTATGACAGTCAGGTTTCAAAATAATCATAGTATGGTGCGGATCAAAGGAGAAACTGATGATTAAGAAGATGACGCCGGGACTTTTGGACTGACAGAGTCTGTGATAAAGAATGACTCTTCAGAAAGACTGGTACTTGAAGCGGGAGAAGCCATAGAATTTACAGATCCTGAAACTAAATATTGTAAGATTACTTTCAGAGGAAGCGGAGAAAATGCCGGGGGATACATCAATATTAATAAGTATTACCCGGTCTTAGCCGGTTCTACGGCTGTTATGGAGCTGACGACACCGGTTCGGCTGGAAGTGGAACTTGTGATTTCTGCGGAATCGACATTGAAGTTTGATGAGATTGAAATTGAGGAACTGAGTCAGCCTTATTATCTTGCATCGGAGTGCTCCGGGGCCAAAGATGTACTGGTGGTAGTTCCGAATTATCCATCATTTGCGAATCTGTATTTATGTGCATTTGCACATTCAAGAAATAAAGAATATCAGAAAAAGGGAATCCATATCCAGGTTGCATCCATTCTGGCATCCAACTGGTACGAGATGTCTTATGAGCTGGAGGGAATCCCGGTGCTGCAGGGAAATTACGGAACGTTGAAGCAGCTTTTAGATTCAAGGCAGTATCATGTGATCGTGACTCATTTTGTGGATGAAAATCTGATGTCGATCTATGATGGATATGTTTATCCGCCGGATCAGCTTATTTTTATCTGCCATGGGGCAGAGTCCATTTACAGGTATGTTGAAAATCTGGTAAGACCGTATTTCACAAGACCGCTTATAAGGACAAATTCAGCGGAAGTTTTTGACAGGCGGGATGCGTTCATTAAAAAATACTCACAGATGGATAATGCGGAATGGGTCTTTGTATCAAAGTGGCTGAAAGAGTTTGCGGAAGAGCAGCATCGCCTGAAATTTAAGAACAGCAGTGTGATCAATAATGTGATCAATGAACAGCGATTTCCATATCATGCAAAGAATGCAGAGGACAGGAAAAAGATCATTATTATCAGAAAATTTGACAACTGCATGGTACATTCCCTGGATCTGAGTGTGCGGGCAATCCTTGAATTATCGAGAAAAGAATTTTTCAAAGAACTGAGTTTTGAAATATATGGAGATGGGGATTTTTACGAAGTGCTGACAGAACCGCTCAGGCAGTTTGAAAATGTCCATTTTCACAGAACATTTATTCCGAACGATAAGCTTTCTGAGATTTATAAAGAGCAGGGAATCGCCCTGCTCCCGTCAAGGCATGATGCACATCCGGTATCCATGGGAGAGTGTGCTTCGTCGGGACTGGTCGTGATCGGATCCAGGGTAACGTCCAATGGATATTTTATGCAGGAGGAACGGTTTCATACACTGGCAGATCCGGAAGATCCGCTGGAACTTGCACAGATCATTGAAAGATTGTATTATAATCCGGAAGAGTATCTGAAGATCAGCAGAGAACTTTCAGAGTTTACGAGAGAAAATTTCTGCGTGGAGAAAACTGTAGAGAAAGAGATTGAACTGATCCGGCAGAGACAGGTCCTGAGCAGAACTCCAAGGGAATCGTTTCCTAAAAAAGTGGAACGCCCGCCGGTGCTTTCGGTACTTGTATTGAACCCGGCAGAACATAAAAAAGACGAAAAAATGTCTTTTATCTTTGCTGAATCAGAAGTATAATGGAAAGATCGAGATTCTGCTCTCTGATACGGGAACGGAGCTGGAGGCAGAAGAAAAAGACGAATTTATGCGACTGGGAGGAGAGGTTCTGCGATTCGTGCATCCGGCAGAGACAGATGTGGGGTGTATGATAAAAGAGGGAATCCGAAGTGCAGCAGGAAAGTATACGGCTTTGATCCATGGAAATGACTGGGTAGACACTGAGCAGTTTGCAGAACTGATCGAAAGACTGCAAAAGGAAGAAGCGGATGTTGTTCTTTGCAGAGGCTCTTATGCAGATTATGAAAAAAGTCTTCTGGAAGAAATAGCTGATTATGATATGCTGATGGATGGAAGTCAGTACCGGTTTGAAGATCTTTTGTATCCGGGATATGGATTTAAAGATTCCGGTCCTCTGTTATCCACAGCAGTATACAGAACAGAGAAACTTGAGAGCATCTCGAAATTCTGTGCATCGGGTAAGGAGAGCGTTGACCGGCAGTGGCAGGCTCTCAGTATCAGGGAAATTGATACGATCCGATATTATGATCTGAACGTTTATCGGTATCTGAAAGGGGAACGGAAAAAAATCCAGGAGGAAAAACTTTCACTTGGACATGAGATCCATTCCATTTTAAGAACTATCATTAATGACGGATACACTGCAGGGAAAAAGGAATATGTATTCCGTTTCCTGATCGCTCCACTGGTATACAGGCAGTTGAACTGGTACTGTGACCGGCAGATGAGGCAGGAGGCGTGGGACTTTTTTGAAAGTCTCAGTCTGTATCCTGAGGCATACAGTTATGTGATGCAGTATCTCAGAAAGAAACCGGATGGGAAGTATGTGATTCCTGAGAAGCCGGTTGAAGAAAATGAGGGGGAGGCTGAACAGGAAATACCGGTTCAGGAAGAAAAAAGTAAGGCTTCTGCCAGAAAAAGGGACGGCAGGAAGTCTGAAAATAAAAATCCCGAAAATAAAAATCCCGAAAAGAAAAATACTGAAAAGAAGAAAAGCACGTATTACGTGAAAAAAGGTATTAAGTCGGTGATGCCGCACGGGATAGTAACATTGATTTCAAGCAGACGTAAGGAGGAGTAATAATTAATATGAAGGTATTAACAGTATTAGTTCCGACATATAACGTTGAAAAATATCTCAGAAGATGTCTTGATTCGTTATTGTTACCGGAAGTTTTGGAAGAGATAGAAGTACTGGTTGTGAATGACGGAAGTAAAGATGGCTCGGCTGACATTGCAAGAGCGTATGAGAAAAAAATATCCGCAGACAGTTGTCTTTGTAGATAAAGAAAATGGCGGACATGGTTCTACGATCAATGTCGGAATCGAGAAAGCACAGGGAACTTATTTCAAAGTGCTGGACAGTGATGACTGGGTCAATATCGGAGATTTTATTGAATTTGTAAAGCGTTTAAAAGAAGAGACGGCAGATGCGTGATCTGTGACTACAGAAAAGAGCATGTCTATAATGGAAAGTCCGAATATTTTGAATATAAGGATCTGGAAGACGGAAAAAAATATAATCTCAATGAGATCGATCTGAATATACTTCACGGAGAATATTTCATGATGGCAACGACGACCTACCGTACGGAAGTTCTGCGTGCATCCGGACTTAAAATGCTCGAAAAGACTTTTTATGTAGATATGCAGTATAATATTGTGCCGATCACAAAGGTGGATACATTTGCTTATTATCATCTGGATATTTACCGCTATTTTATCGGTCGTAAAGATCAGAGTATGAATATGGACAATTTCGTGAGAAATCAGGAACACCACAAGCGGATGATCAAATGGCTGATCGAGTATTATACCGGAATTGAAAAGGATCTGACTCCGAATAAGAGGGAGTACATTGAGATGATTCTGACTTATACATTGAATACACATTATTCAATTTATTGCGAATACGATAAGGATCATAAGCGGGCATATAATGAAATCCGAGAGTTTGATGCTTACCTGAAAAAGACGAATCAAAGGCTCTATGACCGTCTGAACTGTATGGCTTATGTGAGATATAACCGTGAGACGCAGTTTAAATTTGTAAAAGTAGATGGATCAAAATGGCACAAGGTGATGGTATTAGCAAGAAAAGTGAAAGGAAGATTCGCACGATGAAAAGAATATTAGTAATTAGTTGGTATTTTCCACCGATCAATTCTTCAGAGGGACTTGTAACATATAAGTTATTGAAAAATTCAAAGTATCAGTATGATGTATGTATGCAGGACAGCAATGATTCCTGGTCTTATGGAAAGAACGAGCAGCTCCCTGAGTGTGGGAATGTAAAGAAGATCTGTCTTCAGGGAGAGTCACTGGACACATGGAAGAGTGCTGCGGTTGAATATTTCAGAAAGCATCAGAACGAATATGATATTGTTATGACCCGTTCCATGCCGCCTGAGTCGCATGAGATCGGACTTGAGATCAAGAAAATGAAACCGGGGATTACCTGGATCGCATCATTTGGAGATCCGATTGCCAATAATCCGTTTGTGCTGAAAGGAATGCAGACGATGTCCCATATTCTTTACAGATGCGGTATGTAAGAAAGATGGGAATCCGGGAAATGATCTCTCCGGTCCGGGAGATGAAGAATCTGCTCTGGAAGCGCAGACAGAAAGCTCCGCTTCAGGCACTGGAAAAGGAGAGAACACTGGAACATAATATTCTTTCCAACTGCGATAAGATCATTTTCAATAATCCTTATCAGAAAAAATATATGCTCAGTTCCTGTGGAAAAGAAATTGCAAAGAAGGCGGTCGTACTTCCACATAGTTTTGATGCGGAACTGTATGATGCGTCGATTGCACCGAGGAGCAGTGATAAGATCCAGATGGTTTATATCGGGCATCTGGATGCGACCAGAACTCCAAGACTGTTTCTGAAAGGAATTGCGGCACTGAAGAAAGAGCATCCGGACCTTGCAGAGCATCTGGAAGTACTGTTCTATGGACATATGGCAGCAAATGACAAAGTCTATCTGATCGACCATGAATTGCTGGATGTAGTGAAGATCAAGAAACCGGTAGATTATAAGACAAGTCTTTCTATTATGAGAAACAGTGACTGGCTGCTGCATGTAGATGCGAACCTGCATGGAATCCTGGATGAGAATATCTTTTTTGCCGCAAAGCTTGCAGATTATATCGGAGCAAACCGTCCGATCTTTGGAATGACGATGTTTGAAGGGGCAGGAGCAGATGTTGTACGTGCCGTGAATGGCGTGACAGTTTCTTATTCTGTAGATGAGATCAAGAACTATCTGTATCTGATCGCTTATGAAAATTATACAGTAGAAATAGATCAGGATGGCATGAATCAGTTTAATGCAACAGAGGTTGCAGAGAAATTTGATGCAATGGTAGAGAAACTGGACAGATAAAAGAAAAGAGAGGAAACGAAAATGGGCAAGATAAAAGTCATGACGGTTTTTGGAACCAGACCAGAGGCAATTAAAATGGCTCCACTTGTAAAAGAATTAAAATCCAGACCGGAGATCGAACAGATCACCTGTGTTACGGCACAGCACCGTCAGATGCTGGATCAGGTACTGGAGACTTTCCATATTGTACCGGAATATGATCTGGATATTATGAAGCAGGGACAGACCCTGAATGAAGTCGTACAGAGAGTGCTTGGAAGTATCGGGGAAGTGCTGGAGAAAGAAAGACCGGATATTGTACTTGTACATGGAGATACGACGACTACATTTGCCGGTGCACTGGCGGCATATCACAGTCAGATCGCGATCGGTCATGTCGAAGCAGGTCTCAGAACATGGAACAAGTATTCACCATTCCCGGAGGAGATGAACCGTCAGATGGTAGGATGTCTTGCAGATATGCATTTTGCACCGACAGAGGTAAGTGCCAAGAATCTCCGCGATGAAGGGAAAAAGGAAGAAAATATTTATATTACGGGAAATACAGCAATCGATGCCATGGCAACGACAGTTGATGAAAATTATGAAAATCCGATCTTTGACTGGATCGGGGATGACCGGATGATCCTTCTGACTGCACATAGAAGAGAAAATCTCGGTGAACCAATGTACCATATTTTCAGAGCGATCAAAAGGATCGTAGATGAATTTGCAGATGTGAAAGTTGTATATCCGATCCATATGAATCCGAAGGTACGTCAGATTGCAAAAGAAGTTTTTGATGACTGCGACAGAGTTCGCCTGATCGAGCCACTGGAAGTATTTGATTTCCATAATTTCCAGAATAAGAGTTATCTGATCATGACAGACAGCGGCGGAATCCAGGAGGAGGCTCCATCTCTTGGAAAACCGGTACTTGTCCTGCGTGATACGACGGAAAGACCGGAGGGAATCAAGGCAGGTACGCTGAAACTGACCGGAACAGATGAGGAAGTTATTTATAATGAGACGAAAAAGCTTCTCAGTGATAAAGAGGCTTATAATGCAATGAGTCATGCAAGCAATCCGTATGGAGACGGTCATGCGAGTGAAAGAATTGCAGATGCGATCATTGAGAAGTTTAAAGACAGATTATAAAGGAGCGGCCTTATGGAAAGAAATGTGAAATATCTGATCATCGGAGCAGGAATATCAGGACTTACGTTTGCAAATTATGCAGATGGGGATTATCTGATCGTAGAGAAGGAAGATGAAGTCGGTGGATATTGCCGTACGATCAAAGAAAAAGATTATGTATGGGATTATGCCGGACACTTTTTCCATTTCAGTACAGATGAGTTTAAAAAGCGGTTTATCGACAGTGTGGATGAGGATGAGATCATCTATAAAGATAAGAATACAAAGATCATCTACAAGGGAGAACTGGTAGATTATCCGTTCCAGACCAATATCCATCAACTGGAAAAAAGTGAGTTTATCGACTGCCTGTATGATCTTTTCCATAAAGAGGAAAAAGAAGAGTATGATAATTTCCTGGATATGCTGTACGGGAAGTTTGGAAAATCTATCGTTGAGAAATTCCTGAAGCCATATAATGAAAAGCTGTATGCGGTTGATCTGACCACTCTGGATAAAGATGCAATGGGAAGATTTTTCCCATATGCGGATATTCCGGCGATCATTGACAATATGAAGGCGAACAAAGACAGTACTTCTTACAATAATTCGTTTCTGTATCCACGTTCAGGAGCAGGATCTTTTATCCAGATCCTGTATGATGCACTGGATAAGGAGAAAGTACTGTTAAATCATGTGGTTGATAAGATCGACAGAGCGAATAAAAAAGTGATCCTGAATGATGGATCAGAGATTTCTTATGAATATCTGATCAATACGTCACCACTGAACCGGTTCCTTACTTTATTTGATGAAGAAAAGATGCATGAGCTTCAGTCCAGACTTTCTTACAATAAAGTACTGGTGTTCAATCTTGGATTTAATAAAAAATCGAAGTATACGAAAGAACACTGGTTCTATATCCCGGATAAAAAGATCAATTTTTACCGGATTGGATTTTATGATAATATTCTGGATGCGGATAAGCTCAGTATGTATATTGAGATCGGATACAGTAAGATGCGGTTGTAACGCAGGGGATGATCGATGAGCAGTTAAGACTGACACTTGAGAATCTTCTGAAGCTGGGAATTATTGACGAAGAGACAAAATTAGAAGCACATTCCACCATTTTAATGGATCCGGCTTATGTGCATATTAATTCAGAGACAGACGCTCAGATCACAGAGCTGAAGAAAAATCTGGCAGATGAAAATATTTACACGATCGGAAGATATGGTGCATGGACTTATTGTTCCATGGAGACTCTATGATCGCTGCCAAAAATCTTGCTGAAAAATTAAAAGATAATTAGTCAGACCGTGAGGGGAGAAAATGAAAGTTTTCTCCCTTTTCGTGCGTTTAAAATAAAAAAGCGTAGAAAATACAGAATATGGAAAAAGAAAGTAAATTTTTCTTTTTTTACTGGTCAGAAAAAGAATTTATTGGTACAATATTACTATAAGATTTTCAGAAAAGGAAAGGATGGAAGGGACATTATGAAAAAGAAATGGCTGACAGCCCCTGGGGCTGACGTTTGTTCTCTCCCCTGTCTGGGATGATGACTTCTTATGCAATGGATAATTCAGCAGAGAATGTGGCAGAAAGCTTTGTGGAAGAGAAGAATGCAGAGACGGAAAGTGCAGCAGCTATACAGCAGGAAAATGAACATGAGGCAGACGTAACGGATTCAGAGAAAAGTACAGAAGACGTGATAGATCCAGAGGAAAGTTCAGAAAATAGCGGAATAACGGAAGAGAAAAATGGCTGGGTGGAAGAGTCCGATGGAATCCACTATTATCAGGAGGGTAAGGATTTAAGAAATGCCGGATACAGTCTGGATGGTTACTGGTACTATTTTGATGCTGATGGTGTGATGAAGCAGAATAGTTTCAGGCAAAAGAACGGACAGAGCTTCTATTATGACGGGGAAGGACATCTTGTACTGAACGAGGAGTTGGACATCAATGGAAAGCACTATAAATTTACCGAAAGTGGTGCAGCTTATACAGGCTTGTATACAGACGGCACAGATACATATTATTATCAGGCAGACGGCAGCCGGGCAGAAGATGCAGGAATGCAGCTGAATGGCTACTGGTGTTATTTCCAGAAAGATGGAAAGCTGTTAAGCTCAGGCTGGAGAGAGAAGGCAGGAAATTATTACTATTATGATGAAGCAGCTCATTTAGTAACGAACCGTGGAATTGAGCTGGACGGTCACTGGTATTATGTCGATGGAAGCGGAAGAAGATATACGGCTCAGTTCCGTCAGAAGAACAATACGCAGTATTATTATGATGAAAATGGATATCTGGTGACAAATTGTGAACTGGATATCAATGGAAAGCATTATAAATTTACAGGAAGCGGTGCAGTTTATACAGGATGGTATGTTGGGGAGGACGGACTGTATTATTATGACCAGCAGGGATTCTGCCTGACAGATACAGGGAAAAAGCTGAGTGGTTACTGGTACTATTTCCAGAAAGATGGAAAGATGTTAAGCTCCGGGTGGAGAGAAAAAGATGGTAGTCACTATTATTATGATGCTCAGGGACATCTGATCCTGAATGCAGGGATGAAGATTGATGGCTACTGGTATTATCTGGATGGAAATGGCAGACGATATGAATCCCAGTTCCGTCAGAAAGGTGCTGACTGGTATTATTATGATGAGGAAGGTCATCTGGTACTGAACCGGGATATGAAGATTGGAAAATATCGTTATATTTTCCAGAATAACGGAGCAGCATACCGGGGACTGAAGACCGAGAATGGAAAAGTGATCGGTTTTACCCCGTTGGGCCGACAGGCATTTGATGATGGTGTAAAAGATGGAAATGACTGGTACTATTTTGATGCTGCGGGTAATATGAAGAAAGATTACTGGCGGACGAAAGATGGTGGAAAATACTATTATCAGGCAGATGGAACGCTTGCAAGGAATAAAGGATTAAAGATTGGCGGAAACTGGTATTATCTCACCGACAGCGGAAAGATGCATACAGGCTGGAGAAATAAGGACGGTTATCGTTATTATTATAATAGTTATGGTCATCTGGTAATGAATGGCACGATCACGATCAATGGTGTGACATACAGATTTGATGCGTATGGCCGGCTGATGAACAGTCCAAGACGTATTTCTGTATTTTCTACCGTATCTACCAATAATTATAATGGTACATACAATATGACGAAAGCATTGCTTTACTTTAACCAGGTTACGATCCAGCCGGGACAGACGCTTTCTTTCTTTGGAATAGCAGGTCCATGTGGAAAGGCTCAAGGCTTTCTTCCGGGAGGCGTTGTAGGCGGAGTCGGTTATGGCGGAGGAATCTGTCAGGCAAGTACGACGCTGTACGGTGCGGCATTGAGAGCAGGGCTTACGATCGTGCAGAGAAGGAATCATTCTGTACCATCTACCTATGTGCCGATCGGACAGGATGCGATGGTGAATTATGGATCGTCTGATCTGAAGATCAGAAATGATTACAATTATGCAGTGAAACTTGTAACATACGTGAGCGGAAATACACTTTATGCTGAAGTATGGGGCATCCAGCCGGACTGGTTTGATTCAGTAGACATTGTGTCATGGAAGACCGGAAGCAGAAGTGCTGTGGCATATCGTAAGTATATTAAAAACGGGCAGGTTGTAAAGACAGAGCAGCTTCCTTCTTCCTATTATTCAAGATAGGCGGAGAAAAAGAAAAAGGCATTGGAGATAAAAATCCGATGCCTTTTTGTGATATTCAGTCAGAAATCTGTTCCTTTGTATTCGGAAGGAAAAAGATCATATAAAAGTAAAAGAAAGTCAGAGTAAATTCCCGCCCTAAAAGAGAATAATCCATTCCGAGAGAGATAAGGAAAGCAATCCAGATCCCGATATGAAGGAAAAAGAACTTCTTTTTCAGGGAGTAGATCAGGATGCTGACAAAAATCAGTGTGAATAATAATCCTACCGGCAGAGAAAATCTCCACATTTCATTCAGAAATACATTGTGGCAGTTATAGACCTGAAAAGAAATTCCCGGAACAGAGAATTTGGCAGGTCCAAAGCCGGTTCCAATCCCCAGAGGATTTTTCAGTATCTGTCGGATTCCTTCTGCCCAGATATAAGTACGGCTGCCAAGTGTCCAGATATTACGTTCACGGCTCATACGCCAGATAACAAATGCCAGGAGGATGACCGGTGGAATCAGGAGAAGAAAATACTTCTTATTGAGCGTCCGGAGTTTTGACCGGAGAGCATCAAGTGCAAGTCCTGCATAGATCAGCACGGCAGCAAAAAGTGCAGTATATGTATGGGAAATCACGATTCCAAAAAGGAAAACAAGATTGGAAACCGGGAAAAACCATTTATTCTTAAACTGCTTCCGGCAGATCACACTGAAAGCAATAAAGAGGAGAAGAACAAAGCAGTACTGGCTCTTATGGTAATAGATCCAACTGAAACGGGTCTCGTAATAATTCGGATCTTTTGCGACCGGTATGACCATGCCGTTTATGAAAGAAACGGAGGTGTATCCCAGATAGTATACGATAATACCAAGAATTGTTGTTACAACCTGAAAAACCAGCAGTACCGAAACAGCCAGAGGTTCTTGCCGGAAGAAAGCTGCCCCATGGATCAGAAGTACTATAAAAAACAAGACCGCCAGTGAAAAGTTGAACTGTTCCCATAACCACCGTGAATGTGTGAAGTTTATATACAGAGAAAAAAGGTTATACAGGACTAAAAGCACCAGGATCCAGCAGCAGAATCGTCGGTCAGACGGATCAGTCAGACGGACCGGACGATGATAGGCGAAAACGGTCCAAAGGATCAGCAAGCCGGCAAAAAGACCTGCAAAGGTAAATTCTGTATAGTAAGCACTGTCAAAGCTGACATACTGCATTGGATAAAATAATGCGATCAGAAAAAAGTAACTATATAGAAGGAATGATATTTTATTTTTGGTTTGTGGTTTCATATAGAGATCTCCTTTGATTAATCTGCCTTTCAGTTTAATATATTTGTCATAATTCGTCAAATTTTCTTAAAAAATTCTTATTTTGCTGTACAGAGCAGGTTTGCAGGGTTGAATTGTTGAAAAAAAGGGAATTATATACTATAATCAAAATTGTATGATTATGAATTGATTGGAGCAAAGATAGATGAAGCAACAAAATAAACTGGATCCGTATAAACGTCTGATCCGATTCCTGACTGTGATGGTTCTTGTACTTGTGCTGACAGGGATGTTCATCGTTGTCTGGAAAAGATATCATGAACTGGGGAATTGTATTTCCATTTTATCATAAAGGATATTGGCTGATGGGAGCATTTTACGCTTTCTTCTACTTTATCTTTATGTATCTTATGGGAGGAATGAATGTGGGGTCCTGCGGATGAGTAATCTGTGCCTTTCCCATGGACTGGCAGCAGCGGCGGCCAATGTATGTATTTATCTGGAGACAGTGCTTCTTTCGGCAAGATTTGTAAGTGTCCTGCCATTGACATGTCTGACGTGTGTGGATATGCTGGTGATCCTGCTGTGGGTGATCTTTTCGGCAAAGCTGTTCCGGCGTCTGTTCCCGGCGAGAATTGTACTTTTGCTGTATCAGGAGTATGACCCGATGCCGTTCCGCAGGAAAGTGCGGATGAGAAGTGACCGTTATATCATTAAAGAATCATTTAATGTGGATGAGGAGTGGGACATGGTCGTAAAGAAGATTGATGATTATGATACCGTCTTTCTCTGCGATATTCATGCACCACTTCGCAACCGGCTTTTAAAATATTGTTACGCACATGGAATCAGAACGTATATCACACCAAAGATTTCCGATATCATTATCAGAAGTTCGGAAAATAACCATATGTTTGATACACCGTTATTGCTGGCAAAAAATGAAGGACTGACGTTTGACCAGCGGCTGGCAAAGAGAGTACTGGATCTGGTTGTATCGATTATTGCACTGGTCATTACTTCACCGGTCATGCTGGTGATCGCGATTGCCATTAAGGCATATGATGGCGGCCCAGTATTTTTTGTCCAGGATCGTTGTACGATCAACGGAAAGGTATTTAAGATCCATAAGTTCAGAAGTATGATCGAAAATGCAGAAAAGGACGGAGAAGTAATCCCGGCGACAGATGATGATGCAAGGATTACTCCGGTTGGAAAGATAATCCGCAAGACGAGGCTGGATGAACTTCCTCAGTTCTTTGATATTCTGATTGGAAATATGAGCGTGGTCGGTCCAAGACCGGAACGTGTGGAACATGTAGAAAAATACGTGGAGGAAGTACCGGAATTTACCTACAGAATGAAAGTGAAAGGTGGACTGACAGGGTATGCACAGATTTATGGAAAATACAATACTTCAGCTTATGACAAGCTGAAGCTGGATCTGATGTATATTCAGAATTATTCAATCCTGCTGGATCTGCGGCTGATCCTGATGACGGTAAAGATCATGTTTATCAAGGACAGTACAGAAGGGTTTGAGGAGATAAAGCCTTCAGAGAAAAAAGACTGAGAGATCGGAGAGGAGGCTTTCTTGTCTCTGATCATAAAGAACAGGATACAGGAGTTTGATGTGAAAGAGTATTATAAGAAGATCTATAAGGGTTCAAAAGCGGAGTTTATGAAAAAGCTGGAAGGGGAGATTGAGGCAGGGAAAAAGCAGTGCGTGGTGACTGCCAATCCTGAAATCTTTATGCTTGCCGACCGGATGAAAGAGGTAAGAGGACTGCTGATGGCGGAGGATACGACGATCGTTGCAGACGGGATTGGAATCCTCATAGGCGGGAAAAAGCTGGGATTTCATATAAAGGAAAGGATTCCGGGTGTTGAAATCTGCAGTGATCTTTTTGAATGGGCAGATAAAAACCGAAAAAGCCTGTTCCTTTTTGGAGCAAAGCCTGAGGTGGTAGAGACGCTGGCTAAAGAGATCGAAAGAGAATATCCGGGGATTTATTTATGCGGATATGAAAATGGATATGTGAAAGATAAGGATGCGGTTCTTGAACGGATCGCAGAAAAAGAGCCGGATATTTCACTGATTGCACTGGGAGCCCCAATGCAGGAACTCCTGATCCGCAGGCATATGGCGTCTTTTAAAAAAGGCGTACTGATCGGCGTCGGCGGAAGTTTTGATGTACTGAGTGGAATGAAAAAGAGAGCTCCGCAATTCTTCGTAAAATGTAATCTGGAATGGTTATACAGGATCGTAACAGAACCAAAAGCGGCTGAAACGGTTCTGGAATAATAATATAAAATTTTTGTTTGTTCTGAGAAAGGAAAGCCATGAGTGAACTGATCGGAAAAATTAAAGAAAAAGGTATCAGGCAGAGTGTGCGCATGATTTCTGTCAAGATGAAAAAGCAGGAGAAGTGGGACGTAAAAAATCTTCGTGGGAAAAGAAAGAATGCGATAGATAAATTACTGAGCCGGGAATTTGATACAGTAATTATTTTTGAGAACCATTTTGGGTTTTACAATATCATGCTTCAGCGTCCCCAGCATCTGACAAAAAAGCTGGCAGATGAGAGAACGCTGGTCTTATACAATTCTTATTATGATGTGGACTATAAAAATCCATCCAGGATCACCCGGGTAGCCGGAAATTGTTTTGTACTGGATCTGTATTATTACAGGAATGAGATTCTCAGACAGTTACGTCAGAAAAGGGCGGACAGGTATCTGATGGTCTATTCTACCGATACAGTTCCAATGAGCCGGATTCGTCAGTATCAGCAAGAAGGATTCAAAATTTTATATGAGTATGTGGATGATATAAATCCTGACCTGATCGCACCGGGCAGACTGGATATGATCCTTGAAAGACATGAGTCTCTTATAAAAGATCCTGCGACTTATGTTATTGCAACGGCAACCCGCTTATATGAAAATGTCAGGAAGATTAATCCGGCTGCGAAGGCTGCATTGATCTCGAATGGTGCAGAGTGTGAAAAATTTCCACCGGATCAGAAGACAGGAGAGAAAGAGTACCTGTCCTGGCTCAGGCCGGATTCTGTGAAAGCAGGTTATTACGGGGCAATGGCAAGCTGGGTGGACTATGATCTGCTGAAGGCACTGGCAGACCATCCGGAGATACAGATCATCCTGATCGGGATCGAGCATGATGCAAGTCTGCAGGAAAGTGGCATTTTAGAATATAAAAATGTCAGATTTCTCGGAAAGAGACCATATGAAGAACTTGCCGGTTATGCACATTTTTTTGATGTATGTATGATCCCGTTTGTTGTGAATGATATTACGGAATCTACCTCTCCGGTGAAGTTATTTGAGTATATGGCTATGGGAAAACCGGTTGTTGCAACATCACTGCCGGAGTGCAAAAAGTATGAACTGGTAAAGATCGCTGATACAAAAGAAGATTTTGTGGAGGATGTTCTTAAGCTGGCAGAAAAAGGAAAGTCAGAAGAGTTCCAAAGCAGGTTGATGGAGTGTGCCAGAGCGAACGACTGGAAAGCAAAAGCGGCAGAGCTGAAGGATTTTATTAAAGAAGGCGGAATGCCGGACAGTGTGAAAAAGGAGCTGAAAAATGAAAGATAAGCTGAGCAAAGTGAAAAATCTTGTAAAAAAATATGGACTGACCGGAACAATAAAAAAAATGACCGGATATATTTATTCCAATTATATTGTGCGGATTTCGATGAAAGAGAAAATCTATGTGGCATTGAATAAAAAGGAGATCCGAAAGCGATTGAAGCGGATGCTGGAGAGAGAAGACTACGACCGCATTGTGGTATGGAGAAGTTCTTTTGGATGGGATGTGCCTCTGTATCAGAGACCGCAGCATATTTTTACTAACTTTGCAAAGCAGAGAACCCTGGTGCTGTATGAAGTGACAAGATTTACAGATGATGTAAAAAGGATCAAAAGACAGTCAGAAAATCTTTACCTTGTCAATTTTATGAATAAGGCATTTGCTAACTATATTTTTGAAGCCATTGAGCAGCAGGAAAAACCAAGATATGTTCAGTTCTATTCAACAGACTGGACACTGACCAAAGGGCAGATCGAGGAGTATGAGCGACGTGGATATAAGGTTGTATATGAATATATTGATGATCTGAATCCTCACCTTGCCGGAACGGATGAATTGCCGGTCAATGTCAGGGAAAAGTACGAGAAGACCATGAAGGAGAAAGACTCGATCGTGGTTGTAACAGCAGATGCACTGCAAAGGGATGTCCTGTCAAAAAGAGGGGATTCTCATCTGGTGTTTTCTTGTAACGGTGTGGATTATAACCATTTCCATAATGAAATTGATCCGGACTTTAAGTTTGAAAAAGAATTTGCAGAGATTCTTGAAAAGGGACAGCCGATGATCGGATATTACGGGGCATTGGCAAAGTGGTTTGATTATCAGCTTGTTAAAGAACTTGCAGAGACGGGAAAGTATCAGATCGTACTGTTTGGAATTAAATATGATGATTCTTATGAAAAGGCGGGGCTTGACAGACAGGAGAATGTCCATTTCCTGGTTCAAGGGATTATCATGTATTGCAGAATTATGCTGCAAGATGGATGTACTGACCATTCCGTTTTGAATCAATGAGATCACAAAGCAACCTCTCCGGTCAAATTGTTTGAATATATGGCATTGAATAAGCCGATCGTCACGACTGACATGGATGAGTGCAGAAGTATCAGTCAGTCCTGATCGGGCATGACCATAAGGAATTTGAAGCAAAACTGGATGAGGCATTGGGAAAAAGGTCAGATAAAGCGTATATAGAACTGTTAGACAGGGAAGCATTGGAGAATACATGGGAAGAAAAGGCAAAAGCAATCATAGAAGAAATGAAGCACTGCGAAGAAGCAGACGGGAACCGGTAAGTAGACAGCCGCATATGCAGACTTCAGGCAGAAGGCAGAGACATCGAAGAAGATCCAGAAGACTTCGGCGGAGAAGAAGGCTTTTTGGAATTGTTGTGGTACTGATCCTGGCAGCGGGATGGCAGGAATTTTTCTGTGGAAAAGAAGTCATACTGCGGGAAGTCCCCCGACATCTGAAAATAAGGGGGGATCAAAGGATACAAAAAAGAAAGATGCTCAGAGCGGGACATCCGATTATACGATAGAACTTCAGGGTGACAGTGAAGTGACTGTCAGGCTTGGAGATCCGTATGAGGATGCCGGTGCAGTTGTGAAAGACCGGCAGGGGAATAGAACAGATATCAGCGTCAGTCTGGAGGAATATGATCTGAATACGGCAGGAGAACACCAGTTGGTTTATAAAGCCACCGATCCCAAAGGAAAAGAAATCTCAGCACAGAGAACCGTTACGGTGACTCCGAATAAAGAATATGGAGCAAAAGGTCTTCCGATTTGTATGTATCATTATGTATATGATGCTAACAGTGTCCCGGAGAATCTGAACTCCAATTATATAGAAGTGGGAACACTGGAAGAAGAATTGAAATATCTGCATGAGAATGACTATTATTTTCCGACCTGGAAAGAAGTGAGGGAATATCTGGACGGAGAGAGAATCCTTCCGGATAAAAGCATTGTACTTTCTTTTGATGATGGTCCGCTGTATATAGAACTGGCAATCCCTTTATTTGAAAAGTATCAGACACCTGCAACTTCTTTCGTGATCACCAGTTATTATAATGATAAAAGCATGTTGGATCCTTACCGAAATAATCAGTATCTGACACTGGAGTCGCATACAGATAATATGCACCGTGGTGGTGGAACTTACGGACACGGAGGTATTTTCCCGGCTTTATCGAAAGAAGAAGCCTGGCAGATCTGAAGAAATCCATTGAGTATTGTGGAAATGGAGATGCACTTGCATATCCGTTCGGGGATTATACGGCAGAGTGTGAACAGACGGTGGAAGAGGCTGGATTTTTATGTGCAGTTACGACAGAACCGGGCAAATGTTATCCGGGAGATGATCCCTATGCTCTGACGAGAGTACGAATGTTAGGAAGTCAGTCATTAGATCAGTTTATTTCAGAGATCAACTAAAGAGGAATAAAGAGAGGTGCTTCTTATGGGCAGAGAAGTGAGAAGACGCGGTAGAAGGCGTGCAGCGGCAGCAAAAGAAAAAAATAAGAACTGGTTTTATGAAGTTGAAAATGTGGCAGCGGGTCCTGCTCTGCACCGTAGGGGTGCTGATCTGTACTTTTTTCTGCGGCAGCAATTTATGTCGCAGCAAAGTGGGGAAAGATCCAGACGCAGGATATTGAGGCAAAGGATCTGATTATCAATGAGGAAGTTCAGGAGAAGAACGGGGAGATCAATCTGGGAAAAGGTTATACCAATATCGCCCTCTTTGGTGTGGATTCCCGTGATGGAAATCTTGGAAAGGGAAACCGCACGGACTGTATTATTGTAGCCAGTCTGAATAATGAGACGAAGGAAGTAAAGATGATATCAGTTTACCGGGATACACTGCTGGATCTTTCTGACGGAACTCTTCAGAAATGTAATGCTGCTTACAGTTATGGAGGACCAACGCAGGCTGTCAATATGCTGAATTTGAATCTAGATCTTGATATCCAGAAATATGTGACCGTAGATTTCGGTGCCATTGCAGATGCGATTGATCTGCTGGGCGGAGTGGAGATCGAGATCAAAGAGGAAGAGATCCAGTATCTCAACAAGTTTGTTCAGGAAACTGCAGACTCTGCAGGAAAAGAGGCACACGTAGAAACTGCAGGACTTCAGTTATTAGACGGAGTTCAGGCAACGACTTATGCAAGAATCCGGTCGACAGCCGGTGGTGACTTTACAAGAACAGAGCGACAGCGTCTGGTTATTGAAAAAATCGTAGAAAAGGCAAAAAATGCGGATCTTATGACTTTGAATGCGATCATCGACAAGGTATTTCCACAGGTTGCAACCAATTTTACACTTTCTGATATCCTTTATTATGCCCAGGCTTATACGGAGTATCAATTATCCGGTAATATGGGATTCCCACAGGATAAATCGACTGATACGATATCAGGACTTGGAAGTATTGTAATCCCGGAAGATCTGACATCGAATGTATCTGCACTTCATCAATTTCTATATGGGGTAAATGATTACAGTCCGTCTTCTAAAGTGAACAGTATCAGTGAAAAAATTGCTGCGAGGGTCGGCACAGGTGGAAATGCACAGGATTCAGGAAATTCATCGGGAAAAAGTGATTCATCATCCACGGGAGAGACGCAGGATCGGACCTATAATGAACCACAGCCATCGGCTCCTGATGACTATGAGCCGACAGTACCGGATCAGCCGTCAGATAATGGAAATAGTGGAACTGATCCCGGAACAGACAGTGGAACCGGTGATGGAAATCCGGGAGCAGATACCGGTGAAACCGATCCAGGAGACAGCAGTGGAACTGGTGAAAATGGTGGACAATTATAGAAAAACCGTGTATGATAAGAGATAATGACTTAAATCTAATATGAACAAAGGGGTAGTTACATGAAGATGATGAAAAAAGCAGCAGCGATGATTTTATCGGTCTGCCTTACAGTACCAATGTTTGGCACGATTGTCAGTGCTGCACAGGGACAACTGATGTTCTCAGACCCGGAGACAAAGGTAGGAGAAACGGTAGATGTAAGTCTGGTTGTAAAGACCGGAGGAGATGCGATCGGAGATGCAGATATCACAATGAGCTATGATACATCTGCTCTTGAATTTGTCAGTGGTGATGGTGTTCAGGCAGATGGCTCAGGGAATCTGACTTACTCAGGCAGTGGAACAGGTTCTGAGAATGAACTGCGTACGACACTTCAGTTTAAAGCACTGAAAGCCGGAGATACAACGATCAGTGTTCAAAGCTCCAAAGCGTATCTTTACAATGACGAGACACTGACACTGGCAGAAGGTTCTTCCGCAGTAAAAGTAGCAGCAGGCGATGATGGCAGTACAGAGATTACGACAACTGCGGCAGAGGGAGGGACTCCCGTTGCCGGAGAGACAACCAATATCACAGTTTCAGTAAACGGGACAGATTATCTCTTCTCAGAGGCATTTACTGCAGCAGATCTTCCAGAGGGATATACAGAAACAAAGCTTACATTCAATGGTGAAGAAAGAAAATTTGCGAAGAATGGTGCAGGCGTATGTATCGGATATCTTGTAGATTCTGCGGGAACAGGAAAGTTTTTCCTTTATAATGAAGAGGATGCTACATTTTTACCGTATACGGAGATTCAGATTTCAGACAGTACCTCGATCATTCTTCTGAGTGATACAGGAGATGTATCGCTTCCGTCTTCTTATCAGCAGGGAGAACTGACAGTTGGAGACCAGAGTTATCCTTACTGGGCTGATCCGGAGAATGACCGGTATGATCTGATGTATGCTTTAAATACAAGAACCGGAGAAAAAGGATTTTATCAGTATGATTCATCAGATGGAACTTATCAGGCGGTTGAGACACCGACAGAGCAGGTAAAAGAGAAGACGAATGAGTCAGCTCTTTCTAAAATAGGAAATTTTATCGCAGATCATACTTTATTTGTCCTGATCGCAGCAGGAGCATTTGTTCTGATTCTTCTGATCCTCATGATCATTTTTGCAATCAAGCTTGTTCACAGAAATCAGGAACTGGATGATCTTTATGATGAGTACGATATCCCGTTTGAAGAGGAAGAAGAAAAGCCGGCAAAGAAGAAAAAAAACCGCAAGGCAGAGAAAGAGCCGGACGATGAGTATGAAGACGAGTATGACGATGAATACGACGATGAGTACGAAGACGAGTACGACGATGAATATGAAGACGAAGACGATGATGAGTATGAAGACGAAGACGATGATGAGTATGACGATGAATACGACGATGAGTATGAAGACGAGTATGACGATGAATACGACGAATATGATGACAGCGAGATAGAAGAAGATGAGAAGGCAGATCCTTTAAAAGGAGATACAAGAAATTTTAAGAGACCACGAAGAGGCAGAAAAAACCCGGAATATGATGTGGATTTTGTAGATCTGTAAGGAAAAGAGAGGCAGGCATATTATGAAATTGATCATAATGTGCCTGCTTTCAACATTTGTTAATCAAATGAACACACTTCATCACAATCCTTTATTACTATATAACCATAAAAGAAATACAAAATAAATATAAGAGAAAGCGGGTATGAATCATGGATAATCAGTATAGTTATTATAATCCAAATGAGACAGAAGGAAATACATCAAACGGTACGACATTTTATAATAATGGACAGGGTGATGATGGAAAGACACCAAAAAAGAAAAAAGAGCATAAAAAAAATGCCGAAGGCTGTTGCGGTAACAGGACTGGCACTGATGTTCGGAGTTGTATCAAGTGCTACATTCCTTACTACTAATTATGTGGGAACGAAAGTACTGAAGCTCGGAACAACGCAGAAAAGTACCAGTACTACATCGACCAGTGCAGTTACCAGTAATGCATCACTGACGAAGACATCCAGTGTGGTCACATCAGATGTATCCAGTGTGGTGGAAAATGTAATGCCATCCATCGTTTCTATTACGAATATGAGTGTGCAGGAGGTTCAGAACTATTTCGGAGGAACTTCCAAGCAGGAAAGTGAAAGTGCCGGTACAGGAATCATCATTTCACAGAATGATTCAGAACTTCTGGTTGTGACAAATAACCATGTGGTTGCCGGAAGTGATACACTGACAGTTACCTTTGCAGATGGCAACAGTGTTGAAGCAAATATTAAAGGAACGGATTCAGAATATGATGTTGCTGTGGTTGCAGTTCCGCTGGATTCTATTTCTGAAGATACGAAGAAGGCTATCTCAGTTGCAACGCTTGGTGATTCTACAGAGCTGAAAGTGGGAGAACCGGCGATCACGATCGGAAATGCACTTGGATATGGACAGTCAGTTACAACAGGAGTCATCAGTGCTTTGAACCGTTCTGTATCAGAGACAGACCAGACAACCGGAGAAACGACAGAGAGCAGTGTGAAACTGATTCAGACAGATGCAGCGATCAATCCTGGAAATAGTGGCGGAGCTCTTGTCAATGCCAGTGGTGAAGTAATTGGAATTAATTCATCCAAGCTGGTAGGAGATTCTGTTGAGGGTGTTGGATATGCGATCCCGATCAGTGATGTATCAGATCTGATCGAGAACTGATGAATCAGGAGACAAAGACCAAAGTTGCCGAAGCAGATCAGGGAGCAATCGGAATCAAGGGAGTGAGCGTTTCTACAGAGTATTCCCAGCAGTTGAATATGCCAGAAGGTGTATATGTATCAGAAGTTACTAAAGGTGGCGGAGCAGAAAAAGCAGGCATGACAAGGGGATGCATCATTGCAGGAATCAACGGAACAACGGTTTCAAGCATGGATGATCTTCAGGAACAACTGCAGTATTATGCAAAAGGTGATGAAGTAGAGCTTACGATCCAGGTACCACAGAGCAATGGAGAGTATCAGGAGCAGAGTGTGAATGTTACTTTAGGAGCAAAGCAGACAAGTAAATAAAAAGCATAAAAGCTGAGTTTGTGTTATAATATGCAAAGAGGCTGACACTTTTACGAGCAAGAATCGCAGAGTGTCAGCCTTTTTTCTCATCAGTGCCGGACAGAATTACCGGTCAAATTCAGGATTGACAGCATAAAAATTCTTACTGTCCAGTTTTTCCTGAACAATGCAGAGACTTTCACCGAATCTTTGGTAATGTACGATCTCCCGTTCCCTTAAGAAACGGATCGGATCACAGACTTCAGGATCTTTGATCAGCCGGAGAATATTATCATAGGTAGTGCGTGCTTTCTGTTCAGCACTGAGATCTTCATGGAGATCGGTGATCGGATCCCCTTTTGACTGAAATGTTGTTGCACTCCAGGGGACACCTCCTGCAGACTGTGGCCAGAGAGCAAGAGTGTGATCCACATAATAGGGAGCAAATCCGGAATGTTCGATCTCCTCAGGGGAAAGATTGCGGGTCAACTGGTGGACAATCGCACAGACGATCTCAAGGTGGGCAAGCTCTTCTGTTCCAATATCGGTCAGTATTCCGGTAACTTCTTTATATGGCATGGTATACCTTTGGGATAAATACCGCATAGATGCACCCAGTTCCCCGTCAGGACCGCCAAACTGGCTGATAATAACCTGTGCAAGACGGGGATTAGTCTGTGTAATCCTGACAGGGTACTGTAATCTTTTTTCATAATTCCACATATTCAGCAGCCTCCTTCCTGCCATGGCCATGGCTCATTGATCCAGGACCAGTAATCAGACTCACAGGCAGTTGCAGTATCGATCGTAAGCGGACCATAGGCAGAAGCATATTCCCGTAATGCTTCATTCCGCTTTCGGCTGCATTCATTAAAAAAGAGGAGTGCATTCTGATCCCATGGATGTGTATCCAGAAATAATTTTGTGTCATCTACGGCAAAGCTGATCTCATTGATATAATTTAAAAGTTCTCTGCGATTCATTTTCTGACAGGTCACTGACATACGCCTCCTTTTCCACAAAATGACTTATCAAGGTCCCGGAAAATCGTGCCACGGTGGAATCCTTTGTTGGAATCGTAAAGATCTCTCCAACGCTGCCATGGAACATAAGCCATTGCAATCGGAAGATCTTCCAGAGGATCTTTTATACCGCAGCCACAGTCAGGTTTTGCCGGTACAGGCTGGATTTTCTGACTGACAGGATGGCTGCAGGGTTCCGGAACAGGACGGCGGCAGTTGCAACTATGTCCGGACTGACAGGAACGGTGCTGGTTTATTTGATTCTGATAAATTGGCAATGAAAAAACTCCTTTCCTGGTATCTACAGAATTATTGTATGGGATTTTAAATGAAATGTGAGAAAGAGTCCTCTTTACATTTGCATATAAATCATTTATAATGTATGAGTTGACGGGGTGTGGCTCAGTTTGGTTAGAGTGCACGGCTGGGGGCCGTGAGGTCGCAGGTTCGAATCCTGTCACCCCGAGTGCAACGGACAGGGCAGGACGGTTCAGAAAAGAGGAAGCGTTTTGCCTGAAAGACTGGAATTTAATAGAGTTATCGATGGGGATACTGTGAAACTTGAACGCTCACAGTATTTTTCAATTAAAAAGGAAATTCCCCGAACTTAATAAAAAGAGAAATTATAAAAGGAGCGGATAGTATATGTGTGGATTTGCAGGATTTGTCGGTAATGTTGATGACAGAGAACAGGTACTTGTTAATATGATGAATACCATCATACACCGTGGACCGGACAGCGAGGGAAAATATGTAGATGAGGATGCTGCACTTGGATTCAGACGTCTGAGTATCATTGATCTTTCCTCAATAGGCGATCAGCCTCTTTATAATGAAGACAAAAGCATGGTTCTTGTATTTAATGGAGAGATTTATAATTATCAGGAGCTGAAGAAAGAACTTCAGGAAGCGGGACATACTTTTGTATCAAATACAGATTCTGAGACATTGATCCATGGCTATGAGGAGTGGGGAGAAAGTCTGGTGGAAAGACTGCGTGGGATGTATGCCTTTGCCATCTGGGATACCAGGAAAAAGAAATTATTTGCAGCAAGGGATATTTTCGGAATCAAACCGCTGTATTATGCACAGATGAATGGAACGCTGATGTTTGCATCTGAGATCAAGGCGTTTATGGAGCATCCGAAATTTGACAAGGTATTTAATGAAGATGCACTTGGAAATTATCTCTCTTTCCAGTTTGTTCCTACGAATGAAACTTTTTTCAAAGGAGTATTCTGTCTGCAGCCGGGACATTATTTTACTTATGAGAATGGTGAACTGGACATTACCCGTTATTTTGAACCGAATTTTACAGGGAATACAGAAAAATCTTTTGAAGAGATCGTGGATGATGTGGAAGCGGTTATGAAAGAATCGGTTGCCATGCATAAGATCAGTGATGTAGAGGTTGCCTCCTATCTGTCGAGCGGAGTAGATTCCAGTTATCTGACTTATCTGGGACAGGTGGATCGTACTTTTACAGTAGGATTTGATGAAGGAAAATACAGTGAGATCCAGGATGCAAAGGAATTTGCCGCAAGCATTAATATGAAGAATGATGCAAAAGTGATCACACCGGAAGAGTACTGGGACAGACTGTCTGATATTCAGTACTATATGGATGAGCCGGTGGCTGATCCGGCAGCGATCGCACTGTACTTTTTAAGTGAAGAGGCATCCAAAAAAGTAAAGGTTGTTCTTTCAGGAGAGGGATCGGACGAACTGTTTGGAGGGTATAATATTTACTGTGAGCCATTGGAGCATACGTCTTTTAATAAGATCCCAATGCCGATCCGTCGGTTCCTTGGAGCATTTGCAGAACGCTGCCTGCCTCGTGGAATGAAAGGAAGAGGTTTCCTGATGCGTCATGGCAAGACACTGGAAGAAAGATATTTTGCCAATGCAACGAATATTTTTACAGAGCGTGAAGCGAATAAGATCCTGAAAAACGGCTGTAAACCGGGCATTCAGAAGATCACGAAGCCTTTATATGACAGAGTGAAAGGAAAGGATCCGGTCACAAAGATGCAGTATGTAGATCTTCATTTATGGCTGGTACATGATATCCTCATGAAGGGAGATAAGATGGGAATGGCAAATTCCCTGGAAGTAAGAGTTCCGTTCCTTGATAAGAAGGTGCTGGAACTTGCAGAGACATTGCCGTTGGACTATAAGGTTCGTGCTCCGCAGACAAAAGTAGCTTTAAGAGCGGCAGCAGAAAGAAATATCCGTAGCAAGACTGCCGAAAAGAAGAAACTCGGATTCCCGATTCCGATCCGTGTATGGCTGAAAGAAGATCGTTATTATTCACGGGTAAAAGAGATGTTTCAGACGGATGCTGCAAAGAAATTTTTTGATACAAAGTTACTGATTAAAATGCTGGATGATCATAAGGCAGGAAAGAACAGCAATGAAAAGACCGATAACAGCCGTAAGATCTGGACAGTTTACATTTTCCTTGTATGGTATGACAGATATTTCGGACATGGTAAGCCGGTACATCCTGCCATGCATACAAGATAGGACAAAAGGCAGGTCAAGATGGGGAATAAAAGAAGAAATCTTGGGGATACGCAGCCGATGCAGCCGGTGAATCCGCAAAGAGCAGAGAGAGCGGAGCGAAGAACGCAGCGGGGGCAGAAAAATTACCGGGAAGCGTATGAGCGTGAACTGGAATACAGAAGAGCAGTATCAAGAACACCCGCACCGCAGAACCGCTCCGGACAGAGATCACGCAGCAGGCAGCAGGAAAGCAGCTTAAGTGCAATCATACAGAGAAAGAGAAAAAAGAAGAAAAGAAGGAACTGAAAG
>ENA-OQIO01000190-OQIO01000190.1-human-gut-metagenome-genome-assembly--contig:-NODE-190-length-31332-cov-2.884538_pt1 | contig 31332 bp, 38 predicted proteins | sample MGYA00242573_ERZ504737 | MGnify/ENA primary metagenome ERZ504737 (study PRJEB26092, sample SAMD00036203) | human gut metagenome | host: Homo sapiens | study: EMG produced TPA metagenomics assembly of...
AAAAAACATAAAGACAAATTAGAAAGTTGAAACTTTCCAATAAAAAATCTAAAGAAAAAAGAATTGTAATTGTATTGGAAAGTCCTCATAAGGATGAATTTATGAATGCCAAAAATAGAAGCGATTTTTTTGATGAGAATATTTGTTCAAATCCTGCACTTGGCAGAAGTGGTACAAATTTGCAAAAATATTTTAATGATGAAATAGTAAGAAAAAAATTACAGGTACATGGTAAGTATCGTGTAATATTAATGAATAGTATACAATATCAATGCAGTCTGGGACAATCCGAGGGGTGTTACCGGGATTACATCTGGTTAAAATACTGGTATCAGGAAAAGGGAAAAGAGTGTTTTATTGAAAGACTGAGAGATTATAAACCTGATATTATTGTTAATCTATGTACAAAAGGGAATTGCAAAAAAAATAATATAATTAAGTGGGTTGGTAGAGATACATATGAAAAATTGAAGTTGAATAAGTGTGAGCTATCATTGCGTGAAATAGTTTCTGCACAAATTGAGGAAGAATTAAAAGGAAAGATAATTTATGAGGGAAATCATCCGTGTTCTTGGAAAACTCAAAATGATATTGATAACATATCACTTAGAGGTTAATTATTTTTTACACGATCATTCTGCTGTCGTTTCCATGTGATACAATATGTAAAAGAAGATACAGGAAAGAGGTTTTGGAGATGAATAAAAGAAATCGTGTTATGGAAATCTTTTACAGATTTATGAGCGGCGAACATATGGCGGTAAAAGACCTCGCGGCGGAGTATGAAGTATCAGAAAAGAGTATCCAGCGTGATATTAGTGAAATAAAAAATTTTATGGCAGAATACGGATATTCTGTAGGTAAGGAAGAAGTAAAGTTTGACCGTTCTTCACAGAAAATGTATTTTGAAGCAGAAAAGTTTTTAACGAATGGTGAAATGCTTGCAATTACCAAAATACTGATTGCAACAAGGACACTGCCACAGGATAAGATGAACCAGCTGATTGAAAAGCTGGAGGAGTTTGCTTCAACAAAAGACAAAAAGAGATTGAAGGAACTTGTAAAGAGAGAGCTTTATCATTACAAACCGGTTGCAACGCTGTGTAATGATTTAATTGATAATTTGTATGCACTGGCAGAGGCTATTGATGATAAGCAGGAAATTACAATTACATATTACAAAATGGACAAATCCAAAATTGACAGGAGAATCCGTCCGTTGGCGATTGTATTCAGCGAATATTACTTTTATCTGATTGCCGTACACGAGACAGACGGAGAATGGAAAGAACGGTATTATCGTGTAGACCGAATTACGGATATGATAAAGCATCGGACACATTTTGAAGTGGAGTATGACAGCCGGTTTGATGAAGGCAAGTTGAAAAATGAAATCCAGTATATGTGGCCGGGCAAGGAACAGCAGATTGAGTTTGAATTTACAGGACCTTCTGTACAGGCTATTTTAGACCGTATTCCAAAATCGAAAGTCATTAAAAGGGAAAAAGATAAGGTGACGATTCAGGCAACGGTGGTACACGGAACAGGCATTAAAATGACACTGTTAAGTCAGGGAAGCTGGGTGAAAGTGTTGTCACCGCAGTCATTTGTGGATGAGATGAAACAGGAGGTAGAGAAGATGATGGAGGGATACAGATAAAGGAATAGTGGGAAGAAAATAGAAGTACGATGTGTAAACTGGTAGAGGATTATGCGAATATGCGTGTGGCAGAGGAAACTCAAAAGGCGGCAAAGGAAACAGCTCGCAGGGCATTTGCAATGGGCTTGCCGATAGAAAGTGTGGCACAGTTAGTATCACTTTCAATAGAACGGTTAAATACAATATCACAGGAAATTCATTCTACACAATAGATAGATATGTAAGACACTGAAATTCCCTGTATACAATCCCTGTCTGTTTATGCTAAAATAGACAGGGATTTTTAAGTATATAAAAAGTCAAATCAGGAGTAAAACCAATGAAATTTACAGTAGAAACAGTAAAAAGAAAGAACCGGCTGGGGTTAAAATCTGCGGATTTTTATCTGGTTGCGGTACTGCTTATTATTACCGCAGGGCTGCTTGCTGGATACAGTTCGGTGTCAAAAAGCAGGGTGAAACCGTTGTGATAAAAGTAGACGGCAATGTGGTAAAACAGCTTGCATTAAAGAATGATACGGAATTTGATGTATCAGGGTATCAGGGCGGTATGAATCATATCGTAATACAGGATAATGCAGTGTATATGTCTGATGCAGACTGTCCGGACAAGCTGTGTGTGCATACAGGAACGATTCATAAGACGGGTGAAACCATTGTGTGCCTGCCGCACCGCGTTGTCGTAGAGATCACAGGAACGACAGATACATTTGATGCGGTTGTGCAGTAGCGGAAATGGAGAAGAAAATGAGAAGAAGAAAGAAAAACAAGAATACAGGAAGAACGAAAAAAATCGCACTGGGCGGTATTTTAACGGCGCTTGCAATGATATTTTCATATATAGAGTCCCTGATACCGATTCCGCTGCCGGTTCCGGGCGTGAAGCTGGGAATTGCCAATATTGCCATTATATCGGTATTGTATCTGCTTGGAAGCGGACAGGCACTGCTTGTCAATCTGCTGCGGATTACGCTGACGGCGGTGTTATTTGGTAATTTTAACAGTTTTCTGTTTAGTATGGCAGGGGGAATGTTAAGTCTTTTGGTTATGGTGATTTTAAAGAAAAGCGGACATTTTTCCATTGTCGGTGTGAGTGTGGCAGGCGGTGTCTTCCACAATGTCGGTCAGATTACGGCGGCAGTCTTTTTAATGGATACTACGGCGATTTATTATTATCTGCCGGTACTTTTAATCTTTGGTATTGTAACAGGCATTATTATCGGATTAATGGGCGGTTATGTGACACAGCGCGTATATCCGGTGGTTGGTGAGGAATAAAGCGTATGTGTAGAGCAATGGAAGAAATGCGAAATGAAACTGCACGTGAAACAGTCAAAGCTCTGGACGAAAAAGCACCTGTTTAGTATTTGTTAAGACACTAAATCATTTATAAACATCTTATTTATATATCATTATACAAAAAACCACCGGTACTTATTCTGAGAAAAACTCAGATACAAATATCGGTGGTTTTTAAGTTTCTATTTATTTGCCTGCTGCTGCAATTCAATTTCTTCAACAGATTTTGAAATGCTGTGGGCAATCGGTTTCCATTCGACTTTCTTTACCAGCGCAACGAGAGAAATCGGTACGTAGGTAATCATAAACAGCGGAAACGTAAATAAGGATTTAATCTTTTTATTCGCAGGAGCTAAAATCTTATTCCATTCGGTTACTAAAGTAATAAATCCAATTGAGAACATCAGCAGATAGAAGTTTACACCTGCAAAAGCAATAGAGCCTAATGTTCCTGGCAGAATCCTTCGTAACATATGTACGTCCGTTGCACCGTATGCAAGGAAAATCAGATTCAGTAAAATACATCCGATTGAAAGCAGTGTAGCAGGGGCAAGGGTCATAAACATATCGTAGCAGGATACGAACATTTCCCGCTTTTTAAACATCATTGCAATCAGTTCCCTGCCGTAGCGGAACATTACCTGATAAAATCCCTTTGACCAGCGCATACGCTGATTCCATGACTGCTTAAAGGTTGTCGGCTGCTCATCGTAGAACATGGCGCTTTCGCAGTAGCCGATTTTTTCACCTTCCAGAATGTTCACAACAGAAAACTGAATATCTTCTGTTAACAGGTTGAACTTCCAGCCGTTGTTTTTCTTGATAATTGAGCTGTTTACCAAAAATCCGGTACCGGAAACGGCACAGCTTGTTTTTAACATCATACGCGGATTATTCAGGTATTTTGCCTCACGGATAAACCAGAGGGAATAACCGGAAGTAATCCAGTTGGTATCATAATTTTTTGAATTTCTGTAACTGGTAATGACATTATAGCCACGGTCAAAAACCTTATTCATTTCTTTGACATAATTTTTATCAATGACATTGTCGGCATCAAAGATGAAGTAGCCATCATAAGCCGTATAATCACCGAATTGCTCCACAATCTTGTTGAAGCAGTAGTCCAGGGCATATCCCTTTCCGACGAGCATATTGTTAAATCGTTCATAGCAGATTGCGCCATGCTCCCGTGCAATCTGTGCCGTATCATCTGTACAATTATCTGCCACAACAATCACATCGATTAACTCCGCAGGATAATTCTGCTGTTTAATACTGTTAATCAGATTGCCGATTACTGCCTGCTCATTCCGCGCCGCTATAATAAAGGCAAATTTGTGAAGCTTCTTTGCTTCGTAAGTGTCCAGTTTCTTTTTTTTTGTCGCCAATGAGTGCGATTACAATGTAAATAAACTGGTAAAAATACAGTACAGTCAACGCTATATATAAGATAGAGTTGATAGTATTTATTGTTCTCATTCCATTTATCCTCTCCATTTTCAAGAAATGAAATATCAGTCAAAATTCAAAAAGAACCTTATGACCTTATGTAAAGTTCTTTTCAGATATATCATTAATTTCAAAGGTGTCAATCATTATTGGCTTTTTTATTTAATTTTAATCCGTTTTTTGAATTACGGTGCAAAAAGATTTGACAAATAATCTCATTCCTTTATTATATAATAAGTATGATTCAGAAAGGTAGAAGGGTGAAAAAGATGTATCAGGAAATTTCAAAGTTAATTATGTATGGCAATATGGACCAGGATTGTATTTTATATAAATTTGCGGATATTTTCAGAAGATTTGAAATGCAGGAGTCTTCCGATGCGCAGCTGACACAGGATATTTATACGCAGATTAAGAGATTGTTAGAAGTGGCAACGGATTATGGCTTTGACAAAAATCTGTGGCATAATTATCTGACCTTTATTTTAATTACCAATGAGAATCCGTTCAGCATTACCTGTGAAAAGGTTGGTGCAAATGACGGCAGTGTCAATGCATTTGCAAAAAATGATTTTCAGGTGTTTATGAACCTGTTCCACTATGATTTTTCTAAAATTGAAGCCCAGCTTGGCATTAACTGCTTTTCGGTTATATCCGATTATAAGGCGATTGTCAAAAAAGAACTGATGTACAATAAAAATGTGTCTGAAAAGGTACAGGCATTAAGTGAAAAGCTTGCGGCAGCAAAGGATGTCGATGAATTTTTTGCGCATGTTACGGAATTTTACAGAGCTTACGGTGTCGGTATGTTTGGTTTAAATAAGGCATTCCGCATTACAGGCAGTGACAACGGCAAAGTAACGTTCCACCCGATTAACAATATGGACAAGGTTATGTTAGATGACTTAATCGGTTATGAAATCCAGAAAAAGAAGCTTGTTGAAAATACAGAAGCTTTTGTACAGGGCAGAAAAGCCAACAATGCGCTGTTATTCGGCGACAGCGGTACGGGTAAATCAACGAGTATCAAGCGATTGTCAATGAATACTACGACCAGGGTCTGCGCATGATTGAGATTTACAAGCACCAGTTTAAGGATTTATCGACCGTCATTGCAGACATTAAGAACAGAAACTATAAGTTCATTATTTATATGGACGACCTTTCTTTTGAAGAATTTGAAATCGAATACAAGTTCTTAAAGGCAGTTATCGAGGGCGGCGTGGAAACAAAGCCGGACAACATTTTAATCTATGCAACTTCTAACAGAAGACATCTGATTAAGGAAACATGGAACGACAGAAGCGATATGGAATCTGCAAACGGACTGCATCGTTCCGATACCATCGAGGAAAAATTATCCTTAGTCAACCGTTTCGGCTGTCAGATTAATTATTCAAAGCCGTCACAGAAGGAATACTTTAATATTGTTGTCAATCTGGCAAAGAAGAACGGCCTTACCATGACCGAAGAAGAACTGTGTGCAGAAGCAAACAAGTGGGAATTAAGCCATGGCGGTATTTCCGGCAGAACCGCACAGCAGTTTATCAATCATTGTCTGGGAAATGAACCGGCATCACAGAACTAAGAAAATAACGGAGTGAAAAATGATTTCATATATAAAAGGAGAACTAACCGAGGTTTTTGAAGATACGGTCGTTGTTGAAACAAACGGCATCGGATACAATATCCGCGTACCGGGCTCGGTGCTTGACCGCCTGCCGTCCGTTGGCAGTTCGGTATGGATTTATACATATTTATATGTCAAAGAAGATGCGATGAATTTATTCGGTTTTTTAAACCGGGACGATTTATCAGTGTTTAAATTACTGCTGAATGTCAGCGGTATCGGACCGAAAGGCGCGCTGGCGATTCTTTCAACGATTGGACCGGATGATTTGCGTTTTGCGGTGCTTTCAGAAGATGTCAAGACGATTTCTTCCGCACCGGGTATTGGCGCAAAGACGGCAAAGCGGCTGATTATCGAATTAAAGGATAAATTAAAACTTGCCGAAGTCTTTGAAACGGCACTTGCCAATAAAGAAAAAGCATCGTCTGAAAATGATGTAATGCTTGCAAGGAATGAGGCGGTAGAAGCACTTGTGGCGCTGGGATATGCGAGCGCGCAGGCGATGAAGGCGGTACAGCAGGTTGAAAATGCCGAAGAAAAGGATTCGGAACAGATTTTAAAGGAAGCCTTGAAAAAGTTGATTTAAGGAAATAAAAATATGGAAAAAAGAATGATTTCCACAGAACTGGTGGAAGAAGATGTTAAAATTGAAAATAATTTAAGACCCCTTTCACTGGAAGATTATATCGGGCAGGAAAAAGTCAAGCGGAATTTAAAGGTCTATATCGAAGCCGCAAAGGAACGTGGCGATTCGTTAGACCATGTGCTGTTTTACGGCCCGCCGGGACTGGGTAAGACGACACTTGCCGGTATTATTGCAAATGAAATGGGAACCCATTTAAAAGTGACTTCGGGACCGGCAATCGAAAAGCCGGGTGAAATGGCGGCAATTTTAAATAACTTACAGGAAGGTGATGTCCTGTTTGTCGATGAAATCCACCGTTTAAACCGGCAGGTAGAGGAAGTTTTATACCCTGCAATGGAAGATTATGAAATCGACATTATGATAGGAAAAGGTGCTACGGCGCGTTCAATCCGGTTAGAACTTCCGAAATTTACACTGGTCGGGGCGACAACGAGAGCGGGACTTCTTTCTGCACCGCTTCGTGACCGTTTCGGGGTAGTCAGTCATTTGGAATTTTATTCCGTAAAAGAACTGGAAACAATTATTATCCGCTCGGCAAGTGTGTTAAATGTTGATATTGATACAAAGGGCGCGCACGAACTTGCAAGGCGTTCCAGGGGAACACCGCGTCTTGCCAACCGCCTGTTAAAGCGTGTACGTGATTTTGCACAGGTCAAATACGACGGCAGAATCACAGGCGAAGTTGCCGACTACGCATTAAATCTGCTGGACGTGGACAAAGACGGTCTGGACAGAAACGACAGACTGATATTGCAGACCATAATCGGCAAATTCGGAGGCGGTCCTGTAGGCATAGAAACACTGGCAGCATCCATCGGTGAAGATTCAGGCACCTTAGAAGACGTCTACGAACCATACCTGATACAGAACGGCTTCATCAACCGTACCCCCCGCGGTCGAGTAGCCACCCCCGCCGCCTATGCAAATCTAGGTGTTGAACAAATTCAATAACCTATGGTATAATGTGCGTAAGCATGAGCCGTGCCGTATGAAAGCGGAAAGAAGTGCTGTGCTTGCACAAAGCACTTCTTTATGATTTCATGCGATAGGGCGAATGCCCGACAGCGCAGGGGAGCGAAGCTCACCTGCGCATGCACGGCGAAACTGGTGGTTATTGAATAAATAGAATAAAGTAAAAATAGAAATGTATTTATATAGCAGGAGGACGGTATGTCATCAAAGAATAATACAGAGGTCATTTTAGGCGGAAAAGTATTTACGCTGAGTGGATATGAAAGTGAAGAATATCTCCAGAAAGTTGCCGCCTATATTAATAATAAGCTTGCCGAATTTAACAAGGACGAGTCCTATCGCAGGCAGTCAGCAGAGGTCCGGGCAAATCTGATGTATTTAAATATAGCAGATGATTATTTTAAGGCGAAGAAGTTGGGCGACAGTCTTCAGTCTGAAACGGAGAACAAAGATACGGCAATGTACGATTTGAAACATGAACTGATTGCCGCACAGATTCAGTTAGAAACGGCAAACAAGCAGATTGAAGAATTAAAAGAAGAAATCAATAAGTACCAGAAGAATGTAGTCCGGTTGGAAACAGAACTGGAAGATTTAAAAAAGTAAGCAGATGAACCTGTGATTTTGGGTGCAGACCCCGGATTGCAGGTTCAACGTGTTTGAAAGACAGCAACGGAAAGGAACGCAAAAAGCGGCAGGAGCAGATGAGTTTAAGAGAAAATAAGGTGGAGATTCTGGCACCGGCAGGGTCATATGATATTTTAATGGCAGATTTTGCAGCAGGCGCAGATGCAGTGTATCTGGGCGGCGCAATGTTTGGTGCGAGAGCATATGCAAATAATTTAAGTCAGGAAGAATTACTGCGGGCATTAGATTATGCACATTTACATGACAAAAAGATTTATCTTACAGTGAATACCCTGATGAAACAGCAGGAGCTGGAAGACAGGTTACTGCCGTATCTTGAGCCGTTTTACAAAGCGGGACTTTCTGCGGTTATCGTGCAGGATTTCGGTGCGTTTGAAGCGATAAAAGAAGCATTTCCGGGACTGCATATTCATGCGAGTACACAGATGACGGTTACAGGTGCGGCAGGCGCAAAGCTTTTAAAAGAAGCAGGCGCAAGCCGTGTGGTAACGGCAAGAGAGTTAAATCTTGCGGAAATCAAGGCAATTCACGATAACTGTGATATTGAAATCGAAAGCTTTATCCACGGTGCACTCTGTTACTGTTATTCGGGACAGTGTCTGCTGAGCAGTTTTCAGGGTGGACGAAGCGGCAACCGCGGCAGATGTGCACAGCCATGCCGCCTGATGTATACACCGCAGACATCAGACATGCCGCGGACGAAGGGAAAGGGACTGCGCGGTGATGAAAACAGACAAAAAGACAGTAACGGTTCTGCATATCTGTTAAGCCCAAAGGATATGTGCGGTCTGCCGGTTCTGCCGGATATTATAGAGGCAGGCGTTTATTCCTTGAAAATTGAAGGCAGAATGAAAAATGTCAATTATGCGGCAGGCGTAACCGGCATTTACAGAAAATATGTTGACCGTTATCTGGAATATGGCAGAGAAGGTTTAAGGTCGAAGATTCGGATATTAATGATTTGATGGACTTGTACAACCGCGGTGCGTTTACAACCGGATATTATAACAATACAAAAGGACGGGAAATGATTTCATTAAAGCGCCCGAATCATATGGGAACAAAGGCATTAAAGGTTCTTAAAAATGAAGGCGGCAGGGTATTGTTTGAAGCACTGGAACAAATTTATCCGCAGGATGTTTTTGAAATTGATAAGGAAAACAGCTTTTCAAGCGGCAGTGCATATGCAAAGGGAAGCCGCTTTACCGTAAATCTGCCGAAAAAGTACCGGCTTGAAAAGGGCAGGGTGCTTTATCGTATGAAAAACGGTGAACTGACCCGGTTTGTGGAAAAGCAGTATGTAGGGCAGACACTGAAAAAGAAAATTGACGTCCATCTGACGGCAGCTTGTGACAGACCGCTGGAACTGACTTTTACAGATACAAGCACCGGAGCAGCGGTAACACAGACCGGTGCAGAGGCACAGGCGGCACAGAAACAGCCGGCAAAAAAAGAACGGCTGGCAGAGATAGTGACGGCACTTGGCGATACGCCGTTTGCAGCTGAAACGGTAAAGGTAGACCTACAGGGAGAATTATTTGTTCCCGTATCGGCATTGAAAGAATTAAAAAGAAACTGCGCACAGGCACTGGAAAAGAAAATTTTAGGGCAGTATTACCGTGAACTACCAAAAGGCGCAGTAGAAGACCGTATTGCCATGTCACAGGATACACAAGTATACATGGACACAAAAGATGCATCTGTTGCAGGCAGTGTAGAAAATATGCAGATTCAGGCGGCACAACAGTCACAGACACGCCCGGTAACGGTGCTTGTAACAACGTTAAGGCAGGCGGAAAGCGTTTATCCGATGACAGATATCACCGACATTTATTTCGATTTCAGACTGTTTATCCGTGAAAAGGACAGCCGGATGATGGCAGAAGCTGTAGGAAAGTGTAAGGTGGCACAGAAAAATCCGGTGCTTGCACTGCCACACATTTTACGCGGAAAAGACAGTCAAAAGGGCAGACAGCTGATGGAAAACTGGCTTGCTGCCGGAGCGGATACTTTTCTTGTGCGTAGTCTGGAACAGCTCGGACTGTTAAAAGAACTAAGCCGGTCAGCCGTTATCCGCGTGATTACCGATGCGAATCTGTATACATGGAATACGCGGGCGGAGCAGTTCCTATTAAAAACAACAGGAACACAAAAAAACTTGCGGATTATCCGCACGACCATGCCGCTTGAATTAACAGCGCAGGAACTGGCACAGACCCAAAATGCGGTACTGCCGCGTGAACTGATTGTATACACACATCTGCCGTTAATGGTTTCTGAACAGTGTGTGAAAAAAACACTTGGAAAATGTGACGGCGCAAATGGCAGAATGACAATGACAGGATACCGGCAGCAATATCAGGTGCAAAGTGTATGTGATTTGTGTTATAGTATTCTGTATGACGATACCGTATTGGATATCTCAAAACCGGAAACGCTGATTGACAAAGCAGCGCCGGACAGTATACGGTATGAGTTTATAGAGGAAACGGCAGAGCCGGATAAAGTTTTAACAGGAAGACAAAACTGCGAAAAGACAGGCAGAGGACATTTTGAGCTGGGGGTTGAGTAATGCAGCAGATTTTTATTGAACTTTCAAAATATATATTTGCGTTTTTGATTGCATTTTATACACTGGCATCTTATCAGGGTGCGGTCATGCAGAATGAACAGAAAAGAGGAAAAATATATTTTACGCAGAATGTATTAATGTTTATTATTCATCTGCTTGGATATCTGATTTTATACATTTTAAATGATGAGGATATGAAATATATCATGCTGTATTTTGTGCAGTTTATTTATCTGTTTGTTGTGGTGATGATATACGATGTGCTGTATCCGAAGGCATCCAGACTACTGGTGAATAATATGTGCATGCTGATGGCAATCGGATTTGTTATGATTGCAAGACTGGATTTTGATAAATGCATCAAGCAGTTTGCAATTGCGGCAACCGGAACGATTCTGACATTCTTTATTCCGTGGCTGTTAAAAAGAGTACGCAGTTTCAGAAATTTCGGCTGGCTTTATGGTATTTCCGGGCTGGTGCTTCTGATACTGGTGCTGTTTAGCGGAAAAGTATTCGGTGCGAATCTGGTGCTTTCATTAGGACCGGTTTCCGTCCAGCCGGGTGAGTTTGTTAAGATTTTATATGTGCTGTTTGTTGCATCGATGTTTAATAAGTCCATTACATTTAAGCAGACGGTACTGGTGACGGTGCTGGCGGCGGCACACGTTTTAGTATTGGTTGCTTCAAATGACCTGGGTGCGGCACTGATCTTTTTTGTAGTGTATCTGCTGATGCTGTTTACGGCAACCAAAAAGGTCAGCTATCTGTTTGCGGGACTGGGTGCAGGCAGTGTGGCGGCAGTACTTGCTTATCATATCTTTTCCCATGTCAAAAACCGCGTAACCATCTGGTTAGATCCGTGGAGTACGATTGATACGACAGGATATCAGATCTGCCAGTCCTTATTTGCCATTGGTATGGGTTCATGGTTTGGATACGGACTGGGACAGGGAATGCCGGATAAGATTCCGGTTGCCGAAAAAGACTTTATGTTTTCGGCATTGACGGAAGAGTTTGGTATTATCTTTACGGTAGCACTTCTATTGATTTGCTTAAATAATCTTATTCTGATGATGAATATTGCATCACGCTGTAAGACACTCTTTTACAGACTGGTAGCTGTCGGACTTGGCGTTACATACGGTTTTCAGGTGTTTTTAACAGTCGGCGGTGCGATTAAAATGATTCCGATGACGGGAGTAACCCTTCCGTTTGTCAGCTATGGCGGCAGTTCCATCATCAGCTCATTGGTGATGTTTGCACTGATTAACGGCATGTACAACATGCGACAGGACGAAGGCGAGGCAGAACATGGAAAAGGAAAAACAGAAAAAAAGAAAATCAAAGAAAAGGGAAGCGGATATTCTGGAGACGAAGAAGAATAGCGGACTCAGAAACCGTGAAACCAATATTATATCTTTTGTATTTGCGGGACTGTTCCTTTTTATGATGGGCTATCTGGTGTGGTTTAACGTGACAGAAGCCCCGGATATTATTAACAGTCCATATAATAAGAGAGTGGATAATCAGGAAACGAAGGTCGTGCGCGGCGATATTCTGGCGGCGGACGGTTCAATTCTTGCAACAACGGAAACGGATGAGGATGGCAATGAAACCAGAAGCTATCCGTTTGGAAAAGTCTTCTGCCATGTAGTTGGTTTAAGTTCGGCAAAAAGCGGCATTGAAGGTGAGGAAAACTATCATCTGCTCTCAGAGGACGGCAATGTGTTAAAACAGCTTGCTAGTGATGCCACCGGACAAAAAGCAATGGGCAATACGAGCGTGACGACACTGGATGTTGATTTACAGGAAGCTGCTTATAAAGCTATCGGAAGTAACAAGGGTGCGGTGATTGTGATGGAGCCGTCCACAGGTAAGATTTTAGCGATGGTTTCCAAACCGGATTATGATCCGAATGATGCATCCACGGATTATTCAGAGTGGCTGACGTACGACAGTGCGGATTCTGTATTGTTAAACCGTGCGACACAGGCTTATATCCGCCGGGATCTACCTTTAAGATTATTACGGCACTGGAATATATCCGGGAGTATGATGCGGATTCGTATTCTTATCATTGTACGGGAAGTGCCTATATTCAGGGAGGAACAAGTATTCCGTGTTTTGATAATAAAGCACATGGCACAGAGAATTTAAAAACGGCATTTGCCAATTCATGTAACTCTGCGTTTTCTACAATTGGTACACAGTTAAACCGTTCTGCATTTAAAAATCTGTGCAGCACGCTGATGTTTAATTCCAATCTGCCAATTGGAATTGAGTATAACAGCAGCAGTTTCACGCTGGATGATTCCTCAGGAATCAGTGAAGCACAGGAAACAGCAATCGGACAGGGTAAGACTATGATGACACCGATTCACAATCTGATGATTACGGCAGCAATTGCCAATGACGGTGTGATGATGACACCATATCTGGTGGACCATGTGCAGACGGCAGATAAGATAATTGTAGAGCAGACCACACCGACAGCACTGGCAACGGTTGCAACGGCAGATGAAGCAGAACAGCTGACACAGTATATGCGTGCAGTTGTGACACAGGGAACAGGCTATGCCCTAAAAAATGCTTCTTACAAAGCTGCCGGAAAAACCGGTTCGGCGCAGTATGACAGCTCTGACAATGTCCATTCGTGGTTTGTCGGATTTGCCCCGTATGATGATCCGGAAGTTGCAATCTGTGTTATTTTAGAGGGCGGCTACACCGGTGTCAGAAATGCATCTTATGTGGCAAAGGAAGTCTTAGACGCGTATTTTAATTAGAAATACAAATGACAGGATTTGCGGTTTTTGCGGTTGCTATTGTCTGCCTGCAATGTTATAATGAAAGTAATTGAGAACACACCCATATGTACAGGAGGAATTGCAATGAAAGAAGCAACAAGCTGTGGTGGTGTGGTGATATTTAGAGGCAAAATACTTGTTTTATACAAGAATTACAGAAATAAGTATAAAGGCTGGGTGCTTCCCAAAGGGACGGTTGAGCCGGGAGAGGCACATGAAGATACCGCCATCCGGGAAGTCAGAGAAGAAAGCGGCGCCAATGTCAGAATCAGGGCGTACCTTGCAGATACCGGATATACATTTAATGTTTCTGATGATGTGGTCAATAAAACAGTACACTGGTATCTGTGCGAGGCAGACAGCTATGATACCAGGCCGCAGCGGGAAGAATTTTTTGAAGATGCGGGATTTTATAAATTTCATGAAGCGTATCATTTGTTAAAGTTTCCAAATGAAAAACAGATTTTAGAAAGGGCTTATGGAAAGTATATACAGATGAGAAAAGAAAAAATATGGTAATGGGAGAAAAAACATGAGTACAGTCAGTCAGATTGGAGCGGCAGAAACGGCAAAATATCTTATGGATATTCCAAGCTGTGTGATACCGCAGGATACAGACAGTTTTGATTCGGTATATTCGGATATATCTACAGGTGATGAAGATTTAGATACGATATTTGAAGAAGTTTCAAAAGAATACGGTGTTAATGTGAATCTGTTAAAGGCAGTGGCACAGGCAGAGTCGGGATTTGATTCACAGGCGGTATCAAGTGCAGGTGCGATGGGTATTATGCAGCTGATGCCGGCAACAGCAGAATCACTGGGAGTAGAAGACCCGTATGATGCCAGACAGAATATTACGGGCGGTGCAAGATGCTCGGCTATCTTTTAGCGGATTATAACGGCGATGTGACACTTGCACTGGCAGCGTATAATGCGGGAAGCGGAGCGGTACGTAAGTACGGAGGTGTTCCTCCGTATTCCGAAACGGAAAATTATATCCGCAAGATTAATGATATTCTCGGTGGAGCATTGGACAATGATTCTACAACGGTAGACGGCGCAGAGCCGACACCGGTATACGGCACATCACAGGATGAAGAAGAAGTGTATTACAGTGCGCCGGTGACACAGCAGTATATGGCGGCTGCGCAGATTCCTGTGGTACAGGCAGGCTATCAGACAGCGGCACAGGCATACGAAGCTGCTTACAACAGTGTGATATCTGTAATTTCCGGACAGGATTATTCGGGAATTACACAGATTTAATCACGTTTATTATATAGAAAGAAAATAGAGGTGCAAGAGATGAAAAGAGGAAGAATAAAGGTAACACTGTACAACCGTACATTAAAAGAGATTGATATGAGTGATTTTTCATATATTTCAGAAGACATTTTTTCAAACAGAAGTGATGTTGTTAAGATTGAACTGCCGGAAGGTGTTAAGAAAATCGGCAACAATGCATTTGAAAACTGCAACAATCTGGAAGAAGTGATTTTCCCGGATTCACTGGAAGAAATCGGACAGGAAGCATTTATTAATTGCGTGAATTTAAAAAGTGCGGTATACAAAAAGGGTGTGAAGGTAGACCCAACTTCCTTTAAAGGATGTATCCAATTGGAAAGATAAGTACATAAGACAAGGCTGCGGCATTTGCCGCAGTCTTTTTTCGTTATCGGAGATTTGCGGATTCTTTAGTAAATTAAAGTGCTTTTTATTTGACAAATGCGTTGCGGTAAGATATGATTTTTAGATAGTGGGATACGTATATAGTAATGTCGGGGTTTTAAATTCCCCGGTTATGGTACGCTTCGCATGTGCAATCAATAAAGCATCAGGAAAATATGCGGAAATGAGGAGAACTATGAGTCAGAAAAAAACATTTGTAACATTAGAACAGTTAAAAGAAATTAATAAGACTTATCCGACACCATACCATCTGTATGATGAAAAAGGGATTCGTGCAAATGCAGAACGTTTAAAGAAAGCATTTTCATGGAATAAAGGCTATCGTGAATATTTTGCGGTAAAAGCAACCCCGAATCCGTTCATTTTAAATATTTTAAAGGAATACGGCTGTGGTACGGATTGTTCTTCAATGACAGAACTGATGATGAGCCATGCACTCGATTTTAAACCGGAAGAAATTATGTTTTCATCCAACGATACACCGGCAGAAGAATTTGCTTATGCAGCAAAAATTGGTGCTACGATCAATTTAGATGATATTACACATATTGATTTCTTAGATAAGATTTTAGACGGCAAATTCCCGGAAACCATGAGCTGCCGTTATAATCCGGGCGGATATTTCAAACTCGGAACATCAATTATGGACAATCCGGGTGATGCAAAATACGGTATGACACATGACCAGATTATCGAAGCATTTAAGATTTTAAAGTCAAAGGGCGTAAAGCACTTTGGTATTCATTCTTTCCTTGCAAGCAATACAGTTTCTAACGAGTATTATCCTGCACTGGCAAAGATTTTATTTGAACTGGCAGTTGAATTAAAGGAAAAGACCGGCGTAGATATCCGGTTTATCAACCTTTCAGGCGGTATCGGCATTGCATACAAGCCGGATCAGGAAGAAAATGATATTGCTGTTATCGGTGAAGGCGTTCACAAGGTTTATGATGAAGTGTTGACACCAAATGGCATGGGCGATGTTGCAATTTATACGGAACTCGGACGTTTCATGCTTGCACCTTACGGCTGCCTTGTTACAAAAGCAATTCATGAAAAGCATACACACAAGGAATACATCGGTGTCGATGCGTGTGCGGTAAACCTTATGCGTCCGGCAATGTACGGTGCATACCATCATATTACGGTAGCGGGAAAAGAAGATGCACCTTGCGACCATGTATACGATATTACAGGTTCTCTTTGTGAAAATAATGACAAATTTGCAATTGACAGAAAGCTGCCAAAGATTGACATGGGTGATTATCTGATTATTCATGATACAGGCGCACATGGCTTTTCAATGGGATACAATTACAACGGAAAGCTGCGTTCATCAGAACTGTTATTAAAGGAAGATGGCAGTGTGGAAATGATCCGCCGTGCAGAAACACCAAAGGATTATTTTGCAACATTTGATTTTTGTAATATCCTCGATAAGCTGAATTTAAAATAAGCCGAAGGAGAAATAAGGATTACTATGAAAGACTTATATTATGTTGCGCAGGAGATTTCAAAGCAGAAGAATTTAAAAGGAAATCTTTTAAAATATGCAACAGGGATGGCTTCTATGTATACAGGACTTGCATACATGAAGCTGTCCATGAATTATTATACCGTTTATGATATGCGTCAGGAAAATGCGACAGTCAATCCGGTATTTGAAGAACTGCTTGCTACGACAAACGGTGTGATTGACAAGCTGCTTTCCGGACAGGCAGAAGATGTGACAGAAGTTGAAACAGTCAGAAACCGTCTGATTGAAACCATGGAGGTTGTAACACAGTATGTAGACTGCCTGCGGATTTATGAATATGTATTAAACCGCGTGGAGCACCGTTTCAGTGGTCAGGTGGCAGATGAAGAATATTACGGGATGTATCTGACCAATGATTTGATGCATTATATTCTTGCAGATAAAGATAATGTTGTCATTAACAGTAAGATTTCAGAAGTTGTGGGACAGCTGCCGATGCGTCTTTCACGGAACAAGTTCTTTGAATATTTAAGAGAAGCATTTACGTTATACCACGGCGCACAGAAAGGCACGATCGATGATTTTGCCTATGCACTGCGCACAACGGCGATGTTACAGGAAGTCAAGGGCTTTGAAACACTTTTTCCTGAAGTGTATGACAGTTACAGAACGCTTGCCAATGCAGATTATGCAGAACTGACAGAGGAAGAATATACCCGACTTAAAAATGTGCTTACAATTGCGACAGAAAAGATGTTAGACTGCGCGGATTTATTTGTACTGCTTACACAGGTGTCAATGATTTGTACACCATTATTTTAACAGAAAAGCAGACACTTTCCGATATCGGGGAAGTGACGGTTGCAAAGCAGATTATTACCGGTGTGCGTCAGGCATTTGACGGAAAAACACTGCTTTCAGATGAAGTTCTCGGCAAGTTTGAATATTTTGAAGGAAAGCAGGAAAGAATCCTTATGATTCTTTCTAAGAGTGACTTTGCAGTGGAAACGGCACTGGAAAATATGCCAAAGGAATTAGAAGAAGAAGGGTTACAGGACTGCTATGCAGCACTGGCTGATGTGATGAAATTACAGTCCGGCAGTGACTTTGTAAGTCTTATAAAAGACCCGGAAAAGTTAAATGTACCGGATAATTCTTACGCAGACGAAACCTGTGAAAACATTATTGCCCAGTTAAAGGAAAGCTTTACGGATATGCCGCAGATTGTAAGACGTGCCGTGATGTCGGCAGTACTTTCACAGCTGCCTGTATTTTTTAACAATACTGACGAAATCTGCGAATATATTAATCTGTCGCTGGAGCAGTGCAATGATGCGGCAGAAAAGATGGCAGTAATTGAAGTAATGAAAATGATAATGCGTGGGTGATGAGTAAATGAAATGGTATCGGAACCTCTATCTTGGCGAGGGTGCAAAGCAGGCAAAATATAAGATGTTTGGCAGAATCCGCCGCGGGCGTTCAACTGGATACGTATCTGATTACACTTTCGGACAACCCGGATAATCTGCTGGATATGTTTTCGGCAAATGTCTTAAAGCAGCCTTATTTTAAGAAACAAAAGGGGATTCATGCCAGAGAAATCTATGTTGTCGGTCTGGCGAAAGGCTATGCCGAGGGGCTTGAGGTTATCACAGCCATTATTGATGATGTTTATCAGCAGACGGGAGCGTTTGATATTCCGGGTTATTTAAAGTTCGGAAGAAACCGCACCCGCTAGACTGTGGGAGGAAAACAACAATGCTTCATGGTTTGCTATTGGTTTTAAAAATAGCAGGGATTATCCTTGCAGTCTTACTGGGAATTGTTCTTGCGGCAGCAGCGGCGGTGCTGTTTGTGCCGGTGCGCTATGCGGCAGATGCACAATATGATAAAAACAGCGGCAAAAAGCCGGTGCTTCATGTACGGGTTACATGGCTTTTGCATCTGTTCCGTTTTTTTATGGAATATAACGAAGGCTTTAAAATGCGGGCGCAGGTTCTTTTCTTTCCACTGTATGATTCGGAAAGACCGATAGAGCCGGAAATAAAAGAACAAAAAGAAAAAGCTTCAAAAAAAGAAGCAGAAAGCCGGGGAACGCACGGTTTTTGACGAACAGCCACAGAAAAGCGGCGTACAGGCGCAGGAAGTCCGGAAACGGATAGAACAGGAACCACCGCAGGAAACCGGGAGCGAAACTGAGGCAGAGCAGACGGCGGAAGAAAATCCGCGTGCTTCCCGCAAAAAGCCGTCTTTAGCAGAGAAGTTTAAGCGTTTTGTGGAGCGCATAAAACAGGCCTGCCGGCGGATAAAAGCATTTTTTATCAGGATTGCGCAGACAATCCGCGGTATTTTTGATAAGAGTGTTTCGCTAAAGGAGACCGTGCAGGAAAAAATAACCCATCTTTCGGAAATGCTGCATGATGAAGAAAACCGCGAGCTGGTTCATTTTCTATGGGAGCAGTTGAAACGGCTTTTACAAAAATCCCGTCCGAAAAAATACCGACTCCGTGTCCGGTACGGATTTGAAGACAGTGAAACGACAGGCTGGCTTGCAGTACGGCTTGCGGTCCTTTACGGACTTTTGGGACTGGACATCGAACTGATTCCCGATTTTGAAGAATCCGTTTTTGAAGGTGAATGCATGATAAAAGGGAAAATCCGGCTGGCGGGGATTTTAATGATTGCAGGGAAAGTTTATTTTAACCGCCTTGTACAGAAAAACTGTTAAAGAAAAGCAGCCGTTAAGACGGCAGAATGGAGGAGTTATGGCAGAAAATAAGAATAATTTTGATACAACGGTAGCCTCTCTTTTTAAAGGGATGGATTCATTTGTTTCCGCAAAAACGGTTGTGGGAGATGCAGTGACAGTCAATGACACCATTATTCTTCCGCTGGTTGATGTATCGTTTGGTGTGGGTGCAGGTGCATTTGCGGGCGAAAAGAAAAACAATGCGGGCGGCGCAATGACAGGAAAGGTTTCGCCAAGTGCGGTTTTAGTTATTCAGAACGGGACAACAAAGCTTGTCAATATTAAAAATCAGGATACGGTGACAAAGATTTTAGACATGGTGCCGGACGTGATTGACCGTTTTACAAGCGGAAATAAGACAAAAGAGTACGATGAAGAAGTTGAAAATGCAATTCACGATGTAACAGAGGAATAACACGCGGCGGTGCAGCATATACTATTGATAAGACAGAATATAAAGACGGTTCGCTATGACAAGAATGTGTGGATTTATACTGTTCTGGATTGCAGTAGGAATGATGATTGCACTGTTTTTTACTGAAAATATCTGTCTGTGTATTTTCGTGATTATTGTGCTGATGATATTGGGATATAATTTGTTTTGTCATTAAAATGAAAAAAATGTTGAAATAATGCTTGCAAAATAATTTAATATCTGATACAATATTTTCTGTTGTGGGTAAATAATACCCAATACCATTAAGGAGGTGTATTTAAGATGGCAAAATGTGCAATTTGTGAAAAAGCTGCTCACTTTGGTAACGCTGTGAGCCATTCTCATAGAAGATCAAATAAGAAATGGAATGCTAACGTTAAGTCAGTAAAGGTTAAGGTCAACGGTGCATCTCAGAAGATGTATGTATGTACTTCATGCTTACGTTCCGGTAAAGTAGAACGCGCATAAGAACTGCTGTTAATTTTCGAAAATTTATATCAGTGGGAAGGTGGATTGTCTTTTTAGATGATTCACCTTCTTTGTTTTGACATTTGTATCATGAATAGGTATAATATCTATTATTAGATAGGATAGATAGTATCCGTGAATGGAGGTATATAGATGAGAGGTCATATCGAAGGACAATTAGGTACGATTACCATCGAATCAGAAGTTATTGCAAGATATGCCGGTTCTACAGCCGTAGAGTGTTTTGGTATTGTGGGCATGGCAGCAGTCAGCATGAAGGACGGTCTTGTAAAGCTTTTAAAGGGCGACAGCCTTACAAGAGGAATTCACGTAGAGATTGATGAAGACAATATGATTACAATTGATTTTCATGTTATTGTTTCTTATGGTGTCGGCATTTCAACCGTTGCAGAGAATCTGATTGAAAATGTAAAGTACAAGGTACATGAATTTACAGGTCTTGATATTAAGAAGATTAATATATTTGTAGAAGGTGTTCGTGTAATAGATTAATGGAAGATGCCGTATATGGCGGAATGGAGGAAAATTGTGGCTACAAATACAATAGATGCAGCACTTTTGCAAAAGATGTTCCTTGCAGGAGCAAAAAACCTTGAAGCAAAAAAAGAGTGGATTAATGACTTGAATGTATTCCCGGTGCCGGATGGCGATACGGGAACCAATATGACACTGACAATTATGTCTGCGGCAAAAGAAGTCGGTGCGATTGCAGTACCGGATATGGAAACGCTGGCAAAAGCAATTGCGACCGGTTCATTAAGAGGTGCAAGAGGTAATTCAGGTGTTATTCTTTCACAGCTGTTCAGAGGATTTACAAAGGAAATGTCCGGGATTGACAGTTTAACCGTAGAAGACATTGCAAGAGCAACACAGAGAGCAACAGAAACAGCATACAAGGCCGTTATGAAGCCGAAGGAAGGAACAATTCTTACCGTTGCAAAGGGTGTATCTGATAAGGCGGCAGAAGTTGCAGAGGAAACAGAAGACATCGAAGAAGCACTGTTAAAGATTATTGAACATGCAGAGCTTGTCTTGTCAAAGACGCCTGAAATGCTCCCTGTTTTAAAGGAAGCCGGTGTTGTGGATTCCGGCGGACAGGGTCTGGTTGTTGTATTAAGAGGTATGTATGATGCTTTAACAGGTAAAGTCACAGACTTTAAGATTGAAGGCGTATCTAAAGCAAAAATTGCAGCAACAGGAAAGAATACGGGAGCTGCCATTGAAAATGTAGATATTAAATTCGGTTACTGTACGGAATTTATTATTATGCTCGATAAAGAATTTGATGAAAAGACAGAAGAATCCTTTAAGGCATTTTTATCTTCTATCGGTGATTCCATTGTGTGTGTTGCATTAGATGACATTGTAAAGGTTCATGTGCATACCAATCATCCTGGTCAGGCATTTGAAAAGGCATTAGAATACGGACAGCTGACAAAGATGAAGGTTGATAATATGCGTGAGGAACACAACCAGAAGGTTATCCAGCAGTCAGAGATGGAAGCAGCTGCTAAGGAAGAAACAGAAAAGAAGGAAGAAAAAGCACCACATAAGGATTTTGGTTTTGTAACGATTTCCGCAGGCGAAGGACTTTCTGAAATCTTTAAGGAACTGGGTGTTGACGAAGTGATTGAAGGCGGACAGACCATGAATCCGAGTACAGAGGATATTTTAAATGCTGCTGACCGCATTAATGCAGATACTGTTTTTGTTCTTCCGAATAATAAGAACATTATTCTTGCCGCGGAGCAGGCAGCAGAGCTTGTAGAAGGCAAAAAGCTGATTGTAATTCCGACAAAGACAGTTCCGCAGGGTATTACAGCGATGATTAACTTTGAAGCTTCAAGAAATGCACAGGAAAATGCAGACACGATGACAGAAGCACTTTCAACAGTGGCAACAGGACAGCTTACTTATGCAGTCCGTGATACGTCAATTGACGGAAAAGAAATTCACAAAGACGATATTATGGGACTTTCAGACAGCGGACTTGCGGCAGTCGGCAAGAGCATTGACCAGACACTGTTAGAACTTGTTGATGCAATGATGAATGAAGATGCAGAACTTATTACCCTGTATTACGGCAGTGATATTTCAGAAGAAGATGCAGAAAATGCCGCAGCAAAGGTTGAAGAAAAAATATCCGGATATTGATGTAGAGCTTCAGATGGGCGGACAGCGATTTATTATTACATTGTTTCAGTAGAATAAAATGTGAACAAGCCATATATTACAGCTTGTTCACATAACAGTATGCGCCGCAGGCAGCGCATACTGCTGTTTATCGCAGGACTGAATAAATTCAGTCCGCGTTCTCCGGCGTTGGAATGCCTGCGGAAAGAAGGATAAGATGAGTAAGATTGATGAAATCAGAGGCGAGATGGTTAAGGCGATGAAGGCGAAGGATAAGGCAAGAAAAGATGTTCTTTCCTTACTGCTTGCGGAATTAAAGAATGTAGAAATTAACAACCGCACACCGCTGACTGATGAAGAGGGAAATCAGGTTATTTTAAAGCAGATTAAGCAGTTAAAAGAAACACTTTCCCTTACTCCGGCAGACCGACAGGACATTATTGACGAGTGTAATTTCTCAATCAGTGTATTAGAGGAATATGCACCGAAGATGATGGATGAATCTGAAATCAAAGCAGTGATTGAAGAAACATTAAAAGAACTTTCTATCGAAACACCGACAGCACAGGATAAAGGTAAAATTATGAAAGTGTTAATGCCAAAGGTCAAAGGCAAGGCAGACGGTAAACTTGTCAATCAGGTTCTTGGCTCAATGATGGCATAAGTTATGAATATACAGCAGCTTAAAGGAATTGGAGAAAAAACTGCTGCGCTACTTAGCAGGCTTTCCGTATACACTGTAAAAGACCTTGTAGGGTTATACCCACGGGCTTACGATGTATATGAAAAGCCTGTTTTTGTACAGGAAGCAGTGGAAGAACATGCATCAGAAATCGTGAGCATTGAAGCCGTTGTGGCAAGAAATGTGGAACAGTATTCCACACCGAGAATGAAAGTATTATCGACAGTTGTGCAGGATGAACAGGGAACATCCCTGAAATGCACATGGTTTAACATGCCGTTTCTGCGAAGCAGTTTAAAGCCGGGAGCACATTATGTCTTCCGCGGTCAGCTTGCAAAGAAAAAGGGAAGCTTTGTTTTAGAACAGCCACAGATGTATACAATGGCGGCATATGCACAGTTACAGGGAAGTATGCAGCCATATATCCGCTGACAAAGGGGCTGTCCAATAAAACGGTCGCCAAAGCAGTAAAACAGGCATTGGAAAAGTACGATACGTGTCTGGAAAAAGAATATATACCGGTAGATATCCGCAGTGCGTATCAGCTTGCGGAACACAATTTTGCCGTACAGCGGATACATTTTCCGCAGTCGCAGGAGGATTATTTACAGTCCAGAAAAAGACTGGCATTTGAAGAATTTTTTCTGTTTGTGCTGGCAGTGCGCAATATGAAAGAAAAAAATACACACAGGCTGAACGAGTACCGTATTTTAAATGATGCGCGTACCGATAAATTCATTTCTGAACTGGAGTTTGAACTGACGGATGCACAGAAAAAGACATGGGAAGAAATCAAAGAAAACATGTCCGGTAGTGCGTTAATGAGCCGGTTGATTCAGGGCGATGTTGGTTCCGGAAAGACGATTATTGCAGTGTTGGCATTGATGAATACCGCGTTTGCAGGGTATCAGGGGGCAATGATGGTGCCGACAGAGGTGCTTGCAAAACAGCAGTACGAGTCGATCTGTTCGATGTTTGAAAAACATCAGATTCCGTTAAAGGTTGTGCTTTTAATGGGTTCGATGACGGCGGCGCAGAAAAGAGCGGTTTATGAGCAGATTCGCACGCATGAGGCGGATATTGTGGTCGGCACGCACGCCGTGATTCAGGAAAAAGCCGTTTATGACAAGCTTGCACTGGTAATTACGGATGAACAGCACCGCTTCGGGGTCAATCAGCGGCGGGCGCTTTCTATGAAAGGGGACAATCCGCACGTACTGGTTATGAGTGCAACCCCGATTCCGAGAACGCTGGCAATTATAGTATACGGTGACTTGGATATTTCTATTATTGATACACTACCGGCAGAACGTCTTCCAATAAAAAATTGTGTTGTGGGAACCAACTACCGGGAAAATGCGTATAAGTTTATAGCGGGTCAGGTCAAAGAAGGCAGACAGGCATATGTTATCTGTCCGATGGTGGAGGAAAGCGAAAATGTCGATGCCGAAAATGTCGTAGAATATGCCGAAAAGCTTAAAGCGGCACTGCCTCCGCAAATCCGTGTGGAATATCTGCACGGAAAGATGAAAGCAAATCAAAAAGAAGAAATTATGGCGCGCTTTGCGGCGCGGGAAACAGATGTACTGGTATCGACAACCGTTATCGAAGTCGGTGTCAACGTTCCGAATGCCACGGTAATGATGGTGGAAAATGCAGACCGTTTCGGGCTTGCACAGCTTCACCAGCTGAGGGGCCGTGTGGGGCGCGGAAAATATCAGTCGTATTGTATCTTTGTGTCCGGTTCGGACACAGCCAAGGCAAAGGACCGCTTAGGCATTTTAAATCAGACGAATGACGGATTTAAAATTGCAGAGGAGGATTTAAAACAGCGTGGACCGGGAGATTTTTTCGGCGTGCGCCAGAGCGGGGATTTGCGTTTTAAAATCGGTGATATTTTCTCAGATTCCAAAGTGTTAAAGGAAGCAGCAGATGCGGCAGGCGCTGTACTTGCAAAAGATGAACTGCTTTTGTCGGAAGAAAATGTTTATCTGAAGACAAAAGTGGAAGAATATACAAAGGAATGTCTGGAAAATATTAATTTATGATGGAAGTGTCACAAGTATAAGGAGTGCTATAAAATGCGGACAATGGAATTTACAATGAGCAGACCCGGACTGGTAGAACCGGGACAGGAAGTGGAAATTACCGAAGGGAAACTGCCAAGCAGCTTTTACTACACGATAGAACCGGCGGTTGCAATGTCGGGAAACTACTCGACACCGGAGCGTTTAAAATCCAGAAAAGGCATTGTAAAAGAAGTCGGCGAAACCAGCGTGGATACTACGTACTGGCGGAATTTGACGAGTAAATGCGGCACAGTGAAGATGTATCAGAAACTGCCGCACGCAGAAGGCTGCGAAAAAGAAGGATAAGGATTAGAAGAGAAAATCAGGTGGACAGATGAAGGAAGAATTAATGCGCACAGAACTGCTGTTTGGCAGTGAGGGCATGGAAAAATTAAAAAATGCAAAGGTGGCACTGTTCGGAGTCGGCGGAGTCGGCGGCTACGTGGCAGAAGCACTTGCACGCAGCGGTGTCGGAAACATGGTGCTTACAGATAACGACTGTGTAAGTGTTTCCAATATCAACCGTCAGATTATCGCACTGCACAGTACGGTCGGCAGACCGAAAGTGGAAGTAATGAAGGAACGGCTTTTAGATATCAACCCGGAGATTAATCTGGAACTGCACCGGTCCTTTTATCTGCCGGAAAATCACGATGACTATGATTTTGCATCATATGATTATGTTATCGACTGTATTGATACAGTTGCTGCCAAGATTGATCTGGTGCTTGAAGCGCAGAAAGCAGGAACACCGATTATAGCGAGCATGGGAACCGGCAATAAACATCACCCGGAGCTGCTCGAGGTTTCGGATATTTTTAAGACTTCGGTCTGTCCGCTTGCAAAAGTCATGCGTTATGAATTAAAAAGGCGCGGCGTAAAGAAACTGAAAGTGATTTATTCGAAGGAGCAGCCGGTCAAGGTATCGGCGCCGCTTGAGAATAATGCCAGAAGATGTATTCCCGGCAGTACTGCATTTGTTCCGGCTTCGGCAGGACTGTTGATCGCTTCTGAAGTCGTCAAGGACATTATGATGTAAGAACCGGGCAAAAGTATCTTAATAATCACTGCATAAATAAAACACATCTTCCATATACATGAAGTAAATATGGAAGGAGTGTTTTTGTTTTTATGGACAGTAATCAGGAATTTTCGTTATACAAGGATATGAAAGCCAGAACAAACGGAGAAATATACATCGGGGTGGTAGGACCGGTCAGAACCGGTAAATCAACTTTTATTAAAAGATTTATGGACTTGTGTGTACTGCCGCAGATGGAAAATGAACATGTACGTGCGCGGGCAAAGGACGAACTGCCGCAGAGCGCCGCGGGAACAACAATTATGACGACCGAGCCGAAGTTTATTCCGAGTGAGGCGGCACTCATTTATCCAATGGAAGATGTGGGCGTCAAGGTGCGTCTGATTGACTGTGTCGGTTTTATGGTGGAAGGCGCGTCCGGTCACGTTGAAAATGAAAAGGAGCGCATGGTAAAAACACCGTGGTCGCAGACGGAAATCCCGTTTACCAAGGCGGCGGAAATCGGTACGAAAAAGGTGATTGCGGAACATTCAACGATAGGTATTGTCGTAACCACAGACGGTTCATTTTCGGAGATTCCAAGACAAAATTACGTTCCGGCGGAGGAACGCACTATTCAGGAATTAAGTGCCATTAAAAAGCCGTTTCTGGTGCTGTTAAACAGTGCAAAGCCGTATTCTAAGGAAACCGGACAGCTTGCGGAAGAACTCACGCAGAAATACGGCGTAACCGTGCTGCCGGTCAACTGTGACCAGTTAAAAAAAAGAAGATATCACTGCGATTCTTGAAAATGTACTGCTTGAATTTCCGGTGACGGAGCTGGATTTTTACACGCCGCAGTGGATGGAAATGCTGCCGGAGGACCACTGGCTGAAAGCGGAGCTGATTGCAAAGGCTGCGGAAGTGTTAGAACCGGTCGGAAAAATCCGCGATGTGAAGAAAAATTTTGTGCAGGTAACGGGAGAATCGCTAAGCGGCATTACCGTATCCGATATCCAGATGTCGGATGGCAGGGTGCGGCTGGAAGTGCAGATGAAGCCGCAGGTTTATTATGACATTTTAAGTGAATTGACAGGCACGGCAATCCACAATGAATATGAGCTGATTCACATGATCCGGGAGCTTTCCGCAAAGAAAAAAGAATTTGACAGTGTGGGAAATGCTTTATCAGAAGTGTCTGCAAGCGGCTTCGGGGTTGTAACACCGGTGCGGGAAGAAATTGTGTTAGATGAGCCGGAGGTGATTAAAAACGGCACAAAATACGGTGTAAAAATCAAAGCGCAGGTGCCGTCCGTCAATATGATCAAGACGAACATCAGTGTGGAAATTGCACCGATTGTCGGTACGAAAAACCAGGCAGATGACCTGATTGCATACATAAAAGAAAATGCCGGGGACAATGCGCAGGGAATCTGGGAAACAAATATTTTCGGAAAGACGATTGAACAGATTGTAGATGACGGCATTTATGAAAAAACACACAACATGACACCGGAAAGCATGGAAAAGATTTCTTCTACATTGGAAAAAGTCATGAATGAAAATTCGGGACTGGTCTGCCTGATTGTATAAATCAGGCTGTATGCAAAAATGCTTTATAATGTAAAAAAACTGTGGTATACTAATGAAAGAGTGTTGTATCACGGCATTATCTGATATGCGTGGTATAACACTTCTGTATTGAAAAAACGAATTCAAGAAATATATGCTGCAATGCGGCGGAATGGAGAACAACATGAAAAAAGTAGAAGATTATGTACGCAGTATTCCGGATTTCCCGGAAAAGGGAATTATTTTCAGAGATATTACAAGCGTGATTCAGGATCCGGAAGGATTAAAGCTTGCAATTGACGGCATACAGAATTTATTAAAAGACGTAGATTTTGATGTGGTAGTCGGACCGGAATCCAGAGGTTTTATCTTTGGTGTGCCAATTGCTTACAATAATCATACGGGCTTTGTACCGGTCAGAAAAAAGGGAAAGCTTCCGTGCGAAACCATTTCAGAAGAATATGCCCTTGAATACGGTACGGCAACAATTGAAATACATAAGGATGCCATTCAGCCGGGTCAGAAGGTTGTTATTGTCGATGATTTAATTGCAACCGGCGGAACGACAGAAGCTGCCATTCATATGATTGAGCGTCTGGGCGGTGAGGTTGTAAAGGTTGTATTTCTTATGGAGCTGGAAGGCTTAAAGGCAGAGAACGTTTAAAAGATTACGATGTGGATGCAGTGATTAAGTATCCGGGTAAATAAAGAACGGACTGTACGGCAGAAAGGAGAGAGCATATGGCAACACCACATAATCAGGCAGAAAAGGGACAGATTGCAAAGACGGTGCTGATGCCGGGAGATCCGTTGCGTGCAAAGTATATTGCAGAGAATTTTCTCACAGAGGTACAGCAGTTTAACGAAGTGCGCAATATGTACGGCTATACCGGAAAGTATCAAGGCAGGGAAGTTTCTGTCATGGGAAGCGGTATGGGAATGCCGTCCATGGGCATTTACAGCTATGAATTGTATACAAAATACGATGTAGAGCGGATTATCCGTATCGGTTCTGCCGGGGCGCTCTCCGATGATATTGCATTGATGGACATTGTTGCGGCAATCGGTACCTGTACGGATTCTAATTATGCTTCCCAGTATGCTGCCGGGTACATTTGCACCGACAGCGGATTTTGGTCTGTTAAAGATTACAGACCGCATTGCACAAGAAAAAAATCTTTCCTTAAAGGTTGGAAATATTGTGTCTTCGGACATTTTTTATAATGAAGACAACAGTGTCAATGACCGCTGGAAGAAGATGAACGTACTGGCAGTGGACATGGAGGCAGCGCACTGTATATGAATGCGGCAAGATGCGGTAAAAAAGCACTCTGCCTGCTGACAATCAGTGACCATTTGTACCGTCATGAAAGCCTGACGGCAATGCAGCGGCAGAATTCATTTCAGGAGATGATGACACTGGCGCTGGATACGGCAGCAGCATGTGAAGCATAAAACGAAAAGCGGAGGAAAGAAAGACAAAGTATGACATTTTTAAACAGTGCGCCGTTCTGGCTGATTGTATGTTTTCTCGTGATTGCGGTTTATGTTTCCGCGGACGGTAAAAGAAAACACCGGGCAAAGGTTTTAAAGCAGCTTAAAAGCAGCTTTGGAAAACCGTCTGGGCGCAGATACGGGGAAGATGAATATGAGCGCCTGACACATTATTACAGAGAGTGTGCAGAGCAGTCTGGGGAAGGCATTGACGATATTACATGGAATGACCTGAATATGGACGACATTTTTAAGCAGATGAATATTGCCAATTCTTCGGCAGGACAAGAGTATCTGTACAGGCTTTTGCGGACACCGGCGGAAAGTCCGGACAGGCTTCGTGAAATTGACAGTCTGGCAGAGTATTTTGCAGCACATGAGAAAGAGCGGATTGCATTACAGCAGGAATTTGTAAAGCTTGGCTTTGTGAAATATTTATCACTTAGCGACTATATCGGCTGATGGTTGGCATGGAACCCGGCGGCAACGGTGTGCATATTGCGGCGCTCATTGCGTTGGCGGCAGCTTTTGTGGTCTGCTTTGCGGTAAATCCGGTTATCGGAATCGGACTGATTGTGGCGGCGGTTACATTTTCGATTCTGACATATTATAAAATGAAGGCAAAGGTTGAACATTACTTTGTCTGCATTGCGCAGATTGTACGCATGACAGCGGCGGCACAGGCGATTGCACAGCAAAAAAACGCAGGGCTGGAAGAATATAACAAAAAGCTGGAGGAACTCTGCAAAAAATTCCAGTCGGTCACAAAAAATGCGTGGCTGCTGGAATCCGGTAATGTCAACGGCTCGCTGTCTGAAATGGCAATGGAGTATATGCGTATGCTGACCCATGTGGATTTAATGAAATTTAACAGCATGGTACGCCATATCGGAAACTGTCAGGCAGAGGTCTATGAACTGTTTGATACGTTAGGACTGCTGGAAGCCTGCATTTCGGTGGCATCATACAGACAGATGCTTCCGTACTGGTCGAAGCCGCAGCTTTTAACCGGCAGCAGAAGAAAGCTTGTGATTGAGGAAGGGTATCACCCATTAATTGAAAAGCCGGTTGCCAATTCCATGCATACAGAAAAAATGTACTGCTGACAGGCTCCAACGCTTCCGGTAAATCCACATTTTTACGGACGATAGCCGTCAATGCGGTGCTGTCACAGACCATTTTTACGAGTGTGGCAAAAAATTATCAGGCACCGTATTTCAGAATCTATTCTTCAATGTCTTTAAAGGACGATTTAGGCGGCAAAAACAGCTACTATATTGTGGAGATTAAAGCGCTTAAAAGGATTCTTACCGCCGCAGAGCAGACGGGCTGCCCGGTGCTTTGCTTTGTCGATGAGGTGCTGCGCGGAACCAATACGGTAGAACGTATCGCGGCATCTTCTGAGATTTTAAAATATTTAAAGGATAAGAATGTATTGTGTTTTGCGGCAACGCATGATATTGAATTGACCGCGATTTTAAGCGGCTGTTATGATAATTATCATTTTCAGGAAGAAGTCACGGACAGCGATGTTTCCTTTAATTTTAAGCTGTTTAAAGGACCGGCGACGACAAGAAACGCGATTAAGCTGCTTAAATGATAGGTTATGATGCATCTATTATCAAAGGTGCAGAGTGTCAGGCAGGTTATTTTATAGAAAATGGTGTCTGGAAAATTTAAGTACCGTTATTTGTTTGCATCAAATGGGTTGAGAATACAATAAAAATATGATAAAATATAATATCAGTTTGGATAGGGAGGTACAGGTATGACAGGATTAGCAGGTGAAGTTATTTACGAAGCAGGTGAAGTTTATTATTATGCTGTTTATTGCTG
>ENA-OQIO01000192-OQIO01000192.1-human-gut-metagenome-genome-assembly--contig:-NODE-192-length-31169-cov-2.686940_pt1 | contig 31169 bp, 39 predicted proteins | sample MGYA00242573_ERZ504737 | MGnify/ENA primary metagenome ERZ504737 (study PRJEB26092, sample SAMD00036203) | human gut metagenome | host: Homo sapiens | study: EMG produced TPA metagenomics assembly of...
ATATAAATGATCCTGACAGTACTCGTAGTTTCCGTTACATTTGGAACAGAAACGGAATTCCATATTCGGATCATCTTTCTCTGTACGGCCACAGACTGCACATTTGTGCTTCGTCACTTCCCCTGACTTGCTGCCACCCGGGAAGGGAACGGTCTTACTTTCTCCCATTGCTCTCTTAAACTGATTTCTGCGATGGATTTCCTTCGGATTGTATCTGTTAAGATTTCTTGTACCAAGGAAGAAAATAATAAAGTTCAGTAAGGATGCGATGATTGGCAGTGCCATAAACCATGCTCCTCCCATAAAATATCTGACAATATCATATACCACAAGAGCAGCATATACAATCGCCATCACTTCATCTTGATCGGGATTACAAAGTACAGTAAAACCTTCATATCCGGATATGTCAGCGCATATGCCAGAAAAATAGATAAACTGATATAATACGTTGAAAACTGTGATCCATTCAGATAAGCATCTAACACTCCACCTGTGATAAAATACAAAATAAACGCAGAAATTACTGTAAAAATCATTCCAGATAAAATATATACAGTAAATCTGAATGATCCCCATGTACGTTCCAGCGATGCACTGATCGGATAATAAAAGAACAATATCGCAATCATAAACCATAAAGCAGATGACGTACTCGGCGGATAAATAATCCATGTAACAAGTCTCCATATCTGACCATGCAGGATTTCAGAGACATTCAAACTCAACATGGAAAGAGCCCCTGGATTAATATACATCAGTGCATATCCCAGTACATAGCTTACAATAATATAGATCGTAAGATTCTCAATCCCGCGATTTCCAAATTTTCGTTCCAGTTTGTCAATAAATTTCATAGCTCTCCTTTTCTTACAAAATGCTATTCGTTCTTTCGTTACAGCGGATATCCACAATCTGCTTTCTCTGCGTAATTTTGAACCGAATAACTGCCTCTCAGTTCAGACACAAAATCAGAAAAACTTCTTCTTGGAAAGAAATATCGCTGCAATGATACTTGCCACTACAGAAAGGATGATAACGATAAGAAATCCCCATGGTGTCCTGGAAAACGGCATTCCTGCAGCACTCAGGTTCATACCATACGCACTGAAAACAATAGTCGGAATACTCATAACAATGGTAATAACAGCCAGAACCTTCATGACAATGTTCAGGTTATTGGAAATAACTGACGCAAAAGTTCCCATCATACTGCTGAGGATACCACTGTAAATATTAGCCATCTCAATGGCCTGCTTATTCTCAATGATAACATCCTCCAGAAGCTCTGTATCCTCCGGATATTTCTTGATACTCTCCACCTTCAGAAGTTTCTCCAGAACCATCTCATTGGAACGCAGAGATGTGGTAAAGTATACCAGTGATTTCTCCAGTTCCAGAAGTTCCATCAATTCCTGATTTCTTGTAGACAGATGAAGTTTCTCCTCAATCTGCTCGCTCTTCTTATCTATAATACGCAGATATCTCAGATACATGCTGGCATTACGGTACAAAATCTGCAGAATAAATCTGGTTTTCATATAGGTAAAAAAGTTTCTTACCCTGCCTTCCATAAATCTTGTCAGAACCTGTGTGTCTTCCAAACATACAGTAAAGATCATCTTCTGAGTCACGATAATACCAAGAGGAATGGTCACATACCAGTCCTTCTCGTTACGTTCTTCAATCGCAGGTACATCTGCAAGGATAAGGGTATAATTGTCCTCCACTTCTATACGGGAACGCTCTTCCTCATCCAAAGGTGCGCGCAAATCGTCCACCTCTATCCCAAATTGCTCGGAAATTTCAAAAATTTCTGTTGCCGTAGGATTCGTCAGTGCAATCCAACAGCCCTCCTGTGGTTCCTGTATTTCATGGATAGCGCCATCGATTGTCTTAAAAATCCTTACCACGATCCACACTTCCCTTCTTTTTCTCGATTTCCCCTCAAATAAATCTGCAACTATTCAGAGCTTCTGCAAGAGATTACTGAACAGTTACGTTTACTCTTTATTTTCACAAAGACTCAAACATCATTATAATTTGAACATGAATTTTTGTCAATTCCAATGCTTTCGGTTTACAAAAACTTTTACACTTCGCTATAATAAAGTAGTATTTATTTATAAAAGTCCCGTAAGGTGGGGCGTACAGATTGTGGGAATGATTTTCCAAACACGCTCTAACTATGGCAACTGAATTCAGGTGAAATATCCCGCAAAGTGGGGCGTGCAGATTGTGGGAATGATTTTCCAGACACGCTCTAATACAATAACAGGAAAGGATACAAATCATATGAGCCAGTCATCATTTGGAAATAAATTTAAGGTAACCACCTGGGGGGAATCCCACGGAAAAGCTCTCGGAGCTGTGATAGACGGATGCCCGGCAGGCCTTCCTCTCTGTGAAGAGGACATTCAGAAATTCCTCGACAGAAGAAAACCCGGACAGAGCAGATACACCACCGCCCGTAAAGAGGGAGATCTGGTAGAAATCCTCTCAGGTGTCTTTGAGGGCAAAACCACCGGAACTCCAATTTCTCTGATGGTAAGAAATACAGATCAGCGCTCCAGAGACTACGGAAATATCGCATATTCCTATCGTCCCGGACATGCAGACTATACTTTTGACCAAAAATACGGATTCCGCGACTACAGAGGCGGTGGACGTTCTTCAGGGCGGGAAACCATCGGAAGAGTTGCAGCAGGTGCCATTGCTTCTAAAATATTAGAAGAACTTGGCATTTCAATCTGCACTTATACCAGATCTATCGGACCTGTTGAAATTGCTTCTTTTAATAAAGAAGAAATCCATCAGAATGCATTTTATATGCCGGACGCACAGGCAGCAGTGAAGGCCGGTGAATATCTGGAAGAATGTATGAAGAATCAGGACAGTGCAGGCGGCGTGATCGAATGTCGTATTACCGGAACACCTGCCGGACTTGGCGAGCCAGTCTTTGACAAGCTCAGTGCTCTTCTTGCCCACGCCCTGATGTCCATCGGTGCAGTCAAGGCTGTTGAAATCGGTGACGGCATTGCAGTGACTTCCTCAAACGGTTCCACTGACAATGATGGATTCACAGTCAAAGACGGTGAAATCATCAAAACCTCCAACCACGCAGGCGGAATCATGGGAGGAATCAGTGACGGCAGTGAAATCATACTTCGTGCCCATATCAAGCCAACCCCATCCATCAGCCAGCCGCAGCAGACCGTAACCAAAGATAAAGAACCTCTTTCTCTGGAAATTCATGGCCGACATGATCCGGTCATTGTCCCAAGAGCAGTGGTTGTGGTAGAATCTATGGCAGCAATCACACTGGCGGATGCGCTCTTTGTCAATATGAGTTCCCAGATGGATAAGGTTCGGGATTTTTATCGGAAATAATTCCAATTAATCCACGCAAAAATACCTTCACTTGAATTCTGAGCTGATCTCAGTTTCAAATGAAGGTATTTTATTATCTGCCTATATTGCTGATTCTATGTAACGAATCTGTTATTCTTCCGGAACCGGCCAGATTCTGATACAGTTTGGCTCTGTAATCTTAATCGGCTTGCCGTTCATCACAATAATATTCTTCTCATAATCCACTGTAAAAGTAGTCAGTGTATTACTTGCATGATTAGCCAGCACCAGATGCTTATCATCCGGTAAAAGTACCAGATCTTTCGGATATTCACCACTGATCGGGAGTGTAAACTTCCTTGTCAGCATACCAGTCTCCTCATCACGCTCAAACATGGAAACTGTATCCTCACCTGCTGTTGTACAGAAAAGATGCTTGCCATCATTTGCAAGAGAAAGACCGGACGCTGCATTATGTGTATCATGAACATCCTTCTTCGCACTTGTCTCAATCGTCTGGATCAGTTCAAACGCCGGAACCTTACCGCTTCCATCATATTTGTAAGCCCTGATCTCATTACTGAGTTCAAAGAGAATATAAGCAAACTTACCATCATGCTAAAACGAATGATACGCGGGCCGCTCTCTCTCGGACATCTCAGGATGTCTACCAGTCCAGCTTATTGCGCAATTTGTTGACACGGTAAATCTTCACCTGATCAATTCCGTTATCTACTGCACAGAGATATTTATTATCCGGAGTCGGACGAACACAGTTCACATGGGGACGGAAGTTACGCTCTGCAACACTTCCGAGTCCTGTATGGAATACGCCATCCATCAGGCTTCCAAGTCTGCCGTCCTTATGAGTATGTACAACAGTCACCTTACCGTCATGATATCCGGCAACATAAAGATACTTACCGTCAACATCTGTAGAAAGGAAGCAGCCTCTCATTCCATCAATATTTACACTGTTGATACGTGAAAGATCACCGTTCTTATCACGTTCAAATACTGCAACACCCTCATCCTCGATAGAATAAAGATACTTACCATTCTTTGAAACAGCCATGTGGGATGCATTACTTACTTCAACACTGCTGCGTTCTGTAAGAGTGCCATTCTCAACATCAACATCATAAACATGGATTCCCTGTCTGGAAGAGCCATGTGTATAAGAGCCCACATAAGCTACATATTTCTTTTCACTCATAATGCTTTTTTCCTCCTGCTGTCCTGAAGTTTATTTATCATCGCTCACTCTGTTCCCGTCTGCTGTCAGCGAGCAATAATATTTTCGTCCCGATATTGCCGGACGATGTCATACGATAAGGTGATTATAGCACATTTTCCTAATCAGAACAAGATTACGGAACTCAGTTTTATGTATTTTTTCCAGTTCATGGGTTACTGTCGTTACTGTTCACATACAAGCCAAAATTCTATTGCCGCAGGCAATCTGGAATGAATTTTGGCTAAGTTCTATACCGGATAAGCGCTCTGCTGTTTATTTGGTAAAATAATTTCTGACAGCCTCCAATGTCTGGTCTATGATCTCATCTGTATGGGCAACAGATAAAAACATTGCCTCAAACTGTGACGGAGCCATATGGATTCCCTGCGCAAGCATTCCCTTGAAATATTCAGAGAAAGCTTTTGTATCTGAAGATTTGGCTGATGTATAATCCACAACCTCCTGCTCTGTAAAGAACAGGCTTCCCAGGGAGGATACGTGATTGATATGGTAAGGCAGATTTTTCTCTGCCAGGATTTTCTCCATACCGCCATAGAGACGTTTTCCTTTTTCCTCCAGATCTTTATAGATTTCCTGGTGCTCATAGAGGTATTTTAACTGTGTCAGTCCTGCTGCCATTGCAATAGGATTTCCGCTTAAGGTACCGGCCTGATAAACCTTTCCAACAGGAGAAACCAGTTCCATGATTTCTCTGCGTCCACCATATGCACCAACCGGCATACCTGCACCAATAATCTTACCATAGGTAACCAGATCAGGTGTCACACCAAAATATTCTGCAGCACCGCCGAAAGCCAGACGGAAACCAGTGATAACCTCGTCAAAGATCAGAAGAGCACCGTACTCATCGCAGAGTTTTCTCAGGCCTTCCAGGAATCCCTTTTTCGGAGGAACCACACCCATGTTAGCACCTACAGCTTCCACGATCACAGCAGCAGTCTGTCCGTCAGCCTGCTCCATCAGTGCACGTACACTGTCCAGATCATTATAAACAGCAGTCATGGTATCCTCTGTGCATCCCTTAGGAACACCGGCACTGTCCGGAACACCGCTTGTCATCACACCGGAGCCTGCGCTTACCAGCATGGCATCACTGTGTCCATGATAGCATCCTGCAAATTTAATAATCTTATTCTTTCCTGTAAATCCTCTGGCAACACGGACTGCACTCATAACAGCCTCTGTACCGGAATTTACCATACGCACCATATCCACATGTGGAATATGGTCACAGATAAACTCAGCCATCTCCACTTCGATTGCAGTTGCACATCCGAAGCTGAGGCCCTTTTCACACGCCTTCAGTACACTTTCTTTTACTTCCGGAAAATTATGGCCCAGGATCATAGGTCCCCAGGAATCGATATAATCCACATATTCTTTTCCATCAACATCATAAATATGGCATCCGTCTGCGCGGTCGATAAATCTCGGTGCAATACCGATAGCGCCGTAGGCACGTACAGGACTGTTTACTCCTCCCGGAATCACCTTTACTGCTCTGTCAAATAATTCTTCTGATAAACCCATCAGCCGATTCTCCCTTCATCCATGCATTTTGCAAGTTCTTTTGCATAATAAGTAAGATAGATCTGGCACCTGCACGGTATGCACTGACTGCCATCTCACACATAATACGTTCTTCATCGATCCAGCCCATCTTTGCAGCTGCTTTCACCATTGCATATTCACCGCTTACACTGTATGCTGCAACCGGCACATTTACAGCCTTTGATACCTCAGAGACCATATCCAGATAAGACATGGCAGGTTTTACCATAATGATATCTGCGCCCTCTTCCACATCTGTAAGCGCTTCCTTCATTCCCTCTCTTCTGTTGTGGAAATCCATCTGGTAACTCTTTCTGTCACCAAAGGACGGTGCAGAACCTGCAGCATCACGGAATGGTCCGTAGAAAGCAGATGCATATTTTACTGCATAGGACATGATCGGTGCTCCATAATGTCCGTTCGCATCAAGAGCCTCACGGATAGCACGTACACGTCCGTCCATCATATCAGAGGGAGCTACCATATCTGCGCCTGCCTCTACATGAGAAACAGCTGTCTTAGCCAGTAATTCCAGTGTTGCATCATTATTTACATCATGACCGCAGAGCACTCCGCAGTGTCCGTGTGAAGTGTACTCACACATACATACATCTGTGATATAGTACATGTCCGGGAACTGTTTCTTTGCTTCTCTCAGGCCTTCTGTACGATTCCGTTGGGGTCGTACGCACCACTTCCCACCTCATCCTTATGATCCGGGATACCGAACAGCATAATGCTGTTTACTCCTGCATTCTGCAGACGTTCCAGTTCAAAAGGAAGACGGTCTACACTGTAGCGGAACTGTCCTTCCATAGAAGGGATCTCTTCTTCGATTCCTGTTCCCTCTTTTACAAATAAGGGATAGATAAGGGAAGACTTGTCCATTCTTGTCTCTCTTACCATTTTTCTTAAATTTTCACTGCCTCTTAATCTTCTTGGTCTCTGAATTAAATCCATGTCTTTTTGCTCCTTTTATCAACAATTCTCATAACTGTTCCATTTTTTGCAGAATAGTTATCAGTTTTCCTGTTTCATCTCTTCCACAAGCTCTATGAGACTTTCGATGGTAGCCTTCTTTGCCATGCAGGTCTGCATACCATAAGCATCTGCTGCAGCTTTGGTCTGTTTTCCGATACAGGCAGCTTTTACCTTCGTATAGTCCAGTCCCTTTGTGCCTTCCACAAAGCCCTTTACAGTGGATGCACTGGTAAATACTACACAGTCCACACTTCCTGTCTCCAGTTCTTTCTTCTCATCGATCAGCCTGCTCTTCTCATAACGAGTAGTGTAGGTTGCAATATCATCCACCTGTGCCCCTGTCTGCTCCAGCAGTTCTGTCAGCTTTTTATTTCCGGCTTCAGCTCTTGGGATCAGGATTTTTTCATTTCCCTGAAGTTCTTTTGCAAGCTCTGCTCCAAGAGTATCTCCGTCATACACATCTGGCACAAAATCAGCCAGCAGGTGATGCTCTTTCAGCTTTTTTTTCGTTCCTTCACCGATCACTGCGATCTTCGCCTGTCCCAGGCTGCGCACATCCATCTCTTTTCTGTCCATCTCGTCAAAAAAGATTTCCACACCTGCAGGGCTTGTAAAAATGATCCACTGATAAGTATCCAGTTTCTCAAATGCCTCATACAGTCTGCTGTTATCCTCCACAGGTACTGTACAGATAGACGGTAGCTCCAGAACCTCGGCACCTTTCTGGCGGAGAAGATCTGCTGTCTTTGAAATATGCTGTCTTGGTCTTGTGACCAGAACCTTCCAGCCTGCCAGAGGAAGCTTCTCATACCAGGAAAATTTGTCAGCCAGGGAGCAGACCTTACCCACAACAATAATGGCAGGTGTCTCTATCCCCTGTCTGTCCACCTCTTCCTTGAGGGTACCTACAGTAGCAACCACCCGCTTCTGTCCTGCTGTTGTTCCTTTCTGAAGAACTGCTGCCGGCATATCCGAATCCATGCCGCCTGCAAGAAGCCCTTTGCAGATATCCTCCAGTGCTGCAATTCCCATGAGAAACACCAGTGTTCCCTTTGTCTGAGTCAGTGCTTTAAAATCTATATCATACTCCTGCCCTGCACGTTTATGTCCTGTAATAATATGTAAGGACGAACAGAAATCCCTGTGTGTCACAGGAATCCCATTATAAGCAGGAACAGAGATGGGAGATGTCACTCCGGGCACGATCTCATAAGGGATTCCATTCTCAGAAAGGAGTTCCAGTTCCTCCCCGCCTCTTCCAAAGAGAAAGATCTCCACCTTTAAGCCTTACCACTTTATTTCCTTTTTCAGCTTCTTCCAGAAGAACCTTATTAATGTCCTCCTGCACCATTGTATGGTGATTTGCTCTTTTGCCTACATTAATCAGTCTGGCATGCTCCGGGATCTTTGCCAGAACCCCTTCGCCCACCAGACTGTCATATACTACCACATCTGCCTGCTGCAGAACCGCTGCGCCCTTTAATGTAAAAAGCCCGATATCACCCGGTCCTGCACCAACCAGCCAAACCTTGCCAGCTGCCATGTTTCTTCTCCTTTTTGCGTCACAAGAATTTTCTTTTTATAAATTTTTTATCTTCCCTCACAGTCAGATTTCAATTGCTTTGCAAGAACTGTTCCAAGCTTCTCTCCATCCTCCGCTGCACCTCTGATCTGACCTGTAAGCCACTTTCCTGTAGCTTCACTGTAATATAAACCGCGGATAAAGATCTCATCTCCGTCCACCTCTGCAAATGCAGCTACAGGCGAAGAACATCCTCCATCCAGATATTTTACATATGCGCGCTCTGCTGTTCCTGCAATCCAGGCATCTCTGTCACAGTATCCGTCCAGATACCCATAATCCTCACCTTTACGCCCCTGCACAGCAAGAATCCCCTGACCTGCTGAAGGAATCATCTCATCCGGTGTAAAATATCTGCTGATCCTGCTTTCCAGACCCAGTCGTTTCAGACCTGCCGCCGCCAGGATCAACCCGGAATACTCTCCTCCGTCCAGCTTGCGAATCTTGTCTGCAGATTTCCACGGATACTCTTTACCTCCATCTCAGGATACAGCTTCTTTAACTGAAGAGTTCTCCTTAAGCTGGAACATCCCAGAGGTTTATCCGGATACAGTTCCGACACTCCCTCAGGAAGCACCAGTACATCTCTTGGATCCTCACGCTTTGAAAAAGCCAGAAGCGGAAGCTCTTCTGGTACTTCCATAGGCATATCCTTAAGACTGTGTACAGACAGATTGCTTTTACCATCCAGCAATGCCCTGTCCAGTTCTTTTACAAACAGTCCTTTTCCACCCACCTTATCCAGAGTACGGTCCAGAATAATATCTCCTGTTGTTTTCATAGTCAGGATATTTACTGTTATTTCAGAGCTGGCATTTTCTTCACGGTTTTTCTGTTCTATGTAACTTTTTACCATCTCACTCTGGAGAACTGCCAGCTTACTCTCTCTGCTTCCAATGATCACCTCAGTCATCATTTTCCTCCTCATTATCATCTTCCTGCGCAACCCTCTCCAGGGCATTCTGGATCTCTTCTCTTATCCTGCGCGCTTTTTTATGGTCCAGACCACTGCTGTAATGCCCACCACCAGTCCCTCTTCCATATAAATTCCCGGGAAATAAAAATCACACTGCTCCCTGTCACTGGCTACATTAACATAAACGCTTCCTGCCTGCAGATCCTGTGGATCTCATCATTTAACTTTCTGTCATTGGTAGCTGCGATCACCATATATGCCATCGCAAAGTCTGTACGCTTCACCGGACGTGTGATCAGCTCTACATAACCGGCTTTGCTAAGCTCCATCATCTCCATGGTGACCTTCGGAGCAATGACTCTGATATTTCTGGTGAATGATAAAAGGGTTTTCACTCGACGAGTTGCAATGTTTCCGCCGCCTACAACCACGATATTCTTATCTGATAAGTCTATAAACATTGGAAAATACGGCTTATTCTTCATATATTTTCTCCAGTCCTGCCACACACTCAAGGAAAATCTCCTGATTCAGACTGTCACGCAGACCAAAGATCAGTTTATTTACTACTTTTCCTGCTGCCGTATCCACTGCATGGACCAGATTCTGCCTGTCATCCTCTTCCATAGGTGTTTTCTTTAATATCTTTGCAATCCTTAAATTCAGGTCATTGACTGCCTCATCTTTAATATCCTGAATTCTTTGGGATCAGGGTCTCTTCCATCCAGCCATTGGAAAAATTCATCCATCTGCTCTCTTACGATCGCGCCTGCTGCCTCCAGATTTTCCTGAAGTTCTGCAGGAACTTCCTCTATACGGAAGCTGTCCATGTCATAAAGTGTGACCCCCTGAAGCTTTCCAACAGATGGCTCTATATCTCTGGGAACTGCCAGATCGATCAGAATCAAGTCATCCTTTGTCCGGATTCCCTGGAATAATTCTTCTCTTAATGTGAAATTCGGGCTTGCAGTTGCACTCACTACAAGGTCACACTGCGGCACATACTCCATTCTGTCACCGTAATTAATACGCTTACAGCCCAGCGGAATATTCACAACTCCGCTTCTGTACTGACGGATGGTCACTGTCACATCTGCACCTGCCTCCTGCAAAGCCTGAGCAGCCACCTTACCCATCTCACCGTTACCGATGACCATACAGGTCTTATCCCTGAGAGAATACCCTTTCTCTGCCAGAAATCCGATGGCCTGATGGATCACTGACGGATTTCCATGGGAAAAAGGAACCTCTGTCTTAATCCTCTTTCCTGCTGTGGCAGCCATTCTGAACAGAACCTCCAAAACACCATCTGCCGCAAAATTCTCTCTTGCCAGATTCAGGGCATCCTTCACCTGTGTAAGGATCTGATCCTCCCCTATGATCTGTGATTTCAGACCACTGGTAAGATAAAAAAGATGCTCAACTGCCTCCTGATCCTTACGCTCTACAAAATATTGTCTGTAAGAATCCTCAGTAATTCCCTTTATCCTGCAGAGGCAGTCATAAAGACAGACATCCACCTCATCATCCACACTTGCCCAGACCTCCAGGCGGTTACAGGTGGACAGGATCACGCATCCATATATTCCATTTTGATTCTTTATTTTTTCCATTGCTTCACCGGCATTTTTCTTTGTAAATGCAAATTTCGCACGAATATCCACCGGTGCCATATTATGGTCAATTCCAATCATGGAAATACTCATAACTCTAACTCTCCTTCGTATTTCGCCATTCCTCAGCCATTTCATATCAAATCAAATATCCCACTGGCAACAGGGTATTTGATTTGATATGATATCCGGACAGCAAAAAAAACGCTGTCAGAAATATCATAATCATTTCCTGTTAAGATGTCAATTGCAAACGCGGAAAAAGCTTCTTCTTTAAAGGATAACATGACGAGACCTCATTACCGTTCATTCTGCATTCGGTAATGAGGTCAAAACTGTGTTTACTGTTTATCTATTCTCATCAAAACTTTACATTTCTTTCTGTAACAGGCGATTCCATATTTTATAATTGTATGAATCCCTTCCTGTTCCAGCTCCATTCTGGTCAGCTTCTGTGGTTTTCCCACACTGTCAATGAAATGACTGATCACACTGTTTCCACTTGTATTCGCCCAGTAATTCTTCGGTTCCAGTCCAGGATCTGCCAGATGATCGCTGCAGAAATTGATCACATCCCATGGACAATAAACATCCACATTTCCAAACCGGCAGCGTCATACCACTCTTTCACTGTCTCATAATATTTTTCCTGTCCATAATACCGGAGGAGTTCCTTTACTTCCGCATCTGTAAATCCAAATGTTTCATCAAAACTCTTATCTGTAATGGAATAAACCGTGACATGCTCCCACCACTTAAATCCCTGATTTTGAAGTGGGGGCTTCTTGCTCAATGGCTCTACTGAGCCAAGTATCTACAAGCTATCCTCGCGTGCCCCGCGATTCTTTTTGCCCGGACACGGGCGTATTTTCTTACTTATTGTCCGGATATGGACAGTTTATACTGCCAGCATCCTTCTTGCCTCTTCACGGATATTGATCGCTGCATTTCGATCTCTGTCCATCTCATTTCCACACGTGCAGCGGTATACTCTTTCGGATAATCCCAGCTCTTTTTTTATCTTTCCGCATTTACTGCATTTTTTGCTTGAAGGGAAAAAGCGGTCTATCTTTACTAATTTCTTTCCCTTCCAGGCAAGCTTATAATCCAGCATATTCCGGAACATCCCGTATCCATTATCCTGTACACTTTTTCCAAAATGCAGGCACTGGCCCATTGCTTTCATATCAATATCTTCTACCGCGACTATATCGTACTGGTCTGTAATCCTGCGGCTCAGTTTATGCAGATAATCCTTTCTCTGGTTTCGTATTTTTTCATGGCACCTGGCAACTTTCTTTTTCTGCCGCACATAATTGCGGCTTTCTTTTACACATCTCGACAGTTTACGCTGCTCCCTTGCCAGCCTTTTTTCATTTCTTCTGAAGAATCCTGCTTTTTCAAGCTCAATCTCTTCTGAAAACACTGCCATCCCCTGCATCGCATAATCAATCCCCAGTATTTTGGCATTGCTGTAATCTTCATCTGCTGCTTGGTTTTCGCAGCTGTATCCTTCATACAGCAGACTTGCAAAATACTTTCCTGACGGCTCCATACTGACTGTCATTGATTTCAGACAGCAGTTTTCTGCAGGCTCCCTGTGTTTTTTCATGGAGATCCATTTTAATTTGGGAAGCCGGATCCGCTTATCTTCTACCAGAATATTTCCGTTGACTACATTTGTTGTGTAGCTGTTTTTGGAGTGATGTTTTGACTTGAAACGTGGAAATCCAACCTTGGGATCACGGAAAAAATTCTTATATGCTTTCTCCAAATGAAGCTGAACATTTGCCAGTGCCAGCGAATCTACTTCTTTCAGAAATGAATACTCCTTTTTATACATGGCTGGTGTATTTTTTAACAGTTTTTTCGTCTTTTTATACTCCCGAATCTTGTCATTAAGCATCTGGTTATACAGAAAACGGCAGCAGCCAAATGTTTTTCCCAGAAGTATCTTCTGTTCTTCTGTTGGATAGATCCGGAAACGATATGCTATGTTCAATGCTTTTTCTCTCCCTGGGTTTCGATGTATTGACGGATTACTTCAACTGGTGCGCCTCCTGCCGTCAAAAGGCAGAAACTCTGACTCCAGAATGCTTCTTTCCAAAGTTTTTCCCGGATTTCCGGATACTCTTTACTGTTTATAATAGCATGAATCCTACTGTAATTCCAGAAAATAATGCAACCTGTTACTATCGCAAGTGACAGTGGCAAACGAATTAAAATGGTATAATATAGATATAGATAGAATACGTATGTAAACGAATTTCCCGGGATAATGAAATGCATATGGGTCCCGAACAAGAAAGGAGGGTTTCTATGAACAGAAAGTGCAAAAAGACAGGGATTTTTATAGGTCTTACTATGGCAATTACAGGTATGACTGCCTGCGGTGAAACTGAACCGGAAGAAACACCGGTGGTGAAAGAAGAAACTGCGAAACCAACAGAAACACCGGCACCAACTTCACGCCGACTCCCACACCGACCCCGATTCCTGAATATATAGATTATGATTATGAGGAAGCCGGAGTTACCATTCAGATTCCAGGTATGTTGTGGGATATCAAACCGGAGAAAACAGATTCAGGTCTTATATTTACAGATCCTGATGAAAAATGGCTTATTCGTTTCTATCCGCTTACCTATGACAGGAAAATTCGTGTATATGATAATCTGACAAATGTTTTTGGAGAAGATGGCTCGAAAGTAAAAGATAAAAATTTAGCTCCGTTTCCATTGAAGAAGGGGACTATGGAAATTCAGGCTATAAGTACAAACGTTATACATGGGCTTTGGATGTAGAAAAAGCAAGCGCATATGAATCATTTATTACGGCGTACCCCCATATTGTTGAAATTATCAACTATGACCAGACTGCGATTGAGGGGTATAATGCAATTCTGGTGGAAGTTACAACACCGGAAGGACTGGATGAGGCCGGCTCTTTAGATCGGGAACAGTTTTATGCGTATACTTCGCTGAAAGAATCATTATCCAGAGATATTCAGGATCAAACTGCAACTCGCGAAAAATATCCGGATGTTTCGGATATTGACACCAAAGAGACACGCCGCTTTGTAGAGAATCTGACATTTGCAGAAGGCGGCTCTACCATTGCAGCTTCTATTGACGGAGTTGAACTGGAAATTCCTGCATTTTGGGAAATAATTCCTACGTCTGCTGAGCAACATCTTCTGGTATCTTTTAACAGAGGTACGGAGGAGAAGGGATCTCTTGCAATCCATCCGGCTACTATGAATGGATATGATCCCGTTTATAATGCATTACTTGGCTGTGGACGTGGTGCTGGTGTGAACCGGGATGACCAGGAAGAGATTCAGGCGCGGTTTAAAGCTGCAGAAGCAGATGGTCTGGTAAAAGAATTCAAGGCAGGAAAAACTGTTTTCTACGGTGCATATTCACCAGTATCACATAAACTTTCTTTCAATACTCTGTTTACCAAAGAGCATTGTCTGTGTATAGAGCTTTACTTTTTAAAAGAACTGTCAAAAGAAGAACTGTGGGATTATGCCCAGGGCGAGAATTTTCAGACCGTACTGAATTCTATGAAAATTGATGTAAATATTCCAACGGCAGAAGAAATACAATAGATAGGTCGTTTGATATTAGTAACGATGGTGTTCTGAAGAAATACAAAGGAACTGATCCGGAAGTGATCATATCAGATGTGATCAAGGGAATAGAAGTTAAAGAAATCGGCGAATATGCATTTTACAATTGTGCTGATGTTAAGAAAGTAGTTATTTCATCAGCAGTAGAACGGATCGATAAAGGCGCATTCGCAAATTGTGCAGCACTTGAAGAAGTTACCCTGCCATCCACATTAAAATATCTGGGGGATTATGCATTTGAAGATTGTTCTTCTCTTACGAAAATAGAGTTACCTGACGGTCTGGAGGAAGTTGGTGTTGAAGCATTCAGCAAGACATCAATTGAAAAACTGACAGTTCCGGGAAGCATGAAAGTTATTGGTACGAACGTTTTTGGTGATATGATGAATTTACATGAAATCCATATAGAAGAAGGCGTAGAAGAAATTGGGGAAAGTGCATTTCAAGGTGCCGGTTCAAGAGATACTTATGATGCGCCGGAGCATTGGGTTTTCATGGACAAAGAAATGGCTGCCAGATATGCAGATCACATCATCGATCCAGCCGTTCATACTGAAATACCATGGTGGATCAATATTTATCTGCCGTCTACAATAAAGAAAATTGGAGACGCCATTTTGGCAGGCAGCAGAGTGGAGGGCATTTATATGGAATCCTTTGATTCTGTGGAATCTCTTCCTGAGTTTTACGTTGGTGAAGAAATATATGAAACTACCTTCGGAGGAATTGAATATCTTTCGCAAATTTATTTTACAAAGGATACCATTGATAAATGTGGAAAGGAATTAGACGAATTCTTTATGTCCCTTCCATTTGGAGAGGACTGGGCATGGTATTATGAAGGCAACGATATCTACTGGATAGATGAGTCTGCAAGAGATTTTATGACACCTGAAGATCTGAAAACGGTTTTCGGTGAATAACGGATATGCTCCCATGAGATTTTGTTTTTTATAAAAAGGGAAGGTGATGAAATTTATGAAGATATTGAAGAAAGCAGGAGGGATTCTCCTTGTAATAATCGGAATATTCTTTTTTGTATCTGCTTTAAAGATGATCTTTGTGGATAACCCCAAAACAAAAGCAGCTCTGAAAGACGCAGTTTACGTTGATGCAGCAGATACGATCGACCCGGAAAACGATGGAAAAACCGTCATTGTATGCGGCACATTTGAGCTGACTGAACCGGCACATGATGATGAGCTTGGACTGGACTTTGACAGCATCCGCATTTCAAGTTCAAAACAGACAATGAAATTAACAAAATCTTCTTCCAAAAAGAAGGAGCAATGACTGACGACGAAAAGAAATATGGCGTTCTGGAATGGAATTCATCTTTCAGCAGCATGCCGGTATCAGGCCAGGGGAAAATTGGAAATTATGCACTTTCGCAGGATTTTATTGATGATATTATGCTGACCAAAACCTGGGAAGATTACGACAAGGCAGCATTATCATCTGCCGGTTATACATATGTACCGGATAACACCTATACACAGAAGCATTTTATAGAACCATCGAACCAGACGACACGTTCACATAAAGAATATGATGTTCGTTATTATTATTCTGCTGCTGATTTCGAAACAGGGCAAACCGTAACTGCTATCGGCATACAGGACGGACAGACTCTCAAATCCGCACCCGGAATCACAGAGAATCTGATGAAAAATAAACTTGACCGCGATGAAGCGATCAAACAGGGCGGCATCCCAGGTATAGGAGCCCAGATCTTTTCAGTTGTTTCCTCATTGCTGTTAATATTGGGAGGGTTCCTTCTTATTATATTATAAGAAATAAATCTATAGCAATCCTCTTAAATGCATTATTTACGAAGGATTGCTATAAAATAAGATATTGCTGTATCATCAAATCAGATGGTTAGGCGATATCCTCTGTGACATACTCCGTATCTAGTACATCGTTTTCGAAATAACTATACCACTCACTTGTCTGCAAATCCGAGTGCACAGGTCTAAAAGCCTCAGCGTAGCCCGCTACGCCTGCGTTTTTAGACCTGCACACTCGAATCCGCATCCTACGCGATTGGTATAGTTATTTACGAAACGATGTACTAGCTTTTTACTTCTCAATTCTAAGCATGCGATACCCAATGCCAATATGTGTCTGGATGTATTGTACTCCATTTTTCTCAGGCTCCAGTTTTTTCCGCAATGTTGCCATAAAAACTCTGAGAGAAGCAACATCATTATCCGAACATCGTCCCCAAATCTGCTGGGTAATATAGGTATGTGTCAATACCTTCCCCACATTGCGGGACAAAAGACAGAGCAGCTTATATTCTATAGGTGTCAGATGCAATTCCTCTCCCTTCAGATATGTACAACCTGCCGTATAGTCTATCTTTAATCCACCATTCTCAAAAACAGAGCTTTCTATCTGCTCTCCGCTCTGCATAACCGCAAGTCTCCTCTGGGTGACACGGATACGCGCAAGTAATTCCTCAACAGAGAACGGTTTCGTAATATAATCATCCGCTCCTGCATCCAGCGCCTCTATTTTATCTGTGTCCTCACTTCTGGCGCTGATCACAATAATCGGCATATTCGACCAGGTACGGATTTTTTTTATCACTTCTACCCCTTCCATATCAGGAAGCCCCAGATCCAGAAGAACAATATCCGGATTGTGGGACGAAGCTTCCAGAATGGCTGAAGATCCGTTTTCTGCAGTCAGATATTTATAGTCATGTGTTTTTAATGTAGTAACGATCAGATTGCGTATGGGTCTGTCATCTTCAACCACCAGAATTAATGTTTTATTCATTTAATGTCACCTCGCTTAAGGGTAAAGTAAAAGTAAAATTGCATCCATGAGGATTATTATCTGTCAGAACCAGGGTTCCTTCATGTGCTTCTATAATAGAGCGGCAAAGTGCCAGTCCAAGTCCCAGACTTCGTTGACTATCCGCAACTGTTGTTTTCCCTGTATAAAACATCTCAAAAATATGTGACTTCATTTCTTCCGGAATTCCCGGGCCATTATCTTCCACACTTATCTGCGCTTTCCCATCTGTTTTCGTTCCCCGAATGCAGATCACAGAACCCGGCGGTGTATATTTTATTGCATTGTCAACTAAATTTACCAGAACCTGCATAATAAGACGTACATCCATACGTGCAAGAACAAGTTCTTCACAGTCTGTCACAATTTTATAATCATCATGTTTCCGGCTGATATGCCTCAGGGATTCTGCAATCACCTCATCCAGAAGCTGTCTGTAAATTTAAATTTCAGTCTTCCGTCATTCAGTCTGGTAATGGAAAGCAAATTCTCCACAACTCCGATCAGCCATTCAGAATCATCATAGATATCGCTATAAATCTGATGTTTGGTAGCTTCGTCCAGACGGTCACTATTGCCAAGCAGCATATCTGCATTACCGGAAATGGAGCAAAGCGGCGTACGAAGATCATGCGAAATCGCCCGAAGAAGATCTGCCCGCAGCTGTTCATTTTTGGCCATAACTGCATTTTTTTCTTTTTCCAATGCATTTTTCGCATTTTCCATTGCAAGCGCACATTCATTTATTACAGACAACAGGATGCTGTATTCAAAAGTGTCCAGTGTTTCTTTTTGCAATGGTATCCCGATCACGCCGTAAACATTATCCCCGCTCCGGATTGCCAGATATAAACATTTAGCCTGAGGAAAATGGTGTGTGGACGCACCGGCATGCTGTCTGTTTTCACAGACCCATTTGGCTATCTGCTGCTCTTCTGGTATCAAAAAATCTTCTGTGTCCTCTTTTTCCCCGGAGAAAAGCTTTCCCTCTGATAAAGTTCCATTTTCTACTACATATGCTGTAATATTGCGGTTTAATAAACGGAGAAGCTGTGTACAGGTGACATCAAGAATCTCTGTTTCTCCTTTTGCCTTTTGCAGCAGACGGTCTGTATCGAACAGAATCTGTGCACGAAAGGCAAGCTGTGTAGACAGCTTTGCATGTGTTTTCAGCTTTGCTGCAAGTGCTCCCGTAAGTACGGATGAAATAAGCATTATGAAAAATGTCACCGGATAACCCACCGCATAGGTTTTGAAAGACATCCTTGGTTCTGTCAGAAAAAAACAAAATAAAAATACACTTAAGAAAGAGCCTGCCACACTGCAAAGATAGCCATCTGTCACAATCGAAGTAAGCAAAACCCCCAGAATATATATGGTTACAATATTCGTATCCGTAAAATTCAGTTTCTGAAACAACAGACCAATTAAAGTGCATACCACAAATATAAATACCGTCAGAAAATAATCCTTTGCAGACGGTTTTTCCATAGACCATGTGAATGATCGTTTCTGATGATTCACATTTTTTAAATTCATCCTGTCCCCCACCTTTTTTACTGTTTTGAAAATTATATCATGGGGCTGTGTTGTGGTCAAAAATCTTTTTTTAACTAGTACAGCGAAAATTAAGTTTCTGCTATATTGACGCAGGATGATTTCTTCAGCTGCAAGGCGGAGGAATGAGGCGTAGCGGTGGCTACGGCGATTGACGACAACGCCGCAGATGAAAAATCAGACAGTAATATAGCAGTTACTTAATATTCGCTGTACTATATGCGGAAGCACTTCTGAAGAGCTCTGTATTCTCCCAGCACCAGTAATTTACTATTCTCTTCCAAATACGTATCCGGAGAAATTGCAATATTAAATTCTCCTTCATTTTTTACTGCCAGAATATTAATATTGTAACGCTTTCTGATATCCAGTCCGCCTACAGTTTTTCCAGTCCATTCCTCTGGCACTTCTACCTCAAAAATCGCATGGGAAGCATCCACCTCCATATAATCAAGGATATGATCATCTGTGTAACGGATAGATGCCCATTTTGCAACCTGCTTTTCCGGATAAACCACCTTATCTGCACCATTGCGTAAAAGAAATTTTTCCTGAACATCACGTTCAGCTCTGGATATTACCAGTTTTGCTCCCAGTTCTTTCAGAAGGGAAGTGGTCTCAAGAGAATTCTGAAAACTTCCTCCGATGGTCACGAAACAGATATCGTAGTTTCCAATCCCAAGAGATTGTAAAAATTCCGCATCAGTACTGTCCCCAATCTGGGCGTTAGTCACAAACGGAAGCACTTTATCCACCCTTTCTTCCTTCCAGTCGACTGCCATAATTTCATGCCCAAGCTGATTCAGCTGCATGGCAATATGTTTTCCAAATCTTCCAAGTCCAATAATCAATACATTCTTCATAATATTACTTGTCTCCTTCTCATCCAACTGTAATTTTCTCCAGAGGAAGCTTTGCATTTCCCTTGTTTCTTCCTGAGAATACTGCATAAATCAGGGTCAGGCCGCCTACGCGTCCCAGATACATCAGTATGATCAGCACAACTTGTGAAAAAACATGAAGTCCCGGTGTGACTCCCAAGGTCAGACCTACCGTACCCACAGCTGAAGCTGCTTCATACAGACAATCCAAAAGTGGAAGATCTTCGTATACGCTGATTGCAACACCTCCGCAAAAGAACAATGTAAAATAAAGCATGGCTACTGTGGCTGCATTTTTTATCACATGATATTCCAGTCTCCGACCAAAAGCCCCTGCATTTTCCTGACTGCGAAACGTCGCAATTGCATTCAGTATCAGTACCGTAAAAGTAGTTGTTTTCATTCCTCCTGCTGTAGAACCCGGCGAACCACCGATCAGCATTAACAGTATCATAACCGCTTTTGATGCCTCGCTCATCTCTGAAATGTTTATGGTATTAAAGCCGGCAGTTCTTGTAGTTACCGATTGAAACATGGCAGCTAACAGGCGTTCTCCCACAGGCAGGTTTTTCAGATCACAGACAAAGAAAAAAAACTGCCGGAAAAATAATCAGGCATACAGTAGTCATAAGAATAATCTTGCTTTGCATGCGGTAACGTTTAAAATTCATTTTATTCCTATAAATATCATCCCAGGTGAGAAAACCGATTCCCCCTGTGATGATCAGCAGCATGATTACCACATTTATAAGGACATTTCCAGAATACCCTGTCAAAGACGGAAAGGCATTATCTGCTGTTCCCAGAATGTCAAATCCTGCATTACAAAAAGCAGAAACAGAATGAAAGGCTGCCATCCAGATTCCCTTTAAGCCATAATCCGATGCAAAAACCGGCAGCAATAACATAGCTCCTGCTGCTTCAATCAAAAGAGTCCCCTTTAAAATGAACCTTGTCAGTCTGACAATTCCTCCAACTTTAGGTGCTGAAATTGCATCCTGCATTGTACTTCTTTGCATGAGAGATATTTTTTTCCCTGAAAGAAGCGAAACCGCTGCCGCTACGGTTACTACTCCAAGTCCACCTATTTGTATAAGCGCAAGAATAACTGTCTGTCCGAACACAGACCAGTAACTTCCGCTGTCCTTTACTACAAGCCCTGTAACGCATACTGCCGAAGTGGCTGTAAAAAGTGCCTCATGAAATGGCGTCGGCACTTTCTCCAAAGAAGAAACCGGAAGCATCAGCAAAATGCTTCCCAAAAGGATCACACCTGCAAATCCCAGAATAATCAGCTGAAAAGACGTCAGGTGTTTTCTCTTACACATTTTTTCCGGCATAAATGATCATAACTCCTTACTAATGATTCTATAGCAATATCTTCATAATGCGTTTTATTATATACAATTGCTTTCAAAGATAGTATAAAAGTCTATGATTCCGTATTAAGATTGTATAAAGACAGTCAGCACTTTTACACAAGGCGTATCAATGTATGCCATAATCTTATCGATGTAGAATTGTCTGTTTATCATAGAAATCACCTTCATGGTTCCATGATACCCGCAATCGCATCAAAAATAACAGGTATTGCGATTCGTAACCGCAATGCCTGTTATTTTTGCTTCTTTTCTGATTCGGTGAAATACGCACTAATTCATCTGACATTTCTCTCTGAGGGTGTCATAAATTTTCTTTGTTTCTGATTCATCTGCGCCATTTACCACCAATATTTTTCCGCCTATATCCATAACTACATATGAGTGGCAGGATGCATGGGTGTAGCGGATATAATCTCCATAAATATCATTTCTGAAATTTCCCATACCATACTTCAGGTTTCCCATACCATTTGTTCTGCGATCATTCCCATTTTGAAATAAATTTTCTTTGTATGAGATACTGTCAATCTGCCCATAATCCACTGTATAATCACTCCATCCTGTGCCTCAACAGTAAAATCATTATCATGAAAACTAATATCAATACTCCCCCAGAACAAAGTCCATATAGTAAATATTATGACAAAAACTGATACTATTATATATATCACGATTGTCTTCTTGTTATACCGGATTTTTAATTTTTCTCCGGCTGCCATTTTTTTTCTTATAAAAAAGATAAGAATAAAGAATACTGACAATTGCAGCAGCCATAATGCTCACAATATACAAAATCAAAGCAGCAATGCTTTCTCCAAAAAGGCCGCAAAGCATACATAGGACACCTGATGCCACCCATAATTTTCCACTGAATCTATGAGTTGCACTCCAGTTTTCTTCATCCTGCAGTGTCCATACAACCCTGATTCCTATGGTGTTATTCTGTTTCACCTTCGGCAAATAATTTCCTATGATCATAAACAGTAATCCTGTTCCAAAGTAAATTACTGCCATAAACAGATTCTCACTATCCGCATCCATATTGATCAGTCTTGCCATACCATTATAGATTAACGCGGTAACAGGTATCATCCATATGACCATCCCTATAACCTTACTGCTCTGCTGTCTGTTCCTGTTGTCATAAAAGATGATTGTCACCAGTATGCAATCTGTCACTACAAAAAACACGTTTATCCATATGCTCTGCGCCATCGTAAAACCCACCAAAATTCCTGCAAGCATTACCAGTACAGAACAGATCAATGTACCTTTATATTTTTTAATCATTTCCTTCATAATCCGATACCCCCTTTAAGTCTGTGATCCACAACATAACATCCTCCAATACAGAAGTATTTAGTTCGTAATAAATAAATTTTCCTTCCCTTTTGCTCCTGATCAGATCAGCATCCTTTAATATTGCCAGATGTCTGGATATAGACGCCCCCGTCACTGAAAAATGTTCACATATCTCTCCTGCTGAAAGCCGTCCGCCCTTTAACAAATTTAGAATCTCACGTCGTATTGGATCTGCCAGTGCTTTCAATGTATCCTGTAATCCCAAAAGTTCATCACAGCCTTTCATTTAACATTTTAACCTAATTGTTAAATATAATATAGTATAAAGAATATCATATGTCAAGTGCACTCTCTTATTACTTATTACTTTTTGCAATTTTCGAAGAAGGGGACTTCATCCTGCCCGGAAGGCTTTTATGTTATAGAAACATTACGGAGTAATTTCCTATAACATAAAAAATAAGCAGCCACGCACGGTAAGGTGCATGACTGCTGTAGTTTTCAGACAAACTCAAAAGTCAAAAACAGAAATTTTCTATTCTGTATCACGGTGAATATTTTCTTACTCTTAACGGAATCCCATTCTGAGCAGCCAGGATTTTGCTCTGCTCTACTTTTTCCTCGCCGATCACATCTACAACTGTGAAGCGTACATCATCAAGATACTGCTTGCAGTCTCTTGCAAATTTCAGCATGGCATCAAAGGATTTCTCGCCATATGCAGGACGGACTACTTCATTGTAGGAAGCTGCATCCGGCATATTCAGGCTGATGGATATACTGTCTACAGCCTGACAGATTTCTTCTGCAGTAGAACGTTTGTGAATCAGATCAGATAAGCCGTTGGTATTCAGCCTGATCCGGAATGGGTATCTTTCCCTGATATATTTGCTTACTGCTATAAGGTTCTCAAGAGCCATGGTCGGTTCTCCGTATCCGCAGAAAACCACTTCATTACAGTCTGAAAAATCAAACTCATCAATGGCTTTATAAATCTCTTCCAATGCAGGTTCATGTTCAAACCAGAGATTGGATGCCTCACCGATGGCATCCTCTGTATTTCGGATGCAGAAAGTGCATCTGCATGGACATTTATTGGTAATGTTAAAATATACCTGGTTTTTATATCTGTATATGATATCTGTTGTCATTTTATATTCTCCTCAGTGTCAAGCGGATAAAATCATCCGCTTCGCTACTTGATCCGGTTAACTTCAGTTATTTTATTTTTCCTATTATTTCGCAATATTAGTCTTAAATCCGATTTTATCAAGTGCAGTACCGATGATCACAAACATAATGGCACTTCCCCCTGACTGTACAATACTTCCGCTGACAGAAGTAAAGAAGGATGCTGTAAATCCAAACATAATTCCTTCTGCAATATAGTATCCTGTTGCTGAGATGGCGAATGCAAGGAATAATGCAACTACATTTCTCTTTGTGACCAGCTTTGTTCCTTTAGAAGAAAACGGAAGGCAGATCAACATTTTAATGATTATGGTTGCAGGCGCCCATACAGGTGCTGTCAGAAGGTCTGCCAGTCCACCTCCGATCGCTCCTGCCGCACATGCGTAAGGTAATGGCAGAAATGCTGCTGCCAGATAGATCATAGTGTCACCCAGATGTACATATCCTCCGTTCACCCCTACCGGAATGTGGAAGATATAAGCTGTCATTAAAGTAGTCAGTGCTGCCATTACCGCTGTGGCTGTGATCCTTTTCACTGTACCAGCTGTTCTGATGTTTTCTTTTGCTGTTAATTCAGACATAATATGGTCCCTCCTGTTATATATTTTATTTAAATGTCCGGTAATTTCATAATTATGATTTAATCGGATAAGCTCTCCGCTTCGATATAATTCGGCTAAAACAATATTTGCGATTTCCTGTATTATATCTGTGTCAGTATCCCCAAATATTTTTCAAAACAGACTCCGTCATTTCTGTCAGTACCTTCTTCCACTGCATCGTGAATAGCTCCGCTCAGAAATTCAACCGCCTTCTCCACACATGCTTTCATGGGAATTCCTCTCACCATTCCTGCGCTCAGGACAGATGCCAGAAGATCTCCTGTTCCGGAATAGCTGCCGCCCTCTTTTACAGAAAAACACCAGTCTGCTTTTTCTTTTTCCAGAACCAGATTTCCCATTCGTGCTCTGCCGTCACTGCCGGACACCTCTACTCCTGTGATCACAATTGCTTCCAGTCCAAAACGCTGAGTCAGTTCTCTGCCAGATGTTTCTATTTCCTTAAGCAGCTGTGTTTCTTCCATATCAGAAAGTGCTTTCATCCTTTCTTTCATTCCTTCTTTTCCATACAGAAGAAGAAGTGCCTCTGTCAGGTTCGGTGTGATCACTGTAGCTTCTCTGACCAGAGTCCGCATTTTTTCACAGAGAGTCTCTGAATAGGTTTTGTATGTTTCCCCTCTGTCTCCCATAACCGGGTCAACCAGGATATGTGTTCCCTCTGTGCATAACATATCTACAAATTTCAGGATCAGATCCACCTGTCTGGCGTCTCCCAGAAATCCTGTATAAACACCATCCGGTGTAAATCCCATTTTTTTCCACTCATCCATGATCAGCTCCATCCGGTCTGTATAATCATCCCAGAAATAAGATCCGTATCCTGTCTGATTACTCAATATTGCGGTGGGTAGCGGACAAGCCTGGACTCCCATGGCGGAAATTACAGGAATCGCTGCTGTAAGAGAGCATTTTCCCAAGCCGGACAGATCATGAATTACTGCAATTTTTTTCAATTTTTTATTCCTCTTGCTTTCTTTTATGCTTTGTATTAATATAGCATCACAGTGGATATATGAATATAGCCAGATTTAATGTTTTTTTAAGGGTCAGTTTGTTTGATTCCAGAGCGTGTTTGAAAAATGCTTTTCGCAAGATGTGCGTCACAATTTACGGAAGATTTTGTCCGAATGAGGCGTCGTAACGGGCTACGGCAACCGAATTCGAACAAAATATACCGCAAAGTGGGGCGTACAGATTGCGGGAATGATTTTTCAAACACACTCTGAAAAGATTGGAGTTTTTTATGGAATTGATTTTAGATAAAAATAAAAAAAGGAGCACCTGTACCTGGAGGTGTTCCACTATTACAGGGAGCTGATCATGGAGAAAAAGCTCCCGCCTGGAAGCAGGATGCCCTCTCTTCGAAAATGTTCACAGGAACTGAAGCTGAGCCGCACTACCATTGAAAATGCCTATCTGCAGCTGGCTGCGGAGGGATATATTATTTCCAAAGCCCAGAGCGGATATTATGTGACAGATATTGCTGACAGACAACATACATCTGTCAGAAAAGCCGAGAAACAGACCAAGACACCCTGCAGGTTTGATTTTGCTTCTTCAGGAGTAGATCGGGAGAGTTTCCGTTTTGACTTGTGGAGACGTTATATCAAAAGTGCCCTTCGCCAGGATGAACGATTACTGTCCTACGGAGAGCCTCAGGGAGAGGCAGACCTGAGAGATACACTTGCTGATTATGTGAGAGAACGCAGAAATGTGCTGTGCAGTGGGGAGGATATTGTGATCGGTGCTGGTATCCAGAGCCTTTTGCACATCCTCTGCCCGCTCCTTGAGCAACGTCAGACTGTTTCTTTTCCCAATCCTTCCTTTGTACAGGGAAGCACTGTATTTCATGACTATGGATTTCAGATAGATTACAGGAATAAGGACTGCGATATTATATATGTTTCTCCTGCACATATGACAAAATGGGGTGACATTATGCCTGTTTCCAGGCGCCTGGAGCTGGTGAATTACTCTGCTTCACATGGCAGTCTGGTCATTGAAGATGATTTTGAAAATGAATTTGTGTATCTGCAGAAGCTACCCCTTCTCTTTTTGGTCTGGCGGGCGGTCAGAATGTAGTGTATCTGGGAACCTTTTCCAGACTTCTGCTGCCCTCCATCCGTATCAGCTTTATGGTCCTGCCTCCGGAGCTTTCTGCACTGTACAGAAAAAAGGCAGACCAATATAATCAGACAGCATCAAAAGCAGAGCAGATTGCTCTTTGCCAGTTTATCCGGGATGGTCACCTGGCTGCACAGACCCGTAAGCTGAAACGTCTGTATTCTGTAAAGCTGAAAGCACTCCGCAGTGCAGTGCGGGAAGTATTTGGGAAAGATGCCCAGATCCAGACCGGAGCCGCAGGTACCAGTCTGGCCCTGACTCTGTCCACAACTCTTACCTGGCAGGAGCTTCAAAAAAAGGCACAGACCAATGGTCTGCGCCTGCAGCTTCTGAGAGAGGCTCCCGGTAAGATTACCCTGATCCTCTCCTGCTCCTCCATGCCTGTGGCAGATTTCGTCCCGGCATGCAAGCTGTTAAAAGATATCAGTCAGATACAGAATTAATTAGTATCCTCTGTTATTATCAATCATATAAAGCAATGCATTACAGATACATGCGGCAACATTGCTTCCGCCTTTTCTTCCTCTGGCTACAATATAAGGTACGTCTGCTGCATGATCAGTTCTTTGGACTGAACCACATTTACAAAACCTACCGGCACACCGATGATCAGCTCAGGATCCAGCTTGCCCTCCTCTATCAGTTCATAGAGACGTACCAGCGCAGTGGGGGCATTTCCGATGGCAAAGATCAGCTTCTTTCCCATGGCAGCAGCCTTATCCATGCTGGCTGTAGCTCTTGTGGTTCCGTTGGCTTTGGCTGTGGCAGCTACATCCTCGTCAGAGATAAAGCAGAATACTTCTCCGCCGTAACGGGAAAGGACTCTCTTGTTGATCCCGGACTCTGCCATGTGTGTATCTGTCACAATGCAGGCACCGTCTTTGATAGCAGCAATTGCTTTCTCAACTGCATTCTCAGAGAAACAGAGATTCTCTGCATAATCAAAGTCTGCGCTTGTGTGAATACATCTCTTTACGATCAGCTCTGTTCCGGGAACCAGCTTTTTATCTCCAAGTTCCTCTGTGATGATCTCAAAGCTGCGTTTCTCTATATCCATTGGTTTTACATTTTCCAGTTCTACTTTCATTCCTTATCTCCCAAATTCCATAAATTCCCGTATACAATAGTTACATCTATCACTCATTATAGCAATCCTCTAAAATAATGCATCTTAATCCAGCCCATCAGAGTGTGAAATTCTGCTGAACTGTCTTAAATGCATTATTTACGAGGATTGCTATAGTTTATCTGGATTTTCACCATACAGTTCCGGATCAGATTCCCTGCTCCAGAATTTCGTAGATTTTCTTCATATCCAGATGTTTCCTCAGTTCTGCTGCCAGAATATCATACTGGGTTTCTTTAAATGCTGCAAAATCGATTCCTGTCATCTGAGATACATCAATCCCCTTTTTCTCACCCAGAACACGTACAACAGCCTCTGCCACATCCTCTCTGTCAAAAACTCCATGGACATAGGTTCCACAGACATTTTTACAGTATGCACCGTCTTCCTTACACTCTCCTGACACCTGATCTTCAATGGATACACTGTGTCCGGCCTCGCCTTTTAACACAGTTTCTCCCATATGAATCTCGTAACCCTCCAGTTCTGCACCAGAAAGTGCCTGAAGCTCTCCCTCGAGTTCCAGGAATCTGCCGGAAACTCTGGTTCTGGTTTTCTTTTCCGCAAAAACAGTATCCATAGGAAGCAGTCCCATTCCCTTGATGGTTCCTCCGGCTTCCACATGATGAGGGTCACTTAAGGTCTCACCCAGCATCTGATAACCGCCACAGATTCCAAAGATGATCTTACCCTTTGCAGCTTCCTTCAAAACTGCAACTTCCAGACCATTAGCCGCATCCACAGCAGATCTTCCATTGTATTTTTTGTTCCTGGAAGGATGATCATATCCGGATTTTTCAGTTCACTGACATGCTGTACATATCTCAGGGAAACTCCCGGGATACTTTCCAGTGGATTAAAATCTGTGAAATTGGAGATCCTTGGCACCCGGATCACCGCAATATCAATAAGATCCACTTCCTGTTTTCTGTCAAATCTTTCTGTGAGGCTGTCCTCATCCTCCACCTGAATATCCAGATACGGAGCCACTCCCACTACAGGGATATGGCTTCTCTCCTCCAGCATCTGCACTCCCGGATCAAGGATGGTCTTGTCGCCGCGGAATTTGTTGATGATCAGACCCTTTACCATCTCTCTTTCATCCTCTTCCAGAAGCTCCACTGTACCGATCAGCTGTGCGAAAACACCGCCTCTGTCAATATCTCCCACCAGAAGTACCGGTGCCTTTGCCATCTTTGCCATTCCCATATTTACGATATCTTCTGTTTTCAGATTGATCTCTGCCGGGCTTCCTGCTCCCTCGATCACAATGATATCATTTTCTGATGCCAGTTTATCATAGGCTTTCATAATATCCGGCACCAACTTTTTCTTATATTTAAAATAGTCTCTGGCACTCATGGTTCCCAGGACTTCTCCGTTTACGATCACCTGGGAGCCTACATCATTGGTAGGCTTCAGAAGAATGGGGTTCATCAGCACAGAAGGCTTAATTCCGGCTGCCTCCGCCTGCATCACCTGAGCTCTGCCCATCTCCAGCCCCTCTTCTGTAATAAAAGAGTTCAGTGCCATATTCTGGGATTTAAAGGGTGCCACCCTGTATCCATCCTGTTTAAAAATCCTGCAAAGCCCTGCTGCCAGAAGGCTTTTTCCTGCATTGGACATTGTCCCCTGCACCATAATCGCTTTTGCCATTTTTTGTTTCCCCTTTTCTCCTGATCAAGCGGATATTCGCAATCCGCTTCGCTACTTGCTCATAACCGAATAACTGCTCCGCAGTTTATCAGAAGGAGCTTGCACTCCTCCTGATACAAGCAAGTCCCCACCCACTGCTTATTGCTTTTCGCAATTGAAGCAGGGGACTTACTTGATTCGATTAAATATTTCCTTAAAATCATATCAAATCTCACATGTTTTCGCAATCTATCATCAATATCAAATATTTCATAATTTTAAATGCATTCAATTTGACTATATACTTTTTCTTACCCATAATATATAACGATATTACATAATGCATAGTATTTAAATTTACATTAATGAAAGGGGCAGCTATGAATGCAGGATATGTCCGTCTCTCCCGAGATGATGATAAGAAAAATTACGTTTCCATAGAAAATCAGAAGCTGATCATCAGTCAATATGCCAATGATCATGGCGTAAAAATTGACCGCTGGTATGAAGACGATGGAATTTCCGGCTATATTTTTGACAGACCTGGATTTCAGCAGATGATGGCAGATTTGGATCAAGAGATTGATACCGTATACGTCAAAGACTTCTCCCTCTTGGCAGACATAATGCAAAGGTTCTTCTGCTTCTGGATGAGTTCCAGGAGCGTGGCAAACACTTGATTGTCATTGATGACAACTATGATTCCATGGATTCCAGTGATGACACCATTGGTATTAAAACATGGTTTAATGAAAGGTATGTGAAAGACACCAGTAAAAAGATCAAACGTGCCATCGGAGCCAGACAAAAAGAAGGAACTTTGATCACCAGACCACCGTTTGGGTACCGCCGCAATGCAGAAGATAAAACGATTCTGGAGATTGTGCCAAAAGAAGCAGAATATATCCGGAAGATTTACGATTTATATCTTTCCGGTTCCGGTTATCGAAAAATCGCTACTTATCTGACAGAACACAACGCACCGACTCCTTCTATGATACAGCGGGAACGTGAAATCGAAGAAGGAAGATTATCCAAAAGGCAGGTCGCTTCAAAGTGGTCGGATGCCATGATAAAAGAAATCCTGGATAATGATTTTTATATTGGAACGTTTCGGCTGAAAAAGCGCGCAAGGAATACTGTTCATGGAAAGGACAAGCGTGTCCCAAAAGAAGAGCAGTGTATTTTTGAAAATCATCACCCGGCAATTATTGACAAAGCTACCTTTTCACTGGTGCAGGAATTAAAAGAAAAACGTAACCGCACGAATTATCGTGGAAGCCGTGGACAGTGGCTTGGTTCAGAGATTCCCAATCCTTTCGGAAGCTGTCTGTATTGTAAGGACTGTGGCAGCCGTCTTACACCAATTAAGCGTCAGACATCCAGCAGGGAACGAAAATATTATATCTGTACGACATATAACACCAAAGGCAGGCGTTATTGCTCCAGGGCGCATTTGATCGAAGAAGAAGATTTGATGGAGGATGTCCTGACTTATATCAAACTATGCAGAAATGCTCTCAGTGAAGTCATTGCTACCTACGATTTAAAAGATTTTGAATCAGAAAAGAAAACAGTTGAGGAAAAACGACAGGAATTACATAGAGAAATCGGTGACCGAAAGAATCAGCTGAAAGTTTAACTTTACACAAAAAGTAAA